>Ga0302320_10000390_pt1 | contig 103227 bp, 77 predicted proteins | sample Bog_T0_3_FD_202130 | JGI IMG/M metagenome (GOLD analysis project Ga0302320, IMG submission 202130) | Peat permafrost microbial communities from Stordalen Mire near Abisko, Sweden - Bog_T0_3 | ecosystem: Environmental > Terrestrial > Soil > Wetlands > Peat | place: Sweden: Abisko, Stordalen... | reverse complement strand
CGGTTGAAGTTCGTCATCGAAACCATTGGATTGACAGCGGGAGGCGGCAAAGAGCTGGCGCTCGATCTGATGAAGAGCCTCGTTGGATATAAAAGGCACCAATTCACGTTCATCGTGCCGGATTTGGAGGCCTACAAGACCATCTCTGGCGGCAACACTCAAACCATCGTCAGCAAAAGAGGATCGGGACTTCTGCACCGCGCGAGGCTGCTGAATCACGACGTACCCAAGATCTGCCGCAAGGAAGGCGCGGACGCTTTGCTTTGCCTGGGCAACTTCGTCCCCTGGAAACAAGTATGCCCAACCGGGGTGCTCTTGCACAATCCATGGGTTGTCTATCACGACAGCGTTGCGGAATCACGCCGGACCGTGAGGGAAAACCTAATCACGACCTATGCCAGACAGGCGTATCGCCATTTGTCTCGCGACGTCACAATCATTACCCAGACGCAAGTCATGAAAGAACATCTTTGTGCGAGTTACGGTGTTGATCCCGCACGAGTGGCGATCATCCCCAACACGTTTTCGGTCGCCAAGCCGGCAGAAAACTCTGATTCCGCCCCTGCCGGAGGCGACGGGAAGGTAAGGCCCTTTACTTTTCTTTATCTCACCCACTACTACGCACACAAAAATATCGAAATCCTCTTGGACGCTTTACTGGCGTTGCCCAAGTATACGGACAAGCCTGCAAAGTGTTTAATTACGATTGCCCCGGAGCAACATCCCGGCGCCAGACGACTGCTGGAACGATTGGGCCAAGGCGAGGGGGAGGGAAAAATCGAAAATATCGGCCCAGTACCCAGCACGAGGTTGTTTGAGCTTTACCGGCGGACCGATGCCCTTATATTTCCCACCCTGCTGGAATCGTTTTCGCGGACCTACCTAGAAGCCATGTACTTTGGAATTCCCATCCTTACCAGCGACCGGGACTTTGCCCGTCATCTTTGCCAGGACGCTGCCATTTATCAGGACCCTCTCGACGCAGAAAGCGTGGCTAGGGGAATGGCAAGGCTGATGCAAGATGCCGCCCTGCGGCAGAGCCTGGTTGCGAATGGCAAGCATGTCTTGGAGCAGGTTCCTGTATGGGATGAAATTGCGAGTCGCTTTGTCGAAGTGTTGGAACAAATGGCCCGCGGCCAATTGGTAAACGTGAAAGAGAAAATGGTCATGGACGCGCCCATGGCCAACCACGTTCGGGTGCTTTTCAACAACGAGGCGCGGCATTGGCAGAGCAAGTACGGGCCAGGGGGAAAGCTTGACTCGCGGGTGGAGCAGTTTGCGGCGCGCCTGGCGGCGGTCTGCCGTCCTCCTTGTAACGTTCTTGACCTGGGCTGTGGGACGGGAGATATTGCCGCGGCGCTGGGCGAGCGGGGCTATCCGGTAACCGCTTGCGACTTTGCGGAAGAGATGATTGACGTGGCGCGGAGGAGTCATCAGGGAAGCGCGGTGCAATGGGTAAAGCTTGAGCCCGATTGGGAAGTTCTTCCCTTTGCCGATGGCGCCTTCGACAGCATTATCGCCTCCAGCGTGTTTGAATACGTGGTGGACGTGCCCCGCGTAGCGGCGGAACTGGCGCGCGTGCTGCGTCCGGCGGGAAGCCTGCTGCTGACGGTTCCCAATCCGGGGAATGCATTGCGCAAACTTGAGGCCTGGGCGCAGTCCACTCTCCTGCGCCACCCCCTGCCGCAACTGCTGCGCCGGGTGCAAAAGCTCGACTCCTATACCACGTACCTGCGGCTGTCTCGCAACCGATTTGGCGGCAGCCAGTGGGATTCCCTTTTGCGCGCGGCGGGCTTTGCAGCCATCGATCCGAATGACTTTGCCGAGGCGGCGTGGCGGAAAAAGTCCAAGTCGCCGCTGATCATGCTGACCGTACAACGAACCACGGCAGCGGCTCCACTCACTGAGGCGGATGTACGTCAGCAGATGGCGGGGTGAACCGCGGGCGGCTTCGCATCACAGAGCAGCCATCGGCCACATTGGGTTGTCCAAGCCTGTTTATCCAAACGATACAATGCGACGTAAATTGTAGCCTCGATCTCCGATCGAAGACGGCGGTCAGAGACCGCCGCTACAGCCGAATGGACGCTGACTCTTGGCGCTCCGTCTAGTTCGCCAGAATGGCCCTGATCAAACCTGAATTCGAAACGGCTGCCGCTGAGGTCCCGGAGTACCCGGAGTTGCGACTCTCCAGCGGCTTTAAGGCGCCAACTGCGGCGACTTACTGGCGGACGCTGCTCCATCTGCGCTGGTCTCAACTTGGCCACCTGGCAATCAGGCGCCTGCTGCCGCGAAGGCGCTCACCGGTGACCTTGCCCGGGCCCGTGGGGCTGCGAGACGTGTCAGGCCGATGGCGGTTCCTCGACTGGCAGCCAGAGGCTTCGCGCAAGATGCTTGCGGCGCGGGAATTCACCTTCCTGAACCAGAGGGTATTCAGCGACGGGGCCATTCCCTGGAACGATCGGCGCCTAACCAAGCTATGGCTCTACCACCTCAATTACTTTGACTTCTTGAATGTCGATTTTGCGATGCCCGAGGAAGAGCCCATGGTGAGGGCAGCGCTTGAAATCGCCTTGGACTGGTGCCGGAACAATACCAAAGGAACAGAAGTTGGATGGGAGCCTTACGCGTTATCAGTTCGGATCATCAACTGGCTCAAGTTTCTGGCCCGCCACGGACATGCACTGGAGGTGTGGGAAGAAGGGCGAAGGATCAACACTCTGCTCGAAAGCCTTGGCTCCCAGGTGGCAACACTCGAACGTCATCTGGAAAAAGACCTTCTGGGAAATCACCTGCTCAAGAACATCACGGCGCTGCTGTTTGCCGGGGCGTTGCTAGAAACTCCCAGCAGCCTCCGATGGTGGGCAAACGGAGAAGCCCTGCTGGAGGAACAACTGAACGAGCAGATTCTCCCGGATGGGGGCCACTTTGAGCGGTCACCGATGTACCACGCGCAGATCCTGGAGGACCTGGCGGAAATCCGCTTCCTATGCGAAGGCACAGGGAAGAAGCTTGCCTGTCCTGAGTTGCTGTCGCGGAAGATTGGGTTAATGGCGCAATTCCTGAGTGGAATCCTCCATCCTGACGGTGATATCCCCCTCTTCAATGATTCCGCGTTGGGCGCGCGGCGTATGCCCACGGAGTTACTTACACCGGCAGAGTTGGCGGATGTGAACGGCGCTGTGGGTGAACCCCGGGCAACGGTGTTTCCCGACAGCGGATATGGTGTCATCCGTAGTCCAATGGCCAACAGCACACTGATCTTCGATTGCGGTCCGTTGGGGCCGGATTATCAGCCGGGCCACGGTCACTGCGATGTATTGAGCTACGAACTTTCCCTTCACGGTCAGCGCGTGGTGGTTGACACCGGCGTCAGCACTTATGAACCTGGGCCAGACCGCCACTATGAGCGATCCACTTCAGCACACAACACCGTGCGGATCGACGGTGAAGAGCAGGCGGAAATATGGGCGAGCTTCCGGGTCGGCCGCCGTCCCCACGTGGAGAAGATAAATGGAGGCACCAAGCAGGGATTCCCCTTTGTGAGTGGGGAACACAGCGCCTACTGGCGCCTGGGTGTGGTTCACGCGCGCGAGATTTTTCTGTGCCCGCCTGACACCTGGATTGTCGTTGATCTCCTCCGGGGCAGCGGATCGCATTTAATTGAATCTTTCCTGCACTTCCATCCGGATGTTTGTATCAAAGCAATCGCTGGTACTCAGAACTCCGTTCCGGCCGTTCACCACTGGTCAGTGGATTTTGGCGGCCACTCCTATCTGCTTGCGGCACATGGTGACGGCAATTTTGACCTCTTGCAAAGCTGGTACTCACGGCAGTTTGGGAACCGTCAACCCTCCACCGCTCTGCGCTGGGCATGGCAGGGCAACGTTCCGACGGGGATGATGCACGTCTTCGCCCCGGCGGGGACTCCTGCTCCCAGCCTCGCTTTGGATTGGGCTGGAAATTCAATCAATATTGGTGGCAACAAAATTCCGCTTTGTTGAAAAGCCCGGTTCACCGAATGCAGGTCCTTTATATTTCGCAATATTACCCGCCGGAAGCGTGCGCTCCCGCCGCCCGTGTGGATAGCTTCACCCGCGAGTGGGCGAAGTCAGGCGAGGATGTGAGAGTCCTCACGGGATTCCCTAATCATCCCGAGGGAATCCTGCACGAGAATTACAGAAAGCACTGGCGGCGCGGCTTCATGCGGGAAGAAAGGCAGGGAGTCAAGGTTTACCGGACGTGGCTCTACCCCTCCGCCAATAAGAAGCTCTGGGGGCGTGGCGTCAATTTTACTTCCTTTGCGCTTTCCTCCGCCATGGCGGGGCCACTGGTGGCGCGGCGCAAGGGAGTGGTCATCGCCACTTCGCCCCAAATTCTGGTGGGCATGTCTGGAATGGTAACGGGAAGCTTGCGCTTTCAACCTTGGGTGTTCGAGGTTCGTGACCTCTGGCCGGAGTCCCTGGTGGGTGTGGGTCAGGCCACCGCCGATTCCCTGCTCTACCGAAGCGTGGGGAAAGTCGCTAATTTCCTTTACCGGCACGCCACGCACATCGTTGTGGATGGGGAATGGAAACGCCGCCACCTGATTCATCTTGGGTGGGAAGAGAACAGAATTTCTGTGGTTCGCAACGGCATCGAAGAGAATTTCTGCCTGGTTCCAAATTCAGAGGACGCTGCGTTGGCCCGCTCACAGGTGCGCAAGGAGTTGGGGCTCAATGATCAATTTGCTCTTCTCTATGCCGGCACGCTTGGCATGGCGCATGGACTGGAAACTGTGCTCCAGTCCGCTGAACGGCTGAAAGACTGTAACGATATCGTCTTTCTTCTGATGGGCGCCGGGGCGGAACGCGAACAACTTTGCCAGCTCATTGACCGATTGCGGCTTCCCAATGTTCGGCTTCTTGATAAACAACCCCGGGAGAAAATTCCTGCATTTCTGGCGGCCGTGGATGCCTGCCTGGTCCCACTACGAAACAAGGAAGTTTTCAAGAGCGCCATTCCCTCCAAGATGTTTGAAGCCATGGCGGCGGGAAAGCCTGCAATACTGGGCGTTGAGGGTGAAGCAAAAGAGATTCTTGAGGATGCCCAAGGTGGATTGGCCATCCAGCCGGAAGATCCCGAGGCCATGGTGGCGGCGATCCTGAAATTGCGCGATGAGCCTGCACTCTGCCAGGTTTTTGGCCAAAACGGAAGACAGGCGGTAATGGAAAAGTACTTGCGCCGCATCCATGCCCAACAATACCTGAGCCTGCTGGGGGAATTGAGCGCCCGTGGAAAGCTCCTCGCCACTGCGAAGTCAATGGGGCTTCCGGGAAGGGCAGACCTCCGAATCAAGGATTAACTTATCCGGGCCGGAGCGCAGGCCCTTCACCGATACAAGCCTTTGAAAATGTCTAGCCGAATTTCGTCACCCGAAAGTTCCAATCGGCATTCACGGAAGAATTGCCACTCTCAAGTGGAACAATCATGAAACAACTCTTGCAGGATCTGCGCACGCACAAGATCGAAGTGGAGAACGTTCCTGCTCCCGGGTGCCAGCCGGGAGGTGTTCTGGTTAGAACCATGGCCTCACTGATCAGTTCAGGGACCGAGCGCAGCACGGTGAAATTGGGCAGCATGAGCCTTCTTGGCAAAGCAATGGAACGCCCCGACCTGGTCAAAATGCTCTATCAACGCCTGCAAACCGCCGGGATCTCCAGCGCCGTTGCCGCAGTGCGCGCCAAGCTTGACCGTGCACTGGCACTCGGCTACAGTGCGGCGGGAGAAGTTCTGGAAGTGGGTGACGGGGCACAGGAATTTCACGTTGGCCAACGCGTCGCGTGCGCAGGCATGGGATACGCCAGTCACGCTGAATGGATTTTCATTCCCAAGAACCTCTGCGTGCCCATTCCAGAAAATGTGGACTATGACTCAGCAGCCTTTGTGGCGCTCGGTGCGATTGCGCTTCAGGGAGTTCGCGTTGCCGAGGTGAAAGTCGGCGAACACGTTGTGGTGCTGGGGCTGGGCCTGGTTGGGCTTGTAACCGCGCAGATCCTTCAAGCCGCGGGATGTACGGTGTGGGGAGTTGATCCTGATCCCGGCCGCGTGGCGCTGGCAAAAGAGTTGGGTGTGGCTTTTGCCTATTCGAATTACAACTTCATCTCCGACGGTCAGATACCCCGGCCGGGAGGAGCGGACGCGGTCATTATCACCGCGGCGACAAAAACCAACCAGCCCATCGAATTTGCCGGACAGATCGCGCGCGACCGCGGCGTGGTGGTTGTGGTGGGTGACGTGCGGGTGGACGTGCCGCGCGAGCATTATTACCACAAAGAATTGCAGGTGCGATACTCACGCTCCTACGGGCCCGGACGATATGACCGGTCTTACGAAGAGAAAGGTATCGACTACCCTGAGGGGTACATACGCTGGACCGAGAAGCGAAACATGGCAGCCTTCCTGGACCTCGTCGCCGCAGGAAAGGTCGACCTCGCCAGCCTCATTACTCATCGATTTGAGATTTCCCAAGCCACTGAGGCCTACGAAATTCTCACCGGAAAGCGGCCGGAGAAATATACAGCAATTTTGATTGAGTACCCAAAGCCCGTGGAGTCTTCCCGGCGAATGGAACTTCGCCCGCCACTGCCCAAAAGTGATGTGGCGGGTTCCAAAACGGGCAAGATTCGAGTTGGTTGGATTGGAGCCGGCGGCTTCAGCCGTGCCAAACTGCTTCCTGCGTTGCGAAAAGTTGAAAACCTGGAATTGGTTGGATTGGCCAACGCCACCGGCGTCTCCGCCAACCGGGTGGGAAAGAGTGTTGGCTTCCAATACTGCACCACGGATGCCTCCGCGATTTTGCGTGATCCCAATATTGAGGCAGTCTTTATAGCCACGCGGCATAACCTGCACGGACCGATGGTGCAGGAGGCTCTCGAGAATGGCAAGCACGTTTTCGTGGAAAAGCCTTTATGCGTGACTGAACACGAACTGGAAGCAATTTCCAGACTCTATGCGCGCTCTGATCGCATCCTCTGCGTGGGTTTCAATCGCCGCTTTTCGCCCTTTGCCACGCAATGCAAGAGTTTCTTCAGCGACACACAGGGGCCGCTTTCATTAATCTACCGAATCAATGCGGGCCGCCTGCCAGAGGGGCATTGGGTGCAGGATCCTGATGTCGGCCACGGCCGTGTGATCGGCGAGGTTTGCCACTTCGTGGATCTGTTTGGCTTTATCTGCGACGCGTTGCCCGTCAAGGTGGAAGCCTGGCCGATAGGCGCGGACAACGACGAAAGCAATATTCACATTCAGGTTTCCATGGCCGATGGTTCGAAGGGGGAGATCTTTTACCTCGCCTCGGGTGATCCGGGCTTTCCCAAAGAGAGATTGGAAGTCTTCGGCCGTGGCCGAACCGCGGTTTGTGATGACTTTCGCAAATCCTCCTTTTATCATGCCAACCGTTCCCAAACTAAATCACTGTTCCAGCAGGATAAAGGGCACGCCGATGAGATGCGTCTTTTCATCGAAGCGGTTGCGGGTAAGGCGCCATCCCCCATTCCGTTTGAAAGCCTCTGGGCAACAACACTGGCGTCGTTTCGAATTCGCGAATCGCTTCTTAACGGCGGCCCTCTTGCAGTGGCGATGGCGGGAGATCGTGGCGGAGAGACCTAATAGTCGAGTTCATCTTGGACTGAGCCCTTTACGGGGGCTCACCATTTGGCAAGCCCTCCCGGAATGTTTCGCCAGCAAATAACATCAGGCACTAAACGAATGCGCATTCTCATCGTAGTCGGAACCCGGCCCAATTTCGTCAAGGTGGCTCCCCTGCTTGAGGAGATCAATCTTCATCCGGAGCTTGAAGCCATTCTTGTCCATACGGGCCAGCACTACGATTACCAGATGTCCAGGGCCTTCTTTGAGGACCTTCAAATTCCCACGCCTCACCTGAATCTTGAAGTGGGTTCCGGCACAGCGGTTGGGCAAATTGCTGAGATTATGCTGCGTCTGGAGCGGGTGATGGAGAAGACTCGTCCGGATGTCGTGGTGGTGGTCGGAGATGTCAATTCCACCCTTTCAGCGGCGATTACAGCAGTAAAAATGGGCCTCCCGATTGCCCATGTTGAAGCAGGCTTGAGGAGCTTTGACCGCACGATGCCGGAAGAGGTGAATCGAGTCCTTACGGACGCCATCTCTGATCTGCTTTTCGTGACTGAGCCCAGCGGCGTTGAGAATCTGCTTCGGGAAGGCCACCCCGCGGAGAAGATATTTCTGGTGGGCAATGTCATGATTGACGCCCTCCAACACTCTCTTCCCAAGGCAAAGACCTCTCCCCTTCCTCCTGAGCTTGAGGAAGAGGGCGGCACACCCTTCGACTTGACGAATCCTTATGGACTCGTGACGCTTCATCGCCCTTCAACCGTTGACAACCTGGAGACACTGCGCGCCATCTGGTCCGCCCTGGAAGTGATTGCCAAGGACGTTCCTTTGATCTTTCCCGTTCATCCCCGGACACAAAGCCGGATGGTGGAAGGTGGCTTGTGCACCTCTTTGCAAGATGCTTCAAGCGGTATACGCATGATTCCCCCGTTGACCTATCTGCAGTTTTTGCGGCTTCAGAGCCAGGCCACAATGATGATCACTGACTCTGGCGGCGTGCAGGAGGAGACCACGGCGCTGGGAATTCCCTGCCTGACGGTCCGCGAAAATACAGAACGCCCCATCACCATCAGCGAAGGCTCAAACGTTCTCATCGGCCTGAATGGCACCCGCCTGGTGGAGGAAGCGCGCAAGGTTTTGCGAGGTGACGGCAAGAAAGGGCACGTGCCCAAACTGTGGGATGGCCAGGCCTCCGCACGCATTGTCCGCGCGCTGGTTGAACAGATCGGTTCTGCGCGCGCTGTACAGATAGCGGAAGCAACTACTTCTGCCACCGGCATTAATTCAAAGAATTAGGACTCTTGTCAGAAAAAGTTGAGTAGCCTTAAGCACGTGCTTGTGAAGGGCACATCGCACGACGGGAAACATCCCCGCAAATCCTGAAGTCGGGAATCCCCAAAAACCATGGCAACCATCACGAGCAATTTCGGCAAGCGCGAAGTGCCAGATACGGTTTCATCCGTTGTCAGCGCCACCAACTATGGGCGCTGGGGAAAACGCCTTTTTGATATTGCCGCGTCTCTTGCCGGTCTGGTCATTTCAAGCCCGCTTCTGCTTCTCTCCGCGCTGCTGGTGCGTGTGACCTCGCGCGGGCCCATTCTCTTTCGGCAGATTCGCATTGGCCACCTCGGCCGGCCTTTCACGCTCATCAAGTTTCGCACCATGCTGCAAGGCTCGGAATCACAGGGTTCCTCCGTGGTGGTTGTTCGTGATCCGCGTCTGACACCGGTGGGTTCATTCCTTCGGCGCACCAAGCTGGATGAGTTTCCGCAATTTTTCAACGTGTTGCTGGGCCACATGAGTTTTGTGGGTCCGCGGCCCCGCGTGCCCAGCGAGATTGACTCGAACGATCCTCGCGAGCAGATCCTTCAGAGTGTGCGCCCAGGGGTCACATCCTACGCCTCGATCCACCATCGCATGGAAGCGGATTATTGCGCCCGCCATCCCAACCCCCAGGCAGTCTTTCACACCAGCATCCTGCCGCAAAAGCGCAATCTCGATTGTGAGTATGTGCGCAACCTCAACTTCCGCCTCGACATGAAGTTGCTCCTGCTCACAGTGGTGCTGCTCTGCCTTCCGGGAAAGTCTCTGGAGCAAGGGATTCGGATCTTTGGATGGAAGGTGAAGCCCTATTCCCGCGAGGGGCAGATGTTTCTGGATCTTGCCGCGTACATGGTTGCCGCGTGGCTGGCTTATACCTTTCGCTATGATTCCGGATTTCTGCCCTTCTATCGTTATCAGATGTGGATGTACATCCTCTTCATTCCGCTCCTGCGTGTGCTGGTGAACCGGGCCTTCGAAATTTACGACATGATGTGGCGTTACGTCACACTGGAGGATGCTTCCCACCTGGCGGCGTCGCTGGCCCCAGTTTCAGTAATCCTCTTTACGTTTCGCATTGGGCACTCCACCATATTGGGCAGGGCCCCCATGCTGCTGGTTCCACTCAGCATTATCACCCTGGAATACCTGCTTGCTTTCAGCGCCAGCCTGACGATGCGCTTCTCCCGCCGGGTGCTCTACACTCTTCAACATCACTACCAGCCCCTTCCCGCGGAAGCGCGCCGCGTGATGATTCTCGGCGCCGGCCTGATGGGATTGATGACGGCGCAGGACATCCGCCAATATCCGCACATGAACCTGGTTGGATTTTTGGATGACGATCCGGCCAAGGAACGCCGTCTGATGGCGGGAAGCCGCGTGCTGGGCAACACAGACCACCTGGAATCGCTCTGCGCCCGCCATCACGTGACCGACCTGATGATCTGCGCCAAGTCGATCGATCCCCAACGCATGTTGGATCTCCTTCGGCGTTGCGAAGGCCTGCGCGTGAAGGTGCACAACCTCCCCGGGCTTGACCGGGTGCTCCACGATGAGAGCGAGCAGGCTTTGCCCGATGCGTGGGGTTCTCCCTTCGCTACTCATCCAAGGTGATGGTTTGTAGCGGTGGTCTCCGACCGTCGCTTCGAGTTCGCCATTTTCCCGTTCACCACCAGCCCGGCGCTCCGCCAGCGCCGCGGCAGTTAATAGTCAATTGCATTACGGCGCAAAATTTGTAAGAATCCCATTTCTGGTCTTCCCACTGGAGGTTGCGATGCGAATCAACTCTCGAAGCTGGATGATGCCCGTCAGTGTCTTAGGGTGCCTGCTCTTGTTCACAATCCCGGCCCTGTGCGCGGGAGAGCAACAACTGGGCACCATTCTCTACTCCCGCTCAACGACCGTGGCCGGGATCGCCGTCCCCAATACTCAGACCCTGCTTCAGGGCGATGTGGTGGCAACCGCCGAGGATGGAAGCGCCATGGTGGCGCTGAAGTCCGGAGCAAGACTGAAGATTGGCGGAAACAGCTCCGTTCGATTTCTGGGTGATGGCGCCAGGGTAAAGGCGGATCTGCTTTCCGGGGCGGTCGTTTCCGAAAGCACGGGCAAGCCTTCGCTGACGGTTGAGACCTCGAAGTACCAGTTTGCGCCTTCGCAGGAGGAGAACTGCCGGTTCAGCGTTGCGCTGCAAAAGCAGACGCAGACCGTGGCCGAGGCGATGACGGGTGACGTGCTGGTCAGGTCGCCGGACTCGCTCGCCAGCTTTATTCTGCCGGCGGGCAAGTACGCAGCCATCTCCGCCAATGCCGGCCAACTTCCCGCCGCACAGGATTCATCCTCACCCGATCCGACTGCTGGCATCGTCACCAACACCAGCCCATCGGGGCTTCTGGAGCGCGGGGGGGCGGAGGGAGAGCTTAAGATGGGTGACGTCGTCAACCTTCAGGATGTCGTCCGCACAATGGATCGCGGTCGCGTGCGCATCAAGTTGCTTGACGGATCCTTTCTGAACGTTGGCTCGCGGACCGAAGTGAAGGTGACCATGCAAAATGCCGCCTCGCAGCAGACGCAGGTGAGCCTGCCATCGGGACTTCTGCGTGCCGAGGTGGTCCATCGCACCACCCCGGGCGGATCGTTTCAAGTGCAAACCCCCACGGCCACCGTGGGCGTGGTGGGCAGCGTGATCATTGTCCTGGCGCTGCAGGATTCCACCCAGGTCTGGTGCGTTGAGGGCGTCTGCACGGTTCAGACGGCGGACGGAACGGTCACTTTGCAGCCGGGGCAGTCCACCAGCGTCCACAAGAATAGGAAGCCCGGCGCAGCCGTGGTGACCACTGACGCCCAGCTCCAGGCTGAAATCAGCCTGACCAGCATTCTCGGATCGGGTGGCGGAGCGGCCGGCGCGGGAGGCGTTCTCCTCGCCGGCTGGCACATCGGCTCGCTGAGTACTGCTGCTTCCGTCGGATTGGCAGTCGGGGTTGGCGCCGGAGTGGCCGGGGCCGTGACTGGCGCCGTGCTGACCACCGGAAGCACCCCCAGCCCCAGCGCGCCGTAGGGGAAAAGCGAAGAGTTGAAGAGTCCAAAAGTTGAAGAGTCGAAGAGTTCAGGAGTTGAAATCCAGGGCTGGATGGCACCCGGCCCTGGTTCCGAAATGGCCTTGGCGGACGCGGAATTGGGCTATCAACCACCCATCGACGACACCCGATTTACCAGCTAACCCATTTGCTCTCATAAACTTACACAGGAAAACCAACAACTCCTTTGTTTTCAACAACTCATCCGGGTCACTTTTTGCGTTCCTTTGTTTTCAACAACTCATCCGGATCAACCTTCATTTTTAACATCTTTATGGGATGGTGATTTTCCAGACAGATTTGACGATTTTTTGGGGGATCCGAGGAGGGCGGCCGGAATGGGTCTGGCCTTCATCGCGTTCTAGCCTATCACAACGGGCTCGAATTGTCAAGAGACATCATGTCCGACATCATGTCCGAAATCGGTTCCGAAATTAGCGGCAGTTCCCTTCCCGCGCGTGGCGCACGGACCTTTTCAGCCCCGGCACAGTGGGCGAACGATGCGGGCGTCTTGCTGGCGCACTATCCAGCAATGAGGTGAACCATGTGGCGCCGCCATCGTGGCGCCCCCGCCGGCAGGATCCCAGCGTTACAGCCGAAGCGTTGTCCAGGCATTTCCCAGCCACTGCACTACAGCCACCCTTGAAGGCACGCGCGCAGTCATTTCTCGGCGGCCGATCGGAGCCTTTTAGGCACCGGGTTGGCTCTCCAGGAGGGCCAGTCAGGTGGCGGTGAATTGAGCTGAAGATAACTAGCAAAATAATGCCGCCTTCTCGTCCAAATTTCGTGTATATTTGTGGTACCCTTGGCGAAGTGAATGGCGGAAAGTCTAGACAATTTTTGAGCGTGACTCACCCGGATGGGCGATTGCTTTACCCTCGCCAAAGCGGTATGAAACAAGGCACGGTGGAAATCTTGGGTAGACGTTGGGAACAGGATTTTTCCGCCCGCGCAAATCATTGAGTTCAAGCAAATCGGTTCTATAGTGGCGTTCTCTGCCGGCACTGAGCAAGCCACCCAATGAGGGTGTCAATGCTTAACGGCAAGCCACAGGCCCCGGAAAACCGGCATTGATGGGAAAACATAAGGAGCAGACCATGAGCGCCAAGAAAAATGTTGGAGATAAGCTGTCCCTTGCGGGAGCCATTGGGGATGCTGTTAATCTCTTCGGTTTTGGCGAGCGGGCAAACCGCGTCGACCCTACCCTCGGGTTTGATTGAGGATTGGACCACTCATCATCTCGTATTCTCCAATCCCGGCACGGAAGACGACGCCATCAAAAATGGCACCCATGATCACTGGCTTGCGGTCACAAGCAACCCCCGCTACGCCATGCAGCAGGCAAAGCGTGGCCCCCTTGCAAACGAGGCAAAAGCGGAGGATATATTTGAATCATTTTTCTCGCCCGCTCCCAAGCCGATACCAACGAAGCCGAAAAACCCTGTGGCCCGTGACTGGAGTTTTCCACTGGGAACCGGATATGTAGCGCCAAACATGTATCCTGCCAAGTACAACTTCGATTTATCCGGAAATACTCCCAGCTGCACCGATTTCGCCGTTTATGGGCTGGACGTGGTGGGGTCAGGGACGCAGGCAAATCTGGTTGCCCTCACAAATTTGTATACGACCGCGGCTGGCGGCGGCTTCTGCTCCGGCACAGGCCCCACTGTCTCATGGGCATACAACACGTCCACGATCAGCGGCAAAATCACGACTTCTCCGGTTTTGTCCGGTGATGGATCGAAGGTGGCCTTTATTGAGAGCACTGCGTCCGCAGCCGTCCTCCATGTCCTGACGTGGGCAAGCGGCAGCGGAACCGTGGGTGCTCCAGCCACTCCAAGCATGCAGAATCTGAGTTTGGGCGCGCACGGAGTTACGAACTCCTCTCCGTTTTACGACTACGACAATGACACTCTCTGGGTGGGCAATGATAATGGGCAGCTCTTCCAGATCACTCCGGTATTCAACGGCACCCCCGCGTTTTCCACGACCGGGGGATGGAGCGCGACCGGGGTCACGGTGGCCGCAGCCGGCGTTAAAATGACGGGACCGACACCGGACACAGGCTTTAACTATCTTTTGGTCGGAGGGTCGGATGGAAATCTCTATCAGGTAAAGATATCTGCCGCTGGCACTCAGACTCACATCGCGATAGGCAGTGGCACGGCGGACGGTGGTGGAATTGTAGACACTCCGGTGGTTGATGGAACCACGGAAACAGTGCTGGCCTTTGCAGCGGCGAATGTTGCAGGCGTTGGAAATGCCACAGCCAACAAAACCGCGGTGGCCGTGCAGGCGGCCGTGCCAGGGCTTGGATCGGTTCAAGTCGCCACAATCGGGCAAGGAAGCCTGGGCTCAACAACGGGCATAACCGCCGTGGCCGGCGCCTTCGATAACGCCTATTACATCTGGAACGGCGGATCCGGCGCCAACTCCGGCCACTTCTTCGAGATTGGGACTGCGTCTGCCACGACGGAGCCAACCTTGTACCAGATTCCCTATAGCGGGGTTTCGTCAATTACCATTGCTAACAACGGGTCGGGATACACGACACCGACTCTCACTTTAACCGTTGGAACTGGTGCCGGCGGCGTAGCGGTGACCGGCGGTGTGGACAATGTGACCATGGGCAATACCGGGCCTTACTCCACAGTGCCGACCGGGGTTACGTTCACAGGCTCGAACACCACACCCGCCTCAGGAACCCTGCATTTTGGTATAGGCACACTGTCATCGACCACCGGCTCCGGATATACAAGCATACCCGCGATTAACCTTACTGGTGGAACCGTTGGAACTGGCGTTGGGAGCGCGACGGCGTATCTTGGTGTCGTATCATATTCGTTTACCGGGAGCACAACCGCCACCACTAACAATGCCACAAATGGCGCTGTCCCGACGGTTACCGTTAGCGGTCCGACGGGATCGGGTAACCCGCTGACGACAGCAACGGCGAACGCAAACTATGTGATGAGCACCTTAGCCGTCGGTACGAATAAAGGAACATTCTGTTTTAATCCCGGTACTACTTTCACAATTGGGGGCGGCGTCAGCGGAACAGCAGATACGTTTCAGTATACGGGTTTCGGAACCATCAGCACGATCACCCTTACCAAGAATGGAAGACTTTACACGAACGCAAGCCCTCCCACCCAACCGAGTGGTGTCTGCAATGGTACCGCACCCACCTTCGATTGGGCACTTGCTTTGAGCACATTGACAGCCAACGTTCAGGGGTCTGGCTACACGGGTACTGGAACCACCGTGTCGTTCAATAATCTATCTGGGACAACCCAATCGGGGACTGCGACGGTGACTCCCTCCTTCGGAGTGACTTCTGTGACAATTGTACCCGGCGATTACACTACCGTTCCCAGCCTAAGCATTGCTGCTGCGGGAGGAAGCGGCACAAACGCCGTTTTGACAACAGCATGGAAGATCAATAGTGTCGCTGTGAGCAAGCCCAGTGGTTCGGGTTACTCGACAGCTCCAACAGTGGGATTTACCGGAGGAGCCCTCGCGACGGGCGGAACGGCTGCCTCAGCGACGGCAACGCTTGAAGCCACTGGTGCATCCTTCACTTACGGAGGTGGGGGATATTCCAGTTATACAGCGACTATTACAGATAGTGGCGGCTCCGGGACAGGCGGCACGGCTAGCGTCACCGCGAACTCTGGATCCGTTATGACGCCGGGCACGTCCCCTACAAGCCTGGCGTTTGGCGCGGCTGGATTGCAAGCTTCGCCCTTAACCGAGTTCTACACCAGCGGCAGCACGGACCTCCTGTTTTTTGCGTACGGCAACGCGTCAACTGCCAGTGACCTTGTTAGCTATACTACGGCACTCGCAGCCAGCGGGACTCCTTATCCCGTGCCGGAGGCAATCGGCGGGACCAGCGGCATTATCGTTGACAACAACGGCACCGGTGCCCAGGAATCCAGCATCTATTTCAGCACTCTCGCAGAACCGCCGGTCGCCACAGTGGCGGATGTGGCGCGCGCTTCCAATGTGGCTACCATAACGACATCGGCGGCACACGGATTCGTGGTTGGCGATACTGTGGTTGTTGTCGTATCGACCCAAACTTCATTCAATACAAGTGGGGCTGTGATTACAGCTGTCCCGAGTACAACCACATTCCAATATGCTAACACCGGCTCTGCCCTCGGAACCACGAGTGTGACCACTGGTACGCGGACGGCAACGGTCTCCGAGTACCACGCCATCAAGCTGACGCAGACAGGCTTGAACTAGGGTGCGGCGAAAGAAGTTGAAATAACCTTCGACGCGCGGAGCGTATGCCTGCAATGGCATGCAACCGTGGCGGGTGAAGCGACTAAGGCTATGCCCTGCAAGAATGAGCGGAGAGATCATTGATCTGTCCTGATGAAGGCAGATTCGAGGGTTCGGCAGCGGCGCTAGGTCGGAAGTTCCGGTAAGTGGAATAACCGGTCAGCCCAGATTAATGAACTAGCTTGTGGTCACCGAAGGTAGGGAAGCAGGGTTGCCCAGCCGGGCAAGTTAAATGCCTGTTTCTCGTTGCAAAATGTTTCTTATTTGGAGGCGTTCACTATGAGCCAGCGAGAAGACAAAACACTTGACTCCCGCCCCGAGCAGGCGCAGAAGGCTGTGCGCAAACCCTATCAGAAGCCCGATCTGTATGACGAGCAGGTGTTTGAAACCAGTGCGTTGAACTGTGGCAAGGTTTCGCCCACGCAAGGAACGTGCCACTCCTTTAGAAAGAGTTCATGAGCAACGCGGCACAAATCGGGACTGGGGCCTCGAAACCAGGGGCCAGGGCCTTGGGGCTGGGGGCTGGGGACAATTTTCCAGTACCCTGCCCGCAGAGCCCATCACCCAGCAATCAGACCCGTGACAAAGCGGGCTGCGAATTGGCGGCACAGGTGCTTCGTTCTTCGGGAAAGCTGCGCTTCCGCGCCACCGGGGCCAGCATGATGCCGGCGGTCTGGCCGGGTGATCTCTTGGAAGTGCGCCGCCATGGGGTGGAGGAGATCGAGCCCGGCGATGTGGTGCTGTTTCAACGCGGGGGCGGACTGACGGCGCATCGCGTGGTGGAGGTTCGAAGAAAGGATTTAGGATCTGGGCTAGGAGGCAGGAGGCAGGAATCAGGAGTGCGGAGTGCGGAGTCCGTAGTCTGGAGTCCGGAGTCCGAACCACTACCCCCCAATCCCCAACCCCTAATCCCTAATCTGGAATTGGTGACGCGCGGCGACCGGCACCTGGAAGCGGACCGTCCGGTTTCTGCTGACGAGCTTCTGGGCCGGGTCACCGTCATTGAGCGGGGCAAGCGGCGGCTGACGCCGCGCCAATCGCCTGCGGCCCGCGTGGCCGCGTGGGTCCTGAGCCGGTCGGAATTTGCCACGAAGGTGGCGCTGAAAATACGGGACACGGGTCTCGGGAAAAGGGACACGGGAAAAGACGTTCGGAGTTCGGTGTTCGGCGTCTGAAAAAGACGGGGGAGCTTGAATTAAGAATTGGGGACTCAACTTGCCTGATTCCGAATCCCTGATCGCCAGGTTCGATTCCGGATTCCGTATTCAGGATTCCGAAGAGGATACTCAGAGGCCGGATTCCAAAATTCGGTACGCCAGGGTCGATTCAGGATTCAGGATTCCGAAGAGGATACTCGGAGGCCGGATTTCGAAATTCGGTGCGCCAGGGTCGATTCCGAATTCTGGATTCTGGATTCCGAGCCTCAATTCTTAATTCCTAATTCTTAATTGAATCCTGAGTTACGTTTTCCGTTTTTTCCGGCTCCGAACATCGAACGCCGAACTTGGTTTCCCGTGCACCTGAATCCTAACTCCTAGATCCTGAATCCTATGTATTTTGCCCAAAGCGCTGACGTTGCTGCCCGAGAGATGAGTGGCGAGATGATGATCATGGCCGTCCGTGACTCCTCGCTCTTCAATCTGAACGAAATCGGCACCATGATCTGGAAATCGGCGGATGGGGTAACCCCGCTGGAGGAGATCGTCCGGAACAATATCTGCGTGGAATTCGAAGTGGAACCCGCTGACGCCTTGCGCGACGCGGAAGCCTTCGTCCGCCGCCTGGCTGACCGCGGAATCCTGCGGATTTCGGAAGAACCGATCGACGGGACACGGGACAAGGGATAAGGGACACGGGAAAAGCAGCCCAGAGTTCGGTGTCCGGAGTTCGGAGTCGGAAAAAACAGGCAGGGGCTAGGGATTAGGGACGCGGGATACGGCAATCGAAAAGCGGGAATATGGAGTTGGGATTCGGGTTTTAAGATCTCGCGATGCAACTCCGCAATTCTTAATTCTTAATTCGTAATTGCCTTGGAGGCTTGATGGGCAGGTTGATGGAGAAGATGAACGATGAGGCCCTGAAGTCCGGGGTGCCGCTCAGCGTGCAGTTTGACCTCACCTACCGCTGCCATGAGCGCTGCGTCCACTGCTATCTTGACCACGACGACCACGGTGAGATGTCCACCACGGAAATCATGGACGTGCTCACCCAGATGGCCGACGCCGGCACCTTCTTTGTCACCTTCAGTGGCGGCGAGGTCTTCATGCGCAAGGACTTCTTCCGCCTGGTGGAGCACGCCCGCCGCCTGCGCTTCTGCGTCAAGGTGAAGACCACCGCTTTCATGGTTCGGGAGAAGGAAGCGGACCGGATGCGTGAGCTGGGCGTGGAGACGGTGCAGGTGAGCATCTATTCGCACCGCCCCGAAGTGCATGACGCCATCACCAAAGTGCCCGGGTCGCTGAAGCGGTCGCTGGCCGGAATCCGCCTGCTGCGCGAGCGCGGCATGAAGGTGATCATCGCCAACGTGCTGATGCGCCAAAACCTTTTGGATTATCCCGGAGTGATTGCGCTCACCAAGGAATTGGGCGCCACGTACACGATTGACCCCACCATCACGCCGATGATGGACGGTGAGCGCTCCGTGCTATCGCTGGGAATCGACCAGGAGCAGTTGCAGCAGGTCTTCCGCACGCCGGAACTGATCGGCAACGTGGCGGAATTCTGCGCGCCGCCCACCGCTGTGGACGATAGCGTCCTGGGTGGGCGGCCGTGCAGCGCCAGTCACACCGCCTGCTACATTTCGCCTTACGGCGACGTCTACCCCTGCGTCCAGTTCCCCCTGCCCACCGGCAACGTGCGCCAGCAGAGGTTTATCGACATCTGGAAGCACTCACCCCAGATGAACGAAGCGCGCTCCATCCGCGGGCGCGACCTTCCCACGTGCTCAAGCTGCTCGCACCTGGGAAGCTGCACGCGCTGCCCCGGATTGGCTTACATGGAAACTGGCAACATGCGTGGGCCGTCAACACAGGACTGCGAAAAGTCATTTGCCCGCACCGGAATTCCTTCCGCCAACATGCTGGCCAAAGCCGCCGCCGGCCTGCCCGTGCCGGGTGGCGTCCGTCTGATTCAGATCAGCGGCTTGAAACAACCCGCTGCCCAATCCGCTCCCGCCGAATTGGCCTTTAAGTAGCGCTGCCTGGTAGAACCGGGCCTGACCGCTGAAAGCGCTGACATTGCGGCCAGTTCACCTCGCCAATACGCCGTCCCTATAAGATCGGGATAAATTTCGCCGCCTCCATTCGGTGCGCCATCACGGGCGGACCAACGATTCTCACACCCGCTCCCCCTCACTGCTCTTCCCCACCTTCCCCCTCTTCTCTACCCCCAATTACGATAATCTCGCGCTGAGACGCTGTGGCGCGGAGGTGCGATCATTCACCATTTCGGTTTCTCGCGGGGCTTTGCGCCTCTGCGGCGTGGGGTCTTCGCGTGAGGTGTCTGGGCCCTTCGCTTGACCGATCATGCCCTTAAACCGGTTCTCTCAAAAGAGGCGAATTTCCTCGATAGATCCGTCTTAACCCCTCACCGCCGCGGGCGCAGCAGCCATCGGACCCTCGCCACGCCTGCCTGAATTGACCATTTGGCCAGCGTGCCGGCAAGGCGCAAAGGCCGCAGAATGTAATAGATAAAGAAGAGCGGGGAGGGGAGGCGAAGGAACTCGCAATCCACCGTGGTGGGAAGGAAGATGCGGTTGGCGGCGAATTGAATCCGCTGCCAGAGGGTGGGCAGAAGCAGCAGGTTGAAGAGCGCTTCACGGGGGAACTCGAGCGGTCCTGGGTTGGTTTGGAGCACTCTAATCTTGGGGACAGGCCCTGCCGCCGCCAATGCAAATGGCGCGGGAACAGGGGTTTCGAACAGCGCCTCGCACGCGGCCAGGGAAGACTGCACAACCTTCAGCCAGCCGATCCGCTCAGCCTTTTCGCGCGCGGATTGCCAGTCCACGGCCCCGCGTTCCACCAGCCAGTCGAGATCCACCAACCACTTGAATGAAAAAAGGCCGTGCCGCGCGGCGTGCTCGGCCAGGTGAAGAAATTCCCATTCGGGGCTCAGGGCAAAGGCAGGGACGCCGTGAAATGGCCGGGGTAATGCATCGGACCAAATATCCGCCACCAGACGGCGCTCAACTCCGCCTCCCCAGACCAACCCAAAATGGAGCTCAAGAGCGAAGACCATCTTCGGGCCATTTCGCCGGAGTTCGAAGTCCTTGCCGTGGCGTACCAGCCGGTAAAGGAAGGGAGGAGAGACACACCGGGCCGCGTATCCACAGGAGTGAATGACGTTCAGACTCTCTGTGACATTTTTGGGGTGCACGAGAACGTCAATGTCCGTGCCCGTGCGCAGGGCAGCGTCACCATAGAGCGACTCTGCCAAAGCCACTCCCTTGATGGGAATCGCCGGCACTTGAGCGGCGCTAAGCTTGCCCAGAACCGAGGCTAATTCCTCCGCCATCAGCACGTTGCGCATGGCGTTGTTTCTGAAAGTGGCCTTCAACTGCTTTTGAACCTGCGGGGGCACGCCGACGAAGCCCAGCGATTCAAGCCGATGGTAGATAAGAGGGATTAACCCGTGCGTCTGCATGCGCGGCAACACGGCGTCCCAATTTGGACCCGCCTCCAGGCGATGAACGGTGCGCTTGGCGACTTCGGGAGAAAAGCGTCCGCGCGCCAGCAGCAGGCAAAGCTGATCCTCCGGGCTGAGTTCTTGAGGTGTCGTCATTTTGCAAAGGACACTATATATTATTCAATCCGGCAATTGGAGCCCTAAAGCATCAGCCGCAAAACTCACGATGGGTATTGAGGTTCCCATATTTGGGCGCCCATGGTGAACGGGGTTCAAATCCCCCCGAACCTGAACAGTTGTGGCACGGCACCCGGAACGTTGTAAGATGTTCAATGTAGGGATTTGGGAATCCCGGCATCGCGTTGACTCTTCAGAACTCTCAGAATGGACTGCGAGCAAATTGGTTAGCCCGATCGTTTCAATCGAGAACCTCACCAAGTCCTTCTCCCTCGGCAAGTACCTGCGCCGGCTGGTGAAGCACGGGGCCCGGACCAATGGGCAGCCGGATGTTCTGCGTGGCATCAACCTGGAGATTCGTGAAGGTGAGGTGCTGGGGTTACTGGGCCCAAATGGGGCGGGAAAAACGACGCTGGTGGAGATCCTTGCGACGGTTCTGCTTCCAACCAATGGGCGGGCCTCGGTGTGCGGCCATGATGTGGTGCAGGATGCCGCGGCGGTAAGGAAACTTGTGAGCTATTGCGCCAGCGCCTCAGAGAACTTCTATCCTCGCCTCACCGCCAGCGCCAACCTGGAGTTCTTTGCGATTCTCAATGACCTGCCGCCGCGAGAGGCGAGGGAAAGAATCCAATCCACCCTTCAGCAGATGGGCCTGGGTGACAAAGCTAACGTCCCCTTTCAACACTATTCTGACGGCATGAAGCAACGCCTGGCGTTCGCCCGGGCTCTATTGAAGGAACCACGGCTGGTGCTGCTGGATGAGCCCACCCGCAGCCTCGACCCGATCTCACAGGGTGAGATTCGCAAACTGATCCGCGGGCTGTTGATTGATCGGCTGGGCAAAACGGTTCTTCTGGTTACACACAGTCTCGCGGAGGTCGAGCAGGTATGCGATCGCCTGGCGATAATGCATCGCGGGCAGATCGTTGCCATCGGCACGGTGGATGAGGTCAAAAAGACGCGGGGGGGCACCGACCTGGCCAGTGCTTTCGAAAACGCCATTGGAGCGGCAGAATGCCAATAATCTGGAAAGCCTGGGCATTCTTCAAGCGCGACTTGTATACGGATTTAAGTTACAAGCTATCGTTTGCGTTCCAGATCGTGGACATGCTGGTGGGCGTTGGCTCCTATTATTTTCTGGCGCGCGTAATGGGCAAAACCGCGTTGCACGGGTACGACCCCTTTGCCTTCATCCTGGTGGGCATGGCCGTGAGCGGTTACATGACCACCTCACTTGCGTGCTACTCGCATGCCATTCGAGGCGATCAGCCGCTGGGGACTCTCAAGATGGTGCTCTCCACGCCTACGTCTCCCCTGGCGTTTATTCTCCTGTCGTCTGTTTATCCGGTGTTGCGGGCGGCGTTTGATGCCTCCATCTACCTGATGGGCGGTGTGCTGTTGGGGCTGCCACTCACCCAGGTCAATGTTCCCGGAGTATTGTTGATTTTCCTGCTTTCGGAACTGGCGTTCAGCAGCATCGGCATTCTCTCCGCCACATTCACCCTGGTTTTCAAACGAGGCGATCCGCTCTTGTGGCTGTTCGGAGGACTTTCGTGGCTGCTGGGTGGAGTTTTTTACCCTGTCGATACCCTGCCGCGATTTCTTCGCGATTCGGCGCAACTGCTGCCCATCACCCACGCACTTGTGGGAATGCGGGCGGCGTTTTTGCAGCACGCTTCACTGGCCACGCTCCTGCCCCAAATCGAAATCCTGGGATTGTTTGGACTCATCGGATTACCGCTGAGTCTGCTGGCGTTTCACTGGGGGATTCGGTGGGCGAAGGTTAAGGGTACTCTAAGCCACTTTTGAGGAAAAAGGCAGGCGGGATTGCTTGCGGGGTGTGAACAGTGCCTATTGCAGAGCGAGGGAGTGCAACAAACCAATTCCAAGTCAATTCCCGGCCCGGGGATGGCCAGGGAAACTCGCTCCGCTCAGCAGGGCTCTGAGGCCCACCAATAAGATGCGGGGCTGGTGCAGGCAGAGGCGCCAAAGTACTCCCGCAGGTTCATCGCGGGTATGTGCCTCAAGGTCTTTTCGGACGCGTTCGTTCAGAAGATCAACCAGATGGGAATATTGCGTCTGGGTAAAACCGTGAATCAGTTTGCGGACCAGCAAGTGGGTGTTCAACTCGCGTTTCAGCGCGTTTAACTTATGGCTAGTGCCGCCATTCAGTATGGCATCAACCACGCCCAAAGCGCCACGAAAACCCGTTACAATGCCGCCCACGGTGGAGACCTTCACGTGCCCGGCGGCATCACCCACAAGATAGACATCGCCGCCATTTAATTGGCGCCGCACCGGGGTCCAGCCTGTGTAGATGGGTATTCTCGCACCCTGAAATCCAAGGGGATCAAAGTGATGCTTTTCGAGGAAGCGTTCCAGAACAGCCTTGGTGGTGACGCCATCCTCACCAATGAGGCCCAAGACTCCCTGCGTCGGAGAGTGTGGAATCAGCCAATAAAAATAAGGTGTATCCTCCGGAATAAACCAGACGCGCACCGTGTCAGGCGCCATCCCGGCTGGCAAGTCCACGATGGCCTGCACCAGTGGAGCCGTAGATGGCCTGGGTAAGCCTGCCGCTTTGGCCACACGGCTAACCGCTCCATCCGCACCGATCACGGTGTTGAACTCAGTATCTGCTTTACCGCCGCCCTTGCCGCGCTCGGTGGTAAGTGTCAGTGACTTGCTGCGTTCTTCCAGGGAAATAAACTTCTGCCCAAACTCGATCTTTGCCCCCGCGTCCTGGGCCGCCGCCGCCAACTCCGGAATCAATACATTACGTTCGATAATAAGGTCTGGCTGGCGGAGTTCAATTTTGGCCACGCGCCCGTCGGTGAATAACTCGAAGCGGCGGATCTCATTAACCACAGCCTTATCGCCAAGCCCACCCAGGACTTCACGCATTCTATGGGTGACGATGAGCGAACGGGGCGGCGCGTCAAAACGCTCCTGACCTTCGAGAACGCTAACCTCATGGCCTTTGCGGGCAAGATGATAGGCGGTAAACAAACCTGCAGCTGAGCCGCCGACAATTGCGATTTTCGGGTGGGTACCGTTACTGCTTGACAAGCATCCTCGTAAACTGAACTCCGCCAATAAATGGACAGAGGATTGAAACTGAAGTTTCGCTGCAATTCCACGGTGAGGGGAATCGTGACTACCACTTTATACGATATCAGTATAACCCAATCTCAGGCAACTTTGGAGGTGCCTCCGGGCACACCCTGCCGCTCATAATGAAACTGCTCCAGGGAAATGACCGCGAACAAGACCAACAAAACCACCACTGCGGCCAAAACATACGCCATCTTCACCGAGAGTCCGCATACCGCCAGGGCGAGAAGTCCACCGGCGATGCCGATGCCGTAGAGTACCAGGACGGCGCCACGTTGCCCAAGCCATGTGTTTGCAAGGCGATGGGCGGTATGATCCTTTCCCGGTGACGCAAATGGAATCAGCCCGCGGCGTACTCGTGAAATTGAAACCAGAGTTGTGTCAAAAATAGGAACGATCAGAAGCAGAATGGGAATCATCCAACTGGTGGCATCCGGCACATCATGCATGCGCAATTTCAGCCCTAAGGTTGCCACCATGAATCCAAGAAACATGGCTCCGCCGTCCCCCATGAAAATTTTCGCGGGGTTAAAATTCCAAAGCAGGAAGCCGAACGTGCCGCCGAGCAGTGCAGCCCCAAAGGTCGCCACTAAAACCTGGCCTTCGCGAAGCGCAAGAATGGTGAAGAAGAGTGAAGCAATCGCCGTCACTCCGGTTGCCAGTCCGTCCATGTGATCGAAGATGTTATAAGCAGCGGTGATTCCCACCACCCAGAAAAGCGTGAGCCCGATATCGAGAATGGAACCCAGAGTGCCGTGAATAAAGGCGGAGGGCAGATGCGTTTGGACTCCCAAAGCCACCAGAGTTACGGCGGCAAGGGGCATGGCAACAAAGAGCTTGATTTGATGATGAAGCAGTTGGCGGTCGTCCATGATGCCAACCGCGAGGAGCAAAGTTGAAGCCGCGAGGATACCTAAAATCTGGCCCCGGGACTGGCTCTCCACAAATGCCAGAATGGCGATTACCGTGCCGCAATAAATGGCGACTCCGCCCAACAAAGGAATGGGGGTGCGGTGGATCTTGCGCGCATTGGGGACATCCACAATGCCCCAATGAAGGGCAATCCGCCGGATCGGGACCGTCAACCCGCAGGAAGCCGCAAAAGCCACGGCGAATGTCAATATTTCATCCGGCATCGTCCCTCCTCAAACAGCCACATAATACTGCAATTTCCTGAGGCGGCAAACGCATGGATTCGCTCCAAGCCTCGCCTGGAATCCCCATCGCAACAAGCCGTCACTCTGCACCGAAGGCCCTTCAAGCCACACCCTCGATGACGGCGCGAAAGTGTTGAAGTTCCTTGTGGCGGGCAAACTGCCCCGCTGCCTGAAAAGCTCGTTCGCCCATCAGGGCCAGCCGCTTGCGGTCGTGAGCCAACTCCTGAACAATGGCGGCAACGGCGGCGGGATCATCCGGATCCACAACCACTCCGCACTCGAGGCGGCGCACCACCCGGGCGGCGTCACTGCCCTCAGGAGCCAAGACTAGTATAGGCCTTCCCGCAGCTAAAGTTGAATAGAGCTTGCTCGGCACGACAACTCCTTCCAAACCATGCTTAATCGTTATCAAATGCAAGTCCCCGGCGGAAAGAACATAGGGCACCTGATCGGAAGGACGAAACGGGAGGAATTTAACCCTGGCAAGACCCTGGGCTGAGGCCTCAACCTTGGGCCGCATGGCTCCTTCTCCAACGAAAACAAAGCCCACGCTGCCATTTTCAATCAGTCCCGCAGCCTTGATGATCGTTTCCCAGGCTCCGTAAAATCCCAGGTTGCCTGCGTGGAGCACCACGAATGGAAATCCGCTCCGAATCTCCTGCGTCACCGGATGGTCCTGTGCGTCTGCCCTCCGAATGGCTCCGACACCATCGCGGACCACCACCACCCGGGAAGGATCAATTCCCTTGGCGATGATGCGCTCACGGGTGTCTTCTCCCAACACGATGACCCGGCTCGCCCGGCGTAGTGCCCATCGATGCATCCGTTCCCAAAGCCGCACCCACCAGGAAGGCCGGACGATGCTGCCCACTACGGCCATCTCCGGATAAAGGTCGCGGATGTTGTAAACGAACGGCTTTCTTTTGAGCCAGGCCACGAACGCGCCCACAATGCCTTCAAAGGGCGGATCGGTCATCGCCATAACCAAGTCCGTCCGTATAAAAAGGGCGCGCGGAACGGCGAGAAAGACATAGGAGAGGTAATTCCAAACCCGCTGACGCATCCGAAAGCGGGGGAAGGTGCTCGACCCCACACGCAGCACCCTCACCGAGCCCCGTTGCTCGGTCCGGAAGAGATAGTAAGGGTGCCGCTCCGTTGGGTCGTAGGATGGGCGGCCGCAAAGGACCGTAACCGAATGAGCTTGCGCCAAGGCTTCAACCACGGCCTTCGCCATGTAAGCGGTCGCCGAAGTGTCCGGAGGAAAGTATTCGTTTAGAAGCAGGATGCGCATGCTGTTGACGGGGCCGGGTTCACTACCACTCGCATTCAGATCACGAGTGGGCTGATGACTAGACTTTCGTACTCTTCCCGGCAACCGACCCGTCTTCCGGTGATGAACCCTGGGGTTTCTCAATCAGAAAATTCCCCAACGCCAGCACATCCATCTTCGTGCGAATGAAGCAGTCAATGGCCTGCTTTGGTGTCAGGACGATCGGCTCGTTTTCGTTGAAGGATGTGTTAAGGAGCACAGGCACGCCAGTCTGCTTCTCAAATTCCTTGATCAGCGCCCAGTACCGCGGATTATTTTGACGGCTCACCGTTTGCAGGCGGCCGGTTCCATCCACATGCGTCGGTGCGGGAATAACGCTCCGCTTTTCCGGACGTACCGTGTAAGCCAGATTCATAAATGGCGAAGGGTGGGAGTGCTCAAAGTACTGCCCGGTGGCCTCCTCCAGAATTGAGGGAGCAAATGGACGGAAAGGTTCACGGTGCTTGATCCGGTGGTTGAGGATGTCTTTCATTTCCGCCCGGCGCGGATCCACGAGAATGCTTCTGTTGCCCAACGCTCGGGGACCCCACTCCTGTCTGCCCTGATACCATCCCAGAATTTTACCGGCGGCAATGTGCTGCGCGGTCTGGCGGTACAACTCTTCGTCGGAGAGCTTCTTCACGGGGTAGCCCAAATCACGCACCTGGCTGCCTTCCAGAGCCTTCTCAATGGCCTCTGGCGTGTATTGCGGTCCCCAATAAGCATGTTCCATAACGAAAGTTCGGGGCTGGCCAAGGATTTGGTGATGAACGTAATAGGCGGCGCCCACAGCCAGGCCTGCATCGCCTGCGGCAGGTTGCACGAAGACCTGGGAAAATGGGGTATTGTCAAAGATTTTCCCGTTAGCAACGCAGTTAAAGGCCACGCCCCCTGCCAGGCATACCTTGTTCTGATGGGCGGCGGCGTCAAAGTTGTTCAGCAGACGAAAATACGCTTCCTCTAAAACAACCTGCATGGATGCCGCAATGTCCTGATGCTTCTGGCCAACGGGCTCCGTCGCTGGACGAGTCTTCCCCAACCGGGCTTCCAGGTAGGGAGAAAAGAGCTGGCCCAGAACTGGAGTCTGTCCATTCTCCTGCCAGGTCATTTCCGGTCCTGACTTGTGGTGGCAGAAATAGTCCAGGCCAAGGGAGAAGCCCTTGCCGTTTCCGGGGGTTACAACGTGGCGAAGCTCCTCCACATAGTTCGGCTGGCCATACGCGGCCAACCCCATCACCTTGTATTCATCCCCAAACTTCCAAAACCCCAGGTATTGGCTCATTGCGGTGTAGTAGAGACCCAGGGAGTGCGGAAACGCCACCGCTCCATGAACCTTGAGCTTGTTCCCTTCCCCTGTTGCCCACATGGTGCTGGCGAAATCCCCCAACCCGTCGGTGGAGAGCACCGCAGCACGATCGAAGGGAGAAACAAAGAAGGTACTCGCGAGGTGGGCCACATGGTGCTCAATCCGATGAAACTTGGCCTGAATCGTGGCGGGGTCAACGTCGAACGCGGCGGCAAAGTCGGCTTGAATCCCTTTGAATTGTTTCATGGCCTTGTAGCGGTCCATCGTGAACCGGGGCATTTGAATCGCGTAGAACAGCTTGGTGGCAATTCGTGCCCAGGGATTGCGGGGAATGGCCACATGGTCGATATCCTTCAGGGTAAGACCGGCCTCTTCCAGGCAGTAACGGACGGCAGCCGCGGGAAAGCCCGCCGCGTATTTGACGCGGTTAAAGCGCTCCTCCTCCACAGCCGTTATCAGCTTCCCATCACAGATGATCGCCGCCGAGGCGTTGGCGTGATATGCATTAATTCCAAGAATATTCATAGTGTTTTGGGGGTTCTTTCCGCCCGGTTGCAGGCACGAGATGGCAAATCAGCTCACCAAATGGCGCCGCGCCCACCGGTTCAGCACAAAAAGGCTCCAAACGCGCGACCAGCTTGTTTTGCCCTCCAGAAAGTCGGTCCAGACCTGCTGGACAGTATGAGCGTTAAGGCATTCCTTGAGTGGCGGCGCAATGTCCACAAACTCCGCCGCAACCTCTTTCATCAGTGCATTCCTTAGCCAATGCTCCCAGGGAAGAGTGAAGGTTCGCTTTTTCTGCGAGATGACTTCCGCAGGGATGATGTCGGCCAAGGCTTCGATGAGAAGCGATTTGGGACGGCCATTCCGCTTCACCGACCCTGGCAAACGGGAAACGTATTCCACCAGCGCGTGATCAAGAAATGGCACACGCACCTCAATGGAGTGGGCCATACTCATGGAATCCGTATCACGCAAAAGGGTGTCAACCATGTAGGAGCGCGACTCCATGCAGGAGACAGCCGTGAAATCATCGAGCTGTTTTGAACCGCGTGCCGTCTCCTCCAGCCAATCCCTCCACGGTTCCGGCGTTTCAAGCCCGTTGCCCTTCATCAATTCACACACCTGCGTGGGGGTGAAAAGCAGCCGGGTATAGAAATAGGGGTGAGGCAGGAAATTGGGGTCACGCCAAAGTGCCGCCATTTTCCGGCGCGCATCATTCCGACTAAAGCGGCCCAGGGTCCTTTCCGCAGCAGAAACCAGTGTGGAGCGGATCCCCCCGGGCATGGCCCGGGCCAGAGTCGCTGCGGATTGGGCGTCAGGAGTTGAGCGGAAGGTGCTGTATCCCCCAAATATTTCGTCGCTGCCCAGACCTGAAAGTGCCACCTTTAAACCTGCCTGCCGTGCCGCCCAGGAGACAAAATAAGTGTTAATGCCATCCATGCTGGGCTGATCAAGCGCGCCCACTGCCTCATTCAGTCGCGACAGCATGTCGTCGCCCGTTAGAACCAATTCCTGATGATTCGTTCCAAATTGTTTCGCCGTTCGGCGAGCCATGGCAGCCTCGCTGAACTCTTGCTCCGGGAAAACCACAGTGACCGTATTCAACGCTGCTTTCTTCTGAGTTGCCAGGGCAACGAGGGCAGTTGAATCAATCCCGCTGCTCAGGAAAACGCCCACCGGCACGTCAGCGATCAGGTGAGATTCAACGGCCTCTTCCAAGAGAGAACGCAGGAAGCCTGACGCGCAGCAGCGCTCCTGCTTTCGCGTGTTGGGTTGCGGACAGGCGGAGGAGGCAAAATCCCAATAAGGTTCAGGTCGAACATTGGCATGACGGCCCAATGCGGAAAGCGTAATCCGGTGCCCAGGCGGCAGGGAGTAGACGCCTTCCACCAGCGTCATGGGCTCCACAACGGAGCCAAATAGCAGATAGCTTTGCAAGGCAGTTGGCGATAACCGGGGTTCAATCTGCCCGGAGGCAAGCAAGGTGCGCACTTCCGACCCAAAGATTAGATTGCCGTCGACCAGGGCATAGTAGAGCGGCTTGATCCCAAGGCGGTCCCTCGCCAGCAAAACCCGGGGGTTGCCTCGCCGCGTGGACTTTGACGTCTCCGCGAGGGCAAAGGCAAACATTCCCTCGAAATGGTCGACGCAATCCTCGCCCCACTCTTCGTAAGCATAGACGATGACTTCGGTGTCGCTGTCGGTCTGAAAATGATATCCACGGGATTCCAATGTGGCGCGGAGTTCTTGAAAATTATAGATTTCACCGTTAAAAACAACGACAAGGGTTCCGTCCGCATTGAACACGGGTTGATGGCCGCCGCCGAGGTCAATGATACTAAGACGCCGCATGCCCAAGGCCACTGAGCCGTCAACGTACACACCTTCGTCGTCCGGGCCACGATGATGCATTTGCCCCAGCATCTGCTGAATGACGTTTCGCGTCGGTTCAGGTTCGGTGCGTCCGATTATTCCACAGATTCCACACATGGGTTGTTATACCGGTCGATGCTAATGGGCGTGCCCTTTGTCGCTAGGCAAGGGCTCTTCAAAATTATAGCTGCGACGGTCACGACGCTTCCGATTTGCAACCAGGTTACCAAGGAGGCCGAGTAAAAGCAGAGGGAGGGAGATCCAAACCAACCAAAGCGAGGGATTTTCCGGAAAATATGCCCAGTTGATGTATTCCTCCCACCCGGGGGCAAGGCGATCAAGCAAGCTCCGGAGGGGACCGCCAATGATAGGGATCCTCTTCAACCGAACGTGAATGGTGCGATCAAAAGTGTACGAGGGGTCGTAGCCTGGCATCCTGCTGATTGCGTCCTGAAACACCGTGGGATTACGGAGCTCCACCCGGGTCAAAGCCCGTCCCGAATGATCCTTATAGATAAGCCCTTGCGAAGGATTCACGACAACCCATCGGTCTCCCCATTGCACCTCAACCACGACGTGCAGGGCATCGCCAGATTTGTCGAGCAGCAGTAGACGCCGCACTTTCAGGCCCGCCGCGTCAGCCAGATTCATAAAAGCATTGCTGGCAGTTCCGCAAACCTTCAGCAAGCGCGTGTTCTGAACGATACTGACAGGATCGCGGTCGCGCATTAACCCGTCAGAACTCAAATCGGTGGGGTCGTTCCTTTGGGGCTCGTTGTGAAACCATGCGATCAACGCCTCCGTTTTTTCCTGCGGTGAACCTGCGAGTGGGATGATTGCATCAGCAAACCCGGTCAAATACCTTCGTGTCGAATAATTCCACACGAGGCCGTAAACGAACAGGCCGACAGCGCCGAAAATGATCACCCGACTGGCAAAACCGATGATCCACATTAGAGCGCCATGTGGCTTCGGTGGGTCACCTTCTCGATTCAAAGGGCTGGCTGGACTTATGGTCAACATGCTATTTTCGGGGATTTCACAAGGTTCGGAATTGGTGCTTTCAATTGCTTGCGTACCACAAACGAGTGAACATTAAGCGAGGGGTTGGGGTTGTAGTCCACAATTTCAACTCCACATTCCCCGCTCCAATGCCGAAGGTCATCAACCGAGAGGAATTCAGCAATAGGCGTGACAAAATAGTCGTAAAAGAGGTTCTTTGCCCCCGCCCACGATCTCTTGCCCCGTGATTTCGCCAGGTGCACCAGGTAATAGAGTGGTAGAAGCGTGGAGTAAACCAGAGCTTTGCCGGCTTTATTTTTCATCAGGGTTCGAATTGGTGCTCCGGGAAATCGATAAAGTTTCTGATAATGCCCGCCTGGCTTATAAACCGCCACATAAAACAATCCGCCTGGCTTGAGAACTCGACAAGCCTCGGCAAAGGCCGCAAACGGGTTGGGAGTATGATGGATGACACCGTCTGCAATTACTCGATCTATGCTCCCGTCTGCAACGGGCAACATCAGACCATTTCCAACCACGCCCGGCTTTCCCGTCCGTTGCATCATCAGCCGAACGGATGCCAAACTTAAATCGAGGCCAACTGCATGAACCCCTCTTGCGGCCATGCAAGACATCACGCGCCCAGGACCGCACCCAAGATCCAACACAACGGCCCCGGCAGGAACCGCTTGTATGAATGAAGCCAGCAATGGAGCAAGCGTAGCTTCAAGCTCAGTGCGGGAATAACCCTCCGTCCAATCAAACGGATGGGTGTCGTAGAAAGTTGTTTCGCGTATGTTCATAGGAGACTTGCATCACCCGTATCAGGTGATCCCAGGAGATCTCTTCCGCCACCTCGCGGCAGCCTGCTTTTAGTCGCTGATAAAGGTCCGGGTTTTCCAAGAGTTCTTCCAAAGCTTGGGCAAGCGCACCCGCATCATAGGCGGTGACTAAACCCGCCCTGTCCTTAACAAGGGGAGCCACCCCGCAACAGTCGGAAACAATTGCGGGGGTACCACAGGCCATCGCCTCTGCGGCAGTATTCCCGAAATTCTCATATCGCGATGGAAGGGCAAACACCCATGCGTCAACCATGGCGGCGATCTTGTCCTCGCCATAAAGGGGTCCCACAAAACGCACTCGGTGCTCCACCCCCATTGCGTGTGCTTTTTCCCGGAGTCCGTCCACGTAGCCCGTTTCTCCCTCCGGACCGGCGAGAACAAGCATCGTCTTTTCGGAAGCTATCATCGTCAGCGCTTGGATGAGAAGGTCTGCGCCCTTGCGTGGAATGATCCGTCCCAGAAAGAGGATGAAATGCTCATCATCTCCAAAACCAACCTTTTTGCGAAAAGTACCCTTCGGGGGAAGCTCACGAAAATCCTTGAGGTCTATCCCGTTGTATCGGAGCATCACTCGATCCGAATCATAGCCATCAGCGACCAACTCATCCCTTTCCATCTCTGACGTAGCAATAACCTGGCTGGCGCCCGGAAGATATTTCCGAAACACCTTCCACCAGATTTTTTTCAGCATAAAGCCCCGGTCAATGGGGCGCGTCATTCCCAGAGGTTCCACAATGTAGGGGATTTTGAAGCGCCGACAGTATGAGGCCACTACAGGACCGAGCACATCGTAAAGACCATAGATGTGAACCAGATCAAATTCGCGAAGGCGCAGCCGGCAGAACTTTATGACGCCGGAATTTACTGTCAAACTGCGGTAGTGAAGCCACGTTTTGAGATAAATTGCCTCGACGCCGCCGACATCAGAAGCCCAACCCCAAGCGGTGGGATGGGCAGAGGCGGCCGCCGCCTGTGAGGCGCCGAAACCAAGGTCCGCCGTCAAGACGCTAACTTCCTGTCCCTGCGCCACGAGTTCGCACGCAATGGAGCGAACCTTCACCGCCGGCCCCCCACGCTCCTGAAAGGGGTAGTAGGCTTGGGTCACTTTAAGTATGCGCATCAGGGATTGGCGGCCGGTGCCCCGTTGCGGTGCAAGCCGCGAGTATCTCCGTCAGTCGTCCGCGAAATGAGTCGTAGGAGTAGTTTCGTTTGACCCACTCGCTTCCAGCATGACCCATTTCGCGAGCTTTGGCGGGATTGTTCAACAGATCCAGGACGGATTCTGCGATTGCCGCACTGTCGGTAGGATCCACGAGAAGACCCTGTTGACCGTGCGAAATAATTTCTGCCGGTGCACCACGGTCAGGCCCGATAATCGGTTTTCCAAACGCCATCGCCTCAAGATAAACAATCCCGAAGCCTTCGCCTTTGGGATTGTCATTATCGATCACGGTTCTGGCCGGCAGCAGAAAAACCTCGCTTCGGCGATATACCGCGGCCAGTTCAGAATCCGTTATCTCTCCCGTAAATACGACGTTTCCGGCAACACCCAAGTCTTGCGACAATCGTTCTAAACGTGACCGATCGTCACCCCCACCCACAATGACATAGGTGAGGTTGGGGATCATGGCCACTACGGACGGCAGGGCTCGAAGACATTCATCGTGCCCTTTGTAGCGTTCTACCGCCGCCATCCGCCCTACGGTCAGGACCACTCGTTGGGCATCGGAGATCCGCGCGCATGGCCCGGTATTCGAGAGCTCAGCGCTCAAGAGTGTCTCATCGAGTGTGCAGGGGAGCCAGGAGATGCGCGCTTCATCAATTCGATGCAACTTAACGATTTGCTCCCGGCTGAACGCGCTCGTAACTATTACCCGGCTGGCTCGGTGCAGAGCCGTCCGCTTCCCTTTCGGCAGGACCCGCCATGCCTCAAGGCCATGTAATACGATCCAGTAAGATGAACCGGCAAGAACTCCGGCGAGTCGCCCAATAGGACCCAAGGCAAGATGGGTACAAATGATTAAATCCGGTCGCCATCTCACGGCATCCGAAATAGCCTGCCAGCCAAAACGCCACTTCGAACGGGCAGAAAGTCGCGTCGTCCCTTGCCCAACGGGGTCCTCATCAAGCGATGCACAACGCACAGATTGAACCCCCTCCAAGTCCTGAAGGGCTCTTGCCAGGGTTGCGCTGTAGCGCTGGACTCCGCCAGATTTCTCGAGTGACGGAGTGAGCATGAGAATCTTCATTGCTTCACAGTGGTTGCGGGGAAACGCAGATTCCGTCGCGGTGTGAGAACTTGCTCAAGAGGCGCATCAAATCGCCACCAATTTGCCTCGCACAGATGTCCACCCCAAAATGACGCCTTAGTGTTGAGAATCAGAATAATCCGGTCGTGCCGCCGCGCAATGATTCCCTTTCGATTGCTCCATCTTGGTCCGCAGCACTTCCTTCAGCACCGCTTCCACAGTGCATGCGCTGCGATCCCAAGTGTATTGTTGCGCGGTCGCGGCTGCGGCCTCTCCAATACGCTGCCGCAACTGGGGGTCCCGGTAGAGGAGTTCGATCAAGTCAGCCATGGCGCCGACATCTGTGGCATCCTGTAGAACGAAACCGTCGACGCCATGGGTCATGATCTCGGAAGTTCCATTTGTGGCGGTGGTAATGACAGGTAAGCCGGTGCCCAATGCTTCAGTCGGCGGAAATGCGAAAGTGTCTTCAAGAGACGGCCCAATATACACATCAGCCGCACCGAAGTAAGCGATCACATCGCTTCGCACCGGCAGGAACTGAATTCTGCCGTCTAACCCATACTCATGGATCTTGCTTAGGAAGGGAGTGCGATCATCCTGACCAGCAACCAGCAAAGTTATGGGCAATGGGTTCAGCTTCTTCAGTGCCTCGATGACGTTCTGGAGGCCCTTCTTCTTATAATCGTTCCCAATCAGCAGGAGGACGAACCCGTTTTCCGGCAGGCCCAATTCTTCCCGCATCTGGCGACGCCTCGCCAACCGGGCGGCGGGATTAAATGTTGCGTGATCAATCCCAATATAGGCAACCTCAAAGCTGTCTTCTCGATGGTAAAACGTCTTAATATCGTTGGCCGTTTTGCGGGCAATTACGAATAGATGGTTCCCGGGGTTCGCGTATAACTTACGCTCAAGTTTCTTTATAAGCCCATAGTAGATATGCCGGTGAAGAAGCCGTGGCCAAAATCGCACAGGATTCGACCGGAATTTCAATTGTTCCCGCACCTGACGGTAGAACTCGGCAAAAACGATGTAAACGGCAACAACATCTGCATCGAGACAGTTCACGCCGGGCGTCAGCACCAGGTCGTACCTTAGTCCGTGGAACCGGCGGTCCTTCCATCGATAGAAGTGATTGGCAACGAACCACCAGAGATAGTTCACCAGATGCGGACCTGGAAGGGTGGGAATCCTGTGCCAGGTGAAGATGGAAAGGTCCATGTCCTCCACGCGCTGGCTGTAAAGATGGATCTCGTATTCCCCGCTGAGCCGCGTCAGCCATTCGACTACGCCACGCTCGGTTCCATGGCGCTTGTCAATAAAAGGTGAGACAACGGCGAGCCGGGGTTTTGCAGGGGTGATATTCATTCTGAACCAATCAGGGTTCAACTCTACTACGCGTGCTGGTTTCCATCGGGATATCCACCAACATTATTCTCATGGAGCAATCGCAGGCGTTCCACAAGGTTGATGGGTGCTCATTAATGCTACATTGGTACTTGTAATTGCGGTGCCCCGCTGACTTCAGTCTCCATCAATTTCTTCTCGCTCAGGCCTGGCAGGCGGAAGAGCACGCCGGTTAGTAACCAAAAGTAGGCGTTGAGAATGAAATTTTGAATCGACCCGATGCTCAGGAAAGTAAATGGCCACAAGAGAATGAACCCGTACCAGAAAATTGACATAGCAACTGGAAAAGTAGATTTTCCTCTTACCTTCATCGCTGTTTTCCACGCTTCGTAGACGAAGAAGCCGGTCCAGACCCACCAGAGAATCAGCCCGGGCACGCCAAGCTCAATGAGCATGGTTCCCCACCCTTCCTCAACATAAATGGAAGGCAATTCTTCTGGCCGCAAGTTAGCCAGCCGGGCGACATACTGCCCTCCCAATGATGACGTCCCTATTCCCTGCCCGATTTTCCACACCTGTGTAGATAGGGCCAATTTCAGGTTTTCGACAGGGTAAGACCATCCACGATCGGATACCTGTTGGTCGGCGCTACGCGGATCCAAAGTTTCAGCATAGAAGGTCCAACGCGCGCCCATCGTATCGGGAAAGATCATAACCATTAAGACCAGCGCTATGACCCCAAGAATCCACGTTCGTCTAATGGCCTTAAACAGCCGGTAGGTCTCTTGTAACCGGGGTGGCGCACCCCACATCATGGCCGCGGAAAGGATGACTGCACTGGACGCAACCCATACGGTGGCGCCGCGTGAACCGCTCGTAAAGGATGCCACGGCCACAAGCGCGAGACCCGCAAAGACGATTTTTCTTCCCTTGGCTGTGCGCAGCAGCAGATAACCCGCAGAACCCAATCCCAAGATAAAGACAAGGATTAGATATGCGGAACACCGCCCTTCACTGACAAAGACGGAAGGAGGCCGGGCTACGAGAACACCGGAAGGGGTAACCCGGGTAAGATGCCCCAGCTCGTCGATTTCTGCTCCTCCAAGCGGGTTCAAAAAGTTTAGTCCCACGATGGCCTGGATGATTCCGATGAGGGCAATGATAGCGGCGAGCGCCATGCTCAGAACCAAGAATCGCCGGAGGTCCACCTCGTCGCGGAGTAGGTAGTAGCCCACGAACATCAGCGGGATATAGTAGAAATAAATTTTCGCGCCCAACAATCCGAACCATATGCTCGGTGAGCCGGGGTTGAACATCTGGACAATTCCCAATCCAACAAAAAACAGCAGGGGCAACAAGAATTTTGGTTTGAGGGGTGGTATTTTTTCGCGTCCCCTGGACAAGAAAAGTGATATATACATAATTCCAACGAGGACGTCCTTGCCGAAATAGATGGCCATGTTGTTGCCCATATATTTGCGCACCAGGTCCTCAAACAAAAGCCAGGGCAAAAATAGCCACAAACCCATCCGCCAATTTCCCACGGCCAAGGCGGCTATTCCCAACACCACAAACCCAATCCCAACCAGCAGGACTTCCTTGACTTCGCCGCCAAGGATCAGCCTGCACATCATGAATAGGGCAGCCGCCAGGCCCAAATATATGAAGACGATTTTCGCCTGACCGCCCTGAACTGTCATTTGCATTTCCAGCTATAACTCCTATATCGAGGTTCCAAACTGATCAGAGCTTCGGTTTCCAAATGCCATTCTCAAAGATGTAAAAGGTCGCGCTATCCGCGCCATCCCGCCGCAGATAGATGCTGCCCGGTGCCGCCGAGTCCTTTGGTATCCCTACGCCGGAAGTAATGGTCGGTCCGTCGCCAATCTGGATTGAGTCGGCCCTAAATTGCTCTCCGCGCAATAAACTCACCTGACCTGGTTTGGCGTTATCGCGGTAGCTCTGGAGATTCTCCGCAATTTCCCAAGCTTCATTGTCGGAAACGGTGCCAGACGGGATGTGGATTAATACCGGGGCATACGCCTGAATTCCGCTGGAACTCGTGAAGCCTGTGTATAGGGAGAGCGTGGAGGGAGAACTCTTCACTTGCCCGAGTTTTTCAAGAGTCCAAACCCAGTCCCATTGACCATCGCCGATGCCATTTTGGCCCGTCGATTGATAGCTCCATTGCGACGCTGCAGTTGGAATGCTGAGACTCAACGGGTACGAACCGGCCCAACCAGTGGGGGGAGTTGCCAGCGAACGCACCCACGCTCCGCCAATCACGATGTCACCCGGGGCAAGAGGATGCGAATAATTTGTATAATAGGTGAGTGTATTTGTACACTTTCCCCCGGAGTTCGTGGCTTGCGCGGCATTTTCAGTACCGTCTGGGGCGGCGATCCCCGGCGTCAAAGTGCTCGTTCCGCACGATTGGGAGACCTTCCATTGGGAAGGTATTTGGCTGGCGATGTTGGTGAATCGGGCAGCCGAGGGCGAGAACCCACGTCTTGCGGCGTCCGTTTGCCCAACCAGCCGGTCACCGACGACTCCGAATTGCCCGGAACGGAGCGAAGTATTTTTTGAAACTGTGGGGAACGAATTGAATACGGTCGCAGGACCGTCAACTCCGCCAAAACCCTGCCGGCCCCCCTGTTGAATGTCGATCGCCATAATCCTGCTGGCCCATCGTGGGCCACAATCCGACCGTAACCCAGCCACTCCTAATATTTGGTCAGAGATTTGAAGATTGCGGGCTTCAACCCACATGTAGCCGTTGCAATTCGCCACCCAAACAAGTGGAGTGAATCCCGCTTCCTGGTAGGCATTTTCAATATTGATGCCTCCACCTTGGCTGTCTGCATATAATTTGATTCCCCCACTTTCAAGAAAAAGGTCGCGCATGTAAGTGAGGCTACTGCCCCCGGAAACTCCACCTGCTCCTCCGTCGAGTAGAACTGCCGCAGATCTATCCGAACTGGCATAACCGCCGCCTGAGGTTGCGTCGGGGCCAGTTTGGGCGAAGGTGAGCATGGTGCTACTTATCCCCGTCAACACAAAACTGGAACCATTGAAGCTCGCGTCCGTGGCGCCCACGATTCCTATTCTCGTTCCGGTCGTCCAACTGGAGGGCACGGGTTTAGTTGCCTTCACGGTTACGACATTTGACGAGCGACGCAATCCTTCCTGGCTAGCGATCTCTGCCGCCTCTGAACGGTTCCCATAGAGGATAAGACCATAAAAATAGGCGTCGAAAAGGTTGGAACCAATGGCAAGAGAGGGGCCACAACCCACCAAGCCCCCAGGATCGCCGGGTGTCACGTTCTCAAGCACAATGTCCTGCATGCCCGGCCCCCAAGCCTTTCCATTTGAATCATAGCCTAAGCGAGATGGAGCACAGGTGGGGCCGAACCCGATATCCTTGAAGCCCATGGTATGGTTGCCATTGATCCATAGCGGAGGATGATTGTAGTCCGATGTGGACCCAGCCTTGACCTGGACCTGGGGTCTGAAACTGCCTGGGGGGATATTGGTTCCGCCAAAACCGATGAAGTATACTGAACCAGTTTTGTTTTTTCGCCATCCTGGTGGCGGACTGGAATAATTTGAATCTAGTCTGTCCATGATCCAAATCCCACAACCCACGGGATCGGTGGGCTTACAGGCATTAATAGGCTTGCCCTCTCCCCCATCCATTAGGTAGATAAAGCCACCCGAGGGGGGAAGCTGATCATAACACCCCATGATACTGTTCTTCGCAGTGGACCAGGAGCGACCGTCGCTCCCATCGCTCCCATGATAGGAGGCATAGCAAACCGGCGACTGGGCGCGCAGAGGCATCGCCCATGCCATGAAAAAAAGGAACAACCCGAGAGTCATAAATCGAGCAGATTTATCGATCAGCTTCATTTTTCGGTTCATTTTACGGATGTGGATTCCTGCAGGTTATGTTCATCCGGTCGGGACGTTTCACCTAACAATACGCGATTGGCCACAGCTCTAAGCACATTTCCCGTGAAAGGCTTTTCTTCCATGAAGCTGACTTGATAAGTTCCCCAACCCAGAAGTAATGAGATTAACTCAGCCAAAGTGTAGGCTTCGACATGATATTCCATGACGAATGAATCGATAGACGGGAACCGATTTGGATCAAGTTGTGAGAGGATTTGCAACTCGGCACCTTCTGCATCGATTTTGCATACTCGAACCTGGCCCAGGGAGAATTGTTCGAGAACCTGCGGAAACGTATAACATGGCGCAGTGACCGTCTCAATCACCGTGATCCTGGCGTTTTCGGCGAAATTGGGTATGGTCGTCGTCATGGCGCCGCCCATCTCCTGAGAGACCATTACATTGATTGAGCCCGCATGGTCCGTAATAGCCCAAGGTCTGGCAACTACGCGGTCATCAAAACCATTCTGCTTGACATTCTGCAGGAGTCGCTCATAGTTCGTCGGGCACGGTTCAAAGGCGTAGACGTTCGCTCCTTTGCTCGCAGCATAGCAAGTAAAGAAGCCCTGATTGGCACCTATATCAATGACAACATCCCCGGGGCGGATGGGGACGCCAGGCACATCATAGTCTCGGCTGTACCAAGTCGTAGCAAACGCATGGTGAGATCCCAGCGTGCACCTGCACCGGACACCGGTTTTCCGGTCGACAACGGTCATAATATCCGAATTCTTAGCAAACATTCTCTTGAGAAGAACATGGGAAGGGTTGCCCAGATTTTTTGCTGCAGAAAGGATTCTGATTAAACGGTCGTAAGCGAAGGCATTCATGAATTTTACTCCACTGACAGTATTGAGGGTATGCTCTCGGCACATGAACCCGAACGAGGAAGACTGTGGGCCAGCAGACCTAATCCACTTCTTTAATTCGGGAATGTGTTGGTGCTTGACCCGGCATGAGACTACTAAAAAGAGTGCGATGGGCTGCAATCATACGTTCCTTGCGAAAGAGGTCCAGAGCCCGTTGTTTTGCCTTTTCTGCTATGGAGGCGACCAGCTTGGGCTCATCCTGCACCCTTCGCAAGCAGAGCGCCAGACTTTCGACATCACCGGGAGGGAATTTCAGGCCCGCGTCCCCTACCAATTCTCCCAAGCCGCCGATATCTGAGGCGATGACGAGGCGGCCACACATCATATGCTCGACGGCCGAAAGGCCGGCAGTTTCTTCCCATACCGATGGCATAACAGTTACCGAAACCTCCCTCATTGCATGTTGCAGAGCCTCTCCTTGGAGATAACCCGTGAATGTGATGCGGCCGCGGAGTTGATAGTGATCGGCCATTTTCTCCAGTCGCGACCTTTCGTGCCCATCACCGATGATCTTAAGTCGAAAGTCGTAGCCGCCGATCATGAGTTCTCGGGCCGCACCCAGGAGCACATCGACACCCTTTTCCCACACCAGGCGGCCAATGTAGGCGAAGCAAACGGGCGAAGGAAGACATTCACTCGCAGAAAGCTTGGCAATAGGAAGCTGAGGGACACCATGGTAGATCGTGACGCTTCGGGGAAGCCCGACTCGCCGGCCTACATGGGCGCTCGGATTGACGTTCCGCGCCACCTTTCTCAACAGCCAGCGGCGCGGAAAAGTGAGAAGCAGCATTTTCAGGCTGGTCCACCAACCGACGACTCCTGCGTTGCACCCCACACACTCGAAGTACCGTCGGGCCATAAAATGGCCGGGACAAACCGCTTTGGTCCGTTCATCCAGGAGTAACCCGTTCGGGCAACATGCCTGATATCCACTATGCTCCACCACCACCGGCTTCCCCAATATGAGCCCAAGAAGCATCGGTAAAAGTGTTGGGCCCGCAAGATGAATAACATCGGCACTCGAAATTAGACTCACCAAGGTCATAAGTCCAGGCTGGCGAATTACGCGAAATGGCAATGCCCCATCGTCCCAGTCGCCCGCCGGAACAGGTGTTGCCAGCGTGACTTGCGGCCTGGGTTCAGCAGAATGCTGGGTGGACTCTACCAATCCCTGTGCCAGCAGCATGACGAGGGTCTCGACACCACCAATCTTTGGAGCAAATCCGTGGGTGAATATGAGGATTCTCAAGGTGCCAATGCTCCGCTTGACTTCAGGCACACTCCCTTTTCAAACGCCTCAACGATGCCTTCTATGCTTTCTCGCGGTGACCAGGTCTCCATCCGGTTGCGGGCTGCCTCGCCCATTCGGCGAAGCCGCTCACGGTCAGGGAGCAGCTCTCGCAGAAGGGCTGCGAGGGCGTCGATATCCCCCCAGGGATATGTGCATCCGGTTCGGCCCGACAGTACCAGGTCATCACTCGCCCCAACCCGGTCGCTGACGATGGCGGGACAGCGGCACAGCATCGCTTCATTCACCACCAATCCGAATGTCTCATAGGAAGAAGCCAGCACCAGCACGTCCGAGGCGCGGTAGACCGCCGGGAGTTGGGATTGGTTCAGGAATCCCAGAAAGTGGACTCGATCCGCCACGCCTAACGAGGCAGCCTGCGATTCGAGCTCACGGTGCAGAGGGCCATCCCCCGCATAGACCAGGTGCGCATTGGGAACGTTAGCCTGGGCAAAAGCGCGCAAAATGTCCGAAGGGCACTTCCATGGCTGCAGCTTGCCGGAAAAAAGCACCACGGACCCCTCCGGTGGAACACCCCAACCTATTCGCACGGCGGCCCGGTCCACCTTCTCAGCTTCTTTGATCCACCAGTCATTATCCACTACACTGGGTGTAAGAGCTACGCGCTCACTCGAGATGCCAAGGGCTTGCATCATGGCAGCCCCGCGGCTTGAGGCGATAAGCACCACGTCTGCAAGACCAAACAGCCTTGGCCAAAAAACACGTTTAACCTTCGTCTTCCACCGCTTCCCTTCCTTCGAACCCACCTCGTGCCCGTCTGTGCCAAATATCAGCACCCTACGGTGAAACTTCGCCGCAACCAGGGCGATCCAGAAGCTGAGATACATATACCCGGTGTAGATCACCACCACATCGTAGCCGCCGGAAGCGATCAATCGCCACAAACCAGGATTAATGAGTCCGAAAAACCGTCCCAAGCCGGGCCATGGCGACTTATTGTCTATTTTTACCCAGGGATATCCCTCAAGAAGGGGAATGTCCCACTTAAACTCGACCCCGAATTCCGAATCCCGCGCCTGCTCAGCCCCCTGCAGGCTGCAATACGCCACCTCGATATCCAGTTTAGGATGTTGCGCCATTTGCCGAAACAAGGGCGCAGCATATTGGACGGGATGTGAAGCGACCAGAAGCGATCGATAACGACCATTAGGCATGATTGAACATTTCAATATAACGAGCAGCAACGGCTTCCCAGGAAAAATGCCTCTGATAGGCCCTTTGGCTCCGGTCACGCAGGCGGCCCCAAAGTTCACGATCAGTCAAGACCTTTACCACCTCTGCGGCCAACTGTTCGCGATCACGATAGAGAACACCCACAACGCCGGCTTCAGAAAGCGGAAATGGCAGGCAAGGGTCAGAATAGGCCACCAAGGGAAGCGCACAGGCGATGCTGGCAATCGCGCTCCCGCGCTGGGTCGAGACGCAACCGCGAACAAAAATCGAGGCGTCACCTTCCGAAAAAACCCGCGAGACTTCCTCAGCGGGAAGAACGCCAAGGGCATGGTACTCAACCGAGCTGCCTTCAAGAGCTTTCCGGAACTCGGGTTCGGACTCGAGTGACCCGCGGCCCAGAGTTACCAGGCGGACTCGGGGAAGGTGCCGGGCGGCCGCCAACGCCGCTTGGGTGATTTCTGAAACTTCCATGCTGATATCCCCGCCGTCGGTAACCACGAAGACTACAATCGTCCTGGGGGCATCGCCATTTCGAGAGGATCGGTCCGAGACGGGAATGGCAGGAATGTTCGGACCCACAGGGATGTGCCTGGCGCGCGTCGCGGGCTGCGGGAGCCAAGCGACTTTCTCAATCGGAACGGTGACGACGCAGGCTTGCGTCCACGCATAAGCCTTACTGAAAACCCATCGCTGGCAGGCGCGGCGAATTCGATCAATCAATCTCTCCCCACGGCAAGGCGCGATGTCGTGAAAAACCACCTGTAGAGGCAACCCTCGGGCTTTCAACGTCAGGAGCACAATCGGAAAAGCCAGGGGAAATCCCCGGCGCGACCACATCAAAGCCGTGTATTGAGCCAGGACGACCTTCCCTTTCCACTTCCGGCTCTCTTGCCAGAGGTGGATAAAGGCTCGAATCCACCCGGAGCTTTCCCATTCCATCCGAACTATCTCAACCCGGCAGCCTTTGGCCTCGAGTGCCACCCCCAGAAAGCGGCAGTAGTCTTCCACGCCGTCGGTGGGAAAGTCTTTACGCCCCACGAGAGCAATTACCTTGGAAGGAGTTGTTGGCTTTTGAACCATCGGGGAGGAGCAAGATTCATCCGCTTAACGCTTCCAAAGGGAGTATCAGCCCAAATCACGCTTCGACCATTTAGCTGGATCCGCTGAACTGACCGGTATCCAGGGGCTTATTTTGGAAAGCGGGGGCTCGCCAGGAAGTGAATTTTTGTGAACCAGTCAAGAGAGTAATTCCGCGTGCCAAAGAGCGCGGTTAACTCTCTGACACTCCGTTCAGAGTGTGTTTCACAAGCAACCAGAGGCCGATGCTCTTCCAGGACCCGTTGACCTCCAGCAAAAACATCGGATTCCGCGTCCTCGACGTCGCACTTGATAAAGTCTGGCGGCGATTTGGTCATGGCAAAGTCGTCCAAAGTAGTGCAAGGAACTTGTATCGTCGCTGCGGGAACTGTAGGTGAGGATACCACCCTCCCCAGACCGCGATCAGGTGATCTGGATTCATCCGCGCAACCAAAGGCTATCGTTCCGGTTGAGGACCATACCGCCTGTCGGATGACTTCAACATTATTAAATTCATTTTTGGCAACATGTTCCTGGAGCCGGAGAGCCACTTCCGGATCGGCCTCAAAAGAAAAGACTTTGCCGCCCGCGCCCACCAGCCTCGCCGCGAGCAAACTGAAGAATCCCAAATTGGCCCCAAGATCGTAAACCACCATACCCGGCTGAAGACAATCTGCCAGGACCTTCTGCAGGCCGGGCTCGACTGAGCCTTCGTAATAGTCCTGTCCGGTTCGAGGGTGCAACTTCAACCAAAGCCCTTTCCCTGGTCCATTCTGAACCTGAACCCAGGTGGTTTGATCAGCCGCCAGAATGCTCCGGCTGAAGCGGCGTGCCGCCCCGCCGACCCAGGGGATCCGTCGCAGCCCAGAAAACACAGGAGAGTATTTTAAGAAGAGCTTCCCAACCAAGTCAGCCATCACACCGCCTGAATAACATCAGTCAACCTAGGTGTAGCGGCTTTCTGGCCACAGCACCAAGTCATCGGGGTATCCCAACCAGGGACCGCCCCAACCGTCCCGCCCGATTTCCATACAATTTCCAGAACATCTCGGACCGGCAGCGATGCTCCCCGCCAGGTCCGGCCCGTCTGTAAGAAATCCCATCCCGCCAGGGAGGCAAGTTTTCGTCCGACGCCTTCGAGGCGAAGGCCGAAAACTGGTTCCCGTAAGCGGTCAAGCAGCCCCCAAGCCAGGCGCCCCTTCCAATTCATCGTGGAAGCTAAACTGCTATTGAATTGAAAGCAAAATACGCCACCCGGCTTCAAGACACGGAGCATTTCATCCACATGGCCCAAAGCCAGATCCTTGGTCGGAACATGTTGAAGAACCAGATAGCTAAAAACATAGTCAACGGATTGACTGGGCACTTGGCTGAACCCTTGACCGTCTCCCAGCAACCACTCTACATTCTTGCAATCGGAGTTGAGTTCCCGCGCGCGCTTCAGCATCTCGGAAGAAACGTCCAGAGCCAGGACCCGGGCGAAATGCTTCGAAAAACTCCGGGTCATTCGCCCCACGCCACACCCGATCTCCAGCCCGGTTTTTTCACGGGCGTCAAATCCAAACCGGGAAAGCACCGGCGCCACAAATCGTTCGAAGTCAGCCTCTCCTGACCCGAAGAATGAATCAAGACTCCAATCCTTTCGCTCGCTGCAAATATAATGGAAGGCATCCTTGCGCGCCCGATCATTCCAATCCATGCCCATCAAATAAGGTACACCCATGATTCGTGCCTCCAAAAAACACCCCCGTGAGCGGCGAGCCTATTTCTCGACAAGAAAACTACCGATAACCAAGGCGTCCATCCCCGAGCTGAAAAAGGTTCGGATGGCATCCGTAGGGGAGCCCACAATCGGCTCGCCCCGAAGATTAAAGGAGGTGTTCATGATTACCGGCACGCCTGTCCGCTTTCCAAACTCCTTGATAACGCGCCAGTAGAGGGGATTTACCTTTTCTTCCACTGTTTGCGGCCGGGCGCTGCCATCGACGTGCGTCACTGATGGAATCACTGTTCGCTTCTCGGACTTCACCTGGCTGGTCAAGATCATGAAAGGTGAATCCACGGCAGATTCCAAATACTCCGAGGCAGACTCGGCCAACATTGAAGGGGCAAAGGGCCGCCACCACTCGCGGAACTTCACCGCATTATTCACTTTGGCATTCATCTCCGGGTCGCGCGGGTCGGCCAGAATAGACCGGTTCCCCAGGGCCCTCGGCCCAAACTCCATGCGGCCCTGGAACCAGCCGATCATCTTCCCGGCGGCCAACAGGTCGGCAGTCGTGCCCGGCACGTCGCTCAGCTTTGTCGAGCGGAGCTTGTAGGTTTTTAGGACTTTTTCGATTTCCGAATCTTCGAACTCCCCGCCCAGGTAAACGTGTCGCATGGCCTTGAGAGGCAAGCGTCCGCCATCCTCAAGATAGGAAGCGAACACCGCTCCCAGGGCAACTCCGTCATCTGAAGCGGCAGGTTGAACAAAAATGTTCTCCACCATGCCTGAACTTAGGATCAGCCCATTGGCTTTGGAATTAAGCGCCACGCCCCCCGCCAGGCACAGCTTGCGGCATCCCGTCTTTTCCAACGCCACCTTCGCAATGCCTTTCATTGCCTGCTCGCAGAGGTCCTGAACGGCAAAGGCAACATCCTTATACCTGCTCTCGATTTCGCTTTCAGGTACTCGTTTGGGCCCCAGACGGGTTGCAATCAGGCTACCCAAACTGGAACTACGCCCAATCAGACCGGGGCAGTCCACCTTATAAAGACCGTGGTCGAGGGAGACGAAATCTTTGAGGTCGACTCCCGGCTGGCCATAGGGGGCCAATCCCATTACCTTCCATTCGTCACTGAAAGGTTGGAAGCCCAAATAATCCGTGAAGGCGGCGTAAAAGAGACCCAGGGAATTTGGCCAGGGGATCGTGAGCACGTGCTCAAGTTTGCCATTGCTGCCGCGCCAAATTGAAGTCGCTTCCCAGGCGCCACGCCCGTCAACCACCACAACTGCGGCCTCGTCAAACCCGGAATGAGCGTAGGCGCTGATTGCATGGGCCAGATGATGATCCACGAAGACCATCCGAGCTTTGGTGGGCCCAAAACTCCTGGTAAAGCATCTCTTGCCCCCGCCCTGTGACTGCATACTGATAAACTGCCGGGTGGAATTCAGTACGTTCAGGTAGCTGATGGGGTAACGCCCGCGCACAAAATCGGCAAGATCGTGCAGGTAGGTCGCCCGCGGGGGAGACCACCCGAAACCGATGTAATCAAGCTGATCAGGTCGGACGCGAGCAAAGTCGAGGCAAGCCTTGATCGCCAGCACCGGAAAGCCGGCGTCGTGCTTGACCCGACTCAGGCGTTCCTCCGCCACCGCATATAAAAGCTCGCCATCGCGAGCGATGCACGCCGATGAATCGTGCATTTGAGAATAGTTAATGCCCAAAGTTAGCACAGCTTGAATCCCGCCTTTTGGAGTTTTTCCAACGTTTTCTCGGTTTGGCTATTGGGTACACAAAGGACTTCAGTGGGTTGTCCGCTGGCCCCTCCTCTTGCCGCCAGCGGCTTCAATTGCATCCACGAGATGCCGTAGATCGTATAGTTCGCAAGAACTGGGTGATTCAAAAGAGCAGAACCAGAAGCTCCAGCCTGCCTGAGAAGGGCGTCATTGAGCTCCATAATGATAACCGGACAAAGCCTAGCGATTGTCTCGCCCGCACCTGCCAGAATGCTGACCTCTGAGCCTTCTGCATCGATTTTTATGGCGCGGATACTGTCCACACTGCCGCGAACGGACCAATCATCCAGCGATGTCCCAAGTACCTCAATATGCTCACCCTTTTTCAAGTCCCGAACCGAGGTTAGCGTGCCCCAACCGGATTCGCCGTCCGACGATGCCCTTTCAAAAGTACGCGCACCTGTCTCCTGGCAAACAGCGGAGCGGAAGGTCTGCACCCATGGCAGCTCCGCAACATTGCGCGCCAGCTTCTCGTATAAGGATGGATCGGGTTCAAATGAAAATACGCGTCCCTGCGAACCCACACACTGGGCGGCACTCACCGTGATAAAGCCGACGTGCGCCCCAACATCCACGAAAGTGTCCCCCTCTCCAAGAAGACATTCGAGGCACCTTAGCACGTGAGGTTCATAGCAGCCTGCCCACATTTGCCTCTGGACACGATCATGCAAGTCAACCTCAAACTGTATCCATGGCGCCAAGCGCACGAAAGTGCGGCGGCCGAAATTGCTCCCCATCCTTCCCAATATGTCCACCAAGCGGAGCTTTCCCGGAAAGGGGGGCAGCGCATAAAACAGGCCATGAAGGTTCGACATATGTCGTCAAGGGAAGATACTTAGATTCCCTTCTCTCCTTCCAGAATGGGCGCTGCCGGCGTGGGTTCACCCAAGACTCTTCGAAGTTTGCGCAGACCTTTGGCCGCATACCAGTTCTTGACTCGGTAAAATTGCCGGGGAGGCATCAAAAGGGTGCTGGCAAGCACCAGCGATTTAAAGGCTCTGTAGGAGAGCGAAGTTTTGCTGTAGGCAATACTGTTCGCCGCACGCTCCACCTTAAACGTGTCCCACGGCTTCCCGGCGCCAAGAATGATGCGCAGTCGCTCCGCATCTATCCAAACCGGTTTGATGATCGTGTCAATGACATTCCGCTGCACATTCAGCAGTGCAAGTCGCGAAGGCAATTCCTCCGCAAGACAGTTCATCACGTCTCTCTTGCGCCGAACCTTCGTTTCGTCTCCCGCCCGAAACTGAAAGAGGTTATTCGCGTGGAGCCGGTAATAGGTAAGGGGACGAGCAAGCACCACCGCCCCGCCAATCGCCACCGCCAGCGTGAACATAAACTCGTCGGCTTCGACCACCAACGCTTCGGGAATGCGTAGTATCTGGTTCAATACCGTCCTGCGGATGGCAACCCGGCTCGTTCCCAGAAAACATTTCAGGTGGTTGAATACCAATCCCTGCTCCGGGGTGGAAAACCGCAATTGGCATTCCGCCGCAGGGCTCAGAGTCAGGACATGAGAGCTTTCCGAGTCCGACTCAAAGATGGCATGACCGACAACGCCTAACTCCGGGTTCTTCGCAAATGCGTCCAGCACGAGGCGCAGCTTGTCTTTGGTCCACCAATCGTCACCATCCAGGAACGCCACGATCTCGCCCTTCGTTTGCGGGATCCCAAAATTGAATGCGGAAGCCTGTCCGCCATTCTCTTTACGTAAGTAGCGCACCCTGGGAGAAAATTTACCAACGATGGTCGGGGTGCTATCCGTAGACCCATCGTCCACCACAACAACTTCCATCTCTGCCTGCGGTATATCCTGCTCCAGCACGCTGGTGATGGCCTGCTCAATGAAACGCTCGTGGTTGTAAGTATCAATGAGAACGCTGACGACAGGTCGCGTCATCGCTTGACACCCAACGGCACTAAGGGATTCAGCATTTAAGCTTTTTCGACCTGAACCGTACCTGGAGCTACTTTGCTGGTCGTTCCGGCTTGCAGGGAGCCGGGGATATTGAGAAGCCCAACCCATCTGTCCTGCGGGTGGGAAAGCGGGATTGTATCCACAATGAGCGGACGGGCGGCAAACCACGACTCGACCAAGTGCCCGCCAGTTAAATTGTTTCCGTTGTCAAATAGAGAGCACTGGATAACGTAAATGCCAGGTCTGAGTGGTAACAGCGGAACGGTAAAAGCTAACTGTTGCAATCCTTCAGGAATATTTAGATCATCGAAACCCCAGCCAGCGATAAGTAAATTAGACCCATCATAGACATTTAGGCCGAAGTGCCCACGGGAAATCGGCTTGTGCAAATTCAACCGGAAGTCTAGCGTCAATTGGCGAAGACCGTCTCGCAAGACGTTTCCCTGTTCGGGAATTTCCCATGAGAGAAAACAGCGATCGTTCTCGCCGTTCCTTTCGGAAGGATCTATCACCTCTGATTCATAAGCGGATACGACTTCTCCTGCCGGTCCTTCAGCCCCAATCTGCCCCGAAACTACCCAGAGAGCGCGTCCGCACAGTCGCCGAATCTGATTCATCTGGTGACTTACGAAAAGGATTGTTCGCCCCTGCTTCGCAACGTCACCCATTTTTCCCAGGCACTTTTTCTGAAATTGCATGTCTCCAACCGAGAGGACCTCGTCCACCAGCAGAATCTCCGGTTCCAGGTGGGCGGCGACGGCGAAGGCCAGGCGGGTTTGCATTCCCGTGCTGTAATGTTTCACGGGGGTGTCGATGAATTTCTCAACCTCCGCGAAAGCCACGATCTCATCGAACTTGCGCAGGATTTCCGCTTTTCTCATTCCCAGGATTGCGCCGCTCAGAAATGTATTTTCGCGGCCAGTAAGCTCAGGATGAAAGCCTGTGCCGACCTCCAGAAGGCTTCCCATCCGCCCGCGAATGTCCGCAAATCCTGCTGTGGGTTTCGCGACGCGGGCTAGAAGTTTGAGCAGGGTGGTCTTCCCCGCCCCGTTGCGGCCGATGATCCCCACCACCTCGCCCTGGCGGACATCAAAGGAAACGTCCTTTAGGGCCCAGATGTGGGTTGGATCGCCATTGGAGGAAGAACGGTTTCGCCCCCGGAAAAGGCGAAGCGGGGCAGAAACGGCACGGGCAATGATATCGCGCAATGCAAGGTAGCGCTCATGCTCACCGATTTTGTAACGCTTGCCGAGGTTTTCAACGTGGATGACGGGAGAGGACATAAGAAATGGTGTCAGGTTTCAGGTGTCGCGAGCCAGCAGCAACAAGCGAACAGTCACAAGCAGGAAACTGTAAACTTTCGACTGTTTTTCCGCTTAGCAGGCACTTGGAACCTGCGTTTCACACTACATCCGCAACAGTTCCTTCCATGGCGTGGAAATAAATCAAACCGCTGCCCACCAGAAGCAGGACGACTCCCGCTGAAGCCGCAAGCATCATGTTCGGTGGCTGGCCGTGCCCGGTGAGCGCCCAGCGGAATCCCTCAATGACCCCGGCCATGGGATTGAGCCCGTAGAGCCAGCGCCAGCGCTCCGGCACCAGGCTGCTGGGGTAGGCAACGGGGGAAGCAAATAGCCAGAATTGCACCAGGAACGGAATGACGTAGCGCACGTCGCGGTAAATGGCATTTAGGGCAGAGAGCCACAATCCCACGCCCAGGGCGGTCAAAACCGCCAGCAGCAGAAAGCAGGGGAAAAGGAGAATGGCAGGACCTGGCACGATCCGGTAGTAAGCCATCATCCCCAGAAACACCACGAAGGAGATGCCAAAATCCAGCAATCCTGAAACCACGGCGGAGATCGGCAGAACCAGGCGGGGGAAATACACCTTGGTGATTACGCGCTGCTGCTCCACCACAACGTTCGTGGCGTTCTGGACGGCGGCGGCAAAATACATCCAGGGAAGCAGGGCGCTGTAATAAAAAATCGGATAAGGCAACCCGTGCGAATCCATTTTGGCCAATTTCCCGAAGAAAAGGCTGAAAACGACCATGGTCATAAAAGGCTGAATCACCGCCCAGGCAGCCCCAATGGCGGTCTGCTTATAGCGGACTTTGATATCGCGCCAAACGAAGAAATAAAGCAGCTCGCGTGCGTCCCAAAGCTCTTTGAAATCGATGTCAAGCCACCCATGCGGCGGGGCGATGCGCAACACCGGCGGAGGCGCCTGAACAGTTTGGGTGGTCGTCACTTCTTATTAGCCCCTTCCTGCTGATGCTTCCATTGGCGGACGTCGACATCCTCAATCTGGTGCATCAAGCCCCTCCGGTTTGAAAAATAGGCAATGAAGTACGACGTCGCTCTCTTGGGAACTTCCAGGAATTGATTACGCACCATCTGTTTCCAGGAAATCTCTCCGCGGGCAGGAACCATGTGCGAACCCCATTGAAAGATAAAAGCCAGGTTCCAGACAATAAGCAGGGCGGTCATCGAGCGGACAATTATCAATGCCAGACGCGCGTCTTTTACCCAATTGGCCAAATCGCTGAAAGTGACCGCCAAACCAAGCACGTACAACGGAGTGAGTGAAATAAAGTAACGGTTGCCGAAGGAGGATACACCGTCCCAGCACGGGTTGCCGCCGTTGAGGTAACAGAGCGTTACAAACGCCACGATGAAATATACCGCCAACGTGCGGTTGCGCCTTAGAAAGAGGAACAACCCGGCGACGGAAAGAATCATGATAGGTGTCCAGGAGAGCAAGCCATGATCGGAGGAAAGCAGGGCGCCAAGCAAGTGTGGCGACCACCACTCAAAATGTCCGGCCTCCTCATAGCCGAAGCTCAGGGGATTTCCATAGATAATCTCCCTGGTAATCAATGTCGGCAGAAAGGCAAACACGGTGGCTAGAGAATAGAGCAGATTGTCCCCAAAGAGCCGGAGCATGGCGCGCGTACCGCCACTCGTAGCGCTCCAGGCGCACCAGTATCCATGCAAGGACTCGACCAAGGGCACCATCAGGATAGCAACATTCAGATAATGGACATCGAGCACCAAGCCAGAAATTAATCCAAGGATTGTCCATTGGGTAACAGTTCGCCCTGGCCGGGTCCGCTGCCAATACCAAAGGAAAAGCGCTACGACGAATACCGAGTGGGCGTGCGACCATGATGGGTTGAAGTACATGTACACGGGGAGAGAACTCGCGAACCAGATGCCCAGCGTCGCCAAAAAGGCCCAGCCCTCCTCGGCGTATACGGAGGCAAATCGAAACGAAAGGTAAAGGCCAAGAAACCCATAGAGCGCTGTGGCGAGCGCCATCACAATAATATAGGGCCGGGAGAAACCGTCCGGTTTTACGTTGAATCCGGCTTTCTGGAGCGTCAGCATTGCCAGGTGAACTGGGGCCAAAAAGGGTGCCCACAGGATCGAAGGACCCACCGCCCAATGGTTATCGAGCTTGCCCGTGGCGGTATACATCTGACGGTCAATGGTTCCATCGGCATGGATCTTTCCCATGGTAAAACTTTCGTTTCCAGCACGCCAGTCATTGGCAAAATCAAGCTTGTGCTCCACCAGAAGGGAGCGGACATAAGCGTAATACCCAACGCCATCGCCCCGAACCCAGGGGTTGGCAAGGGGTAGCGTCAGGAAGAACACGACCACGAGAATCATGGCATAACGATTACGTCCGAGGGTGGCAGAGGGCTGCGCGGAATCGCTTGGCATTGGGCCGGACGAAAATGTGGATTGCTGGGTCATCTGACTCAATTTGCTTTATACAATCTGATGCTTGGGCAGGAATTAACCCCACATCCAGTAATGTTCTGTAATGTCATGATGCACCACTTGGGTGGCGTTTAAGGCAGCTAGCGTTTGTGCCTGGGGACCGCACGATGTCTTCCCGGCAGATCCTCGTCAAAGAACCCGAAATTGAGCAACAAAAGGCAAAGAAGAAAGTCAGGATTCAAATACTCGTAGCACGTTTAGAACTCTCGGGCAAATAGACAGATGATCTGTTCGAATAACCTCGAAGCCGCCGGCCCGCGGTCAAGCGCGGCGTCGCAGTTTTCGGCGTATTGATTAAATTCGGCGCGTTCGCTCATCGTCGTGCAAGTCCCAGGATGCTGACAAGAAAGCTGGACATCACAATTTGGAACCCCAGAGTGATGGCCGTCGCCGCCGGAATGACAATGCGAAGAGTATGGGAGAAGTTTAGGGGGCCAAAACCAAGCAGACGCCAGGCATTTACCGCATAGACGGAACCTGCCAATCCACCCGCGACGAACACTGCCCCCACTGTCAGCCCAGCCTCAAGCGTAAATGTGCGAAAGAAAACATTCAGAAGGGCATCTTCGGGAAGGAGCCCTTCGGCAACGGCAAAGGTCCTGGCAAATAAACTGAAGCAGATCGCCTGAAATCCAATCAAGATGGCCATCGCGGCATAGAGAAAAGTGTGGGCATCAAAAGTGACGCCACCCAACGTTCTTGGGCCAGGCAAAAGCCATAAACCCACCGCGGTGCCAAGGAGAATCACCAGGAGTCCAGGATACAAAAACAACCATCGCGGACTGTACAAAAGCATAAACCGGATCGTCCGCCAGCCGTCTCGCCACGTTCGCAAGTGCGGAGGGCGAGAGCGCCCGTCAGGCGATAATGTAGTTGGAACCTCTGCGACACGGAGCCCCAGCAACGTCGCCTTAACAATCATTTCAACCGCGAATTCCATGCCGGTTGTCCGCAAATCCATCTGCAAAATCGCATCCCGGGAAAATCCGCGGAGCCCACAATAAATATCACCGGTTGGGCAATTGAAGAAGAGCCTCCCCGCCAAGCTTAAGGCTGGATTGCCAAAGTACCGATGTAAGGGGGGCATGGCGCTTTTTGCGATGCCTCCTTTGAAGCGATTCCCAAGCACCAGGTCATTGCCCTCGCGGAGTTTTTCAAGATAGCGGGGGATGTGCCTAAAATCATAACTGTCGTCAGCGTCGCCCATGACAACGTACTTACCGCCAGCCGACAGGATGCCTCCCATCAAGGCGTTACCATACCCCTTTTTCTCAACACTTACCACCCGCGCACCCAAGCGTCTGGCAAGCTCCTGGGAGCCATCGGTGCTTCCGTTATCAGCAACAATAACTTCTCCAACAATATGGTGATCGCGAAACGCCTCTTGCGCTTTCTCGATACAGGCCTGGAGCGTTTCAGCCTCGTTAAGACAAGGCATCACAACAGACAACTCCACGACGGTCGCTTCGGTGGGGGACAATGGCTCAATTGCGAGAGTCACGAAGGATTTCCCAATTTCAAATGAATCTTTGGTTGGATTATGCTAATTCGGTTCACGATTTGCTGCGCGACTCATTCCGCCGCACGTGCCATGTTCTGACGTGATCCATACACCACGTCCGTCTCGCCGCTGTGGATCGGCCCGATTGGCTTGTTCAATTCCTGCGGATCATCATCCGAATCCGCATCCTGAATCACCACAATTTGACCATGACCTTGGTCAGGCCCCCGACGTAGCGCCGCACCCTTGCCACCCTTCTTCGCGTTGAAGAAATGAATGACCATGGAGGCAGTGCGCTTTGGATTCGCGCTCATAGACCACTAATTATGAGTCTTATTCGTGTGACAACGGGACGAGGCGCGTTTTTGCAGCAATATCGGCTGCTACGCGGTCGACAATAACAGACAGGGGAGTCGAGGGACGAAAGTTGATAAGCCGCAAGAGTTTCTCCACAGAGGGGACCCTGCGCGCCATGTCTTCGAAGCCCGGCTCGTAAGCCTGATCGTAGGGAATATACTGAATCGTCGATGCGCTGTCTGTCCGCTCGATCACCATCGAAGCCAAACCCTCAATACTTATTTCCTCGTCGTTGCCAATATTTACAACTTCGCCCACCGCCAAGTCCGTGTCTACGAGCTTCAGAATTGCCTCCACGGCGTCGCCCACATAACCAAAACAGCGGCTTTGCTTTCCTGTCCCGTATACGGTTAAGGGCTGGCCCTCCATGGCCTGACTGACGAAGGTGGGGACGACCATTCCATAACGGCCCGTCTGCCGCGGCCCGACAGTGTTAAACAGTCTGCCAATCACCACGGGCAGCCGCTTTTCCTTCCAGTATGCCAGGGCAAGGAATTCGTCGAGTGCTTTGGAAGTTGCATAGGACCAGCGAGACTTTACGGTAGGACCCAGGGTCACATCGTCACCCTCGGCAAAAGGCACTTTATTATTTTTACCGTACACTTCTGAGGTGGAAGCCATAAATACCAGCTTCCGTTTCTTGGCTGCAGCTTCCAAGACCAGTTCCGTCCCCTTGACGTTGGTTTCGATCGTGCGGACCGGACTTTCAATAATCCGCCGCACGCCCACGGCGGCGGCAAGGTGATAGACCACATCACTTTCGTCCACAACCTCTGCCAGCAGGTGGCGGTTCATAACGCTGTCAAAAAAGCACTGCAAGGCCCCGTTCGACCGTAAATGGCGGAGGTTATCCACGGACCCGGTGCTTAGGTCATCCAGGATGATGACGTGGTCTCCACGCAAGAGCAAGGCTTCAGCGAGGTGCGATCCAATAAAGCCTGCTCCACCCGTAATTAATGAAACCATAAAGCCGTTCTCCTCACGCTTTAAAATCGGTCACTGCCATCAAAGCAGGCCAGTCCACGACTGCGAGGCCTATTCCGGCGTATTCTCGGTTTCCGCGTAGTAGGACTTCGAAGTATAGGTGTAGTAACCATGGTAATACCGATAGCCATAGTAGCCGTCACGGCGAATGTCCACTTTATTGAGGACGGTCCCCAAAATCTTGCCTCCGGCATGCTCGATAACGCGGCAGGCACGGGTAAGAGCAGCGCGAGTTGTCATTTCGCATTCCACCACCATGATGACGCCATCGACAAGGCTGGAAAGGATGGTGGGATCGGTAATCGGCAATACGGGTGGAGAGTCGATGATGATGTGGTCAAATTCCTTCCGCAATTGCTTGAGCAGTGTCTCCATCTTCAGTGAGCAGAGAAGTTCCGCCGGATTCGGCGGAATGGGGCCGCTGGAGAGAATCGATAGACTGGCCACGGGCTCCAATTTGTAGAGTAGATCCGGCCCAAACTCATACGCGCCCGTGAGAATTCCTGAAAGCCCCTTGGTAAGAGACAGTTTCAAAGCCTTCGCGATCCCGGGGCGGCGCATATCCGCATCCATCAGCAGTACGCGTCCGCCTTTTTGCGCCATGGTGGATGCCAGATTCAACGCGGTTACCGTTTTCCCTTCACCGGGCTGAGAACTACTGACAAGAATCACCTGGGGTGGCCGGTCGGCGGTGGAGAGCAGCACGGAGGTTCGCAGCGCCCGATAGGCCTCAGAGACAGGCGCTCCGGGCTTCTTGACAACCGACAATGCAGGAGGAATTCGGGCGTCCGAACTCCTATCTGATAATTCTCTGGATTCGTGCGCCTCTTTGCGGCCAAGCACGGCATTTGCTTGCGCAATGGGGACAATCGCCAGAGTGGGAAGGTTGGTGAGTTTTTCAATCTCCTGCGCGCTCTTTATCGAATTATCGAGTGCTTCCCGGGTCAGCGCCAGAGCTACACCCAATCCCAATCCTGCGGCCAAGGCAAATACGATATTGCGGGCCTTATCAGGGCGGATGGGTACCGTTGGGGGTACACCCCTATCAATCACATGGATATTTGTCGCTCGCAACCCTGCAGATACATTGGCATCCTTCAAGTGTGTTAGCAGGTTGTCATAAAGCGCCTGGTTTGACTCAAATTCACGTTTCAGCAGGTTGTGCTCAATCAGCAACTGATTGACTTTTTCAACTTCAACGTTCTGTGTCGCCACGGCTTCGGTAAGGGCTTTCTCCTTCTGCACCGCCTCCTGGTATTCGCTGCCGATATTGTCCACAGCGCGCTTACGTTCCCGGGCAATAAGGGTATCCAAGTCTTTCAATTGGTCCTGCACGGCCAAAGCCTTGGGATAGGTCGGACCATAATGGGACACGGCGTCCGAATACGCCTCCTTCAAATCTACTTCTTTGGCTTCCAAACTATTTAACAGGGTATTGGATTGGATGAACCCCACCTGGGATGTATTTTCCGATACCATCTTATAAACCGACTCTTTCGAGACGCGTTCGGATTGCGCTTCGCTGAGCTTATTGTTCAATTCTCCCAACCGGGCTTCCGCAACTGTCTGCTTATCGCCGACACTCACGATATTGTTTTGACGCTCATAATCCACCATCGCCTGCTCAGATTTCTCCACCTTGACTTTCAATTCGTCCAGGCGCTGTTCCATCCATCCCGTAGCCTGCCGGGAGGCATCGTACTTTGTGCGAAAGTTGTACTCAATAAAATTGTCGACAAGTGCGTTCACCACTGCAGCCGACTCTTTGGGATCAGTGCTTTCATACTTCACCAAAATCATTCGGGTATCCTTCACCTGCTCCACATGAAGGCGGCTTTGGAATGACCGGATGGCAGTGATTTGACCGGCCATGGGAGTTCCAGCAAGCTGGCCCGCAGTAGTCTGCGAGCGATTCATCCCCAATTTCTGAATTGTCTCCCATGCCAACTCGTCGCCCTGTAAAATGCTGACCTGTGTTGCCAGGGATGAGGCGTCATCCGCCGTCCCCTTGAACAGGTCATTCAGGGACTCAAGAAGCGGAGTATCAGACTCTACGTCAACTCGACAAACGGCCTCGTAAACCGGCCGCATCTTGAAGGAGTAAAAGGCTACGAAGGCTGTCAGCACCACAGTAACCGACAGAATGAGAATTTGATGCTTTACCAGGAGATCCCATACCGAGCGGAATTGGCCAAATGCATCAATCTCGTTGATTTCAATGCTCCGGGCCAAGGGCAAGCGCCGGTCCCTCGCATCGGTGGAAATCAAAGAGGGGTGATTTAATGGTGATAGATGTTTGTCTTCGGTCATATTATACCCTTCCTTCAAAATCGGTTGATTTCACCAACGAGGTCGTTATCGGCACGGCAAGCGTAACCCTGCCCGGCATAGCGCCAAATCTACCTGATGGCATCAATATCCAACTTGCCAGGTCAAACAAATTATCGACCCTTCGAATTTCAATCGTCGGTGAGATCCAAAGTGAACAGGTTGGTCGACGTTAAACGACCAATCATGAATTTAATCTCTCCGTCAAGGAAATCACTTGGGAGTCCCTTGCAAAGAATCCAATAGGATGGTGTTACTAATGAACGACAAGGGCGGCGCCCGCTCCACCCAAGGCCATCTGGGGAACTCCCTCGACCGCACGTAATGCCTTCTTCCCACCGCTCCCGGGGACAAAAAGGATGTCGTCCGCCTGCAATACGGGGTCTGGAGAATGGCCAGCCAGGATGCTGCCCAAGTCGAGCTTGATTTCGTTACGCCCCTGCGGAGCACCAGGATCCTTTCGGATGATCACAGCCTTGCCCTTACTAGCCACGCCCGTCAAGTCTCCCGCCAGCGCGAGCGCCCGAAGGACAGTTAATTCGTCACGCCCCCGATTCAATGTGTAGCCCCCAGGTGTTTTCACTTCTCCGAGAATATAGAAGATCCCAGCCCGTTCCACGGAAACACGGTCACCCGGCCACACCATAACCGTGGAAGCTGGGTCGGAACCATCCATTACTTTCTTCGCCAGAAGGGTTAAGGTCGGGGTGGTCGACGCACCACCTTCCTGGGCGAGATCGCGCAAGGCAAGAGGGCCGCGCGAAATTGTGACGTTATTTCCTGCGTCATCGGATAATCCACCACACTGTGTAAGAATATCGACCAGTCGAACTCGCCCAGGCACCGAAAGAACAAGCGGAGTCTTTACCGCGCCGTCGACGGTCACCGTGAGTGGGTGCGATGATTGCTTGACTGAAACCTGAATTTCTGGGCGTCTGAGGCGCCCGGATTGGCGAAAAGCCTCCTCCATCGCACGAGCAACCTGATCCGGCGTCAGTCCTGCGGCCTGCACAGGCTGAGGGAGCAAGGGCACACTAATGACCCCTGATGGGCTTACGGTATAAGTGTGGGAGAGTTCAGCCACATCAAAGACGAAGACGTCCAGCACATCATTGGGGTTGATCAGGTAAACATCGGAAAGGGGCCCTGGCGTTGTGGCAGACTGCGTGACAGCGGACGGAGCCGGATTGGCCCCCGAGGCACCGTCCTGCGCCTTCAAGCTCACGTGCTGACTGAGGATGATCACTCCCAGGGTCAGGGCCAGGAAGGGCTTTGCCATTGGACTTACTGCCCGCATCACGATCGCAATCGAGGTTCGGAAAGATCCTTTGTTCATAAATTAACTCCTCTTCGCATGCAACCAGCGCCCCGGTCAGAAGGCGTTTAACAGACTTTAATTACCAAAAGCCGCTTCAAGCATCTCTTGCGGCGGACATCCCTGCAATCTGAACCAACACCCATTCATTCTGGGGAAACGATTACGCCCTTGGGCAGGGGGCCTGCCCTATTACCTGGGTCGGCGAGAGCAAGCCAGCGGTGTCACTATAATATTCGGGAGTTCCTATGCCACAATCAAATGACATCGAGCTTAGATCCCGGTGCAAGGGGAAGTAACAGGCGAATCTTGATCACTTCGAATTTATCAGTAGCTGGCAAAGGTCATAACCCGGAGGGAGAATTAGGATGCGCGTCTTGCAGTAGTTTGGATTACATTCCTCCCTGAAGGCGCGACCTGAACAAAGGTCATTTAGAAGGGGAAGGCTTCGAGTTTCGCCTCGTTTACTATTGTCGAGGAAGCCTTCCAAAGCTCCGCCCTGTGACTTACTTGGTCCACTTAGGAGTAAGTCGTTGAGGTTAGTTTCGGCTGCAAGCAGTGTGCCCTCTTAAGGGGAAGAAGACGAAATGCGTCATGAGCTCCTACTCTTCCCTGAAAACAACCTTCGAACAAGGCACCCTTGCAGGTGTGTATGGGCAACAAGCAAAACCAAATGCCAGCCGCCGGGCATTCAATCCTGTTTCAGATCGAATCCACATCCTACTAAAGCCAATTTTTCGCCTGAAAGCTCTCAGGCTTATTATGTACGAAATTTCGAACAAGGTCAATATGCGGAAGGGGTGCCCTTGGACAGGCTCCAATTGGAAACGCGACGCGCGCAGGATGGCGCTGGGGACACTCACAGGCCACCTTAAACCCACCAGCAGAGCACGATTTGCCTGGCCGGGAGCTAAATAACGTCCCTTCTTCCTTCGGGCCTATTTACACCAGTCGATTGGCTGCTTCGAATACCGGCAATGCTTGCCAAACCGGCGCAGAAGGCAAACCAAGCTGCATTGGCAGGGATGTGGAGGTTGAAATCCACAATGCTGTGAACCAATAAACCACAACACGAAATTGCTGCGCCGAGCTGAATCCACCCTGCCTCACGCTTTAATTGGAGGGTCAGATTCCCAAATGTTATCGGAAAGAACAACGCCAGGGTCAGGAGAATCAGAGCAGCACCTGGCAGTCCCGTTTCAGCAAGTGCCTCAATATAATCATTGTGGGCATGCTCGATTGTCAGCTCAGAGACTTCGACCTGATAGTCAGGATAAACGGTAACGAAACTTCCCATTCCGGAACCCAAAAGGGGATGCTCCCGCAAAATTCCGAGAGAGCTCCGCCAAAGAGCGGGACGATTGCCCGCGCTGGTTTCCGGCACATAATTTCCAGCGGTCCCCAATTTTGCGAGGACATATGGCGGGACCAGCCAGAAGAAGACCGCAGCCGCCGCTATCAGCGCTATCCCGGTAACCGCGGCCCTCATTCGCCGGCCGGGCAGTGGATTGCGCCAAATCACGATCCAACCCAGGATTCCAAGCTCCACCAAGAGTGCGACCAGACCCCCTCTCGAGCCGGTGAGAAGCAGCGAGACCGCGGGAACCAGCACCCCAAACCAGAGTATGCCGTTGAGAGGGTCGTGCTTGGGCCGTGATAGAACATAGGTTGCGGAAATCGGGATTACGAGCTCCATGAGGCCCGCATAATGATCACGGTCGACGTACGGGCCGAAAGGTGCACTCAAGTCGTGCCCAACCCAGAGAATCCTGTTGGGGTTCCATAGGAATTGGAGAATGGAAAGAAAACTGATAATAGATCCAAAAGCCAGGACGGCAACTCCAACGCGTCGCCAGGTTTCCCCTGAAGATTCCGCAAAAAGCTGAATTACAACAAAGAACAGTACAAAATAAGTTGCGAGCTTCAAGATCGATTCCCTGGTCGCAATGGGAGTCAACGTGAGGTGAAGAAATAGTTGCACCAGCCCCAAGGCCAGGAATAGGACAACAGGGGCGTAGAGGGGAGTAATCCCAATCTTCAGTCTTCCGTCTTGGATGCTTCCACTCATCCAAAGAATCAACACCAACAGCGATAAAACGGTAATGGACGCCCAAGCCCAGGTGTAGACCGCGCCAAAGGGAAGCGGAGCCAGCAAAAGAGTCACCCCAAGCAAAATTCGCGCCAGGGAGAATGATCTGGGTGTGGGGGCGATGTTCATCTTTCTTGAATCCGGTAAAGATCCTTTCATTTCATCCAAGATGCAACGATGGCCGAGGTTAGTGGCTTGGAACCTGGCAGGCACCAGTAATGCCAGATGCTGAAGGCTTTATATCCACCGTGTCGAGCCAGAAACTTCCAGTAATTTCAGTGGGATAGGTTCGACCGCGCACCCGAAGCACGGAAAGCTGCACAAGTTTCGTGTAGGGTCCCGTACAGAAGTTGAGGCTGATTTGGTGCCAGGGGGTCGTGCCCACGGTAGATTCTGACATCGCATTTGGACCATTACTAGGATGAATTGGATCCTCAACCTGCAAACGCGGCCCACTGTCTGAGGTGATATCTTGCGAGCGAACAAACGCGGTAAGGGTATAGGCTTGGTTCGCGGCCACGGAAACAATCTGGTAAAGCGGTTGGTATTCTTCGTTACGGCTAACGGTGAAGTCAATCCGCAAGCAAGCCTTCCCTGTGTGCGCCGCGGGGTCGGAAAAATCGATCGCAAGGTATGGCACGTCCCGGTTGCGCCAGTCAAACCCGGTATTTAAGGGAACCTGTTCAAAATCGCCGTTGAAGACCAGATTGCCGTCCTGATCCCCTCCCGATGCGGTGATGACACCCAACTTCACAAGATCCAGCCACGCGCTCCGGGCTTCCTGCACCATGCCGAATTGAAGGAGGTGTTCGATATAAGGCGTCGCTGCAGACAGTGGAAAGGGAGTCCCCACCTCCACTGTTTTTGCCCAAACCTGCCGGGCCAGCTCATCCGCGCCATCCATTTCACTTCGGCTCAAAATATTAAGATAGGCCAGCTTCAGCAAGGGATCTTTTCCCTCAGGGACTACTTTCTGAAGGATCAGCTGCGGGTCGCCCAACGAACCCAGGCATAGGTGGAACGTGGCGGGCGCATAGGCCGGGTCCAATTCCAGTAAACGACGGAACTGTGCCAAGGCAGCATCATTTTGACCCGCACGCAGAAGCGTATTCGCGGCGGCCCATCGCATCTGCGGCATCATGGGGCTCAGCTTAACCGCCCGATCAACCGCCTCCGTGGCACACGCCCTATCTCCGTCCAGTTCACAGACCCAGGCAAGGTCAGACCAATACCGGGCCGAATAAGGATTCAATTCCGTGGCGCGCTGGAGTTGCTTGAAACCTTCGGCTCTGTCCGCATCGGAGGGAGAATCAAAGAGAACCATGCCAAGGCGGTGATGGAGCTCCGGGTCAGAGGGGTCCAGAACGGTAGCCCGGCGGAGTGGGTCCGCTTCCGTCGATTCAGCAAGGATTGAGATATATGCCGCACGGACTGCCTCACCACCCAGAAAGAGGGCACCAATTAATACAACCAGGAAGAATATCCACCTCCGCCAGGAAGGCTGCAAATCGAACTCAAAGGGGCGAAGTGCCTTCCAACTGGTGGCAGCACTTTGGGCGGAATCTGCGCCCATCCTATGGTTTCGATGAGATTGTTGTTGAGTCAATTAGCCCTGACCCCTGAATGCATCTGTCTGGTTATGGGTACTCTTCACAATGGCAGCGGTAATTATAATCCGAGAAGCAGAGAAGCGTGAATGATTTCTAAGTTATGAACCGATTTGCCGTGGCGTGGCCCGGTGGCTGGAACCATTGCCGGGGTTGTACAATCCTTACCCGCCGGGACAATGCCGGTGGTCAGGCCCTGTCGCTTGCTTTACAGTGGTCGGTAAGCCCAGGCAAGATCGAGGAAATTTGAAAGACTACGCGGGAACGCTTGACCAGCCCGGACTTGCATGGCCGGGCTCCAAAACGGAATTACGGCCTCCGATGCGCTGTACCATGGCGGCATCAACCTCCACCGCCACCGAGCGCTGCAGCATTTCAACCGAGAGGAGCAGTTTGCACCAGTTCTTCTTGCGGAGCAGCAAACCTTCCAATCCTCGCAAGGGACCAGCGGTAACCCTGACTCGGTCACCACACTTGAGGAACGGATGGGGCTCCGCACTCATTGGACTCTCAACCACCCTGCGGATTGCATCGATCTCCGCATTGGCGATGGTTGCCGGGTGTCCGGCGCACCCCACCACGGAATGAACCCCCGGAGTGGAAAGAACAGGAAGCCACTGAGCCAGCGGCCCACGGAGAAACACATAACAGGGAAACAGAGGAAGAGAAACTCGCTTAACGCGATCTTTCCATTGGTGTGCTGTGTTGTAGAGAGGAAGGAATGATTCAAAACCCTTGCCCGTCAATACCTCATGAACGACTTTCTCATGCTGGTGACGAGTATAAAGGGCGTACCAGGAATTGGGATTATTCAAGTCTGCCACCGACGCCTCTCGCTTAATCTCGCTACCAGACAGCTCCGCTATCTGACTCACAAGATTTCCTTAGAAATGTCTAGAACGCCCTGCCCGGGGCACGGAGGCAGTCAATTCACTACCAGGCGCAACTCTCGATCGCCAAAAGCGTCGAGCGCTCTGTCCCTTTTAGAGGAGCTTCTAAGCGGCTGCGCACTGAACGTCTTATCCTCACAAGGCCATATACCAAGGATTATATGAGACCCCAAGCCAAGGGCCTTCGCATGTCCTCAGTTATTTGCTCGTTTGGAACTCAAGTCGCACAACCATCATAGCCATCCGTTCCTGAAATCTTCAAGTCCCTTGCGAAGTATTATCGGTAATCAAACGTTGAAATGCAAGTCCGGACATCTTGTCCCAAAGGCGGTACTGCCCGCTTGAAATCTGCCACCCGGCTGGGTGGACGCTCCACCCAATATGCCTTAGAATGGACGCTTCTACATCTTGCCAAAAACCAAGCGGTGGAAGGGCGTTGTCGGCCGGCAGATCGGGTGCGGCAACTAGATCAGCAAAGGAAAAATCCAGATGGGGATTCGAAAAATCCTGCCGCTCGAACAGGCTTATCTTAAAGTTGACGAGCTCAAGCGCCAGGGACTGCGGGTGGTCCTTACAAACGGCTGCTTTGACCTGCTCCATCCCGGCCATACACGCCTGTTTGCCGAGGCGCGCCGCCTGGGAGATATTCTGGTTGTGGCGATAAACAGTGACCGCAGCCTTCGCGCTCTCAAAGGGGACAGCCGGGCTCTTCAGCCGGAAGCCGAACGCGCGGAAATCATCGCCGCCCTCGCCGCCGTTGATTATGTCACGATCTTCGACGACCCTTCGGTGTTGTCCGTCGTAGCACGCATGCTGCCCGATGTTTTGGTCAAAGGCGGACATTACACTCTGGACCAGATCGTCGGTCGCGACGAAGTGGAAGCGGCAGGCGGCCGGGTGGTTCCCATCCCCATCGTACCCGGCTACTCAACCACCGCCATCATCGAGGCCGCGCAAAGAGCGGTTGCTGCCAAACGATAGGCAGCCGCCAATGAGTTGCCATCCCTCATTGGGCAGAATACCCAAACTAACACTGGACAATCTTTTCGCGATGGAGCGCCACGCGTGAGGTCGCGTTCCGCGTGTCCACAACAAGTGGGCTCTCAGTTACCACCATGTCATAATCCACGGCGCTATGGTCCGTCACAATCAACGTGCAATCATGCGCGCGCAACGTCTCCGCACTCAGCGGAATTGATTCCAGGCCGAAGTCGTATTTCCGCATCTTCACCAGGCGCGGAACAAAGGGGTCATGATAGGCCACCACGGCCCCTTGAACTCCCAGCAATTCAATGATCTTCAGCGCCGGAGATTCCCGGACGTCATCAATATCCTTCTTGTAGGCCGCTCCCAGCACCAATACGCGAGCGCCATTCAGTGTCTTCCCCTGATTACCCAGAGCCACCGCCAGATGATTCACCACGTGATGGGGCATGGCAGTATTGATCTCGCCCGCTAACTCGATAAAACGCGTGGGGAATTCATACTCGCGCGCCTTCCACGTAAGATAAAATGGATCCACGGGAATGCAGTGCCCGCCCAGCCCCGGCCCCGGATAAAAGGCATTGAAGCCGAAAGGTTTGGTCTTGGCCGCTGCGATTACCTCCCAGATATCGATGTCCATTTTCAGGCACAGAAGCTTCAGTTCATTCACCAGGGCGATATTCACGCAACGGTAGATGTTCTCCAGCAGCTTGGTCATCTCCGCGGCACGGGAGGAACTCACCAGGTGGGTGTGTTCAAAAATGCTCTGGTAGAGAGCCTGCGCGGCCAGGGCACTGGCGGCGTTCACGCCCCCGACAATCTTGGGAACCTGCTGGGTTTGGAAATTCTTGTTTCCGGGGTCCTCGCGCTCCGGGGAGAAGGCCAGGAAGAAGTCCGGCTCCACTCCCTCCGATCCGGTTACGCTGGAGCCATCCGTGGTATAAGGCGAGACAGGGCATTTCAAGTCCGGCTTTTCCAGAATTGCAATCATCTCTTCGTCCGTGGTTCCCGGGTACGTCGTGCTCTCCAAGACCACCAGTTGGCCCGCCTGCAGATGCGAGCTCACCATCTCCGCCGTATTCCGGACAAAAGACATATCGGGTTCGCGGTGCTTATCGAGCGGCGTGGGTACGCAGATGATGATGGCATTCATCTGCTCCAACAGGGAGAAGTCATTCGTGGCTTCAAAAAGCCCGGTCTCAAGAGCCTCAGCGATGCTGGCGGAGGGAATGTGATGAATATAACTCTCGCCCCGATGCAGCTTTTCCGTCTTGCCAGGGTCGATGTCAAAACCCGTCGCATGAAAACCCGCCCGGGTACACAGCAGGGCAAGAGGCAGCCCCACGTAACCCAGGCCAATCACTCCCACCAGAGCCGTGCGATTTTCAAGCTTCGCGCAGAGTCCCGCAACGCGCGCTCCCGGAGTAAACCGGCCTTCTCCGCTGTCCGTCATTGTTGAACCTTTCCATCGGTGGGAGAGAAACTGGAAAATCCACCGCCCTTGCCCCCTATTCTCGCCATGATGAATGCCTGCGGTCAAGGCCGTTAATGTTTGGGGAACCCAACATTTCCCTTTCATACCACCGTAGGGACGCTTCCCCATACGGCGGTTCAGCGGGTGGAGCTGCCCGCGAACCGTCAAGCACGTTTCTATTGGCTCTTAGCTGCATGATCTCTCTCTTTCCGCCATCAGCATCGCTTCTTTGCCCGGGGTATTGGCAGGTAACTATTCCCCGGGAGAGCTGGGGATCCCCCAATTGGAGTGGATCATCAACGGCATTTTCCAGTTCCTTTGTTTTCACAAACTTCTCGGGATATCCCGGCAGGGAAAGAATCGAGGAACCGAAAGTTAGTGTCGGGGCACCTCATGCTGCCGCAGCGTTCGGACGCCTGAGCCTCCGGTATATTTCCGGGCATTGGGGGCGAGAAATTTTCCCGTTCCTTTGTTTTCATAAACTTCTCGGGATATCCCGGCAAGGAGAGAATCGAGGAGCCAGAAGTTGGCGTCGGGCCACTTCCTGCCGCCGCTGGCTTCGGACGTCGGCCCCCCTTTATTTCCGGGCATTGGCGCCAGAAATTTTCTCGTTCCTTTGTTTTCATGAACATCGCCGGATGCACCTTCATTTTTTGTGCAACGGGATACGGGATACGGGGCGCATGGTCGGGAAATGGACTTGTGCCCGCAGGTTCCCTCCCCGCCCGGATAGTGGATCATCAATGGCATTTTCCCGTTCCTTTGTTTTCATAAACTTCTCGGGATATCCCGGCAAGGAGAGAATCGAGGATCTAGGATTTAGAACTCCGGCTCCGCCAATACACCGTCCCTTTTCCCTAATCCTTGACCCCGGGTCCCAGGCCCCGAATCCCCAGCCCCGAGGAGCCCTCCCAAGACGGTGGCGCGGTCGTTTTGTCTGCAAGATAGGGTAATTGGGATGAGGTGGAGTTTCGAACGGCGGGGTAACCAGCAATCGTACATGGCGGCGCCTCACGGCAACAACCCAGAAGTATATCCAGCTACGCTACGAATGTCAAGACAAATCCTGCAGGCCAGAGGCTACAAAATGCCGCTAGGGCGGGGCTGCGCGCGGCCAGCGGCAACTTGCCGCCCACGTTAAACAGTTCAAAGGTGTTGCGGCGGTCTATGATTGCCGTCTTGAGTTTCCACATTTCCGGTTCAACCACCCCGGTTCAACCACCCCGGTTCAACCACCCCGGCGCTCACGCGCCTCCCCTCCTCGTCCGAGGAGGGGAGCTTTAACCGGCGGCTCCCCTCCTAAATTAGGAGGGGCTGAGCGCTAGCGAAGGGGGGTGGTTTCAGTAAGCGCCAGGCCGGTTTCCAGCACGCCATTCGCAGAGCCAACCAATGTGCAAACGCCTCGCGGCGGTCTCTGACCGCCGTGCGGCGATCGGAGATCGCCGCTACAGCTCCACGGGCATCCTGCCCGTGCTCGGGCATGGCCGGGACGGCCAGGGCACGTTGCCTGGTGTAGTGCGTCTCAAATCCTGCAACATTCGATATGCCGCGCCCGTGACGTAGCGCCGGGCTAAAGGTCGGCGCTACTCGAGCATGGCCGAGACGGCAATGGCACGTCGGACACGCGGTTCGCGAACCGCCCGCACCTTGGCCTGGGTTAATCCGTGAATTGGGGATCGAAAAAACCGGCAATTTCTAATTTGGCGTAAGCATCCCCGGACAGAGCCGGGGGCGTTACGGTGGCTGGCTCCTCAAAGGGGCCCCGCCGAGATGAGCCCCCTCATCCGGGCAGAGCCGGGGGACCTCCAAAGGAATCAGGCTGGTCGCCCGGAAACACTCCACGTCGGCGAAGTTTCACTGCTGCATCAGGCTGGTAATCTCTTTCACGATTCGCTCCACCGAAGGCTGAATGTGCTGGTCCAGGGTGGGGCTGAAGGCATGGGGGGCGGGCAGTGAGCAGATGCGCCGCACGGGGGCATCCAGCGCATCCAGAGCCTTCTCTGCCGCCAGCGCCGCAATTTCCGCCGCGAATCCGCTGTTGGCGTAGGCTTCATCCACAATCGCCAGGCGGCCCGTCTTGGCCACCGACTTCAGAATGGCTTCCTCATCCAGCGGCGCCACGGTGCGCGGATCGATGACCTCCACGGAAATTCCCTGCTTCGCCAAAATTTCCGCCGCTTCCAGGGCGCGGATGACCATCAGGCTCACGGCAAACAGGGTTACATCGCTGCCTTCGCGGCGCACCACGGCCTTGCCGAAGGGAATCGTGTACTCTTCCTCTGGAACCGGTCCCTTGCTTCCATAGAGCGCCTTATGCTCAAGGAATAGGACGGGGTTGTTCTCATGAAGAGCGGTTTTCAGCAACCCTTTAACGTCGTACGGATAAGCGGGAACCACCACCTTAAGGCCTGGAATATGAGTGTAGTACTGATACAAGGTGTGCGAATGGTGCGGGCCGGCGCTGCGTATGCCTCCCATGGCGGCACGGATGACCAGCGGCACCTTGAATTTTCCGTTGGAGATGTAGTGGGTGGTCGAAGCCTGCTGAACGATCTGACCGGTGGTCTCCAGCATGAAATCCATGAAGACGATGTCCACAATGGGGCGGCTGCCCGTCATTGCCGCGCCGATCCCAAGGCCGGTCTGGCCGGTCTCGGAGATGGGGGTATCCCGCAGGCGGTCCCCGCCAAATTCGGCAAACAATCCGCGGGTCTGCTGCCAGTTCCCCCCACGGACACCAATCCCCTGCCCGATGTAAAAGATGGAGGGGTCGCGCCGCATCTCTTCGCGCAGGGCTTCAATTCCCGCTTCGGCGTAACTGATGGTGCGTTCCTTGGGTTTCTCCGTCCCTGCGGCGGCCGTTGCCGCCAAGCCAGTCTCCGCCATAGCTTCCTCCACCCTCATCTAATTGGAATAAACGTGGTCGAACGCCGTCGCTGCATCCGGCTGGGGGCTCGCGAGCGCGAATTCCGCCGCCTCATCGATCAGCCGGCGAACCTCGGCGTCAATGGCATCGAACTCCCCGGCCACGGCAAGATTTGCATCCAGAACCTGACTGCGGAGCTTGGCCACGGGGTCACGGGCCTTCCAGGCGGCAATCTCATCCTTCGGCCGGTAACCCGTGCCGGGGTCGCCCACATGGTGGCCGAACCAGCGGTAGGTAAGGCACTCAATCAGCGTTGCGCCCTCGCCCCGCCGCGCTCGGGCGATGGCTTCTCCGGCTTTTTCATAGACGGCCAGAACATCCTCGCCATCCACTTCAACTCCGGGGATTCCGTACGCAGGCCCGCGGTTGGCCACATGTGTATTCCTGGTGGCCACAGTGAAAGGCGTTTCCGTGGCGTACATGTTGTTTTCGCAAACCGCCACCAAGGGCAGATTCCAAACCCCGGCCAGGTTCAAGCCCTCGTGAAAGGCGCCATTGCTGACGGCGCCGTCCCCCAGGAAGACCACTGCCACATGATCCGTGCCCTGCAACTTGGCGCTCAAGGCAGCCCCGGCGGCAATGGGGACTCCCGCCGCCACCACGCCATTGGTGCCGAGGAATCCCACGGCGGGCTCGTAGAGGTGCATGCTGCCGCCCCGGCCGCCATTGCATCCACCCACCTTGCCCAGCAATTCCGCCAGTGCCGCGCGCGGTGCGATTCCCTTGGCCAGGGCGTGCCCATGGCCGCGGTGTGTGCTGGTGACGTAATCGCCTTTGCCCAAATGGGCGCAGACCCCCGCCGCCACCGCCTCCTCCCCCACATAGAGGTGGATGAAGCCGGGCATCTTCCCGGAGCGGAAGATTTCATAGGCTTTCAGTTCGAACTCCCGCTGCTCCTGCATGCTGCGGTAAAGACGCAGGGCCAGTTCTTTCGAGATGATCATGGCAAATTCCTTTCGCTTACCAATCCCGGGCAAATCCGGCAGTCCAGCCGCCGTCGATCACCAGCACGGTGGCGGTGACGTAGCTGGCATCATCCGAGGCCAGGTAGAGCGCGCCCTTGGCAATTTCCTCCGGCGTTCCCGGCCGGCCCAGCGCCACATGGGAGAGCAGGCTGTCCGCAAGCTTTTGACCTTCCGGACTGTAAAACAATGCCCTCGTTCCTTCCACCAGGATTGAGCCGGGGGCAATGGCATTCACGCGAATTCCAAATTTCCCCACTTCAAGTGCGTGCGAGCGGGTAAAGTTGATGACGCCCGCTTTTGCCGCGGCAAAGGCCGATTGCATGCGTACCGGCACCACGCCAAACGCCGAACTGATGTTGATGATGGTTCCCTTGCCGCGTTTCACCATGCGGGCGGAGACGGCCCGTGAACAATAGAAGAGCCCATCCAGATCAACGCGCAGAATGCGGTGCCAATCGTCGTCCAGAAATTCGTGGATGGGATGGCGCTCTTTCCCCAGGTTGATACCCGCGTTGTTCACGAGGATGTCAATCGGTCCGAGATCGGCTTCCACCTCAGCCACCATCGCGTTTACCCGGTCGACGTCGCCAACATCTCCGTGGTAGAACTTTGCCTTCCCTCCGCGTTTTTCGATCTCGGTAACCGTCTGCTCACCACCGGGGTTGATATCATTGACGGCAATCACCGCGCCGTTTTCAGAGAAAGCATAGGCCATGGCTTGGCCAATGCCTTGTCCGGCGCCGGTAATCAGAGCTACACGTCCCGCCAGATCCACCTTCATGGAATTCCCTCCGAAAAACCTTTCAAGCCGCATGGCTGGGGAATGGTGAGCGAAGTCGGATATCGCCGCGCCCGCATAATGAACGTCAGGAATTGAATGCCCACTTCCCGGGAGGGGAATCTACTCTTTATCAAGACACAAAGTCAAGCAAGCTCGGAGAGAATCTTGCCACAGGTTTAGATTATGCACAGGGATTCGTGGACCAATCCACGGCATGAAGACGGCACGGGGGTTAAACATCACGATTTCAGGTAAGGAGAGTTCGGGGAGGCTCCCAAGCCCCGCAATGAAGCGGCGGGGCCCGGGAGGTTAATCATGAAAGGTCCAAGCTCTTTCACTACTGAATCGGGATTGTAAAGGCTCGCTCCACAACCTGGCCTGAGCCATCGGCAACGCGAATAATAAAGCCATTGGCGCCGCCGCAGGTGACGCTGCTTTGTAGGGCAGTCCCGGTAATCTGCCCGGTGGACGTATTCAAAGAAAGGCCGGCGCAGTTCGAATCGGTCGTAAGAACATTGTCAGGGTTGCTCCAGGTCCGGGGCAAAGTCCCTCCGCCCACCACCACATACTGGTAGTAAGCCGTACCACTATTCTCCTTAGGAAGGGCCACAGGAGAAATGGCAGGAGCATATCCGCCGGTCGCGAAATGCAACGGTGGGTTGGGGGTCAAGTCCAGGGCAGACGGGCATGAAGAGCCACCCTGGTGGCAGGCATTTACATATGCGCCGCTGGCTGCATTGGCAATCGAACTTGAATCCGTGGAAATAACAGCGTCGACGGAATACCCATCCAGTGTGTTGCTCCCAGATCCAGAATTGTATTCAATAGGAACCACCGTATCCGAATTCTGGCAAGTCACAAACAGGCGCATACCATAGGCTGAAGTGGTAAGTTGGGCTCTGACGTCGACTGGGGTTGTGCAGCCATTCTCTGCAATGCTCCCTCCTCCATTGGAAGTGGAGTTTGAAACCGGCAGGGCGATGCTTACAACGGGAGCAGTAAGTGTGTGGTCAACATTCAAAGAGGCGCCATCCGACTGCGATACATCCCACACTTCGACATAGTTTGCGGGATCATCCTGGCAAAGAATCAACAGGCGATTGCCATCGGGCGAGACGGCCATACCGCTGACAGTTGCGCCGGCGCCGGTCTGGCAGACCGAATAGGTGGGAAGGGCGTAAGGAAATGCCCCATTCGGCAGATAACCAAGTATGTTTGGTGCTCCGTCCACATCGGTCAAGGTTATGGCAATGTACTGTTTCGTCTCGTAAGCGTTGGTCTCAACCGTGTACACATATAACCCACGAGGGTCAGCCACCGCAGCCCCTGCCGATAAGCCGATGTTGCCAAAAGTGCTGCCCGCCACGGCTGGATAAGATGTGGCAGTCGTCGGCGATAGCTGAGGGAGAGTCAGGGGCGTAAGCGTATTGCAAACCGTAGGTGTCGCATTGCAAGGGGGGGAAACCAGGGAGCCCACCCAAGCCTGCACGGCGTCTGGGGTTATGGCAATGCTGTTTGCCTTGGCAACTGACAAACTGTTGGCGCCCGCCAGCGTACTGGGAATCACTCCAGGGTTCTCGGCATCGGGAATGGGCTCCACTGCTCCAGCGACAGGATCCACAAGCCATGCATCATACCGCACATAAGGCTCCAGGTTGGAACAGGCCGTAGTGGGAGCAACAGCCGTGCAGGACAGGGCACTTGGAATGCTCGTAAAGTGCTGCTGCGGCTCAATTTCCAACGCTGAGGGATTGCCCACGCCAGCGTTCGCGATGGCAAAGTGACTGAGGTTGTACACACCGAGGGGATCATAGACTGAAACGGTTGAATTCCCTGACTTCGTCACATATACCCAGTTCCCGTCGGGAGTGACTCGTGGAGTTTCGGGAGCGTTCGCAGCTACCGGGTTATCCAACGCCACATTCGTGACCGAGGAACTTGTCAGAGTCGGGTCAATTAACACCAGGGAGTCGGAGAAATTTCCGGCAACAAATCCCTGAGATTTCAATATCTTCGGCGAATTTGCTCCAGTAAACGCCAAAGATGGGCAGGTCGCTGTCGTTGCGCATGCCGGCGTGGTGGAATTCCCCCTGTCAGCTACTTCAACAGTGGTTGGAGCCGCACCGGAAGTGGTCGGGTTGCCCTGATAGTACCCGCGAATATCGCCAGCAGGATCATCACTAAAGGCAGGATTGGGTGTAATGAAACTGACCCCGGAAATTCCGCCGCTCGGAGTGCAGGAATTTCCACTGATCGTCCCCGCGCACCACAAGTAGGGAGCGCCAACTCCCTGCCCAACGACGGAAAATGTGGCCGAATAAGGCTGTCCGACTGCGCCGTTCTCAAGGAAAGCGTTCTGAATACTAAGATCGGCATTCACGGCCAGGGAGCCCGTCAGCACGCTGGCAGGATCCGTTGTCGTGGTTGATGGGGGCGTCGAGACGTTGGCGTTGTCCGTTGCCGTAACGCTGGGACTGTATGATCCCGCCCCGCCCGTAACCGAAGTGGAAGAGCAGGTGAGGTGCAAACTGGTGGGAGTGCAAACAAAACCCGCACCCGTGAGCAGGGCATAGTTGGAGAAAGAGTAGCCACCAACGGCGCCCAACCCGCCCGTCGCAGTAAAGATGGGAGGAACGCAGGTCGCACCGGTGGCGCACCCACTCCCGGTACCGTAAGGACGAAGGGTAACGCCCGCGGGCCATGGTGAGGCCGCAGGATAAGAAGCATTTCCGATGCTGACACTAACGCTCAACTGGGGATCGACATTCAAGGACGTCGAAGTGGTTAGAGAGCCGATGGGGGTAGCATAGTTGCCGGTATCAGTAACGGTGACCCCGGGAGCAAACCCGCCTGGGGTTACAGAAAGGGCGACAGAGGATGCCGAGCACGTGAAGACAGCGGAATTGATTGGCGCCGCCGGAGCGCACGCAAATCCAGTCGGCCACAAACCTGTGCCGGATGTATCACTGGTCGAAATTGCATTATAGGAATACGGGAAAATACCATTGGATGCGGTAAAGGTTATTGGAGTGCAATTGCCGCCAGAACACCCCACGCCCGTACCATAGGCCCGGTTCAGGACTGAGTCAGGAAATGGGTTGTTGGAGAGGTTGGTGTTGACGGCAAGAGGGGCAATCACCTGAAGCTGGGAATTATAGGTCGCGGAAGTGGCGCTGGCAGTGCTTACACTGCTTGGCACGCTCACATTTCCGGTATCGTCCAGTTCCACCGTAAAGTTGAAATTACCCGGAGTTACACTTGAGGAGATGGGATTGGCAGAGAGCTTGGCCGTGGCGGCCCCGGTTGTGGTGAAAGCAGAGCAGCTTGTCCCGATGCCTGTCAGGCCCGCAGGGATTGAAGCGGAGCCGGTATTGATGCACCATTCGTAAGTTGCAACATTGGTGGCTCCCAATCCACCCGCAGCCGCATAGGTGGGAGCGGCAGCTCCCGCATTGATTACACCATAACTGCGATTGGCAACAGCAGGAAGCAGCGCCAGGGGATTGGAGGATAGACCTGGAACGAGTTGAGTTAAAGAGACCGACAACGGGGGATCGACGGTAAGGGTGTCGGTGCTGGGACGCACACTTCCAGGGTCCGTACTGACAGTCGCGGCAGGCGTGGCAGCATTGGCCACGTCAACAGCTGTGACCAAAGGATGGAAGGTGGCGGCGGGGAATGTGATTGCCGCCGCTGAGCAGGTCAGCGTTGGGCTTACGTTATTGCAATTGAGGCCGGCCGGAAAGCCGGTAATGTTTATGAAAGTGTATCCTCCCGATGCCCCGAGTCCACCTGCTGCGGTATAGGTCATGGGCGTGCAGCCGCCGCCAGTGCATCCGGTTCCCAGGCCGTAAGCGCGGCCGTGAACGGCATCCGGCCAGGGCGTGGGCGATTGATTCGTGGACACCGTGATTTGCGGGTCAACCAGCAAGTTTGTAGTCGAGGTAGCGGCGCCTTGGGGCACAGCGGGGTTGGCGGAATCAGTCACCGTCACGCCCAGGGAAGAATAAGTGCCGGGTGAAACCGCTACCGCTGTATTGGCTGAACACGTATAAAAATTACTGCCCGATGAGCAGGCAAAACCTGCTGGGTAAGGTCCAGGTGAGGCAGGAAAAACATATCCCCCCAAACCGTAACTCGCAGTGTACTTGGGCGCCCCCACACCCCCGTAGCTTCGATTGGTTACGGCAGGAAGCAACAACGTATTGGGAGTGGGATTGGTGGCCTGCGTGAGCTGAAGCGCCAAGGGCGCGTTCATGACCAGGGTCGTTGCATTCGTTGCCGAGGTCCTGGTCGAGGCGCTGCTTGAGGTGGCGGCGTTGCCGGTATCATCCAATTCCACAGTGATGGAAAAAGTCTGCGAGGGAGGTGTAATCGTGGAGGAAATATTGGCCGCGGTAAGCGACTCTGTGGCTGCGCCGGTGGTGGTGAAGGATGGCGCGCAACTGGTGCCAATTCCCCCCAGACCCGCCGGCAACGACGCTGCCCCGGTGTTTACACACCATTCATAAGTGGATACGTTTCTAGAACCCAAGCCACCAGCAGCTGAATAGGTGGGCGGAGCGCCAACTATCCCATAGCTCCGGCCCGCGACGCCGGGAATCAGGTTGGGGGGATTCGTGTTGCCGTTCTGAACCAAGGTTGCTTGGAGCGGCGCGTCCACCCACAAGGTATCAGTGCGCGTGCTCGCGGGGTCGGTTGTGACCGTGGCGGCAGGGGTGGCTGTGTTGGCCGTGTCGGACACGACAACATTAGGGCTATAACTGGTCGGCGTTCCTCCCGGCACACTGGAGCCCGCGGTAATATCTGTTGCACTGCACGTAAAGGTGGTGCTACCCGTTGCCACAGCGGGGCAACTCATGCCAGTAATTGAAGCAAGGCTGGAGGGGATCGTGCTGGGCCAAACGTATCCTCCCAGTCCGTTGGTTGCGGAATAAACGGCGGGAGCGCAGGCACCGCCCGTGCAACTGTTACCAGAACCGTAGGGACGGCCATGAACGGCGTCGGGCCATTGCGTGCCGAAGCTTTGTGCCAGGGTGATGGGGGCATGTACAACGTGGACGTAAGTCTTCGTATAGGTTCGGGCAGGGACGACGGGGAAATTACTGCAAGATTGGTTTGGAACGCAAATCGGGGAGTCCGTAATGCTCACAGTGACGGTATAGGAATTGGGAGCACCCGTCACTGCTGTGCCACTCAAAACATAATTGGACTGGGACACCTGCGGGGTTGTGGTAATTCCCCCGGGCAGGCCCGTAATTGAAGAGGAGGAGGCAATAAACGGCCCATTGCCAAACTCGCTTCCGTGACCCACCGGGCTGGCGTCAGCACTTCCGTTTAAATTCGTCTGGATTATTTGGGAAAGTGGGGTCACGCCATAGCTTCTTCCCTGTACTGCGTCGGGGAAGGAGGTCGTCACGGCGGAGGGGGAGGAAGCCAGACAAGGTACAACGGCAGAAGAGGGCCCGGCGCAAATCGAAAAGTCATTGCGGACCGTCAAAGTGTAAGGCAACTGGTCAGTTTTCGGAGGCGAACTGGTGTCCGTCGCTTGCATGACGATTGTATAGGGGCCCGCCGCGCCCACGGCGCTGCCGCTCAAGATGCAGTTGCTGGGCTGAATTGGGCTGACCGACCACGACAATCCCGTGGGTAGGGCGCCGGACACAACCGAGCAACTGCTCAAGGCTCCACTTCCGCCGGTCGTGCTGATGACAAGGTAATAGGACCTTCCCGATATAGCATCAGGGAACTGTGTGGTGACAATGGAAAGGTAGCCACCGCCGCCCGTTTGTAGATTGGAGGGGAGCTTGGTAGATGTAACACCGCATCCTGATAATAGAGTGACACCCAGAAGACCTATAATAAAGACAATCCTGTTGGAGGCTTTGCTCACGGCAGGAACTCCTCTCTCCCAAGTAAGCGGCGAGCGATCCCATCCCCTAATACGGAATTGGACCTGTCCGAATGTAATGACGTTTTGATCGGGTCAACCTTTTTAATGTCGGGTGTGTGGGATAAAGGCCTAGACCTCGGCGCAGCTCGAAAAACGCTCCCACGCCCTACGGGCCGTAACATAAACTCGTGAAAAAGTCTGGACGGAGAATCGCATTGCGACGCCCCTACCCGTATTGAGACGGAATTGGTCTTTGCAACTTCAGCCAGTATCGCGCGCACTACCCGTGTTTCATATATCGCTTGTGAGGGGGGTTTGTCAAGTACTCGTGAGTTCGACCCTTAAACTATTGATTCAAGGACAAGACCCAACCGGTGCGATTCCTTTGGCCTTTTGCCCGTCACAACCCAGCGCCCGGCGAATTTCCGCAGTGCCGGCGCCAACACGTAAGCCCTTTTGATTGAGTTTTTAAGCGATGGAGAGTATGGTAGATGCGCCTTGCCGAACGTCATCCGATACAAGCACCAAAGGAGCTGCCATGATTCAGCCTTGTTATTGCGCCAACCCCTTGCCCCTCCCCATGCCCCATGACTGGAGAGATGGGCGCATGAAAAGGATCTGGCGCCTGCTCCCTTCCAACATTGCGGTTCTGGTTCTCCTCGGGTTGGCCCTCATGACCATTTCAAACCCGGCGTTGGCGCAAGACGCCGGTCCCGTGGCGCGGTGGTCATTTGACAACGTGACCGGCCCGGTGGCCAGAGATTCGGTTGCCGGGATCGACGACAAGGTTGGCGGCTTTTACAAATCCGTCCCGGGCGTTTCCGGAAATGGCCTGAGGTTTGACGGTTACACCACCAGCGTCGTCCGCAAGGCCGATGCTGCCCCCAAAATACACGGGTCGTTCTCTGTGGAAGCGTGGATCGCGCTCGATACCTACCCTTGGAACTGGCTGCCGGTGGTCGACCAGGAGGAGGATCATCAAACGGGCTACTTTTTCGGACTGGACGCCTTTGGGCACGTGAGCCTCCAGGTGTCGGTTGACGGCGTGTGGAAGACGGTGACTTCGACGGCGCAAATCCCCCTGAAGAAGTGGGCGCACGTCACGGGGACTTACGAGGAGAACCATGCCCTGACCATCTATCTTGATGGAAAAGAAGTTGGAAGCATCCCCGTGAGCGGCCCCATGTTGACAGCGGAGAAACAGGACTTGATTATCGGCCGGGTTCGCGAACCCGAGCTTCCCTTCCCCTCGTTTTCAATCAGTCCACACAATGCGGTCTGGTACTCGCTTGACGGCATCTTGGATGATGTAGCCATTTACGATCGGCCCCTGACCGCCACGGAGGTTCAGCAAAATTATGCCTCAGTCCATGCCCCCGCCGGTGATGTCATCCCCTGGCCGGTGCTTCCCTCGGGCCCATCCGGACCGGGTCCCTTTGGCGCCTACTATAGCACCCTGAAATTTGAGGACACTTGGGACCGGTTGCGCCGCATCGGGCCTGATTCCGATATCGTCGTCCGCTTCGATGATTCGCCCATCCGCCTCGTTTTTTGGCAGGGCACCAACTACATTCCCACCTGGGTCACGGAAAATGGCACGTGGTTTACCGACGAATTTCTGGAATCCTATTCCGCCGGCTGCCCGGACCATGGCGACTGCGAACCCATGTCGGACAAACAGGAGCGTTATTCGCACGTTAACATTGTGGAAAGCAGCGACGCTCGCGTCGTTGTTCATTGGCGTTATGCCCTCGCCGAAGTGGATCACAACCTTGGCGCCAACCCCGACCCGTTGACGGGCTGGTTTGACTGGACGGACGAATACTGGACCGTCTATCCCGATGGCGTGGCCATCCGCAAGCAGGTGCTGCATCCCACCGATCAAACGCAGGGCTATGAGTGGCAGGAGACCATCATTGTCAACCCGCCCGGCAAGCGCCCGGACGATGACATCAACCTTGACGCCCTCACCATTGCCAACATGAAGGGCGAGACTGCCACCTACACATGGTTGCCCAAGGCTTCAGGCGTCTATGGCGATCTGCACCAACCCAAGTCGATCGATAAACCGGAAAATGGCAATATCCAGTGGGTGAATCTGAAGTCCACGTGGAAGCCCTTTGAAATTGTTTCGCCCACCCACGCAAGTTTTGAAATCTTCCACATTGCAAAATCGTACTTCTCTTTCGGCTGCTGGAACCACTGGCCAATTACGCAAATTCCCTCCAGCGGCCGATTCTGTGTGGCGCCTGACCGTGCGTCGCACTCATCGCTTTCGCACATTTTTTGGGACACCTCCGAAACCACTGAGAGTTCCATGACGAAGCTGCTGATGGATGGTTTGACCACTAAATCCGCGGCGGACCTTGCCCCGCTGGCGAAATCCTGGCTGACTCCAGCGCCGATTGAAGTGCAGGGTGATGCCTTTGCGAGCCTCGGTTATGACACTGCCCAAAGGGCCTTTGTTGTGACCCACAAAAATGCGGCAAAACCAGAGGCGTTGGAGCTGACGCTGCATGCCAGCGATTCCTCACCGCTCGTGAATCCAGCCGTCGTGATCAAGAACTGGGGTAGTGAAGCGGCGCAATTGAAGATCAATGGCAAACCCGTAAGCTGGAGCAAGGACTTCCGCCACGGCTACGTTCCCCAGCTCAGCGGCACGGACCTGGTGTTGTGGATCCGCCAGTCCTCAACCGCGCCGGAACAGATAACCCTGACGCCAGCACACTGAGGCCATCAGTCTCGCGAGGGAAGCAGCCATGCGCAACGGGACCAGGTTACGGCCACCATTGATGTGGCTCGCACTCGCGATCCTGATGACATCTTCGGTTCCGGGCAATTGCCACGCGCAGAGAGCGAAGGCAGTTGCATTTTTCCAAACGGGGACTTCCAAAGTGGAGAAGTTCTCGGCGGTAATGCCCACACAGGAATTTGATGTGGCCAACGTCAGTGGATATTTCGTGATGCTGGTCTTTGAACCAAACGCCAGCGCGATATTCACGCCCAATGTCCTGCGCCTGGCCCCGCACACACGCATGACGGTGCGTTTAACCACCGCCCGAGGTGTTAGAGCCTTCGAGCGGCGCTATGCGGTGTCACTTTCTCCCGCTCCGTTCAAAACTCATTCAGCTCAATACCGCGCCTACAGCGACGGAGAAACCGTGGCGTTCGTTCCGGTACAGCCCGAACTCTATGCCGCCATGCGCGCACGGGCAGATTCGATCCTGAAAGACTCCAAAGTTCTGGTCACCGATCAGGCCATGCCTCAAGCAACATACATCTACACAGCGGGGCCGTATTACAAGGCGGGAGGCCTCTTCGCCCGCGACTTCCTCTACACCTTGGAAGGCGCGGGCCGCGACATGGTAACGGCGGATGAGGTGAAGCGCGCCGTGGATTTCCTCGCGCGCAAACAACTTCCCGAAAACAGGACGGTGGGTGATTACACCTATCCCAAGGGCGCCATCCCGGATCACGTCTATCCTGATGGACGCTACTGTTGGGGGCCCGGCGCGTTTTATGGCAATGACACCGCGCACTTTCACCGCCCCTCAATGGACGAGGCGATGAACTTCGTCACGCTCGCCTGGCACTACGGCTACAAAGCCGGCTGGGATGCGCGCTGGCAATTATGGTTCAAAGCTAATTCACAACACTTCATCGATGCATGGAACAGCGTGCCGCGCAATCCCCGGACTGGACTGGTGACCCAGTGGACAACGCCGGGGCACAGCGGAGCAAGTGGCGTCACCGAAACAACCGGGGCGTCCGTAATGTGGGGGTTCCATGACTCCTACGGATTTGGCGGGGATGATCTGGGCACGTCGGTTTTGGCTTGCAACGCCGCTCGCGCCCTGGCGGACATGTACGCCCACGCGTCAGATCCTGCATCGGCGAAGGATTGGAGTTCGACTGCGAACGCCATGCGAGACGCCATTCGGGCGCAGTTCAATCCGGCTGGATACCTGCCCTGGGGCGTGGGCAATGCAGCCCCCGCAATGGCCTCACCAGATATTACCGGCTATGCCGTTTGGTCAGGAATTCTCACGGACGCGCAGGCTGACGCAGCTTCCGATTGGTTCGCGGACCGCTATGCGGCGGACAAGAATGCTGGAGGCGCGGCGGATCTTTTCAATATGACGCCTGGACTGAGGGGTGCGGTCCGCATGGCTCGCAAAGCCGATGACACAACTCCGGGCCGCCACGTTTGGCCGGATATGACCAAGCCGAATTGGGAAAACCTCGCTTACGGTTACAACGCCTATCAGGATGGCGGCTACTGGTATTACATGAGTCTGGGCATTGCCGCCGCACTCTGGCGCAAACACCCGGCCGAGGCCGAGGAGTGGGTGGCAAACGCCTACACCGATATCACCACGGGCGACGCAAACAGCCCTTATGAGCGCATCGATGGCATCAAACCGGTCAACAGTCGCTACAACGCCTCTGCCGGATCGCTGCTGGGTATGTGCATGCCCGGCACGCTCTCTGCCATTAAGGTAACCATCGCGCCTCCCGCCGCCCCTTAATGCCCAGCCCTTGGCCGATGATCTGGGACTTCGGGTTTGTAGCGCGGGTGTCCCCACCCGCGCTTCCACCATGAGGGGAAGGGCCATCCGCTCAATCATGAGGAGTGAATGGTCCTCAGGCGCGGGTGTCCCCACCCGCGCCTCCACAATGAGGGGAAGGGACATCCGCTCAATCATGAGGAGTGAATGGACCTCAGGCGCGGGTGGGGACACCCGCGCTACAAACCCTCCCATGCCGCGGATGACATTTTCCCTTGACAAAATTAGCCTACGGGGTATACTAGGGCATTGTAGCCGTGAGGCGCCGCCATGCCCGCTCGCAGGTCTTCCGTCGTTTCAAACTCCACCTCATCCCGATTACCCTATATTACAGACAAAACGACTGCGCCACCCTCTTGGGGACGACTGCTCGGGACTGGGGGCGGGGGTTAGGGATTAGGGATTAGGGGTTAGGGATTAGGAAAGAGGTATTGGCGGAGACCGGGATTCTAAATCCCAGATCCTAACTCCCGGCTCCTGGTCTCAAAAATAATGAAGGTGCATCCGGCGATGTTCATGAAAACAAAGGAACGGGAAAATTTCTCGCCCCTAACGCCCGGAAATGTAACGGGGGCTTCGGCGTCCGAACGCTGCGGCAGCAGGCGGGCCTCGACCCTACCTTTCGGCTCCTCGATTCTCTCCTTGCAGGGATATCCCGAGAAGCTTATGAAAACAAAGGAACGGGAAAATTTTCGCCCCTAACGCCCGGAAATGTAACGGGGGCTTCGGCGTCCGAACCCTGCGGCAGCAGGAGGGCCCCGACCCTACCTTCCGGCTCCTCGATTCATCCCTTGCAGGGATATCCCGAGAAGTTTATGAAAAAAAAGGGACGGGAAAATTTCATTGATCATGACCAGGCACGGGAGGAGAGGGATGCTGGGGAGCGCGAATCGATGTCTCGACCGTGCCCCGTGCCCCTTGTCCCGTGTCCCGTATCCCTTGTCCCGTGTCCCTTGTCCCGTATCCCGCTCGCAGCTAATTCAGTCGCGCAGATACGGGGGGTGATGTAGACTCTCGCCCTTGGTCATAAGGAACTGCCGTCAATTCATAACCGCACTCGCCCGAAGAAGGGCGATGGGAGGCCATCATGGTTCAGCGAAAACATCTCATACCCAGCCAGACCCGCCGGGGATTCCTTCAGTCTGTCGGCGCCGGGGCTGCATCCTCAATCTTGCTGCCCTCAGATCCCCTGCCCGCCGCAGAGGCCGTGCCGTACCCTTCCCTGGTAGACCTACAGTCCGCCCATCAGAAAAAGGGAAGGATTCCGCCCAACAAAACCTACCGCATGATGGAATGGGAGTCGCACACACCTCCTGAGGCCAATTTTGACATTGATGTGGAAGGAGCCATGAAAGCCACCCGCGACGCGGGCGCGGAGTGCGTGATGCTCTACACGCAGGATTGTTGGGGCTACTCCTTCTACCCCAGCAAAGTGACCGAAGTTCATCCCCATTTAACCTACGACCTGTTCGGAAAGGAAGTGGAGCTGGCGCACAAAATGGGAATCTCCGTCGCCGCCTACTACTGCCTTCAGTTCAACAACCAGGCGGTGCTGAACCATCCTGATTGGGGCTGGATAAATGACAAGGGTGAGCAACAACGGCAGCTCTGGTACACGGTCTGCATGGACAGCCCCTATCACGAAATTGTGCTGGGGATGATGAACGAAATCTTCTCCCAGTACGAGGTTGACCAGTTGTTCCTGGATGTCTTCGGCATCCAGTTCTGGGCCTATCACAGCTACGGAAAAGAACCCTTCTGCTATTGCCCGCACACGGTGGCGGCGTGGGAGCACGATCAGCCGGAAGATCCCTATCGCGAGGGTTTTAAGACCCGCCAGGGCTGGGAGCAGCGCTACCAGTGGCAGCAGAAGCGCACCATGGACGACTTTCTTGATTCCGTCATCGGCATCGTTCACAAATATCGCCCCCAGACCCTGATATCGCTGAATGGCGGCCCTGAGCAATTCCCCAATGACATCATGCAGAAGGTGGACTTCATCTATAACGAACCGGTGGTGACCAGCACGGGCATTCCCCTCGGAGCAATTCTCGCGCGCGGCTGGGGGCGCCCGGATTACCAGGCCGGCGTCTTCACCCAATTCGGCTACATCGACACCTACCCGGGGTCGGTTTCCCGCGTCCAGTCCGACGCGCTGATCGTGCAGAACGCGCGGACGTTCTCTGTCGGCAACGCCCCGGTGATTGGAGGTTTGGAGGGCCGCGGGTATACGCAGCGGTGGTTCGACGTCAACACGGAAACCTGGAAGGACGTGCGCAACGTGGATTGCCTGTTGCCAGGCATCGAGCCTGTCTATGCGAATGGCGTTCTCTATAGTGAAGCCACCCGCGTTGAGCTCGATGCGCGCAAGCGGCCGCTGGATTTTCGCAACTCCAATCTTGGCGCGCTTGAAAACATGGTCTACACCGGTCGGCCGTTGGAGAGCCTGCCGGAATTTCGTCTGACAAAGGACATCCTCGAACACCTTGAGCTGTTGGTGCTGCCCGAAACCGAAGTGCTCTCCTCAACCCACGTAGATCTAATCCGCGATTGGGTGGCCAACGGTGGAACTCTAATCGCCACCTACCGCTGCGGTTTGACCGATGAGAAACATCAGGCGCGGCAGGACTTCCCCCTGGCAGATGTTTTCGGGGTCCATTTTGCCGGGGAGGAGAAGAAATACGCCTACGACAACAAAGGAGTGCTGAAAGATAATTTCATTTCCACCTACCTTGAATCCTCCGGCCATCGATTGGCCAGTCCACTTTCACACGGCACGGTGGGACTGCCCGGGCCCTTCCTCTATCTGAAGCCGACCACGGCGGAAGAGGTGATGCACTACCGGCTTCCGGTGATGGTTGAGGACTTGAGCAAGAACCAGTGGTTCAACTGGGGACCGCCGCCGCCGGGAAAGGAGACCGCCGGGATCGCCGTTGCCTACAACAAATTTGGCAAGGGGCAGGCGGTCTATGCAGGAGTGCCATTTTTCCGCGCCATGAGCACGCGGACGGATTTTGGCAACGTCATCGATCGCCCCTACTGGATTCGAAACTGGATTCACAAATTGGTGGGCCAGCTTGTTCCCAACCCCATCGCGGAAATTGTTCCCACGCCGTTTACAGAGTATCTGCACGGCAGCTTCTTCTATGAGAAGAGCCGGCGATTCATTCTGGTCCAGGTCCTGAACACGGTGGAACTGCTTGCCAAGGGTGAATTGCAAACGCCCATCAGGGCCGAGATCCGTATCAATCCAACCAAGCTGAAAGTGACAGGGGCAAGAGTGGTGTGGCCTCAAACGGAGGACTTGCCGGTTCATACTGAAGGGGGAAAGACTGTGGTTGTGCTGCCCAAAGTCGAGCGCTACATGGCGCTCTATCTGCGGCTGGCGTAGGCGTAATCACTCGATGATGATCGTACCAACCAACGGCTTGCATGACTGTTATTAAGGGTAATTACGTTTCGTTGGGCCTGCGTGAAAGTTTCTTTGAGGGTGGATGGAGTGATGAATCTGGTACGCCTGGCAGGATTCGAACCTGCGACCTTTTGCTTCGGAGGCAAACGCTCTATCCATCTGAGCTACAGGCGCACTCGCAAGGAGTTTAATCCCTTCAGGACTTCGGGGTCAAGTTTGCACGCATCGAACAATGCGATTCGCAAAGGGCGTCCCCGGAGGCTGGAAAATCATGGCGGGAGAAAGGGCATTCCCAGTGGCCTGTACGGTTTCAGCGATGGACTGCTATCCTCTTGTTATGGGTGAACTGCTGCCAAATCGCCAGGCGATTGCTCTCCGCGGAAGAAGGCTGGAGTATTTCACCATTGCGTGGAACAGCCTCGAAGGGATGATCGCCGTGGCCGCCGGAGTCATTGCCGGCAGCGTCTCACTGATCGGGTTTGGCGCCGACAGTTTCATTGAAGTCATCTCAGGCGCGGCGCTGCTGTGGCGGATGTCCATGGACGCCGAGGTTCAATCGCGGGAGCGAATTGAGAAGATTACGCTGAGGATTGTGGGAGCATGTTTCCTGGGCCTTGCAGGTTATGTAGGGTATGAAAGCGTCAGCAGTCTGCTGCAGAAGAAAGCGCCGGAACACAGCATTCCCGGCATTGTCATTGCCTGCGTTTCCCTTGTGGTGATGCCCATACTTTCGCGCGCCAAGCGCCGCGTGGGAGCACAATTGCAAAGTGCGGCCATGAACGCTGACGCCAAACAGACTGAATTTTGCGTATACCTTTCCGTCATTCTGCTGGGTGGGCTGCTCTTGAATGCCCTGTGCGGCCTTTGGTGGGCGGATCCCGTCTCCGCCCTGATCATGGTTCCCATCATTGCCAAAGAGGGGCTTGAGGGCCTTCGAGGCGACGCATGCTGCCGCTAGATTTGGAGCAGATTCCCAACCGTTTTGGATTTCATCAGACAAAAATGCCCATCAAGAATTGGAATTGCATCCAGCCACCGCAAGACGCGGGAAATTTGTCCATTTCTGCCAATCATAACGAAATATTTGGACAATTCTCCTACTCAAAAACCCGCAAGAGCAAATATAATCAGCACGCAGCCGCTGTGGCTCAAGCGTTGTTGGGGCCGACCGGGGGAGTGGCCGCCAAGGTATAATACAGGAGGAGGAGATTTTATGAAGAAAGACGGCCTGACTATTCTGGACAACCGTACGGAAGAGACTTATGAGGTTCCATTTCATAAGGGAACCATCCGCGCCATGGACCTGCGCAAAATCAAAACGGGTCCGGAAGACTTTGGCCTGATGACGTACGATCCGGCGTTCATGAACACCGCCTCGTGTCATAGCGCCATTACTTACATCGACGGCGACAAAGGCATTTTGCGCTATCGCGGGTACCCCATTGAGCAGTTGGCGGAACACTGCACCTTCCTCGAAGTCGCCTACCTGCTGCTGGAAGGCGAACTTCCCACCGCCGCGCAACTCAAAACCTGGATTGACAACATCACCCACCACACCATGCTGCACGAATCCACCAAGCACTTCCTGGAAGGATTTCGTTACGATGCGCACCCGATGGGGATGTTTATCAGCACGGTGGCGGCGCTGGCAACCATCTATCCGGAAGCGCGCCATGTGCATGATGCGGAGACCCGCCGCCTGCAGATCTACCGCCTGATCGGCAAGGTCCCCACCATTGCCGCCTACACCTATCGCCACGGGCTCGGCTATCCCTACGTCTACCCTGACAATGACCTGAACTACAGCGAGAACTTCCTAAACATGCTGTGGAAGATGGCCGAGGTGAAATACAAAGCCAATCCTGTGCTGGCACGTGCGCTTGACATCCTCTTCATCCTGCACGCCGATCACGAGCAGAATTGCAGCGCCAACGTCATGCGTTCTGTGGGCAGCTCGCAGGCGGACCCCTTTGTTGCCACGGCGGCGGCCGCAGCGGCGCTTTCCGGCCCGCTTCACGGCGGCGCCAATGAAGAAGTGCTGAAGATGATCGATGAGATCGGTTCCAAGGACCGCGTTCCTGCCTACATTGAATCCATCAAGGCGGGCAAGGGCAAGCTGATGGGCTTCGGCCACCGCGTCTACAAGAACTATGACCCGCGCGCCCGCATCATCAAGGAAACCGCAGAACGCGTCTTTGAAATCACCGGCAAGAATCCCAAACTTGATATCGCCCTCGAACTTGAACGCATCGCCTTGGAAGACGAGTACTTCATCAAGCGCAAGCTCTATCCCAACGTTGATTTCTACTCGGGCATCATCTACCAGGCGATGGGCTTCCACCCGGAGATGTTCACGGTGCTGTTTGCGATTCCGCGCACCGCCGGCTGGCTGGCGCAATGGGAAGAGATGGTCAGCGATCCCGAGCAGAAGATCGCCCGGCCCCGCCAAATCTATACTGGACACGAAGAGCGCAAGGTCATTCCCATGGCCGAGCGCGAAGCGCAGTAACTGAAGGTGTTAGGTGCCAGAGAAAAGTTTAAAGGGTGAAGGCTAAAGGATAAAATAGATTCTCAGGCCCTCACCCTTTAGCCTTCAGACTTTATCCTTTACTTTTCCACCCATTTGAATCAGGAGCGTAGTTACCTTACTTCTGAATCCTGAATCCTAAATCCTGAATCCTGATTTTCAATACTTCACGTCCGTCAACCGTCCCGTCGTCTCGCCTCGCAGCCACACGTAAATGGGGGCATGCGGCGATGGAGGCGGCCACGGCAGTTCCACTTTCAGCGTCTGCTCCTGCGGAGTTCCGCCCGGCACGGGCGTGGGAATTCCCTGCACAGAGTAACCCGATTTCGGATCCCAACCCGTCTTCTCGATGATCTGAAGATCGGTTCCGGTCAGGCTGCCGGAGTAAAGGTTCGGCCCAAGCTTATCCTCCGTCAGGGCAAACTTCTCGATGCGCGGCAGGCGAATGAGCCGGCCGAGAGCCGTTGGGTCGGAGCTTCCCGCGCTATCCGTTGAAAGCGTCGCCGCCAACTGGCAACCGGACTGGCCCACGACTCCCGGATCCACCGAGAGGAACAGTCCGTCATCACCGGCAAAGTCCAACTGGGCGCTGGTGGTGCGATCACCCGTGTGCAGAACCAGCGGGGCCTTGGTGTAGCCGTCATTGGAGCAATTGAGGCTCAGCAGGGGATGCGCGTCAACATTGCGTGTCAAGAGTGAGAAACTGATGGCCGATCCCGCCGGAATCTCACCATCGTTGAGGTGTACATCCGGCTGGGTTGAAAGCGATAGGCTGACGCCCGCGATCTTTGGACGCGGCCCGATGACCTGCAGTGCGCCGGGGAACGGCAGCGCGGCTTGAATATCCTGGATGTTCACGCTGGCGGCCACCACATCGCCCGTGTGCGCCACCGGCTGGAGCTTCACGGTAGCTTTGCGTTCCACCAGATCATGCGCATCACCCTTCACCGGGGCGAGCTCCCATATCGCGTTGGAACTGGAAATATGCGTGATTCGTTCGAGCCGCGACCCATGCAGAAGTATGGTCTGCTGGGGCTCACCCATATTGGCGCGCCAGGGCAGGCCATCCAGGGTGGGGTTGGGAGGATGAATGTCCAGGCGAATTTCAGAGGATGACCCGTTTGCCTGCGTCACAACCAGATGGTACGCTCCCGCCGCCAGCGACGTGTCTACGTCCGCGTCCAGGGTTTCCTGATCGCCTTGAGCCTTGCCCTTGGGCAACGTAAAGGTAATATCCGTGGGTGTTTCCTTCTTGTCTCCGGCCTTGACGATGCCGATCTTATCCACAAACTCAAAATCCGTTCCGGTCAATTGCACCTTAACCGTGCCGTTGCCCTGCACCAGACGGTCCGAGGATTCCTGCGTCAACTTCGCCTTGCTGAAATCACCCAGCGGCCGCAGATCGACAGCGCCATTCACTTGAATCGGATGCCAATCCCACATCGCCGCCAATTGATATTGTCCCGGAGGAAGCCTTACCTGGGTCAAATCGAGGTCCAGGGAATCGCCCTTGGGCGCGACGTGCACGGTGACAGGAAGGTCGGCATGGTCCTTGGCCGCCACGAGTTGCCATTTGTGTGCACGCAACAGCAGCCGCGAGTCCTCAGGCTTGGGCACGGGAACATGGATGATGGCCCTGGCCCCAATGGGCACGTAGGCCGGCTCGTTTAGCGCCACCACGGGCGCGTCCGCATTGGGCACCTTCATCATCCAAAGATAGGCGGTACGCATGCGCGGTTTATCCGGCTCATTCTTGGCGCAAAGAGCCAGCCCCGTCTGTTCAAAGGGCTGGGTGAAGGCGGATCGAAAATCAGTGTCAGGAAAGATCATGGTGCGCAGATTCAGCAGAAATTCTGCGCCGCCCGCCGCCAGTCCCACCGGCGAACCGAAGAACATGGAACCCACCGCGCCCGCCAGTCCCGCCGTTTGCTCCAGCAAAGCCGTGGTGCCGGAGTTCACAGGATCGAGATTCTGGATGGAGGGCATCATCGCCTGCATGATGGCGTAGGCCTGCTGGCCAGCAGGCTGAGTCGAGTTGATCTTGGGCACATAAACGTTGTAATCGCTGCCGAAACCCGCCAGCACGGCATTCACATCGCGGCTCGGGTCACTGGTCTGCTGGTATTCCGAAAGCACTTCAACGAGGGCGCCCACTTTGCCCGTCTGCTCCGCATAATCGGTCAATTGCGGAATCAGGTCCGGGTTCTTGATCACCATGGAGCTGACCTTCTTCACGTCCAGACCGTGCGGACCAAAGACAATTCCCACCACGCTGGCACGCACGGGAATCTCCCATTCCTGGATGTCCTTGGCCGGCAACGCATCAAGCACATGGATGTCCTGCTTCGCCTGCTCAATCTCCGCCTTGATCTTCGCCTGCGTCTCCGGCGCCTCATCCTGCCCTTCCGCCGGTTTCACATTGGCTTCAGGACCTGTAGGGGCTGCCACCACCAGAATGGCGATCCTGGCGCTGTCACGAATGGCGGGCGGAATATGCAAAGGCTCGTACTTCAGTTTCTGCCCTGCATCCAGGATGTTGATGTTTTGAATCGGCAGTGGCGGATTGCTGTCCGACGGTTCAACCTGCAATCGGAAGCGGGTGACATTCAAAGTCCCCGGGCAGGGCGGCAGGGCGGAGCCGAATGACTGCATGACGCCGGCCAGGAAGAACGCCAAGGCCAATAGGAAGAAAGTCTTAGGAAGCAGATAAGCACGTGCGGGTGTCTTCATCATTGCTCCAGGTTTCATCAAGATGTTTGAACCTCCATTATATATCGATGCAGGGTTGAAGCGCCGGGTGGTGTGAAGAATGTTATCAGCCCGCGGGAGGCGGGATCAGGAAATGATCGTTTTCCAGGTGGAAGCGTCAAAAACACTACGAAAGCCGCCGGGCAGAAGCCTTGTGCCCTGCCCGGCAGCCATGGCAATTCACAATCAAAATCTATCTTGCTTTGTCCCGCGCCAAGCGCAGGGTCTTGATCTCCCAGGGCTTCATGTGGAACGTAATGGTTGCGCCATCGCCCACGGGCCCCACGCTGACGTCTTCCAGCAGGGTGGTCTCCGTGGCGTGGACGGGGTGTGCCAGGTGAATGGTCACATCCCCTTCGCGGCCTTCATTCTCCACAAAACGCGCGATGGCATCCGTATCATAAAAGCCTTCCATCTGCTTCAGCGCATACAGAACAACGTGGTCGCTATCCACTTTGATAAACGAGTAGGCTTCCGGCAGCCCGCCCTGTTTGTGCGCCCACTGTTCCTGGGGGCTGGCATGCTCAGGTTCCTGCATGGAGAGCAGAGGCGAATTGAAGGCCATGGCCTGAAATTGCACTTTGCCCTCGCGCCAGCCGCCCTGGTGGGGATAGATGGCGTAGCTGAAGGAGTGCTCGCCCTCGTCCGCCCGCGGATCAGGCGCCCACGGCCCGCGGATTACCGAGAGATGAATGGCATTATCCTTCGCATCGTAACCATTCCTGCCGTTATTGATGATGGAAACCCCGTAATTCCCGCTGGAGATGTCCACCCATTTGCCCATCACGGCTTCTTCGCCGGTCTGGTCGCGCTCAACCACACCATAGGGAATTTCCGCCGAGACTTTATTGGACTCGACGCCGATGGGGAAGTTCGCCTTCAGGAAAGTCGCGCGCTCATACCAGTCGAGCGTCACGGCCACATCCACGCGGGGAACGCCAGTGGTCAGGCTGATATCCTGGGTGAATTCCGAATCGCGGAAGCGGTGCACCACGCGAATGGTGGCGCGCACCGGTCCCAGTTCCGTCACTTCCACCCGCGCGGCCTTATCGATATCCCATTTCTTGCCCGTCAAGCCAATGTCCCACGCTGGTCCCGCGTACTCTTTGGAGAGCTTGCGAGCCATCTCCGCCGTGTCTTCCCACGCCGTCAGTGAATTCCCTTCCCCATGCAACGCTTCGCGCTTGTTCGTCTTGTCATAGAGCCGCGCAATGTTGCCGGTTTCGGGATTGATTTCGACGCGGAAGAACTCATTCTCCAGATAGGGCTTCGGCTTCGATCCGGCATGGACGGTTGACGCCGGCGCCGAGGTGGCGCCCGTCTCAGCTTCAATCCGGTAGAGTTTCAAGCCCATCTGCGGAACCTGCGACGCCACAAACGCCACCGTCGCCGTTTCGCGAGCGCCACTCTTTGCCGGGGCTTTCAGAATCTGTACCGGCACGATCTCTTTTTCATGCACGGCAACCATCTTTGCCGGCAGCGAAAACGCGGAGACTTCCGCCGTCACCAGGTCCGTGCGGTCAAACGATTGCGGATTGTAAACCACCAGCGGCACGCCCTCACCGCGCGTATCAACTTGCAGGCCCAAATTCTGTAATGAGAAATCCAGGGCGCGGTAGCCGCGCTCAAAAATCTCATCGTACTGTTTTGCCGCATCGGCATAAATAGGGCCGATTCCCGAACCCGCCGCCAGGTCATGCGCCTGGTCCAGCAGAGCCAGCTTCCATGCCGCGCTGATGTCCCGCACCGGATAGTAGTCGCGATACCCGAAGAAGACCGCGAGTTCCGACATCTTCTCCGCGTTCAGCAGCAATTGCTCCGTCATGCGGTTGTGCCGCTTCATGTTCACCTGCGTGGTGTAGCAGCCAGGGAACACAGGGTTCAGCTCCGCCGTGTAAACCGGAAAGTCCTTCTTCTCCGTCAGCAGCAGGTCGATGTAGTTCGCCACGTTGGTGGGCTTCACGTGAAGGTCATCGGGTGAGGCATTCAGCTTGGCGATGCCGGCGATATCCTCAGGATTGGGGCCGCCGCCGTGATCGCCCATGCCATAGAGCACCATGATGTTCTTCACTCCCGCACGGTCAGCATTGCGCATGCCCAGCACGGTGGTGTGCTCGTGGTCCATCGTCTGCGTGTATTCGCCGGGAGTGGTGTAACCCAGCACGCGGGATCCATCCAAGCCCTGCCACCAGATGATTGGAGGACGCGTGGGATCGTGGGGGCGATTGAAGACATAAAGCTCAATGCCGGCTTTGCTGGCGATCTGCGGCATGGTTTCCGGATGGCCGAAGACGTCGGGCTGCCAGGCAAAGCGCACGTAGTGGCCAAATTTCTCCTTGCTGTATTTCTGCCCGTAGAGGAATTGCCGCACCAGCGATTCGCCGTCACTGACGTTTTCATCCATCTGCACCCAGCCGGAGGTGGCGGGGACAAAGTTGCCCGTCCTGGCCTTCTCCTGCAGGCCCTTGAACACGTCGGGATAAAAATGCTCCATGGAATCGAGCACCACGGCCTGGTCCTGGGCAAAGGTGTAGGTGGGATTCTGGTCCATCAACTTAATCTGGTTGGTAAATGTGTTGTACATGATGTCGTGAATGGACTCTTCCCAGCGCCATAGCCACGCCATATCCATATGGGCATAACCCACCACGTGGGCGGTGTAATCCTTGGGGTTGGACGATGGGGCTTCGGGCGTTTGCGCCCAGGTGAGCGAAACTAAAAAGGAAACGGCAATAAGCGTAACGATGAATCTGCGCACGGGCTCTCCTCCTGCAAGAATTCTGGCGCGGGGCAGGCGTTTTGGATTGCCAACTTATGACCCATCAAGCTATTCTGCCGCCCCCGGCGCCACAGAATATATACCCTACCCAGACCGATAGCAATTGCCGCGAAAAGGGTTTCCGGAGCCCATTATTTCGGCGGCCGAAGCGGCAAAGGCAGGAAAGCAACGCCGACGTCGCGGCCAACGTGACTGATCTGCGCGCCTGCAAGCCCATCGTAGAAAATTGCCAGACGATTTCCGAACTTGATCACTGAAGGCAGCCCCACAACCGATGGCGACCAGTGGCAATTCCGCGCGTCCAGCACCACGGCCTTCTTGGCCGCGTCCCAATGGTTCAGGTCCTTGCTCCAATAGACCCAGATGGCATCAGTGTATTCATGCCCGCCCCTGATTCCAACATGATCGGTGAAGAGGTACCACGTCTTGTAGGCTTTTTCGAAGTAGAGAGAGGTGTTCTCAATCTGCTCCGCGAGGGGGACGATGGGCTCAGCATCGATTGTCCATGTGCCGTCCAAGTCTTTCGTGCGGGCGATGCTGATGGTCCTGCGAATCTTTTTCGGCGGGCCGGTTTCGCGCATCGCCGCGCTGAAGAATTGCAGATATTCCCCGTGATGTTTCACAATGTAACCGGGGCTGGCCGTGACGCTGTAATACGTCCCGGGCTGGGTGCGAAAAGGAATCACCTGCGGCTGCTTCTGCCACGGTCCCGCGGGCGACTGGCTTTTGGCTTTCATCGTGAGATAGGGAAACATCGGCACGCGGTCCGGCGGCGGGGAGGCGTGCGGCGTGCCCATGTAGAACATCTGCCAGACGCTGCCATCAAAATAGGTGACGCCGTAGCTGGCGGACGCGGAATCGTCTGAACCGGGCGGGCCAAGTTCCAAAACCGTGCCCTGCTTCTTCCAATGGATGAGGTCGTCACTGGTGGCAAGAGCCGCCAGCCATCCCGTGGGGCCCGCCGCATCGTAGTGCAGATAGTATTTTCCCCTGGCGGCGAAAACCCACACGTCGCGCGCCCCGTATTCATCGCAATCCTGCGGTCCGCTGCCATGGCGCAGCACCACGCCGTAATCCTCCGCGTCCATGCGAAGCGTGGCCTGGGGCCGGCCGTCTTCATAAGGCGCAGAAGTATTGGCCGCATCTTGTGCGCCCGCGACGGACCTGCACCATCCGCCCCCATTGAAAGACGCGATAACAAGAACCAGCAAAAGCCACCGCTTTGTTCCACTGAACATCATGCTTCCGCCTTTTGGGGTAAATCAACGCGTAGTTTCTCTGTGCACCGTTTGATATCAGAGGCTTTCAGACAGCAGTCATTGAGTTCCTCCGCACGCACAGCACCGCCGCAAATCTTAGTTCCCGAATGGGCGTTCCGCAAGCCAAACATCGGGGTGAACTGGGCAATTGATTTGTAGTATGATATCTGCTCAATTTCGCAGCGATGACACGGAACTGAAGCCCACGCTGAACATCCCGGCGGAGGCGGTTTCCCGCAAATCCCGCTGCCGCAAGGAACATCATCATGGCCCTCGATACCAGAATCCGGGAAGCGTTGGCAAGAGTCGCCAAAGCACCGGTCCCGTCTGACCCGGATGCATCGCTCTTTGACACTGGCGTTATGGACTCCTTCGACCTCGTCGATTTCGTCGCCAACCTGGAGACAGAGTTCAACGTCAAGGTGCCGGATAGCGACCTTCACCCCTCCAAATTTGAAACGCTCACCAAAATCGCAGCGTACCTCAGCAGTCATGGAGCCGCATAGATGGCCTCACTGGCAGGATTCGGGCACTTCCTTCCTGAAGGCGTCCTGACCAATCAAGCGCTGGCGGCGGAGTTCAGCGTCGACCCTGAATGGATCGTGAGCGTCTGCGGCATCCAGACGCGGCGGATTATCGCCGGGCAGGACAACGTCTGCGACCTCGCTGAGCGCGCCTCGCTGGCTTGTTTGCAAGATGCGGGAATTACCGCGGACAAACTCGGCGCCATCATCGCCTGCACCGGAACACCCCACCGGCAATTTCCCGGCGTCTCGGCGGAAGTTCAAAAGCGCCTGAACGCGCCGGGAATCCCGGCATTTGATGTTCATCTGGCCAGTATTTCCGGCCTTTATGGTGTAGCGCTGGCCCACAAGATGTGCGAGCAATGGGGACCGACGCTGGTGGTGGCGCCAGAAACCATGACGCGCGCTCTGGCCCTGGGACCCCGCGTGAAAGAGACGGCAATCCTGTTCGGCGACGGCGCCGGCGCCTGCCTGGTCGTGCCGGAAAATGGTCCGCTCACCATCCGCGATATTCGCGTGGCGAGCGACGCCACATTCTCCGAAGCACTGCGCATGGATTTCGGCTCCACGCTGCAAATGGATGGCCGCACCATCATCATGCATGCTGTGCGCAAACTAGCCCGCGCCGTGGCGGAATTGCTCGAGAAAAATTCCCTGCGCGTTGACCAGATCGGGCTCTTCCTGTTTCACCAGGCGAACATGCGGCTGCTGGAACGGCTGATGAAGGAACTGAAGATCGACGCCAGCCAGTGTTATGTGAACATTGAAAAATACGGAAACACTTCCTCGGCATCCTGGCTGATTGCGGCATCGGAAGCCAAGGCCGCGGGTCTGCTGAAATCCGGAATGAAAGTGGTGATTGCTGCCTTCGGGGCGGGACTGAGCTGGGGCGCGGCGCTGGTTGAAGTGGGATAGGCCAGAAGCGCGCTGAATGCTTTGGTATTGAGCAAGTCAAAGATCGTGGTTCGAGCCTGTTCTTAGGGCCTGCGGTTTGTCATTAAGAGCAGTACTTGCTACTTCTCATTCATTGGGGCGGATTGTGCAAAAGGTGGCTCGGGTTGTGCTTTTGGGGCAGCCGCACCCTTAGGCATTGGAATTTTAACCGTCACCGCAGGCATGATTTGGCTGTCCCCAACATAGGAAACTCCGTGTTTGTTCATCGACTTCTCCTCCACACCCTATCTTACACCAAATAAGCGGATTTAAAATAGTCTTCAGCCTCCTGTTGGGCTTTGGCAAAAAGTTGCGGTTTTTCAGCAAGGCCGTTAGGGAAGATTCGACATTCCGCATCGTGTTGTAACTTCATAAGTTTATGCCATCGGCTGGCAATCTGCTCGTTTGTGTATTGCCCGGTAAAAATATTTTCCCATTCCAATTGAGCATCAATAAATATATTTTCAAGTGTGATGGTATGTTCGCTTGCAGCCTTATGTGTTTTGGTGAAAGGGAATACATCCTTTAAGGCATCCGCAAGCTGTGATACCGCAATAATCATTCCCCACACGAATGCATATTCTTTCCAAATCACCCAAGCAGCTATGCTTCCGCTGGCGGCAACCGCCTTCACGGTCCCCAACAGTGTGACCCATTTCCCGAGGTCATCCCGGTAGCGGCGAATATATGCGGCAGCCACCTTAACATTGACCATTTGGTTCCAATAGAGTTGCTGTTGCCGATGGGTAATTTCATCCACCCGTGAAGCCTACTTCAAGATGACTTGAGAGTAAAGCGATTGGTGAATAGACCATTGCCATTTGGACGGAGGGGCAATGCAGTCGACTCCGCCTTCCACTTTCCTCTTGCAGACCCAAGACCCCCCCCTGCCGCCACGAGGTCAGGACACACCACAAGTGCACCTACCCGCTTCATCATCCCGTTCCGCGGTTTTGGGTATATATGCAAAGGGCACGGCCGGGAGAAAGCTGGCCGTGCCTTCCCAATTCCCAAGAACTGGAATACGTTGCTATCGTCCATCCGGATGGGCATGCCGCCAGTTCCAGTAGGCATCCTGGTCGCGATGGTTCGCTTTTACGTACTCGTAGTGGCGACGATGGTTATTCGTCAGATAGACTCCCCAGGCACGATTCTCATTGTCATCCCAATTATGATAGTCCTTGTGGTTGCGGTCATAGACCCGCACCTGGACAGTGGCGCCTTCGGGCGCGGGAACAGCCATGATTGTCAACGGACCTGCTAGGGCAGCCGCCAGAAATAACGCCGCGGCACAACGATGGGCACGGTTCATATTTTAGTCCTCTCCATTTGGCAAATTGTCTTCCGAAATCGCACCAGTCAAGACGCAGCTTCCGGCGCTGACTGATTTGTATTCCATCACCTTTTATACCCGGGGGCGAATGGCATGTCTGTTCACAGCAGCTCATCGGCGAGGTCAATATAGCTCACACTTTTGGAGGCTGGTTTCACTCTTGGGAGGAGTATCATCAGCTGCGTCAGATCGCACGGCGCGATTCGGGAGAACATTCATGTGGAGCATTGTGGAGCTTTTTCGCAGGCGAAAGGCGGCACGGCAACTCCAGCAATACAAGCTGGAAAATCCCTACCGCATGCTGCCCACGGATGATGGCGGCGAGAGTTACCGCATGGAGTGCACCTTCTGCCGGGAGGAAGGAAACATCATGTCGCAACTTCCTTTCCAGCACAAAGCCCAATGCCCCGCCGGAAAGCTGGAAGCTGCCCAATTCGCCGCCATGCGGAAGAAGAAATGAGGCTTCGCCTCCAGCAAGTGCAAATCAGTGTGTCCAGTTGACCGGAGCATCCCAGCCGTTTGCCGGGTGTGCAGGATTCATGGTACAAAGGGGATGCCATGAACAACCCGACGACAACACCAGAAGATATTGCGACACTCTACCGCCGCGCCTTTGAAGAGTTCGGGGTATCCGCGTTGTGGAGCAGCAGGCCAGTGGCCAATCCAACGCCCGCCGACGCGCTGGCGATTACGCGCAGCCTGCGTGTTGAAGGCAATCTGGAAGCGCGGCTTCTGGCGGAACAGATTGAAAGACTCTGCCATGCCGCTCTCTAAAATCCAAAGCGATATCTTACGGCTTCTCGCCGCGCACCGTGACCCGGAAAGCTATGTGGCGGGAAGCACGCCCCTAACTCAGCACACACCCCGCTATTCCGGCGATATCGATGTATTCCATGACCGGGAGGAACGCGTCAGTCAGGCGGCCATGCAGGATATCGCGTTGCTCCAAAGGCATGGTTATACGATGACATGGACACGCCCCGGCCCGGGCGTGTACACGGTGATCGCTGAAAAACAGGGGGAAACAACCAAGCTGGAATGGGTTTCCGACAGTGATTTCCGTTTTTTCCCCACCGTGCAGGATGAGACCTTTGGTTATATTTTGCACCCGCTTGACCTCGCCACCAACAAAGTCGGGGCGGCATATGGGCGTCAGGAGCCACGTGACGTGGTGGACTTGTTGGCCATCCATGATCGGATTTTGCCGTTGGGCGCCGTCATCTGGGCTTCGGTGGGAAAGACACTGGGCTACACGCCGGAAGGAATCATCAATGAGATTCGCCGCAGCGCTCGTTATACGGAGGCGGATTTCCAACGCATCGCGAGCGACCCTGCCGTGGATGCTGCCGCCACCATGACGCGCTTACGCGAACTCCTAAGAGAAGCTGAGTCGTTTGTAACCCGCATGCCCACGGATAAGGCGGGGCTGCTATTCTTGAAGAAGGGTGAAATCGTCCAGCCCGATCCCGACCACCTGGAAGAGTACCAAACACACGCCGGAAGAAGGCGCGGCCATTGGCCAAGCAGCTTCGAAATCACCGCCGCGATGTTGGAGCAATACAATAAAAAGACAAACGCTAACCAGCCAAAGCCATAGTGTCGCGAATAGGATGAGTTTTAATACGGCACCCAAGAGCCTGCCAAGGTCCCCTCATCGACTCAAAGCCCCTACCGATTTGAAGTGAAGCGCCGGACATGGTACAAAGGAACATATGGACAAGACCATTCGCAAGTACACCAAGTTCGAGGAAATGAAGGCTGATGAGTACCGTTACTGGCAGAGTCGGCCTGTGCATGAGCGGATGGACGCGGTTGAGGAACTGATCCAGACCGCCTACGAACTCAAAGGTTGGAAGATGGAGCCGGACGTACCAAGACTACAAAGACCTTTTATCCGCATTCCATGCCCATGGCGTTAAATACCTCGTCGTGGGAGCGTACGCCGTCATCTATCATTCGCAGCCCCGCTTTACCAAGGACATTGACCTTTTCATAAAGGCAGACCCTGCTAACGCGAATGCGACGTATGCCGCGCTCGCCTCTTTCGGCGCAACGCTCGAAGGCATTCGTCCGGAAGACTTCGCCGACCGCCGCAGCTTCTATCGCTTTGGAATTGATCCGCACGGCTTCGATATCCTACCCGACGTTCCCGGCATCGATTTTGACTCGGCATGGGAACGTCGGGGTGAGGGAGTGATTGACGCCAAAACCGGCCTCAAGGCGTTCTTCGTTTCCCGCGAAGACCTGATTGCAGGAAAACTCGCATCCGGCAGGCTACAAGATTTTGCGGACGTTGAGGCCATTCGCAAGGCGGCAGAGAGCCAATCGCAGGGGACGAAAGAAAAGCCGCGGGCCTAGGAAACCAGCGGGCTCCGCTTGCGTCTCGCTCTTGCCTTGTGCCCTTTGCCCTTTGCCTTTTGAATTGTCTTTCCGCCACCTGCCGCCTGCGGACTGCCCGCCCCCGGCTGCTTCCCGCTTTCATCCTTCTGCTCAACAGGCGCGGGCTCTCCCCCCGGCACGCATGGAGGGCTACCCTGATCTTTCTTGTACTCGTCAAAGCCCTTCATCAGTGCGTCCACCAGCTTGGAGCCCAGTTCCTGCGCGCCCGTGTAGGTTGGATGCGTAAAGTCACCGGTCACGAGCCGGGGATGCTCGTCGTACCAGCGCGCCATGGTTCCCATTCCTCCCATGGCGGCAAAAGTGTTGTAGAACGCCACCGCTTCAGTGCGAGCGATGCGCTGCTGGGCCGCCACCAGAAGGGGGATGCTGGGGATGGTGACGATGTCGCCGTCGTCGTTGCGTTGGCCGCGGTCCATGGGTGACATCACCAGGATCGAAACGCCCGGCAGCGCCGTCCGGATGCGCCCAATCACCACCGAGTAGTTGCGGATGTAATCGGGGTAGGAGAGAAACCCGTAGTTGCTTTCATTCGTGCCGAAATTGAGAATTACCAGGTCAGGCTTACGCACTTGCAGATCCTGGATCCAGGCTTCTTCGTGGAAAAGGGTCATGTGATGGAGCGTGCCGCCCAGCATTCCCAGCGTATCGTAGACCACGCCAGGTGAAGTGCGTTCCAGCGCCACGCCGTAAAGCGTGACCACGCCATCGCCCTTGGGAACAATCCGCAGTTTGTGCCCGCCCTCCTCCACCGGGATTGATACCACGGCCGTGGCCTTGTCATCCGCCTGCGTGGAGAATTCCTTCGTTTCATCCTTATCGATGGAGGCGAGAAAAGAGCCGCCGCGCGGCTGGGCTCGATAGTAGATGTCAAAGCGGCCCACGAGTGAGCCCTCGCCCTTCTTTGTGGTGCGAATCTCGGAATAGGCAGAGGGCGAGCCCGCAGTAAAACTGGCGCCGCCCAAGCCCACATCTCCACCACTGCCGCCGGGCAGGATGGGAGAGCCCACCTTCCAGCCGTCGCCATCCATCGACACGTTTTCGTGGTAATAGAAATCCCAGGGCTTGGCGATGAAGATGAAACCGTGCCCGGAGTCGCCGAATTTTTCCTGTAGCAGAGTGCGCGCCTCGCCGGAGATCAGGTCGCCGCTGATGGGTGAATCACCAAAATGGCTGATGCGCGTGACGGCGCCGGGCTGCTTCTGCTCGGTACGAGCGAGAGCCGAATAAAAATGGTTCATCCCGCAGCCGTAATCCTGAAGGGCGACACTCTCCGGCGGCTGATTCAGGATCTGCTGCAAATCGTCGCGCACCGGCCAGTTCTTTCCCACATAATCCCCCGTCAGCAGCGAAGGTGGCAGCGGATTGTTGGCGGCCGCCGCGCCGGGTGCGGATCCCGTTGAGGCAGGGTGGTAGCCCGCCGATTCGATGGGGCGCGGCTTCATGATCACGCGGTCAAATGCGCCCGGCTTCCAAGCATCAATGGAGGCCGTAATTCGTCGCGCCTCAAGAATACGGAACTCGCCCAGCCAAGGGACAAAGTAAGGCGCCACCGCCATCAGGCAGAACAGCGCGACCGTGATCCAGGTTTTGGGAAACTTCATACGCAATGCTCAAAACTTGAAATAGATAAACTGCGTCACCGCCGTGTGGCTGGTCCACGCAATCACCATGGCCACACCGGCCAGCGCCGCCGCCTGCGCCGTCGCCGGCCATTTGGCAAACCAGGTTTCACACCACTGATACCAGTTGTCCGGCAGCCACTGTGCCAGCATCGCCAATACCAGTATTACGGGGATCGGCCACGGAATGTTCACCCAATCAGTGGTTCCGCGCGCGATGCCATTCAGAATCTCAAGAACCTGCTGGGTGGAATCGCAACGGAAGAAAATCCAGGTGATGCAAACAAAGTGGAACGTCAGCAGCACGCCCCCGATGCGCAGCAGAATGTGCTTGGGCTTTTGCTTTCCCCGCCGCGGCCACAGCGCCTCCGCCCCGTGATTCACTGCCAGTCCGAAACCGTGCAGCATTCCCCAAATCAGGAAATTCCACGATGCGCCGTGCCAGATGCCTCCCAGCGCAAAGGTAATGAAGGTGTTCCAGTAGAGCCGCCACTTGGCGCGCCGCGTGGAAGGCAGCGCAAAGAAAATGTAATCCCGCAGCCACGTGGAAAATGAGATGTGCCAGCGCCGCCAGAATTCCACCAGCGATTCCGAGCGATAAGGCGCATTAAAATTGTCAGGCAGCTTGAAGCCCAGCAGTTGCGCCGTGCCGATGGCGATGTCGCTGTAGCCGGAGAAGTCGCAATAGATCTGCACGGCAAAGGCGTAGACTGAAATCAGGATCTCCAGCGACGAGAACATGCGCGGCAGTTCAAAGGCGCGGTCCACCAGGTTCACGGAAAGGTAGTCGGCAAACACCAGTTTCTTGATAAAGCCGCGCGCGATCATCATCAGGGCGCGGCTTCCCTGCTCATCCGTCAGCGCGGTGGGCGGCTGCTGCAATTGCGTCAGCAGAACACGGGCGCGCGTGATGGGTCCGGCCAGCAGCGTGGGGAAGAAGGAGACAAAGGCAAAGTATTCCATGAAGCCGCGGGCGGGCTTCTGCTCACCGCGGTAGACGTCAATCACGTAGCTCATGGATTGGAACGTGTAGAACGAGATGCCCACCATGAAGACCACGCGGAAAGGCGCGGGCGCAAGCGACCGTCCCAGGAAGGTGTAAAACGGCGCGGCGCTGTCATGCAGGAAATTGAAGTACTTGAAGACGGCAAGAATGCCGAGGTTGATCAGGATGTCCGTGGTCAGCAGAGCGCTGCGCTTGCCCGCGCTCGTGGTGCGCACCAGCAGCCACGCGGTGTTGTAATCCAGCAGCGCCGTGATGGTGACGGGAAGGCAATACCAGGGATTCCAGGTGGAATAGAAGAAGAGCGAGAGCGCCACCAGCACAAAGGGCCGCAGCGTTTCATTGCGCGACGCACAGCGGTAAATGAGACACGCCACCAGTGCAAAGAGCAGAAAGACGGGTTCAACAAGTGCCATAAAGGATTGCCTGAAGAGATGATAATTTTCAATCTTACACTATTTCAGGCTTCAGCGGCACCCGACATGTCTGTAGCGAGGGTGTCCTCACCCGCGCCCTCCCCACGTGCGCTGTCCTCACCCGCGCCCTCCCCACCTGCGCTGTCCCCACCCGCGCCCTCCGCACCCGCGCCCTCCTCACCCGCGCCCGCCCCACCGGCG
>Ga0302320_10000389_pt1 | contig 103330 bp, 87 predicted proteins | sample Bog_T0_3_FD_202130 | JGI IMG/M metagenome (GOLD analysis project Ga0302320, IMG submission 202130) | Peat permafrost microbial communities from Stordalen Mire near Abisko, Sweden - Bog_T0_3 | ecosystem: Environmental > Terrestrial > Soil > Wetlands > Peat | place: Sweden: Abisko, Stordalen... | reverse complement strand
TCAACTCGAAGATCCAGATGATCAAGTCCTGCGCACGGGGATTCCGCACCTTCGAAAACTACCGCATCGCCATACTCTTCCACTGCGGAAAGCTCGAACTCCACCCACTATAATCGGCGAAGAACCAAGATTTGAGGCTGGGATCATGAAATTGCCATAATTATGGACAACTTGTGTCTCCGCCAAAGGCACCGAATCATAGGTCACGTAACGGGGGTCCCCATAGGCTAGACTGACGGCGGCGGCGCCGCAGCCGACCGTCACCCGGCCCGACCTAACTAGAGCCTGCTGATCCAAAGGCAATTGGCCGAACGCCGCAGGGTTCGCCGCGATTCTAGAGCTTACTGCCGAGCATCCTGCTTCGATCCCCAGGAGACAGAGAGCCAGAGATGCATTAAGGTAACCCGCAAAAAGTCTCATTGCCGTCGGAGTTTACGAATTGAGGGATCAAGGGCAGGGCGTTTCAAGAAATCTTCGCGAGCCGTGATCATATGCGGCTCTAAGAAGAAAGGCGGCCCTGCGCGAGAAAGGATTCCTCCTTTTCTGTGCAACTGGTGCGGCGCGTGATTTAACACGTCAGGCCGATCCACCTCTGGATTGCCAAATCCGGTGTGCTTGCCATCACACCACGCGCTCCATGGAGCAGTGCACGAAACGCCCCTCTTGCGTGGGGGGCTGTGAGGGGGCATTCGCAATCGGCGTTCGTTTCGGTTTGGCATGCCGCAGGCGGACGACGAGATTGGCAGGAGGTATGAAGGTAATTCTATTTGGAGCGTCTGGAATGGTCGGACAGGGCGTCCTGCGCGAATGCCTGCTGGATCGCGAGATCGTTGGAGTCCTGGCCGTGGGGCGCAGCCCGATTGGCCGGCAACACGAGAAACTGCGGGAGATCGTCCAAGATGACGTTGCGGATCTTGCTTCCGTTGAGGACAGCCTCCGCGGTTACGATGCCTGTTTTTTTTGCCTTGGGGTCTCATCCGCGGGAATGAAGGAGGCAGACTACCGGCGAGTGACTTACGACCTGACCCTCGCTGTGGCGCGAACCCTTGCCAGGCTCAACCCCGGGATGACCTTCCTCTACGTGTCGGGCACGGGCACGGATAGCACCGAGCACGGGCGCGTCATGTGGGCCCGTGTGAAGGGGGAGACTGAGAACGCGCTCCTCCGCCTTCCTTTCAAGGCAGCCTACATGTTTCGCCCTGGCTTTATTCAGCCGCTCCACGGGATAACCTCGAAGACACGGCTCTATCGCGCACTTTATGCCTTTTCCGGTCCCTTGATCCCGTTGATCAAGATTATCGCGCCCCGGTGGCTCACCACCACAGAGCAGGTAGGCCGTGCGATGATCAGGGTCGGAAAGAGGGGGTCGCCGAAGAGGTTTCTTGAGAACCACGACATAAACGAACTCGCGGCGCTAGACGCCGGGTAAACTGGCGGCCAATTGCCCCGCGATCGTGGTCTAACGCTCTACGTGGGCCTGATCACCTGACCGTATACCGTCCGTCCGTGTCGACAGATATCCTGTCCAACGTGAGCACTCGATCCGAATGGTAGATCGCCTTGATGCGATCCGGTTCGTTCGAGAGGAACAGGATCCAACCCCAGGACATGAACCAGGTCCACTTTGGCTGCTGCTGGAGGACGTCGAGCGAAGGAAGTTCACCCACCTCACCCAGGGCAACCGGCTTGCCCTTGCCTAGCGCCAGCAACTGGTCGTAGTGCGAGGGCTTGTAGTCGTTTCGGTAGATGTCGGATGCGAGGACATCGACATATTCGGCTCCTGGGAAGCAGTCCTCGTAGGGGATGCCCCGTTCACCAGGAACCCCACGGGGCGCATTCGCATCCCATACCCAAATGAGGTTGTTCAATTTGTGAACCTTTGTGAAGCGGTCGTACATCATGACCCAGAGGCGCTTGAAGCCCTGCGCCCCCTTCTTGTGGCCCCACCAGAACCATTCCCCGTTCATCTCGTGATACGGGCGCCACAACACCGGGATGTTGGCTTCCTGGAGCTCCTTGAGGTAGCCCGCAACCTCATCGACACTCTTCTTCCAGGCTTCATTGAGAGGTGTGCCGTCGGTCACCAGTGCGTCCCATTGTGCATCCGTCGGCAGATGCCCTTCTGCCCAGACGGATTCGCCGATGCACGGGGTTCCGTCGGTCGGGAACGCAGCGTGCCACATCAGGGTGATGATATGCCCCTTCGCGTGGCGGGACTTTATCTCGGCGATCGTTTTTGCCCTAGCCTGGTCGAGCGTGATGTCGAGGAACTCGGTCTTGGGAAACGAGCCCGGAGGCGGCGGGCCCGTCAGGCCCTTCTTCTTCCTGTCCTCCATGATCGCCTTGACCTTCTCCACATCGATGGTGGGCAGGTTTGCGGGCCCGGCGTGCTGGAAGTGCATGGCGTCGTCTCCCTTGATCGTGAAGCTGAAGTCGGAACCCCACACCACGGGCGACTTCCCAGTGAGCGCCTCCAACTGCTCGGTGAAGGCCGAACCCTTGCCCACAAAGTTGTGCTGGCCGGAGAGCGTGTACTTTCCCTGGATGTCCTGGAGAAAGTCGTAGAGATTTACGGCGGCTGGCGTTGCCGCAGGATTGATCGGCGGGATGTAGTGTTTTTCCTGAGCAGTGCACCGGGCGCAGAGGCTGTAGCTTAGAAGAACGGCGAGGCAAAGGCTTCGAATGTTCATGACGGGGTGGGTGGTGGACGACAAACCGGAGGATGATCATGAACACGCGAATGGGGTTTGGCCACTATCAACCTTGGCTCGCATGCAGTAATTGAGCTCTTGGGGTGTGAGAGATTTCTGGCGCTTGGGAATCGGGTTCGTTTGCATCCCGGTCGGCGCGCTTTAAGCTATGCGGACCCGATCCCCTTCCTATGCGCACTGTCCTCCCCATGGCCCTGACTCTCCGGACACTTCTTGTCGCAGCATCGCTCCTGCTGGCGACGCGAGCCAAAGGCGCCGATGTCCCCGTGCAGCTCCCCGTCTTGGTTATCGCGACCTACGAGACGGGAAAGGACCGGGGGGACACCCCCGGTGAGCTCCAGTTTTGGGTGGAGCGCCTCGACCTCAACACCGAGATCAAGGTCCCGGGAGTGGACCACCCGCTCTTGACCGATGGGAAGGGCCTCTACGCAATGGTGTCAGGCACGACATCGAGGTGTGCCGTTCAGATCATGGCGTTGGCAGCGGATCCGCGATTCGACCTGAGCCACACCTATTTCATCGTATGCGGGATTGGAGGTGGTTTTCCCAAGGTGATGTCCCTTGCGAGCGCTGTGTGGGTCCAGCGGGTAGTGGATGGCAACCCGGCCTTTGAGATCGACAGCCGGGAGATCCCTTCCGACTGGCCCGTGGGTTTGGTTGCGATCGGGGCGACGAAGCCGGGGCAGGGCTCGGCAAATGTCGACTCGGTGCCCGCTGCAGGAGCCTCGGAAGACGGGTCGGGAGGGGTCGGCACGGTCGCCTTCAAGTTAAACCCCTCGCTGGTCGGGTGGGCCTACGCGCTCACCAAAGATGTGAAGATCCCAGACAGCGAGCCCCTGCGCGCCTTCGGCCGGAGATTTGTGGGTTACCCCGTGGCACAGACGCCGCCCTCGGTGATACTGGGCGACAGCATCGCCTCCGATCGCTTCTTCCATGGCGAGATCATGGCGCGATGGGCCGAGGATTGGGACAGGATCTACACAAGGGGCGCCGGAAAGCTGGCCATCTCGGACTGCGAGGACGCCGGCGCCTGCATCGCATTCCAGAGGCTGGCGATGATGGGCCGCGTGGACTTCAATCGCCTGCTCATCCTTAGGACCGCCTGCAACTTCACGGTGCCCCCCAGCGGGGTCACCGCTGAGAAGAGCCTTTTTGGGGACACAATCTCGGACTCAAGCGGCGTTGCTTACATCCCGGCATTGGACGCGGACTTCCGGGTCGGAAGCGTGGTCGCACTGAAGCTGCTCCAGGGCTGGGCCACCTATCGCGATAATATTCCCTGACCGGTTGGGCACGCATTTGCGCCCGGGGTCAAGGGCTGCGCGCTTCCCTAGCCCCGAGTGGGCTACGACGCGGCAGGGGCCTTTGGTGTCTCGGCTTGATGAACGGCTTGGTGCCCCCGGGGAGGGAGACTCATCCAACCGGTCCCTATTCGACGTGGACTGGATCCACGTGCCAGATGTCGCGGCAGTACTCCCGAATTGCCCGGTCCGATGAGAACTTTCCCATCCTGGCGACATTGAACAACGACATCCGGGTCCAAAGCCTCGAGTCCAGGAATGCCCGTGAAACTCTGTCCTGGCAGTCCACGTAGGAGCGGTAGTCGGCCAAAAGGAAATACTCATCCCGCCAAAGGAGGGAATCGACAAGTGGCCTGAACAGCTCCCGGTCCCCACGCGAGAACGCGCCGGAGCCGATCATGTCCAGGACAGCGCGCAGTTCCAGGTCCTGCTCATAGACTTCCTGCGGCCGATAGCCCTCGGTCCTGCGCAGGGCGACTTCGTCGGAGGTCATCCCAAAGAGGAAGAAATTCTCGGGGCCCACCTCCTCCCGGATCTCGACGTTTGCGCCGTCCAGGGTGCCGATCGTCAGCGCACCGTTGAGCGAGAACTTCATGTTCCCGGTGCCGGACGCCTCCTTCCCAGCTGTGGATATCTGCTCGGACAGGTCGGCCGCCGGGTATATCCGGTGCGCGCTCTTCACGCTGAAATCCGGTATGAACACCATCTTGAGGCGGTCGCGGACGTCCGGGTCCGCGTTCACGACCTCGGCGACGGAATTTACCAGCTTGATGATGAGCTTCGCCATGTAGTACCCGGGCGCGGCCTTCCCGCCGAAGATTACCGTCCGCGGCGTGAATTCCATGCCAGGATTCGCCTTCAGCCTCAGGTACTCGGTGACGACATGCAGAAGGTTCAGGTGCTGGCGCTTGTACTCATGGATGCGCTTTACCTGGATGTCGAAGAGAGTGTCCGGGTTGACGCTGACCCCGCAGTCCCTCTTAATGACACGGGCAAGGAGGTCCTTGTTCGCCCGTTTCACCGCGGCCCACTCCGTAAGAAAGGCCCCGTCAGTCGCCGACTCCTCAAGCCTCCTGAGCTCGTCCAGGTCGCGCACCCAGCCCGCCCCGATCCGGCCCGTGATCAGCCGCGTGAGCCCGGGATTCGACAGCACCATGAAGCGCCGCGGTGTCACCCCGTTGGTCTTGTTGGAGAATTTTTCCGGCCAGAGGTCGTGGAAGTCTCGCAGCACAGTGCGCTTGAGGAGGTCCGTGTGGAGCGCCGCCACCCCGTTGATCGCATGGCTGCCGACGCACGCGAGGTTCGCCATGCGCACGTGTTTGGCTCCGCCTTCTCCGATCAGCGACAGGCTCCGCACTTTTCCCAGGTCGTCGGGGTAGCGCAGCCGCACATCGTCGAGGAAACGGCGGTTGATCTCAAAGATGATCTCAAGATGGCGCGGAAGCACGCGTTGGAAGAGGTCCAGCGGCCAGCGTTCCAGGGCCTCGGGAAGCAGGGTATGGTTGGTGTAGGCGAAGGTCTTCCGGGTGATCTCCCATGCCTGTTCCCATCCCATCCCGTGCTCGTCGACTAGGAGCCGCATGAGCTCGGCGACCCCGATCGACGGGTGCGTGTCGTTGAGCTGCGCGGCATACTTTCTATGGAAATTGTCGAGAGTCTTCTCCCTTTGGAGGTAGAGCCGGATCATGTCGCGCAGCGAGCACGAGACGAAAAAATACTGTTGCTCCAGTCGCAGCTGCTTGCCTGCTGCGGGCTCGTCGTTGGGGTAGAGGACCTTGGTCAGATTCTCCGAGGAGACCTTTTCGTCCACCGCACGGTAGTAGTCGCCCGAGTTGAAGGCCTGAAAGTCAAACGAGTTGCTTGCCTCGGCCTTCCACAGACGCAGCAGGTTGACCGTGCGGACGCCATACCCCTGCACAAGCGTGTCATAAGGCGTTCCGGTCACCAAGCGGTCCGGAATCCACCGGACTCCCATCCGCCCATCGGCCTCGGTGAAGGTTTCGGTGCGCCCGCCGAGCTTCACCTCGAAGGTGATCTCGGGCCTGGGTATCTCCCACGGATAGCCAAGGCGCAGCCAGTTGTCGCTCTTCTCCACCTGCCAACCATCGCGGATCTCCTGCTCGAAGATGCCGAACTCGTATCGGATCCCGTAGCCTATGGTCGGTATCTCCAGGGTGGCCATCGAGTCCATATAGCATGCGGCCAGCCGGCCGAGGCCTCCGTTGCCCAGCCCTGGCTCCTCCTCCTGGTCGAGAAGGTCGTCAAGGTCCTTGCCCAGAAGGGCGAGCGCCTCGGCGACCTGCTCGTAAAGACCGAGGTTCACGAGGTTTTTCCCGAGCTGGGGCCCGATCAGGAACTCCGCAGACATGTAAACGGCGGTGCGGCTGGCGTGTTGGAAGTAGTTCTGCGACGTACGGACCGAATTCTGGAGGACGCGGTCTCGCACCGCGTACGCTACGGCCAAATAGTAATCGTTCCTCGTCGCAACCTCCGGGAATCGCCCGATCATGCTGAACAGCTTCGCCTCGATTGCCTGGCGCAGTTGCTCCACCTCGCCGCGGCTCCCTTTGGATGAGCCCGGTTTGCCCGGCGTGACCCTCAGGCTGGTGCGTGCAGACGAACCCATTGTCTTTAAGGCCGGATGCCTTGGGGTTCTGGGGTTTTCTTGATGGGGCGGCCCTTCGATGCCGCCTGCGCTTAATCCATCCACCTTCTAGCGTGCCGTCACGGGTGCGCCAAGAACAAAGGGACCCTGTCCGTGAGAACTGGGCCGGCCGGAGAAGGCTGCCCTGGGCGGCGAGCCGCCGCAACCCAGTCTCTTCGGGCGCTGCTACATAGTCCAGGGCGTGGCGTGGACGTCCACCTCCGCCGACCAGAGGCGCTGGAGCCGGTGCAGGCGCTCGAGCGTTTCGCCCGGGAGTGGATCCAGCTTGGGCGCGGCGCCCAGTTTCAGAAAGGCGTCCAGATTGGCCTTCCGAATCGTCGAGCCCACGGTGGCAAGCACTTGCGGGTGGCTGAAGGCGAAACGGAAGCAAAACTCGGTCCAGTCGGGTATCCCCGATTGCTCGAAAATCGGGGCAACCTCGGCCGCCCGGTCCCGAAGATAGGGCGCCCACGCTGCGCCAGGCACGTCCCGTAGCTGGTGCACCGGGGCGCCACAGACGGTGCGCATGGCAACGATGGGCGCCCGTCGTTCCACCAGAAGGTCCCAAAGCTCGTTTGAAGCGAATCGCTGCAGGGGATTGAGGTAGAAAATGAATGCATCGACGATGCCCTCCGTGTGGCCGGCCCGCAGGGCGTCAAGCGACACCTGCGACGTCCACGGGAAAACCTCCATGACGAAGCTGCGCACAAGGCCTTCCTGCTTGAGGCGCCTGAAGTCGCCAAAACATTCGCCGCCCGACCGAAATTCCTCGGCATAGCGGCCCCCAAGGCACAGCTGCCCCACGTCGATGTGGTCCACGCCCATGGGGTCGATGTTCTCGCGTATATTTGCACGCATCTCGGCAAGGTTGTTGTTGCCGATCTTGACGATCAGCCTCGGCACCCGGGATCTGTCCGAGTCGAACGTGCACCCAAGGATCTCGAGGGCGTCCCCATACTGCCGGCTCGTGTGAAAGCACACGCCGGACTCCATGGCTGCCTTTGCGATCGCGATCCGGTCGCCAGCGGCTATCTTGGAATCGCCAAGGCGTGTGGTGCCATAGACGAAGCGGGTGAGCGAAAGGCCTGCAGCGGCAGAAGGGGAGGAATGGGAGGGGCTCATGAATCGAACCTCCGTAGTCTATCCGAGGAGCAAGGACAAGCAGCATGGACCGTCGGCTACGGCTTCGTTTCTTTTGGCTCGTTGCATTTTGTCCCGCGGGCTACTGCTCGTTCACCCCAAGATGCTGGACCTCGCGCAACAGCCCCAAGAATGTTGGCAGGGCCGCAGCCCAACGCAGTGAACATGCTTGCCCGATCCCTTGCCTGGCTGAAAACCCAGCCGCCAGCGCCGATGATCCACGACAAGGACGAGATCGCGCGTCGTTACCGCTACTGGCGGTTGAGGGTGATGTACTCCACGACGGTCGGCTACGCGGTCTTCTACCTCGTGCGGAACAACATGTCGATGGCCACCAAGTCCATCACCGATGAATTCCATTTCACGAACACCCAATGGGGGAGGGTCCTGGGGTTGGCGACGATCGTCTACGCCTTTTCCAAGTTCCTGAGCGGCGTTGTCGGCGACCGGGCAAACCCCCGCTACCTGCTGGGCCTAGCCCTCCTTTTTTCCGCCATCATCAACATCGCCTTTGGGTTCGGCACGAGCCTGCTGTTCTTTTCGGTGCTCTGGGCGTTGAACAGCGCGTTTCAGGGCGTTGGAGTGCCCCCTTGCACACGGTTGCTCACCTTCTGGTACAGCCCTAGGGAGATCGGACGGGCCTGGGGGGTCTGGAACGCCTCTCACCAGGTCGGAGGCGCGGTGATCGCCCTATGGGCCGGATACCTGGTGACCCACCACGGCTGGAGGTCTGCGTTCTGGGTGCCGGCCGTCGTCGGAGTCGCCGGGGCCCTTTGGCTCATGAACCGGCTCAGGGATTCCCCCGAGTCCATGGGGTTGCCGCCAATCGAAGTCTATAAGGAGAGGGTAGCGCGTCCGGCGGACAGCCCGGCCGTGCCGTTTGGGCAGATCTTTCGCCAGCACATCCTGGCAAACCCCTGGGTTTGGCTCGTGAGTGTGGCCAACTTCTTCGTCTACGTGGTCCGGATAGGCATTCTGAGCTGGGCGCCCAAGTACCTCGTGGAGGCCAAGGGCTTCACCCTCGTGCAGGCGGGATTCTCCCTCTCGGCATTCGAGGTGGCGGGGATCTTCGGAGCCTACGCGTCCGGGTGGCTGTCGGACACGGTCCTGCGCGGCCGGCGTGGCCCCGTCTCGACGGGGTTCATGCTCTGCCTGATCGCGTTCACCTTTGCCCTCTTTGCCGTGCCCAACGGCCATGTCGCCACCATGACGGCACTTTTTTCAGCCATCGGATTCTTTGTGTACGGACCGCAGATGCTGGTCGCCGTGGCGGCGGCGGATTACGCCACGAAGGTCGCCTCCGCCAGCGCGGTGGGCCTCACTGGGCTGTTTGGCTACCTTGGGGCGTCGTTCTGCGGGCTGGCGACCGGCATGCTCGTCGACCGCTATGGCTGGAACGCGGCGCTTTGGCTTTATGCTGGATCCGCGGTCATCGGCTGCGCGCTTCTTGCCCTGACGTGGAACAAGGCCTCGCCGCTTCTGGACGTGCGGACCTAGGCGAATTGGACGATGCTCTGGACGGCGATCCAGCGCTGGAGCCTAGCCCCGGGCAGCCCCTTTGCGCCGGGTGAGATCCGGGGAAGCTCGGGGGGCGCTTTCCCGCAGTTTGCGAGCCCGTGGAGCCCCCTGCCTGGATGAAGGACAAACAACAGCATGCTCAACGGAGGCAGCCTCAGGCCGGAGTATGCGGATACCTGGGCTCGCTATTCTTCGTGAGGTTCAAGCGTTCCAGAGCACGCAGGGTCGTCTGCTCGGCCACCGTTGATACGCTCCAGGTGACGGCCTTCAGGCACCCCTCTGACAGCTTTTCTGTGGTCATCATGAGCGCGTAAGGGACGATCAAGGACCTCCGTGTGACTTGGGGAAGCAAAGGTTTCCAAACCCGCAGTCCCGGCCATTCGATCGAGACACTTGTGTTCGATCCGGCCCCTCAAGGTCGACCCGGGACGCACACCGCCTGGGTTGTGCAGATTTTGCCATTTTCAGCCCATAGCTTGCGATTGGAACGCGAAAGAAGGGTGACCGCTTGAACCCGCCCCATGGGGGCAATAGTTGAAGCCTAGCCGCTCGCCCATCCGCGTGCGGCTACCGTCCCGAGGATCCGAACCCGATCTCCCCGCCATGTGCGCCCACACTCCAGGATTTGTCGCAATCGAGCCCGCTGTTCTTCAGAAGCTTGAGGCACTCGTTGGCCGCGACCAGGTGGTCACCACCGTGGCGGAGGTCGAGACAATGTCCAAGGACTGCTACTGGTACTCTCCGGTGCTCAAGGACCGCCTTGACCCGAGAAGGGCCGCCGCGGTCGTCAAAGCACGCTCGCTTGAGGTGCTGAGGGGCGTCCTGTCCCTTGCCTACCATAACGACCTGCCTGTGACAGTCCGCGGCGGGGCGACCGGTAACTACGGCCAGAGCATCCCCCTCTGCGGGGGTCTCGTGGTCGACATCACCGGAATGGACCGGATCCTCTCCATTGAGGACGGCGTGGTGACCGCGGAGCCCGGCGTCAGGGTGATCAACCTCGAGAAGGCCGTGCGCGCAAAGGGATGGGAGATGCGCTGCCTTCCATCCACCTGGGCGAAGTCGACTATCAGCGGTTTCATATCCGGCGGAACGGGCGGTATAGGGTCAATCACCTGGGGCGGCCTCAGGGATCAGGGGACGATCAAACGGCTCAAGCTCCTGACGATGGAGGCCGAACCGGGCGAGCTCGTGCTGGAGGAGGCAGACACCCTGAAGGCGTTCCACGCCTATGGCACAAACGGCGTGATCACGGAGCTCCAGCTGCGTCTTGCGCCTGCGAGACCCTGGGACCAGATTATGGTCACGGGATCCGATTGGGCGGCCGTAACGGATTTTGCGATGCGCATCGCCTACGACGACAAGATCCCGAAGCGGCTGGTGTCGCTGCTCGAGCCCATTTTTGGCACAAGCTTCAAGCCGCTGCAGAAGTGGCTGCCGGAGGGCCATTCGCTCATCTGGCTTGAGGTCGACCAGGATCACACGGCGTCAATCGTGGCGGAGGCCAAAAACCGGGGTCTCACGGTGCCGCAGGTGTTTCCCCACCACGAACCCAAACGCCAGCCAATGCTCATGGAGTACGCGTGGAACCACAGCACCCTTTGGATGCTCAAGAGCCACCCGGGGCACACTTACCTGCAGCTAGCGATGGGGCCCAATTTTGCCGAGCAGGCGGCCCTCCTTAAGGCGCGCTTCCACGGCCGGATCCACCTCCATTTTGAGTTTGTCCGCGGCCGCAATCCCTCGGGCGAATTCGGGCCTGTGATCGCCATTCTCATTCCCGTCGTGCGCTACGTGAGCGACAAGGACCTGCGTGAGATCATGGCCTTTGCGACCGAGCTCGGAATCGCCAGCAACAACCCCCACACATGCTATCTTGAGGAGGCGGCCCGCGATGAGACCTTTGGGAGCAAGGCCCAGCTTAAGCATATCACGGACCCGAAGGGCCTGCTTAACCCCGGAAAGATGAAAGACTACGCGGCAGCTGTGGCTCCCGCCATGTCTCTGCCAAGCTTCCTCTGAGGGGCCTTTGGACGCCGCGTGCCCCCCTCAACACTCACGGCACCGAGCATCGTGCGCCGGCCCGGGGCGTATCGTCGCCGCATTTCCGCGGTGCCTGCCGCCCGTGAAGCAACAAATTAGCTCGAACCGGCACGACCACTTGCATATTCCCAGCCGTTCTTTCGTAGTAGCTTTGCTCAAGAGGCACCGCGTTTTTTATGCCTGGTGCCGGAAAACCACCTGAACCCCTTCAGTAGCGAATAGGTACCCCGAACCCAACCCAACCAGTGAAAATGCCCCAAAACACGCCCATCCGCCACGCATGCCTCGCCGCAGCCTGCTGCGCGCTCATAACAACCGCCTTCGCCACCGATGGATATTTTCTGCAGGGCTTTGGCGCGGTGAATGCCTCGCTTGGAGGCGCCGCCACGGCCGGTAACGACCAGGATCTCGTTGGGAGCATCTACAAGAACCCGGCCAACGCGGTTCTGTTTTCCGGCGACACGGCGTCGATTGTGTTCGGCGACATCGTTCCGAACATCCACACGAGCAGTTCCGTCGCCGCCCTGGGCCTTAGCGGCAGCTCCGATTCCACGATCAACGGCGTCCCCTACCTAACCGCGATGGCGAACTGGCGTAGTGCTGACGGTAGCCTTGCCTGGTTCGGGGGCTTCGTCAGCGAGGCCGGCCTGAGCTTTCATGCAGCCGAGTCCACAACGAACCCGATCTTCTTTCCCCAGGCCGGCGCGAGCAACAATCCCTATGGCGGCTTCTTTGGCGGCTTTGGCGATGTTCGTTCCAGCTTATATGTCGTGCGAATCCCCCTCGGCATGGCCGGCACTTTTCCGGGCGGATGGTCATGGGGCCTGGAACTGGCGCCCTCCATTGGGCGTAACCTCTTCACGCCAGCGGCGTTCGCCGAGCCAAGCCTGGGAGCCAACGGTGCGGCGGTCTACGAGACGGTCCAGCAACAGGACGTGCAGTTGGGCTTCGGGGCCCAGGGCGGCCTCCGTTACCAGGTCGACAAGGACACGTCCGTCGGGTTCTCGCTGTCGTCGCCCACCTGGTTCAACACATTCTCTTGGAAGGTGTATGACGCCTCGGGCAACGCCCGGACGGTGAGCTTCCTGATCGACCGGCCCCTGACGGCGCAAATTGGAATCAATTACGCGGCAACGGACACGACCCACATCCTCGCCGACGTGGGCTACATCGCCTACGGTTCGACCTCCGGGTTTGAGCATAGCGGGTTCCGCGCCGACGGATCTGTTGCGGGCCTCGGATGGCAGGACTCGTACACGTTCGAGCTGGGCGTACAGCAGGCGCTGACCTCGGGGGTCACGCTGCGCGTTGGCTACAACTACTGCTCGGATCCGATCCCCGCGGACATGACCTTCTTCAACGTCGGCTCGCCGCTGCACATCACGCAGCACATTTCCGCGGGACTCTCGATCTCGGTCGCTCCCGGAACCACGATCGACGTTTCGTACACGCGTGGCCTCTCCCACACCCAGTCCAGCGCTTGGTCCAACCCCTACGGAACGGTGCCCGGCACGAGCTTCACGTCCACGGTTTCCGGCAACGAGTTCGCCGTTGGTACGACGTTCAAGTTCTAGGCCTCGGCAGGCTCTCCTCGGAAAGGGGCCGCGCCCTTTTTTTTGACACCGATTTGAAAGGGCCGCGCATTCCGGCGCTGGGTTCAGATCTCGATGATTCCCCTCGGGAGAGCTGCCGTGACCGCCTCGGTCCGGGCCGCGACCTGCAGTTTGCCCAGGATGTTCTTGAGGTGGTCCTTGACGGTGTTTTCGGATATCAAGAGGGCCGCGGCGATCCCCTTGTTTGCGTGCCCCTTTTCGATCTCCCTGAGCACCTCAATTTCCCTGGCGGTGCGCTCTTCGTACTCCTTCCGAACGGCAAGGCGGCTTGCAATGTCGCTGGGTATCCACCGCCCTCCCGACGCGACAGCGCGGATCGCAAGCACAAGGTCATCTCCTGTGGAGCTCTTCAGCGTTGCGGCCGGCGAGGGACCGGACGCCAGCGCCGCCGTGGGCAAGGCCCAGAGAAGGGCGGCGGAAATGAGTGCTTTGGAGACGCCATCCATGGGGTAATTTGGACGGACGCGAAGAAAAGCGACCTTCTCCGCTACTAGCGCTGAAGCATGGCAACACACGATAAATTCTGGAGCCGCATCCCACCCAAACGAGGGAGGATCCCCGTATTTCTTTGAGCGGAGGAGCCTCTCCGCACATACATTGGCGCATGGAAATCCGCGGTTCAAAAGATCCACTGCATGGAGTGACTCTCGAGCGGCTGTTGACGGAGCTGTCGGAGCACCTCGGATGGGAGGAGATGGGAAGGCGGGTTCCGGTGCGCTGCTTTCTCTTCGACCCCAGCGTCAAGTCGAGCTTGGCCTTCCTTAGGAAGACACCCTGGGCCCGGGCCAAGACCGAGGCCCTGTATGTGGAGTGGAAGCGCCGCGATTGAGCGCGGCGGCCCTCAGGCGTCGACCCGAATGGGCAGCACGACGAAAGGCAGGTTTGAGAGGAAGAAACGGCGCTGAAGCGTCGACACAGTGTGGTTGTGCAGCCAGCGGGTGACGTTCGTCTCGTTCGTGAAGAGCAGCTGCCCTGCGAAGAATACATGGTTCGGAAACTGGCCCGCGGCCTCGCGGGCAAGCTTCATGACCTCCCCGGTCACGTCATAGCCGATCGAAGTGAAGGCCTTTGATCCATAACCGCGCGCCGTGGCGAAATCCACGTACCGCTTCGACTCCTTCTCCGTATAGGCGCGCAGAGCCTCGATGTCTGCGACGCCCTTGAAGTTGCCGGCGTCGACCGAGCCCACCTGGATGAAGACGTAGTTGCGGAAGGTGTCGCCGAACATCCGCGGCACGTTGAGCAGCGTGTGCAGGCCGAGCCCGTTGAAACCGTTGACAAGGATGACCGCGGTCCGGGCCTTGCGCTCGGCCGTCGGCGGCACCGCGGGCACCGTGCTGCATTCGATCTCCGCTGCCTCAACGATCGAGTCCAGGCGCCTCAGCTGCACACCCACGCCGTTATAGTGGCGCTTTATGCCGAAGGCGGCGAAGACGAAGATCCCGGTCACCGCGAGAGTGACCCAGCCGCCCTCGAAAAACTTCTCGATGGTCAGCGAGATCAGGATCGAGAACGTGAGCGCGAGCCCGAAACCATTGATGCCCATCTTCTGGAGCCAGCCCCGCTCCTCCTTGCGGACCTGCCACCAGTGTTTCACCATGCCGGCCTGGGAGAGGGAGAAGGTGATGAACACGTTGATCGAGTAGAGAATCACCAGCAGGTCGACGGAGCCGCGGGTCGTGGCCATCATCACAAAGGCGGCAAAACCCATCAGGATCACGCCATTCATCGTGACCAGCCGCTCGCTCAGGTTCGCGAAGCGGGTGGGAAACCAGCGGTCGAGCGCCATGTTGGCAAGCACCCTGGGGCCGTCCAGGAACCCGGTTTGGGCCGCGATGATCAGCAGTGCGGCCTCGGAGAACAACGTGACAATGACGAAAATGGTCCCCGTCCGTCCCCATCCCGACGACATCTGCTCGAAAAGCACGGCGTTCAGCGTCTTGTCGGGGTCGATCTGAACGTTGTACAGCTGGTAGGCGAGGAGAAGGCCCGCAACCGTGACGGCCAGTGAGAGCCCCATGTACATCATCGTCCGGCGGCCGGTCTGCACCCTTGGTTCGCGAAGAATGGGAAGGCCGTTGCTGACGGCCTCGATCCCCGTGTAGGTGCCGGCACCCAGGCTGTAGGACCTGAGCAGCAGCGCCATAAGGCCGAAGACCCCCACGCTCCCGCTGACGGCGTGCACCTCGTGGGCGGTGGCAGAACCGAGCGCTGCGAGGCCCGAGGTATGCGTGGCCATGGCGTAGAGAATCACAAACGCGTGGGTGAGGACGAACACCGCGAAGATAGGCACCCAGATCAGCACGGATTCCTTCACACCCCTCAGGTTAATGAGGGAAAGGCCGATGACACAGGCCAGCTCGAACGCCAGCTTGGAGGTGATCCCGAGCAGGATGACGTACTGCTCCACGTTGGCGGGAAAGAGGCTGAAGAGCGCATCGGCTCCGCTGGCGACCGAAATGGTGACCGTCAGGACGTAGTCGATCAGCAGTGCGCAGCCCGAGACCACGCCGCACGCCGGCGAGAGGAGCTTGCTGGCCACGAGGTAGCCGCCGCCGCCCGTCGGGAACAGCGAGATGATCTGCGAATAGCTCGCGCAGATTGCGATGATCGTGACGACGCACGCGAGCGCGACGAACAGGCTGAGGTGCGTGTTGCCGACGAGAGCCTTGTAGGACTCCGGCGGGCCGTAGCACGACGAGGAGAGCCCGTCCGCTCCCAAGCCGACCCACGCGAACACAGCAATGAGCGAGATGCTGTGGAATAGGTTCTTGTCCTCGAGGGATTTCTCGCGGCCGAACAGGATGGATCTAAGTGACATTGAGAATGTTGTCGGAGCGGGCGGGCGGGCGCCAAGTACCCATCGGACCGTTGGACGATGGTAGAGCCGGGCCTGCGAGCAACAATGACGTAGGGTAGTTGGCTGTAAAAGGTTTAGTAAGGCGTGGATAGCGCAGTTTTTGTGCCATCTTGAGGGGGGGGGCCCCCGCTTGACACGGGAGCGCGCTAAACGCTATTGCAGTACTTCATATGGAGGCAGCGCTCGACCAACCGGTGCTCGTTCTCAACCGCCTGTGGCAGGCGGTTAACGTCATTGGTGCGCGACGCGCCTTCGGCCTGCTGTCCCGAGGACACGCCCACGTCGTGCATCAGGAACAGGACGATTTCCGGATGTTCTCGATGATGGACTGGATCGACTTCTCGGTGAACAACCCGCCGGTCGAGGAGCTCGAGACCGTCCATACGCCGACGCGCACAATCAGGCTGCCGCGCGTCATCCTGCTGACTTTCTTCGACAAGCTTCCGTGTAAGGAGCTCAAGCTGACCCGCAACAACGTGTTCGAGCGCGACAAGAACTCTTGCCAGTACTGCGCGCGCGTGCTGCCCCGCGAGCACCTCAACCTGGACCACGTCATCCCGCGCCACTACGGCGGGAAGACGACGTGGGAGAACATCGTCTGCTCGTGCATCAAGTGCAACACGCGCAAGGCGAACCGACTCCCTCACGAGGCCGGAATGCGTCTCATCAGGAAGCCCGTGCGCCCGAAGTGGCGTCCGGTCATCTCCATGGTGCTTGGCAATCAGCAGCGCGAGATATGGAAGGACTTCCTCGACATCGCCTACTGGAACGTGGAACTCGAGGAATGACCGGAAGAGGGTTGGCCGCGGCCTAAGCCCTCGCCATGGGTATCGTCACCCTTATCGTGGTTCCCTCGGGGCTCGAGCTCACGAGCGCGATGTCGCCGTTGTGCCCCTGAAGCACTCTCTTCGCTATCGCCAGGCCCAGGCCAGTGCCGTCGGGGCGTCCGCTGAGGAACGAGTCGAAGATGCGCGCCCTCATGGCGTCGGGTATGCCCGAGCCGGTGTCCTGCACGTCGATCACCGCGTAGGAGGCAGGTCCCCGCGCCTCCGCGCGCAGCCGGAGGGTGATCTCGCCGCCCGCGGGCATCGCCTGCATTGAGTTGATCAGCAGGTTGAGGAGCACCTGCTGAAGCTGCCCCTTGTGCCCCTCGACGACAATGGGCTGCGAAGGCGGATCGAAGACGATGCGAATCTTGCTCTGCGCCAGCTTGAGCCGGATGAGGACAAGCGTGTCCCCGATGATCTCGGCGACCTGGTTTCGGGAGTGCAGGTTGGTTGGCGCCTTTGCAAAGTTGAGGACCCGCGTGACAATCGCTTCAAGCTGGTCGAGCTTCTCGCCGATGACGCGAATGTCCGTGCGGCGCGGATCGCCCTCCGGAAAGTCATGGCCCAGGCCGCCATGGAGCAACTTAAGGACCGTCAGGGGGTTCCGTATCTCATGGGCAATCTCCGCGGCGAGGAGACCGAGGGTCGTCAGCCGCTCGTTCTTTCGCAGAGACTCCTCGCTCATGAAAACGCGTGCGTAGAGCCTGGAATTCTGCAGGGCGACCGCGCCGAGGCTAGCGAGCGCGACGCACAGGCGTTTTTCGTCGTTGTCAAAGATACGTGTGCGCTCGGTGAAGATGGCGAGAACGCCCATGACCTCGCCCTCGAAGAGCATCGGGGTCGTAAGGACGGATCGGATATGCGAGTCGCGGGGAATGTCGACCAGGTCGAGAAACTCGGGGGACTGTACATTATTGAACGACACGGGTTTGCGCGTGCGCACTGCCGAGGCAGACAGACACGAACGCAGAGGGAGATCGCCCTCGGGGCTCAGCGTCTCGCTGTCGCCGGTGAACGAGGCCAGCCGGAGGCTTGAGGACGCCGGCTCGTGAAGAAAGAAGGCGCAGCAGCGCGCCTGGAGCATGAGCGAGGCTTCGCGCGTGAGCGTGTCGAACAGCTCGCGCTGCTCCAGTTTGCCCACGAGGGCTTGGCCCGTTTCGATCAGGGCCTCGAGCTGGCGGGCCTTGCCCCGAAGGTGTCTGAGCTCCCACAGGCGGTTCAGGGCGCGGGCCGCCTCGTTGGCGAATTCCACGAGTCGTTCCAGGTCGTCGGATGAAAAGGCACCGGGTTGGTCCCTTGCTAGTTCGATGACACCGAGGACATGCCCCTCTGACACGACAAGGGGGGCGGCCATCTCGGAGCGGGTCTCCCGCCGGTTCGGACGGCTGCGCAGGTCCGCCTCCGAGTCGTACACGATCAGGGGTTTCGCATGCCAGACGACCCAGCCGGCCACACCCTGCCCGGGCGCTAGCGAGCGGTCGGTGTCCGGGGGCAGTCCGACATCGGCCTCAATCTCGAGCCTGCCTGACTCGGGATTATGGAATGCAATCAGGCCGCTGTCCGACTTGATGGTGCGGGAGATGAGCGAAAGGACCTGGCGGGTGGCCTCGCCGGGGTCGTCGATGGCGGACGTGAGGGAGGAGATGGCGTGCAGCGCCTTCAGGTCCGCTTCTTCTGTCATGGCTCCAGTGGTGCCTTCGCGAGGGTGGCCGCGCAAGGGATTAAGGGGCCCGCCGCCCCTGCAGTGCGGCTAGGCCACGGGGACCTGCGTCGGCGAAATGACCTCGGACAGGGCGGCCCGCAGGCCGCGCAGCCGCTCGGGGTCCTCGACGGCTTCGTGGTTCGCGCTCTCTATGTAGAAGGTGTCGATCGCGACACCGCGCTCCGTGCCGATCCGGGCGAACGTGATGTCGAAGCCGAAATCGAAAATTGCCTTGGCTAGGCGGTAAAGAAGGCCGATCTGGTCGCGGGCCTGCACCTCGACGATGGTGCGCTGCATCGAGATCTCATGGTAGACGTCGACGGTCGGGGGAAACGAGCTCTGGAGGGCCTCCCCTCCGTTGGAGTAGAGGTAGCGGGTGGCGGCGATCTTCTTGGCCTGGGCGACAATCTCCGGATACAGGTCCACGCTGGAGACAAGCGCCGATTCGATGATCTTCGCGAACGACTCCTGCGCCGCAGAGTTCTGCACGACGCCCCTTCCCGGCTCGATGACGTAGAAGGTGTCGATCGCGATGTGGTCCGTGCGCGAGATCACCTTCGCCCCGAGGATGTTCAACCCAGCCGCGCTGAAGGCGCCGGCAAGCTTGTAGAAGAGCCCGGCCCTGTCCCAGGTGACCACGTTCACCACGGTCAGAGACCGGTTCAGGTCGTCCTTCCAGTCGATCACTGGGCGCAGGGTGCCGACGGAGTCCGTGGCCGTGATCGATTTGAGCAGCCTGTTCACCATCTGGATGTGCAGCGTGATCTCGCTGCCATCCGTCAGGATGAAGTAGCGGTCGGGAAGCAGGCTAAAATGCGCGGCGATCTCGTCGTCGCTGATTCCCGGAATCCTTTTTGCGATAAGTTCTTGTTGGGTCATCTTGCGCTTGTTCTCGTGGCTCGCGTCAATGGCTTCGCCCAGCCTCAGGCGCTCGAGCGTGTTGCGGTAAAGGGTGGTGTGAAGGGTATCCTTGTAGCTGTTCCAAAGGTCCGATGCCGTTCCCCGGGCATCGCAGAATGTATGGACATATAGACACCTGAGGCGCTCGGGGTCACCCACCAATTCGGCAAAGCTGGCAGAAGTCTTTGGATCATCTACATCCCGCTTCTGCCAGAATCGTGCCATTGCGAGGTGATTTTTGATAACAAATGAAACAAGTTCGCGGCCCCGCGGGGAAACCGCGAGCCGCTCCAGGATGGGCCCCGCGATCCGGACCCCGGAATCCGAGTGATTCTTGATCCCCTCGGCCTTGCCGATGTCGTGCAGCAGCAGCGTCAGGTACACCAGGGCGGGGTCCTCAACCTCATGCAGCGCGCTGCGGTACTTCTGCTTGATGGCATCCGCCTCCGTATAGATCAGATCCAGCTCATGAATTGCATTAAGTGTATGGATGTCAGCCGTATACCTATGGTAAAACTCATGCTGGACCAGGCAGGTCAGCGCGTCGAACTCGGGGATGAACCTGCCGAGGACACCGAGCTCGTGCATGCGCTGCAGGGCGGGGTGGACGGCGCCGGGCTCCGACATGATCGCCCGAAAGGCAATGCCTGCGTCCGGCGACTGCGAGATGTTCGCCATGAGCGGCAGGGACTCCCTTACGAGCTGCGCGAGGGGGAAATCGAGCTCGCAGTCCAGTCGCTGGCAGTGCCGGAATACGCGCACCAGACGCACGGGGTCATCCTGGAACACGGTGGGCGACTCGGCGGCCAGCTCGCCGCCGCGCACCACAAAGCCGTCCACCTGTATTGCCTTGCGCAGGCGCGCGTTCTTGAACGCCTCCCTGATCGGGATCTTGGCCCCGCTTGACTTGCGGCCTATGGTGAGGGCGAGGCGGCTCTCCACCGTGGTCGACACCCTGAAGATCGTCTGCGCGCTGCGGTAGTAGTCCTGCATGAACCGCTCCACGCGCGCAAGCAGCTCCTGCTGGGTGTAGCCCAGGTTCCATGCGACGCGGGGCTGCGAGTCCAGGTTGAGGACGTCGGAGGGACGGGTGTTCTCGAAGTGAAGCTCATTGCGCACGCGCAGCAGGAAATCGTAGGCACGGTTGAAGTCGGCCACTTCCGCCGCGTTGAGGTGGCCCTCGTCGGCAAGCTCCGCCATCCGCGTGATGCCCAGCTTCACGCGGGCCATCCAAAGGGTGTTTTGGTAATCGCGCAGGCCGCCGACCCCGTTCTTGATGTCGGGCTCCTGGTTGAACACGGTGTCGCCGTATTTGGCCCTCCTTTGCGCCTGGTCCTCGAGTCTCGCCAGGATATAGCCCTTCGGGTCGTTGGTCGTGTAGAAGTTCTTGTAGGCCAGCAGGAAGGATTCACAGAGTGCCGGCGAGCCTGCCAGGTAGCGGGCTTCCAGGATTGAGGTCATGACCTGGATCTCCCTCTTGGCTTGGACGAAAACATCGTCGACCGTCCGCGTGGAGTGGCCGACCTTCAGCCCGCAGTCCCAGAGTGGGTAGAGGACCTCCTGCGTCAAGTGGGTCTGGAGGGCCTCGACCGCGGCCGGCTTGGACTTGGCGGGATAGAGGAACATGACGTCGATGTCGCTCCAGGGCGCCAGCTCGCACCGGCCATAGCCCCCGAGCGCGATCAACGAAACCGCTGCGGGCAGGGGGCTCCGTGTGCCCGAGCGCTGCTCCAGGGCGTTCTCCATCAGGCGCATGATGATGGTGTCGATGATCTCGGTTCGCCCGTGCTCCACCTCGAGGCCCGGCGCGCCCTGGTCGTGGCGCAGCCGGAGCTTGGTCATGGTCTCCTTGAGGAACGCCTTGCACGCAGCGGTGCGCTCCGCGCCGGGGGTGTCGGCGTTGAACGAGAGCTGGGAGCGGGCGATGGCTGCAAGAGTTTCGGACATCGTGGGCCCTTCCAGTCAAACCCCCAGCGGCCAGTATTCAACCCCGGACGGCGCACCGTTGACTTGCCTGCGGGGCCGGCGGCCGGTTTGCTGGACACCCTTCAATGCCCGAAATCACCAAGAGCTACGAGCCGCGCGAGGTCGAGAGGAAGTGGTATGCCTCATGGCTGTCCGCCGGTGTGTTCGCCGGCAAGGCGTCGCCGGATCGGGAGCCGTACTCGATCGTCATGCCGCCCCCCAACGTAACGGGGGTCCTGACCATGGGCCATGTGCTCAACAACACCCTTCAGGACATCCTGATAAGGAGGGCGCGGCTGGAGGGCCGCTCGACGCTGTGGATCCCCGGCCTGGACCATGCGGGCATCGCGACCCAGACGGTCGTCGAGAGGGAGCTGCGCAAGCAGAAGAAGACCCGCCACGACTTCGGGCGGGAGAAATTCGTGGAGCGGGTCTGGGAGTGGCGCAGGGAGAAGGGCGGCCGCATCCTTGAACAGCTCCAGAGGCTCGGCGCCTCGTGCGACTGGGACCGTACCCAGTTCACGATGGACCCCGAGTATTCCAAGGCGGTGCTGAGCGTCTTCGCGGACCTTTTCAGGAAAGGGCACATCTACCGCGGCAAGCGGATGGTCAACTGGTGCCCCGCCTCGCTGACGGCGCTCTCGGACGAGGAGGTCATCATGAAGCCTTCGAACGGCACCCTTTACAAGGTGCGCTACGAGCTGGTCGATGCCCCGGGCCAGTACGTCCAGGTGGCCACGACCCGTCCGGAAACCATCCCTGGGGACGTCGCTCTGGCCGTCCACCCGGACGACCCGCGTTATGCCGGATTCGCAGGGCGCAAGGTATGGCGCCCCCTGAACCGGGCGCAGATCGTCATCGTCGCCGACACTGCCGTGGACCCAAAGTTCGGCTCGGGAGCCCTCAAGATCACGCCCGCCCATGACAAGGTCGACCACGAGGTCGGCCTGCGCCATGGCCTGCCGGTCCTCGATATCCTCAATGCCGACGCGACGCTCAATGAGCTCGCCGGACCTGAGCTCGCCGGATTGGACCGCTTCGCCGCCCGCAAGAAATCAGTCGAGCTTCTCAAGGCCGCGGGTGCCCTCGTGGGCGAGGAGGCCTACCAGAACAACATCGGGTACTCGGAACGGGCCGATGTCCCGATCGAGCCCCGTCTGACATGGCAGTGGTGGCTGCGCTATCCGCGCATCGAGGAGGCGAAGGCCGCGGTCAGGGACGGCGTCATCCGCTTCCATCCTGAGCGTTGGTCCAAGGTTTACCTCCACTGGCTTGAGAACATCCAGGACTGGTGCATCAGCCGCCAGCTCTGGTGGGGGCACCGGATTCCCGTCTGGTACAGGAAGGGCGTCGACCGCGATCGCCTGAGCGAGGCGGACCTCAGGGATCCTGCGAAGGTGCACGTCTCGATCGAGGGCCCCGGCGACCCCGAGAACTGGGTGCAGGAGGACGACGTCCTCGACACCTGGGCGTCCTCTTGGCTCTGGCCGTTCGCCACGATGGGCTGGCCGCAGCCCGAGGCGATGGAGCGTGCGGGCTACGACTCGTTTTACCCGACGGCCACCCTGGTGACGGGGCCCGACATCATTTTCTTCTGGGTCGCGCGGATGATCATGGCCGGCCTGGAGTTCACGAGACCGGGTGAACCCCTCGAACGGCGGATCCCGTTCAGGGACGTCTACTTCACGGGCATCATCCGCGACTCGCAGGGACGCAAGATGTCCAAGTCTCTGGGCAACTCGCCGGACCCGATCGACCTGATCGATGCCTACGGGGCGGACGGCCTGCGCTTCGGGATCGTCTCGATCGCCCCGCAGGGCCAGGACATCCGCTTCCAGGAGGACCGGATCGAGGGCGGAAAGAACTTTTGCAACAAGCTCTGGAACGCCTGCCGCTTCCGCCAGATGAGCGGTCCCCAGGGGGACAATTCCTCGGCGGCGGCGATCCTCGGCCGCATGGATCCCTCGAAGTTCGATGCGGACGACCATGCGATCCTCGAGAGGCTTCTCGCCACGACGCGCGAGGTCGACCGCTGTTTTGGGGCGTACGAGTTCAGCGCGGCGACACAGGCCCTTTACGGGTTCTTCTGGAACGATTTCTGCGACTGGTACGTCGAGGTGTCGAAGTCAAAGCTGCAAGCGCCCGACACGCGGGACACCTGCCTCGCCCTCCAGGACTTGGTCCTGAGGCAGTCGCTGCTGCTGCTGCACCCGTTCATCCCCTTCATCACTGAGGAGTTGTGGTCCCAACTCGGGTACGCGGGCAAGGACGGCGGGTTCATCGCCGATTTCACCATTGCCGACGCCTCCCAGAGCGCCTCGTCGCTCGCCAGCCTGGGGGCGAAGCCTGACGCCGAGAAGGCGCGCTCGGTGGAGCGGATGAAGGCCTTCGTCTCGCAGGCCCGGGCGCTCAAGGCCGAGAGGGGCGTCGCCAGCCGCCGGGACGTGTGCTTCATCGTGAAGGCCGACGCTGACTCGTGGGCGACGATCGAGGCCAACATGGCCAAGCTCCTGCGCATGGCGGGCGCCGCCGAGATCGGCCGCCGGGACGACTTTGAAGGGATGGCCGCCGCGGTGACGCCGCTTGGCACCCTCGGTCTGGACCTGGCCGCGTCGATCGACGTCGGTGCCGATCGCCAGCGCCTGACGAAGGAGCTGGAGGCCCTCATCAAGCATATCGCCTCGACGGAGGCCAGGCTGGCCAACCAGGCGTTTGTCAGCAAGGCGCCCCCGGCCGTCCTTGAGGGCGCCCGCAGGCAGCTGGCCGAGCAGCAGGCCAAGCGCGCCGAGCTCGGGCGGCTGCTCAGGGGATGAGCCAGCCCCCGGCCAAGAACCGGCTTGCCGCATAGGTTGCAGCGGGCAACTTCATTGGGATCGCATGAAAAAAGCCCTCATCACCGGCATTACCGGGCAGGACGGCTCGTACCTTGCAGAGCTGCTGCTCGAAAAGGGATACGAGGTGCACGGCATCATCCGCCGTGCTTCGACCTTCAACACGAGCAGGATAGACCATCTTTACAGCGATCCGCACGTCAACGGGGTGAGGCTTTTCCTCCACTACGGCGACTTGGCCGATTCGGTCCAGATGGTGAAACTCCTCTACGAGCTGCAGCCCGACGAGATCTACAACTTGGGGGCGCAGTCCCATGTCCGCGTCTCTTTCGACATCCCTGAGTACACCGGCGACGTCGACGGGCTGGGCGCCCAGAGGATCCTGGAGGCGATCCGGGAGGCCGGGCTGGTGAAGAAGGTGCGCTACTACCAGGCCTCCTCCTCGGAGATGTTCGGCAAGGTCCAGCAGGTGCCGCAGACGGAAGTCACCCCTTTCTGGCCGCGCTCGCCGTATGGCTGCGCCAAGGCCTATGCGTACTACCTGACGGTCAACTACCGAGAGAGCTATAACCTTCACGCGAGCAACGGCATCCTCTTCAACCACGAATCCCCCCGGCGGGGGGAGACCTTCGTCACGCGCAAGATCACGCGCGCGGCCACCCGCATCAAGGTGGGCCTGCAGGAATCGATCTACCTCGGCAACATCGACGCCCAGCGCGACTGGGGCTACGCGAAGGAGTACGTCGAGATGATGTGGCTGATGCTCCAGCAGGACAAACCCGACGACTACGTCGTCGCCACGAACGAGACGCACAGCGTCAAGGAGTTCTGCGAGCAAGCCTTCGGGCTCCTGGACCTGGACTGGGCCAAGTATGTCCGCCACGACTCCCGCTACGAGCGCCCGGCCGAGGTCGATCTGCTGATCGGCAACCCCGCGAAGGCCGAGAGACAGCTGGGCTGGAAACCGAAGGTGCGCTTCAGGGAGCTGGTGAAGATCATGGTCGCCCACGACCTCGATCTCGCGAAGCGCGAGTCCCAGATCTCGAAGCTGCCGCTTCCGTGACGAAACTCTACATTGCAGGACACCAGGGAATGGTGGGTTCGGCGCTGGTGCGCCGGTTCAGCGGGGAGCCCGGATTGGAGCTGCTGCTGCGCAGCCGCGCCCAGCTCGACCTGCTGAGCCAGCCGGCGGTCGAGGAGTTCCTGGGGCGCGAGAAGCCGGACATCGCCATCATCGCCGCTGCGAAGGTGGGGGGCATCCATGCGAACAACACCTATCCGGCGGACTTCCTCTTCGACAACCTGGTCATCGCCTCAAACACGATCCACGGCGCCTGGAAGGCCGGCGTGAAGCGCCTCCTCTTCCTTGGCAGCTCCTGCATCTACCCCAAGCATGCGGCGCAGCCCATGGCCGAGGACTGCCTGCTCACCGGATCCCTCGAGCCCACGAACGAGTCCTATGCGATCGCCAAGATCGCCGGCCTGAAGCTCTGCCAGTCCTACCGCAGGCAGCACGGGGTCCTGTTCCACTCGGCGATGCCGACCAACCTCTACGGCCCGGGCGATAACTATCACCCGGAGAACTCCCACGTGCTGCCGGCCCTCATCCGCCGCTTCCACGAGGCGGCGCAGCATGGCGTGGCCGAGGTCAAGGCGTGGGGCACCGGCACACCCCGCAGGGAGTTCCTCCACGTTGACGACCTCGCGGACGCCTGCGCCTTCCTGCTCGGCATCTCGGAGCCGCCCGATTGGATCAACGTCGGGACGGGGAGCGATGTCACCATCCGCGAGCTGACGGAGAGGGTGGCCGCCGCCACAGGCTACAAGGGCAGGATCGCCTGGGACGCATCCAAGCCCGACGGAACCCCGCGCAAGCTGCTCGACGTGTCGCGGCTGGCGGGCCTCGGCTGGCGGGCGCGCATCAGTCTGGAGGAGGGGATCGTCTTGGCATACCAGAGCTTTCTCTCGGAAAAGGCCGCGGGGACGCTCAGGCAGTAGACCCCGGCCACCATGTCCGAAGAGATCCCCATCACCCCCGTCGAGATCGAGGAGCCCGGGCTCAAGAAGTCCTTCTGGGGGCACCTGAACGACCTGCGCACGGCGCTCATCCGCTCGGCGATCGCGATCGGGATCGCCCTCGTCGTCTGTCTTTTCCTGGACCCGTGGATCGTTCGCGTGCTCGAGTACCCGTTGCGCCACGTGCACATGTTCGAGAAGGCGAAGCCGACGGTAACCTTCCAGATCGGGAGCGCGCGCCTCGGTCCGTACGAGGTGACCCGAGAGCAGTTCCCGGGGCTGCCCCCCGGGGACGCCCCGAATGCCGTCTTCAACGTGAGCTCGGCCCAGGTCGGCGGCCAGCAGGTCCTCACGCTCACGCAGGATCCCAAGGCCGCGCCCGCGGACCCGGTCGACATTCGACTTCACAACCTGAGCCCTGCTGAGGCCTTCACGATCGCCTTCCAGGTGGCCCTCTACGCCGCCCTGGCGGTGTCGTCGCCCTTCTGGCTCTACTTCATGGGCAGCTTCATCGTGCCCGCCCTGAACCTCAAGGAACGCAGCATGATCGGCACCTGGCTTGCCTGGTCGGCCGCGCTCTTCATCGCCGGAGTCCTTTCCACCTACTTCGTGCTGCTGCCGGTGGCGCTGCGCGCCTCGGTGCAGTACTCGCAGCTCCTTGGGTTCGCGGCTCAGGACTGGCGCGCCGACGAATATATCGGCTTTACCTGCAAGTTCCTCTTCGGAATGGGCCTTGGCTTCCAGTTCCCGCTGATCGTGCTTCTCCTGGTCAAGATCGGGTTCCTCACCTACGCGGACCTGTCCAAGTACCGCCGCCACGTCGCCGTGCTCTCCCTTGTCCTCGGCGCGGTGCTCACCACTCCCGAGGTCGTCACCCAGGTCGCCATGGCCGTGCCGCTGTACCTCCTCTACGAGATCTGCATCTGGATCGCCTGGTACTGGGAGAGGAAGAAGCGCAAGGCCGCCGCCGCGAGCTGACCCGCGTTGATCTCTTTTGAACACGCCCTGCTGCTGCTCCTGCTGACGGCCTCGCTGAGCGTGGTGAGCCGCTGGCTCCCGTGGCCCCAGCTGATCACGTTCCTGCTGGGCGGGATAGGAGCGGCGCTCGTGCCGGGATTCCCCAGGCTCTCGCTGGACCCGGGCTTCTTCTTTCTCTGCTTTCTGCCGCCGCTCATATTTTCCGACGGCTGGATGATGCCGCTGCGGGAGTTTGCAAAGGCGCGTCGACCAATCGTCGTCCTTGCGATCGGGCTGGTAGCCTTCACGACCCTGCTGGTGGGAGGCGTGGCCCACCTGCTCCTGCCCGGGCTTCCGCTCGCGATGGCGCTGGCCCTGGGGGCGATTGTCTCGCCCACCGACGCCGTGGCCGTGAACGCAGCGACGCAACACCTGAGGATCCCCGCCAGGATCACGACGATTCTCAGCGGCGAGAGCCTGATGAACGACGCCACGGGGCTCGTGGCCTTCAAGTTCGCGCTTGCCGCAGTGGTCGCCGGCGGCGTTTCCCTGGGGCGCATGAGCGGCGAGTTCCTTGTCCTGTCCCTCGGCGGGCTGGCGGTGGGACTCGCGTGCGGCTACGGGATCGGGCGGGTGCGCGACCTGTTGAGGCACATTGGGGCCAGCGACGGCCTGATTGAGACGACGCTTTCCCTGCTGACACCCTATGCGGCCTACCTCCTGGCCGAGGAGGCGCGCGTGTCGGGCATCCTCGGGGTCGTGGCGGCGGGGCTCTACTCGGGCTGGCGTGACCCCGTCCACATGGACGCGGAGACCCGCCAGAGCGCCTCCGGGGTGTGGGCGCTCGTCATCTTCTGGCTCAATGGCGTCGCCTTTGTGCTCCTCGGCCTGCAGTTCCCGGCGCTCTTCTCCGCGGTGAGCCACCAGTTCACGGTCCTGCAGCTCGCGGGCCTCACGGCCGCAGTCTCATCGGCGGCCATCATCGCGCGCGTCGTCTGGGTGGTGCCGGGCAGCTACCTGCCGCTGCTGCTTCCCAGCGTCCGGCACCTCGAGGGACCCGTTCCGCTGAAGGGGGTGCTCGTCGTCGGATGGGCGGGCATGCGCGGCACGGTCACCCTGGCCGCGGCCCTCTCGATACCGCTGGCCCTTCCCGACGGCTCGCCCTTCCCGGGACGCAGCATCGTGATCTTCCTAGCATTCGGGGTTATCGTGACGACGCTTCTGCTGCAGGGCACCACCCTGGAGCCGCTCATCAGGAGGTTCGGCATCGGCGAGGACGAAAGCCGCGCCGGCGAGGAGCGCCTGGCGCGCATCACGGCGGTCAAGGCGGGGCTCGATGTGCTCCGCGCGATCTCCGAGCGCGACATGGCCCAAGAGGAGGCCTCGGCGCTCAGGCAGGTCGTCTCGGAATACGAGCAGCGTCTCGCCGTCCTCACGACCGAGGGAGAGACCCAGCGCAGCGCGAGCCGGCGGCGCCGCGCAGAGCACGGGCACCGGATGGCCGCGCTGAAGGCGGAGAGGGAGGCCCTCGACGCCCTATGGCGTTCCGACGCGATCATCGACGAGGTCCACCGGCCCCTGCAGCGGCTCCTCGACCACGAGGAGTCCCTGCTTCGCGGGACGGCACCCCAGGACGGCTGAGGAGGCTTACCGGTTGAGCGACTGCATGGCGTGCGCCGCATAGCGGTCGCCCGCAGCGGCGCCCGCGGGGAGGGCGTCGTCGATCGCCGCCAGGTCCGCCGGCGTCAGGCGCACCTGGAGCGCCCCGAGGTTCTCGTCCAGGTAGCGTTCCTGCTTTGTGCCCGGAATCGGCACGACATCGTTGCCGCGGGCGAGCACCCACGCGAGCGCCAGCTGGCTCGGCGTGCAGCCCTTGGCACGCGCCAGGGCCTGGATCTTCTGCACGAGCTCGAGGTTTTTCCGGAAGTTGTCGCCCTGGAAGCGCGGGGATAAACGCCGGTAGTCGTCGGCCGCGAAATCCTCGAACTGCTTGAACTGGCCGGTGAGGAAGCCGCGCCCGAGCGGGCTGTAGGCTACGAACCCAATGCCAAGCTCCCGAACGGCCGGGAGGATCTCGTCCTCCGGGTCGCGGCTCCACAAGGAATACTCGGTCTGGAGCGCGGCGATGGGGTACACCCCCGACGCCCTCCGGATCGTGGCCGGTGCCGCCTCGGAGAGCCCCAGAAAGCGCACTTTGCCGGCCCTGACGAGCTCGGCCATCGCCCCCACGGTCTCCTCGATTGGCACCTTGGGGTCGACGCGGTGCTGGTAGTAGAGGTCGATCACGTCGACTTTCAGCCTCGTGAGGCTCGCCTCGCAGCATTCACGCACGTACTTGGCGTCGCCCCTCACGCCGAGGAACTCCCCCTTCGGACCGCGGACGTTGCCGAATTTGGTGGCAAGGACGACCTTGTCCCGGCGGTCCGCGATCGCGCGGCCGACGAGCTGCTCGTTGCGGCCGCTGCCGTACATGTCGGCCGTGTCCAGGAAGTTGCCCCCTGCCGACAGGAAGCGGTGGATGACACGTATAGACTGCGCATCGTCCATCTTCGCCGCATCGTAGAACTCGCTCATGCCCATGCATCCGAGCCCCACTGCAGACACCTTGAGACCGCCCCTGCCCAGTGTGTGTTCAATCATGGTAGTTCAAATAGAAGCCCGTAATATAGCCCCAGGCTGGCCCGGGCCGCAAGGGCCCTCCGCAAAACGGGCTGCAAGTCCGCTTGCGGTGCCGCCCTTTGGGGGTTTTAGTCTGCCCTCCCACCATGATCTCACCCGAGACCCTCAACCAGATCGAGAACATCAAGAAACGCGCAGGCCACCTGTGGAGGTTTCTTTGACGTCGATCAAAAGCGGCGGGAAATAGAGGCAATGGATGCCCAGATGGGCGATCCGGGCTTCTGGGGCAACAACGAGCGGGCGCAGAAGCACATAGCGAAGCTCAACACTCTCAAGCGCATGGTGCTCCCGGTGATAGCCTTCCAGGGGAAGGTCGACGACACCGACGTCATGCTGGAGCTGGTCGGGGCGTCGGAGCCCGCCCAGAGGGAGGCCTACGAGAAAGAGCTGGTCCACGCCGTCTCGCAGATGGGCGACGAGCTCGACAAGCTCGAGATCGCCTCCTTCCTCACCGGCCAGTTCGACCGCAACAACGCGATCCTGTCGATCCAGGCGGGCGCGGGCGGGACCGAGTCGTGCGACTGGGCCGACATGCTCTTTCGGATGTACAACCGGTGGGCCGAGCGGCGCGGCTTCGAAGTCGAGGTCCAGGACGTCCAGGTAGGCGACCAGGCCGGGATCACCAAGGCCACGCTGCTGCTGAAGGGGGAGAACGCCTACGGCTACGCTAAGGCCGAGCGCGGCGTCCACCGCCTTGTTCGCATCAGCCCCTTTGACTCCAACAAGAGGAGGCACACATCGTTCTGCGCCGTGGACGTGATTGCAGAGATCAACGAGGACATCCAGATCGAGATTCCCGAGAGCGAGATCCGTGTCGATGTGTACCGTTCCTCCGGCAAGGGAGGGCAGGGCGTCAACACGACGGACTCCGCGGTGCGCATCACGCACATCCCGTCCGGAATCGTGGTCGTTTGCCAGAACGAGCGCTCGCAGATCAAGAACCGCGCGAGCGCCATGAGCGTGCTGAAGGCGCGCCTTTACGAGAAGAGGCTCGACGAGCAGCGCAGCGAGATGGAGCGCTTCTACGGTGAAAAGGGCGAGATCGGATGGGGAAGCCAGATCCGCAGCTACGTGCTCCAGCCCTACCAGATGGTGAAGGACCTGCGCACCGGCTACAGCACGAGCGACACCCAGGGTGTCCTCGACGGTGAGCTCGACAAGTTCATCACGGCGTGGCTGCGCGCAGGAAGCCCGAGGCAGAGGAACAAGGACATCCAGATCGAGGACTGATCCATGCCCGGCCTTCCCCACGACACGCTCAAATCCGCCTTCGCCGCCCAGACGCTGTTCGAGGACAAGTCCTGGCGCCTTTCCCCCGACGCATGGCCGATCGGGGCGCCGCTGGCGTCCGAGCTTGAGGCGATCGGGGCCGCATGCCTGCAGTTTCACCACGCCCTGGAGACCCTCTACCTGCGGTCTGCAGCCGGCAGGAACCTCCTGCGCAACAAGACTCTCGTCACTGCGTGGGTGGCCGAGTATCTCGATCGCGGCAAGCCCGAGCACCTGGTCGCGCACGGCCGCGACCCGAAGAACCGCGGCAGGTTTCCGACCGTGCTCAGGCCGGACCTGCTGCTGACGGAGAACGGATTCGTGATGACCGAGCTGGACTCGGTGCCCGGAGGCATCGGCCTCACCGCGTTCCTGAACCGCCTCTACGGGGCAAGCAACGGCATCGTCGGCGCCGAGGACGCGATGATCCGCAACTTCCACGCTTCGCTCGCCGCCCTCAGGCCCGAAATGCGCAATCCCCTCATCGCGCTGGTCGTGAGCGAGGAGGCGGGAACCTACCGGCCTGAGATGGAGTGGCTCGCCCAGCAGCTGCAGGTGGCGGGGCACCGCGTGTTCTGCATGAGGCCCGAGGACATCTTTCCCCTGGGCGGCGCCCTCTTCTTCAGCGTCGAGGGCAATCCCGAGAAGATCGACATCGTATACCGTTTCTTCGAGCTCTTCGACCTGAAGAGCATTGCGACCGCGCCGTACATCTTCGAGGCATGGGACGCGGGCGAGGTCGCCATTGCGCCCCCGATGCGCGCGTTTCAGGAGGAGAAGCTCTCCTTCGGGCTCTTCCACCACCACCTTCTGCAGGATTACTGGGAGGAGGCGCTCGACGCACGCTCCCTGAAGGTGTTGCGCGCGCTGATCCCGCCGACCTGGATCATGGACCCTGCGCCGCTGCCTCCTGGAGCGGTCATGGACGGGCCGAGGGCGGCGGGAAGGGCCCTGGCGGACTGGCGCGACCTGATCGGTGCCACCCAGAAGGAGCGGGACCTCATCGTGAAGATAAGCGGCTTCCACGAGACGGCCTGGGGCGCCCGCAGCGTGGTGCTCGGCAGCGACTGCTCCCGGGAGGAATGGCAGGAGGGCGTCGAACACGCGCTCGGGCTGGCGCCCACCAACCTGCACGTGCTGCAGACCTACATGAAGCCCAAGCGGGTCCGCCATGTCCTCTACGACGCGGAGGCGCCCAACGAGGCGAGGGAGACGGACGGAAGACTCAGGCTATGCCCGTACTACCTTGTCGTCGGGGGCAAGGCCGTGCTGTCGGGGGGACTGGCGACGTTCTGCCCGCCGAACAAGAAGATCATCCACGGGATGCAGGACGCAGCGCTTTTGCCGCTGAGAGTCCGCCAGCCCTAGGCTGAACCCGCCGGAGCGGGCTCAGTTCTTCGGCGCCTGCGCCTGGATGTCGGCGAGGCGCTTCTCGATGTCGTTCTCCTTGGAGATGAGGTCCTGGCCGATCTTCTTGCGATTGCTGTTGCTGACGATGCTCAGGTTGGCCGCGTCCTTGACCACGTCCGCGGGAAGGGTCAGGAGCCGGGTGACGATGCCTTGGTCCTCCAGGCTGCTCAGGTAGAGGGCCGTCAGCTCGTGGTTGAGCTTGAGGGCGTCATCCGCTGCCGCCTCGGTTGCGAGCAGGCTGCTGTTCAGCCTCTGGTTGCGGGCCATTTCACCCGTGAGGGCGGTTCCCACCTGGTCCGAGATCCTCTGGCTGTACCTCTCGATCGACTCGCGGGTGAGGTTTTGGTCCTTTGCCATTTCGTTCAGGATCGGCGAAATCTTCTGGGCCATGCGGGACGAGACCTTGTCAACTTGCTCGTTCTGCATCCTTTCGGCCTCCTCAGGGCTCTTGGGCAGCGGGTTGTAGGGCTGCACCTTCTTGGCGATTGCCTCAGCCAGCGCGTCCATGCGCTCGCCGTTGAGCTTCTGCAGCTCCTCGTCCGTGCGGAACATGTCGGCCTCCCGCTTGGAGATGGCGTCCTTGAGAAGCTTGTTGGTTGCCTCGATTGTGCGGCGGTTTTCCTCAGCCGACGCCTTCAGGGCCTCATTTTGCTCGCGCATGGGGACCAGCTGGGCCTCCTCGGCAGCCTTCATCTCCGCCACGGTCTGGGTGTGAACCCAGAAAGCGGCTCCCGAGATGAGGATTGCGGTCAGGATGATCGCGGGTAACTGCTCTTTAAGTTTTTGCCACATGGATGGAGGGGGTAAAATTACAGTGTTTCGGGCAGGAGGTTAACCACGAAGGGCTTCCAATTGCAATGCCGTGCTTGCCGCGGCTTTTGCGGTTGTTTTTGGCCAGCCACAAACCACGTTGGCGGAATGAGCCTCAACAGGATCGAGCAGGCCGTCTACGATTATGTTAAGTGTCATCCTGAAGAAAGACAGTATATCCAGGATAAGGTTCGCATGTTCGTCGCGGGAGCCCACGACACGCACGTCGTCGTGGCGCGCATAGATGCGGAACTCTGGTATTATTATAGGGAAAGGAGCGCGGTCGTGCCGGTCCTCAAGGAGGCTGCCCGCACCTATGGGATGCACCGCACCAGCATGAAAAACCTTGCGGAGCTGCTCATCCGCCTCTGGACCGAGCCCAAGCACAAAAAACCGGCTCCGCAGGGCACGTAACCAGGCTTCGTATTTCGTAATATCCTAACAAACAAAAGTATATAACTTTAATGTTCGACTGTTGAATCCATTGCCCCTTCCCGGCGTCTTACTGGATGTGGATCAAACGGCTCGCTGCCTAAGGCAGGAGGCGTTTTTAGGGTAACATAAGGTCAGTTAGCATGGTAAACGGGCCGCCTTGGGTAAGGGCGGCCCGTTTCATTTCCCGCTTTCGGGCATCGATCCCGGCTGCTGCCCTAGATCTTCTCAACCAGTCCCAATGTCGATTTCTCGTGGAAGTCGGCGGGCCCACTGGAGCGGGCCACGATCCCGGACCGAATGACAAAGTCTCCGAAGCGCTCCCCGGGGAGCCTTTCTGCGGCATACTGCCTGAGGAGCGGGCGCACGAGCCCGACGATCTGGTCGGCAGGAACCGAGGGCCGGTAGAGCGTGTTCATGCGTGTGCCGTTGAACGCCGCCCCGAGATACATGTTGTACTTCCCTGGTGAACGCCCGACGAAGCCGATCTCGGCGAGGAAGGGGCGGCCGCAGCCGTTGGGGCAGCCCGTCATGCGGATGATGATCGCGTCGTCCCTCAGCCCCGCGGCCTCGACCTCGGCGTCAAGCTGGGTGATGAGGTCGGGCAGGTAGCGCTCGCTTTCTGCGAGGGCCAGGCCGCATGTCGGCAGGGCGACGCAGGCCATCGAGCTGAGCCTGAGCGCGGTGACCCCGTTCGCCTTGTCGAGACCGTGCTTGGCGAGCAGCGCCTCGATCGCCGGCCGGTCCGCCGGGGCCACGCTCGCGATCATGAGGTGCTGGTTCGCGGTGAGACGGAAGTCGCCCCTGTGGACCGAGGCGATCTCGCGCAGGGCCGCCTTGGTCGCGTCCTTCACGCGGCCGTTCTCGATGAACAGGGTGAAGTGCGCGTCGCCATTCGGCCCGTCTGTCCACCCATAGCGGTCGCCGGTGTCCGTGAACTCAAAGCGGCGGGGCGTGCCTAGCTCCCATCCGAGGCGGCGCTCGATCTCCCCGCGGATCCACACGAGGCCGCGGTCCTGCACGGTGTATTTGAACCGGGCGTGCTTGCGGTCCGTGCGGTCTCCATAGTCTCGCTGGAGCGTGACGATCTTCTCGGCCACCTCGGCCACCTGGTCGGGCCGGCAGAATCCGAGGACGTCGGCAAGGCGGGGGAAGGTCTCGACTTGGTTGTGCGACATGCCCATTCCGCCGCCGATCGTGATCGTGAATCCCGTGAGGTTGCCGTCCTCCCCGGCTATCGCGATGAAGCCGAGGTCGTTCGCGAAGGCGTCCACGTCGTTGCTCGGGGGAATCGCAAACGCGACTTTGAACTTCCGGGGAAGGTAGGACTTACCGTAGATGGGCTCCTCGTCCTCGGGCTCGCCTCCCGCAACCAGCGTGTCATCGACCCAGAGTTCATGGTAGGCGCCGGTGCGGGGGAGCAGGCGCGCCGCCACTTCGCGGGCGACCGCCAGGGTCTGGGCGTGCAGCTTTGAGAGGTGGGGATTCGGGTTGCACATCACGTTGCGGTTCACATCGCCGCACGCGGCGAGGGTGTCGAGCAGCGCACGGTTCACCTCGCGGATGGCGGGGCGCAGCTTGCCCTTGATGATGCCGTGCAGCTGGAAGGCCTGTCGGTTCGTGAGCTTTAGTGTCCCATTGCCGTGCGAGTCTGCCAGGGCGTCCATGGTCAGCCACTGCGCGGGCGTGCAGACGCCGCCAGGAACACGGATGCGGGCCATGAAACTGTAAGCCTTCTCCTTGCCCTCCTTGCGCCTCTGGGAGCGCAGGTCGCGATCGTCCTGCGCATAGACCCCATGGAACTTCGTGAGCTGGGCGCTCTCCTCGGAGATCGTGCCCGTCGAGGCGTCCTCAAGTTCCTGCAGGATGCGTCCGCGCAGGTAGTTACTCTCGCTTTTGATGAGCTCATTCTTGCTCAGCGGCTTGGGTTCGGTCTCGGGGGTGCTGCTCATGTGTGGGCCCCGACCTTTAGCGCCCTAGAGAGGGCGTCGGCGAGGAATGCCGTCGCGGCGGGGTGCGATCCTATTAGCTGGGTGAAATGGCAGCGCAGTCCAGGCGAGGCGTCCTGGGCCTCGCCCGCGATCCGCACCAGGTCGCCCCGGGGTCCGGCGTGGCGTCCCGGCGAAAGGAACAGGGGTGCGATCAACACGTCTCCGGAATTGAACCCGGGCATCCTGAGCGCCTCGGCAAGCAGCGGGCGGTTGAACGCAAACCCGTCGCCTGCGGGCGACTCCATGGAGGCGGCCGTGAGCGCCCCGACGGAGCTCCCGAGGATCGCGCGGGCGCCCTTGGCGACTCGGTCGCGCACCGCGGCGGATGCCGGGGATGGCCCTCCGTGGTCGACCACGATGACCGCGGGACGGCCCAGATCAGCGGCTGCTTCGCGGATGCGCGCGGCGACAATCTCGGCCAGCAGGGATCCCTCGGCCAGGCCCTCCGTGAACGAGCAGGCAAACCCGCCCGTCGTGGACCTGAGCGAATCGAGTTCGGCGCGCAGGCTCGAGCCGATGGCCCCCTGCGGGCTGATGAAGAAGGGGATGAGGACAAACTCGCGCTCGCCCGCGGCGACCTGCGCACGCACCCAAGGGGCCAGCGTCCATGCGGGGCCCTCGGCCAGCGAGGCCGCGGCGATCCGGTCGCTATGCTTCCAGGATACCGCGTCGACGGCCATGCCGGTGGCGCGGGCGATTTCGTCGGCGGCCCTTCGCAGGCTCTCGTGGGCCGCGGGCTCGAGCGAGCCGTTGTCGACCAGCGCGATCTTCATCTCGCGGCCTCCGCATGCAGCGCGGTCTCGAACCAGCCCAGTTTCTCTGAAAATGAGGCCACCTCGCCGATGACGACCATCGCGGGGGCCTCGACGTGTTCCGCAGCCGCCATTTCAGCAAGGCTTCCCACCGTGCCGAGGAGGGTGCGGTGGGCGCGGGTGGTCGCCGACTGCACGATCGCCGCGGGCGTCACGGGATCCATCCCACCCCTCACGAGACGCTCCAGAATCGTTCCGAGGTTGCGCACGCCCATGTAGATGCAAAGGGTCGCCTTCAGCCTCGCGTAGTCCTCCCAGTGCACCGTCGCCCCGGGCTTGGAGGGATCCTCATGGCCGGTCAGCATCACGACGGCCGAGCTGTGCGAGCGGTGGGTCAGCGGGATTCCCGCGTAGGCGGCCGCAGCAAGCGCCGAAGTGACGCCCGGGACCACCTCGAAGGGGATGCCGGCCGCCTCAAGCACGGTCGCCTCCTCGCCGCCCCTGCCGAAGATGAACGGATCGCCTCCCTTGAGGCGCACCACCGTCTTTCCCTCGAGGGCCAGGCGCACCAGCATCGCATCGATGTCGCCCTGGGGGCGGCAGACCTGGCCGCCCTTCTTGCCTGCGAACACGAGCTCGCATCGCGGCCCCACGAACTCGAGTAGCTCAGGGGCCACCAGATGGTCGTACACCACCACGTCCGCCTCGCCCAGGACGCGGCGCCCCTTGAGCGTCAGCAGTTCCGGGTCTCCGGGGCCGGCCCCCACGAGGTAGACCGTTCCGGGCATCATATGTTGGCGCCCGAGCCCGCCTGGTCATGGGGTCTTGCAAGCGTGAGCGCGAGGTGTGCCAGCCTTTCGACCGAGTCGTCGATGGACGAGCGGTCCGTCTTGATCTCGATGTCCGGGTTGATCGGTGCCTCGTATGGGGAGTCGATGCCCGTGAACTGCGGAATCTTTCCGGCCCGGGCCTTCTTGTAGAGGTCCTTCGGGTCGCGGACCTCGCATACGGACAGAGGGGCGTTCACATACACCTCCGCGAAGGGCACGCCGCGTTCCTTGGCCCGTTCGGCCGCTGCCGCGCGGGCGGAGCGGAAGGGGGATATCAGCGCCGCGATCACGACGACGCCGGCGTCCGCCAGGTGGATCGCCAGTTCGGTCGCCCGGCGCAGGTTCTCACTGCGGTCGTCCGCGGTGAACCCGAGATTCTTGCTGAGTCCGGTCCTTAGAGCGTCGCCATCGAGCACGGTGGCGAGGATGCCCGAGCGCAGGAGCCGTTGCTCCAGGGCCGTGGCAAGGGTCGATTTCCCTGATCCCGAGAGGCCGGTCATCCAGAGGATGCATCCGCGGTGGCCTAGGATGGCTGAGCGGCTGACGACGGCTCCCTCCGATGTGCGGTTGGGTTCCTCCACCACGGAGTCGATCACGCCGCCGCCGCCGATTCTGCGACCGCGCATGAGGACAAACCTTCCCAGGGCCGGGAACTTGCCACCGGCGTCGAACGCGATCGGCTTGCGCACGCGCAGGCGGATCTCGGCCACTTCGTGGACCTTGACCTCGCCGTTCGTGCCGGTCCCCGTCTCCAGGGTCACCGCGTCGAGCGTGCGCTGGATGCCGAGCACGCGCGCCTCGGCCTGCTGGGTGCCCAGCTTGAGCGGGATCAGCTCGCCCGAGCGCAGGGGCTCGTTGTGGATCCAGAAGACCCGAGCCGTGAAGGTGCGCGCCTCGCTGGGCGTGTCCGACGGCGAGCATCCGATCTGGCCGCGCTCGACAAACAGCTCGTCCTCGAGCGTGAGGGCGACCGCCTGGCCCGACACCACGGGACCCGTGAACGGAGGGCTGCTGCGGGGCCAGTTCTCGATGCTCTTGACCCGGCTGCGCTTGCCGCCAGGCATGAACTCAATCGGGTCTCCGACCGAGACCCTCCCGGAGTCGACGAGGCCCGCCACGATGCGGCGCGCGTCAAAGCGGTAGACGTCCTGCACGGTCAGGCGCAGGGGGCCGCCGGAGGCTGACGGGTGGGCGCGGAACCCCTCTAGGACCTCAAGGAGCGCGGGCCCCTTGTACCACGACATCCGGCTGCTGGCCTTGAGAAGGCCCTCGCCGTTCTTGGCGGAAATGGGGACAAAGGCTGCGGGCTCGACGCCGAGCTTTGTCAGGAACTCGCCGAGCTCGGAGCGGATCCGCTCGAACACCTCTGGGCGGTAGTCGACCAGATCCATCTTGTTCACGGCGACGACGATCTGGCGCAGTCCCAGCAGCGAGAGCAGGAAACAGTGCCGACGGGTCTGCTCGCGCAGGCCCTCCTGGGCGTCTACAAGGAGCACCGCCGCGTCGGCGCTTGCGGCACCCGTGATCATGTTCTTCAGGAATTCCTTGTGGCCGGGGGCGTCGATGATCGTGAACGAGCGACGCGGCGTGCGAAAGGGCACGCGCGTTGTGTCCATCGTGATGTTCTGCGCCTGCTCCTCAAGGAGCGCGTCCATAAGGAAGGCATACTCAAACTCCATTCCTTCCGCCTTGCACGCGGCCTCGATGCGCTCGGCCTTCCCGTCGGGAACCGATTGCGTGTCGAAAAGGAGGCGGCCGATCAGCGTGGACTTGCCGTGGTCGACGTGGCCGACGACGACGAGATAGAGATGGTCAGGCCCATGCGAGGGCGCCGCGGGGGCCGCGGCTGGGGCGTGGGAGGGTTCTGGGTTCAAAACGGGTTGGGAGAGGGTGCTCATTGTCGAATTCACATGAAGCCCTTCGCGCGCAACTTCTGCATGGCGTTGCGCTCGTGGTGGTCCTGGGCGCGTCCTGCCCGCTCAGACACCCGCGTGACCTTCAACTCCTCGATGATGTCCGCGATGGTTGCCGCGTTGCTGGGCACCGCCTTTGTTATGGGCATGCAACCCAGCGAGCGGTAGCGCATCCCATTCCTGGAGAAATACATGCCGGGCAGCGGAACCTTCTCGCGATCGAGGTAGCGCCAGATGTCGAGCTCGGTCCAGTCGAGGAGCGGCTGGACGCGAACGTGTTCGCCCGGGCCCGACTCCGTCGTGAAATGATTCCAGAACTCCGGTGGCTGGTCCTTGTAGTCCCACTCGAACTCGGCATTGCGGGGCGAGAAGTAGCGCTCCTTGGCCCGGGTCGAGTCCTCGTCGCGGCGGATGCCGGTGATCAGGGCGTCGAACTTGTTGGCCGCAAGGCACTGCTGCAGGGCGACCGTCTTCAGCTCGTGGGTTACCGTGACGGGATCGGTCGTCTCATAGCCAATGCCCCGGCTGCGTGCTTCGTGGTTCGTCCACACCGCCAGGTCGAAGCCGTAGTGGCTCTGGGCCCAGGTGCGAAACTCCAGCATCTCCGGAAACTCGTACGTGGTGTCGATGTGGACGATCGGGAAGGGGATGTGGCCGCAGAACGCCTTCTTCGCGAGCCAGAGCAGGACGTTTGAGTCCTTGCCCATCGACCATAGCATGGCGGGCTTCTCAAAGCCGTGAAAGGCCTCCCTCATCAGGTAGATGCTGTGGGATTCGAGTTCGTCGAGGTGGTTCATTTCGTTAAAGGGTCTCTCTATATGTGGGCTCCCTGCTCGTGGATGCCGCACTCGCGTTTGATTCCGAAGAAGCGCGTCTGCTCGGGGGTCATCTCCGCCGTGAGCGGCCGAGTCGTGTGGACGTCGCCGATCGAGACATAGCCCTGCTCCCAGAGAGGGTGGTAGGGCAGGTCGTTCTCGGTCAGGTACCGGTGGACGTCCCGGTCGGTCCAGTCCACGATCGGCAGCACCTTGATCCTGCCATCCTGTGTGCCGACCACAGGAAGGCCCTCCCGAGTGCTCGCCTGGCTACGCCGCAGGCCCGCGACCCACGCCTTCGCGCCCAGCTCTGCCAGCGCGCGCTGCATCGGCTCCACCTTGGCGATCCTGTTGTACGCGGCCAGGCCTTCGGCCCCGCCTTCCCAGAGCTTGCCGTGACGGGCCTCGATCCACGCCGGCGACTCTATGGCACGGTAGACCTTCAGGTTGAGCCGGAGCCGCCCGGTCAGCTGGTCAGCAAAGCGGTAGGTCTCCGGAAACAGGTAGCCGGTGTCGACGAAGACCACGGGGATGCCCGGCGCCTGGCGGGTTGCCAAATGGAGCATCACGGCCGCCTGCGCTCCGAAGCTGGTGCTGAGCACCAGCGAGTCCCCGAACTGCTTCAGGGCCCAGGCAAATCGCTCGGCTGCCGACGCCTTGGACAGAATCCCGTCCACCGCGGTCGGATCAACCACGGCGCATACATTGTCCGCAGTGGCCATCTTCTAGTCGAAACAGCAGCAGACGGCCGGTTGGCTCGCGGCGGTCCCTCTTGCCGTTGCTGTGGCTCGTTTCATCAAAGTCGAACGGTTAATTTGCAGTATAAGGCCTGTTTTGACAAGCCCTGCACCCGGTAATCGTGTCATAGCAGTTGGGTGCACCCCGCATTCGTCACAAATTATTGCGGTTCATCGACTCTTGGAGTTCAGTGCCGTCGTCCAAGGCCGGCTCCCGATCCCTAAAAACAGTGACCTCCTTTGTCTCGATGATCCGCGGCATCAATGTGGGCGGTCACCGCATCGTCAAGATGGAGCGCCTGCGGGAGCTCTATGCTGGCCTAGGGCTCCTCAACCCGCGCACCTACCTTCAGAGTGGCAACGTGGTCTTTGAGTCCGGCTCGCGGTCTCCCCGCGCGCTCGGCGAGTCGATTGAGAGGGAAATCCTCCGGGCCTGCGGGCAGGAGGTCAGCGTTGCTGTTAGGAGCGCCGCCGCGATGGCCGCAGTCCTCGCCGCAAACCCGCTTCTCAGGCGGCCCGGCGCAGCCCCCGCCTTCATGCACGCCACTTTTCTGACCGGTGGCGCTCGGGCGGCGCTGGACGGGGTGGCGCTGCCCCTGGTCCCGGGGGAGGAGGCCGTGCGGGTGGGCGAGGTTGTCTATGTGTATTGTCCTCACGGATACGGAGGCACGAAGATCCACAACACCTTTCTCGAGAGGAGGCTCGGCTGCCGCGCCACGACCCGCAACTGGCGGACGGTGTCGGCCCTCTGCAGCATGGCCCGGGGAGATCCCGCCTTATGAACCAGTCCATCGCATGCGTCGCCCTGGTCGTCAGGGACTACGACGAGGCCATCGAATTCTACACGCGCTCGCTCCGGTTCCAGGTTGTGGAGGACGAGGACAGGGGTGGGGGCAGGAGGTGGGTCGTGCTCGCTCCGCCCGGACCACCCGGTTGCCGGCTGCTCCTCGCAAAGGCGAAGGACGAGGCGGAGCTGGCCTCGGTGGGACGGCAGGCCGGTGGACGCGTTTTCCTTTTTCTCAACACGGACGACTTCGACGGGGACTGCCGCGAGATGACCGCGCGCGGCGTCAAGTTCAACGAGCGGCCGCGGCACGAGGCCTATGGCACGGTTGCGGTCTTCGAGGACCTTTACGGCAACAAATGGGACCTGATCATGCCGGCCAAGCCGTAGCGGCTGGCGGGCCGGGAACGCCCCGCACGCACCGATCCGCCCCGTTGTCCGACTGCTCTTGCGGGCATGCCTCATATGGTTTCACTTTGCTCGGCGCCCCACGCTCAACCCTGGACAATGAGCCCCATTATTCCCCATGAAACCACACGCCCCTGTTTCCCATGACCTCGGCCTCACACGCCGCACGTTCGTCCGCAACATGACCCTCGGAGCCGCGCTTTTAGGCACAGGTTCCGCCGGCACCCTGGCCGCCGAGCTCTCTGAAGCCACCAAGGGCGGCGAACGCAAGCTCGGCGTCGCTCTCATGGGCCTGGGCCTCTACTCCCGTGGCCAGCTCGGGCCCGCCCTGCGCAGAACCAAGCTGTGCCGGCTCGCGGGCGTCGTCACGGGTTCCCGTGACAAGGGGGCTGCCTGGAGCCGCCAGTACGGTTTCGCGGAGAAGAACATCTGGAACTACGATCAGATCCACGAGATCGCGGGCAACCCCGACATCGACATCGTCTACATCGTGACCCCAAACGGCCTTCATGCCGAGCACGTGGCGCTTGTTGCGCAGGCGGGCAAGCACGTCATCTGTGAGAAGCCGATGGCCAACACCGTGGCGGAATGCGACGCGATGATCGCCGCATGCAGCAAGGCGAACGTGGAGATGTCCATCGGCTACCGCCTCCATTTTGACCCCCACCACATCGAGCTCGACCGCCTTGCACGTGAGAAGGACTTCGGCCTGCTGAACAGGCTCTCGGGCGAGCACAGCTGGACCTTCACGACGCGGGCCTGGCGCATCGAGAGGAAGCTCTCGGGAGGCGGACCGCTCATGGACGTCGGTATCTATGTGATCCAGGCTGCGTGCCGCGCGGCCATGGCGCAGCCGGTCGCGATCACGGCGAGGGAAATGCCCAAGACGAAGCCGGAGCTTTTCAACGAGGTTGAGGAGACCATAGAGTGGACCATGGAATTTCCCGGCGGGGTGACCTGCCGGGCGGCATCCAGCTATGCGAGGAACCACGAATTCTTCCTGGCGCAGGGCGACAAAGGATGGATTCGGCTGGAACCGGCCTATGGCTACGGCGGCATCCAGGATGTAACCTCCCGTGGCCCGCTCGACATTCCGGCCGTGCCCCAGCAGGCCCTGCAGATGGATGACTTTGCCTCCTGCCTCCTCACGGGGAGGCAGACCCCGGTGCCCGCATCCATGGGCCGGGACCACATGGTCATCATCGAGGCCATTTACCGGTCGGCGGCCGAGGGCGGCCGCCGGATTGAGATGCAAAAGGCCTGACATTGTTCCTAAGAGACGGCTTGGCGAGGGTTTGTAACACGCCTCCGGCCATTCTTTCATCGACAAACCACACCCTGTGTGCATGGTTACTCACAAGATATTCCCAAATAATCGATGGAACACCTGCGCGGGGCTATAGCCCTCCATTCGCGGATCCGGATAACGCCTAAGGTAAAGACATTCGTTTTGGATACGAACGTCCTGATTCACGATCCGCAATCGATTTACAAATTCCAGGAAAACAACCTGGCCATACCGGTTGAGGTGCTCGAGGAGCTCGACGCCATCAAGACCGAGCAGTCCACCGAGCGGGGCCGCAACGCCCGCCGGGTCCACAGGATCCTTCAGGAGCTGCTGCCCGATTCGCGCTCCATGCACGAGGGGGTCGAGCTCCCGAACGGGGGAACCCTCACGGTCATCATCAACCCGTATCTCGCGGAGCCCGGGCGGCGGTCCCCGGCCATGGACCGGCTGAAGGCGATCCTCCCCGACCTCACCAAGAAGGACAACCGGATCATCGCGTCGGCGCTCTTCGTCCAGGAGCAGTACCCACCCCCGACGATCCTCGTTACCAAGGATGTCAATGTTCAGCTCAAGGCTCGGGCCGTGGGGTTGGAGTCGGAGGACTACCTCAATGACAAGGTCCCGGAGGACGCCGAGGAGGCGAGCTACCGCGAGCTGCCGCTGTCGATCTACGAGATGCAGCGCTTTTGCTCAGAGGGAGAGTTCGAGATCGACGCAAAGTCGGCGCGCCCGCTCTACCTCAACGAGTACGTGCTGCTGCGCTCGGACGAGGGCAAGACGATGCCCGCCCGATACTACGGCGAGGGTTTCGTCCGCAGGCTCAAGATCCCCGAGTTTGTGAAGGCTCCGGGCGGGATCCCCATCCGCGCCCGCAACCTGGAGCAGCAGTTCCTGATGGATGCCCTTCTCGACGACAGCATCCACATGCTGACCTGCTTCGGCAAGGCAGGCACGGGCAAGACGCTGCTTTCGACCGCGTGCGCGCTGCACCAGACCCACGATGAGAATTCGCGCTACGACGGAGTGTCGATCTCCCGCCCCGTGATCTCGCTAGGCAAGGACATCGGCTTTTTGCCGGGGACGCTCGATGAGAAGATGAGGCCCTCTCCTGCAGCCGTACTACGACGCTCTGGAAGTCCTGATCCCGTCCAAGCCGCCGAAGGAGCCCCAGTTCGCATCGAAGAAGGTCTCCAAAAAGAAGCACCGCAAGCACGACGATATGATGGCGGTCATGAATCCGCCCCATGCAAACAACGGGTACAACGGCCACAGCAACGGAGCGCCCCTTGTGAAGCCGTATGAGCGGCTGCTCAAGAGCGGACTGGTAGAGATCGAGGCCCTCTGCTTCATTCGCGGCCGCTCGATCGCGCGCCGCTTCTTCATCCTGGACGAGGCCCAGCAGCTGACCCCCCACGAGGTGAAAACCGTCATCACGCGCATCTCGGAGGGATCGAAGATCATCCTCATCGGCGACCCTGCGCAGATCGACAACCCCTATGTCGATTCGCGCAGCAACGGTCTTGTCTACTGCCATGACCGCATGAAGGGGCAGTCCATCGCCGCCCACGTGAAGCTGATGAAGGGCGAGCGCTCCAGGCTCGCAGAGCTAGCCGCCGACCTGCTTTAGGCGGAGAAGGCTGGGCTCGCCCCGCCGCAGCGAAGCATACTCCATCGCGAGCGCGAAGCAGCCCGTGAAGAGCAGGTCGCTCACGAGGGTGTTCCTTAGGAAGAAAACCGTGGGCAGAAATTGGGGATGGCCGACCGTCATCGCCTGCCACCAGCCGGCGGCGTTGTGCGCGTAGCCCGCGTCCCCGAACCAGGATGCCGTGTTCGTGACAAGGTAGAAGAGGATGGAGCCGGCGAGGGCGCCGCCAAGAAGGTTGAGCCAGTTGCGCCTGCGCGCAACGATCGCCCCGAGTCCTAGCGCCGCGGCAAAGCAGAGGGCCCTAAGGAGCGCACCCGTTAAGCTGAACTGATAGTGGTACTCCGCGGCATAGTAGCGGTCGATGTAGACATCAGAGACGAGGAGAGCCGCAAACGGTGCCAGCCAGAGCCAGCCCTTGCGGGTGTAGGCCCCGGCGCAGAATGCCAGGGCCATGATCGGCGAGAAATTGCTGAGCGCCGGCATGTGGAGCGTGAAAACCCTCCAGCCGGCTGCGAGGACGATGACGACGATGGCGACAGGCATAGGGGGAATCTGGCCCAAACCAACCCCGTTATCAAGCGTTCCCTCCAGCACCGTCCGCCTCGCGGGCGAGGAGCCAGAGCACGTCGGAGAGCCGGTTGATCCAGCTCAGCACGAGGGCCCTGAGTATCCGTCCTCCCGCCCCGAGCGCTCCAAGCCGCCGTTCCGCGCGCCTCGCGGCGACACGGGCCCGATCGAGCGCCAGGGACGGCGGGTTCGCTCCCGGCGTGGCCCACCCTGCGGTGCGGATGTTTCTGGATTCAAGGGCAGCCACGGCCTCGTCCAGCCGCGCGAGGTCCGCGTCACCCAGGCGCGCGAAGCGCCCGCCGGACGGGTTCACCTCGTCCTCCTGGGCGCAGGCGACCTCTCCCATCGCCATAATGAGCGCGGACTGGACCGACTGGAGCAGCTCCCGCGTCCATGGGTCCGCCACCAGCATCCTCGCGGCCCCCACCTCGACGTTGAGCTCGTCCATGCATCCGAGCGCCTCGATCTGGGGATGGTCCTTGGGAACCCGCTGCCCGTGCAGCAGGCTTGTCGTACCGCCGTCCCCCTTGCGCGTGGCGATGCTCACTTTGCTTGGGCGGTGCGGGCCGCCTTCGTGCGTTTGGCCAGTTCCTTGACGGCCTCGTCGATGGTTGAGCGCACAGCCTTGGTCATCAGATCGATGAAGAGGATGCCGTTGAGGTGGTCGGCCTCGTGAAGCAGGCAGCGGGCGAAGAGCCCGTTGCATTCAAGGGTGTGGGGCAGTCCGTACTGGTCGACGAACTTTGCCGATACGGCCTCGACGCGTTCCACGTCGCCCCGGATCTCGGGGAAAGAGAGGCAGCCCTCCTCCAGCGACACCGTCGGTGCCTTCTTGGCGACGACGATCTTGGGATTCACCACGACCATCGGCATGATCAGGTCGAGGGGAGTTTTCGCTCCGTCGAGCTTCCAGTCGAACTCCGCCTCGGTTTCACGCAGGTCGACGACGCAGACCTGCACGGCGCGGCCCACCTGCTGCGCTGCGAGGCCGATCCCGCGGGCCTCGTGCATCGTCTCGATCATCCTTTCCGCAAATGCAGCCAGTTCAGCGTCGAAGACGGTGATTTTCTCGCCTTTCTTGCGTAAAACTGGATCGTTGTAGTGAACAATTTCCAGGGACATCGGTCGGTGGGACTATCCACGATGGTCACCGCATTCCTGGCCCGCAAATCAATACTTTTGGGAAGCCAATGAGACAGCGCCATGAGTCCTCCGCGACCCACACGACCGCCCCCGCGCTGGTGTTCGCGGGAGCCGTGATCGTCGTTTTTGCGTGGCTGCTTCCGGTCAGCCTCAAGTCGGTGAGCAGGGGCCTCCTCAGGTCGGCGGGGGAGGGAACGCCCTCGCTCTCGGCATCCGGGCGCGACCTCGTCGAGTCCGAGAAACTGGGCCCGGCACGATTTTTCCTGGACGCGTCCAGGGCGGTCGGCGACCCAGGCACGGCCGACCTCGAGCGGGCCCTGGGCAAGTTGGCGTCGCGCCAGCCCGGCCTTGTCGCCTGGGGCGGGTGGGATCCCTCCCTCGACCCCGTCTTCGATCTGCGCAAGGGAGCCCCGGGCGCGGCCAGCACGCCGATCCTCACCTTCATGCTCCCGGAGCACGCAAGGGATGCCGTCCGCGGTTACCTTGCCAATTCCGGTTCGCTCGGGGTGCAGGCGGTGCTCAAGACGCACGATGTTACACGGACAGGGCGGTTCGTCCCGGCCAACCGTGCCGGCGGCCAGCCGCTGGACGCGCTCATCCTCCTGACGGGGCTATTGTACCAGGGGGAGCACCTGTCGGCACCGTTGCAGAGGGAGGTCCGTGGACTCGCGGAAGGCGCAGTGGAGCGAAATGAGCTTGGCGAGCTTGAGACATTTTACATGGACCTGCTCTCGCTTGGGCGACGGCTGGATTGGACCCAGCTAGGAGAGCTCCTGAAGCGGACAGAGAGCGTCCGCACCGTCGGCGAATACGCACTGTTGAGCCGGACGGCGCCCGACCAGCTTGCCTTCATCTATTCGGCGGCGCTGCTCTCCAACTCGGCCGACCAGGTGGCCTCCTACCTGATCCAGTATGGCAAGGCCGGAGCGGAGGACCTTCGCTTCGCACTCTCGTGCGGCAGGGGTGCCGTCAACCTGCTGCTCCAGCGCGGGGTACCGCTGAACCGCTCACCGGGTCCCGCGATGGGGGCTGCCGCCGCGCTCGTCCTCGAGCACCCGAGGCTGATGCTGGCGATGAAGTACGCGGGCTACATCCTCGGCCTCTTCCTGCTGCTGCGGGGGCTCGACCTCTGGATCGTATCGTCCGCCGGGCCGTCCGCGGCCGGCGCAAATCAGCATGCCCGCGCCGGCGTGCTCGCCGTGGTGCTCTCGGCGCTCCTTGTTGTCGCCACGGAGCCCTTCCTACTCAAAGCCGCCCCCGCTTCCGAATACCGAGTGCTTCTCGCGCTTCCGATGCTCGCCACGGCCGCAGCGGCCACGCCCGCCCCTTCGAATTCAACCACAATCCCCGCCACCATGGAAACCTCCACACTCGTATCAATCGGCATATTCGCCGTCCTTCAGGTCGTCATGTACATGACCTGCCTGCGCAAGATCCGTGAGATCGAGACGCAGGACGCCACGCCTCTCCTCAAGCTTCGGCTCATGGAGAACGAGGAGAACCTCTTCGACAGTGGGCTCTACGTCGGGATGATGGGGACCGCGGCCGCGCTCGTGCTGCAGGTGCTGGGCGTGATCGAGCCCAATCTCCTCGCCGCGTACTCATCCAACCTCTTCGGGATCGTCTGCGTCGCGCTCGTCAAGATCCGGCATGTCCGGGGCTACAAGCGCCGCCTCATCCTTGACGCGCAAAAGGTGACCCCGGCTCCGGCCGCCTCATGAACAAGACGCTGCTCCTTTTCATCGTCGATTTCCTATTCCTGAATCTCATCGCGCTGACGCGGTGGGAGAGGGCCCAGCCTGCCCGGCCCAGCCAGCCGCCCGTCAACGCAGTCTCGGCCAACAGCGTGTCAAGGGATCAGGACCTGGTGGAGGCGATGCGGCAGTCGCTTTCCGACGAGCAGCTTTCGAGGCAGTCCGTCGAGCAGAAGCTGGCCTCCGCCGACGCGATGCTCTCGGCTCGCGAACGCTCGCTTGGCCAGCTCCAGGCCGAGAGCCAGAAGCTCACGGCCCAGCTCGTCGACACCCAGAAGGCACAGGCCGACCTGAGCATGAGGTACCAGGCGCAGGTTCAGGAGGACCTGCTGACCAAGAGCCAGCTCGCCCAGATCCAGCGCGACCTCGAGGACAAGAAGGCAGAGGCTGAGCGCCAGAAGGCCGCCTTGGCGGTCCTCGAGAGGCAAAAGGCCGATGCACTCAAGCAGATCGAGGGGCTGACGGTGGCGGTCGCAGTGGGCGAGCGCGATAAACAGCAGCTCGCCGCAAAGGCCATTGAGCTGGAGCATCAGGTCCAGAGCGAGCGCACGGAGCGTGTGAAAGTGGAGCAGGCGACGAACCAGCTCGCCCAGGGCGTAGGACAGCTTGCGCAGAACTCCGGGGAGCTCACCAAGGAGATCCGCGACAACAGGCCCATCAGCGCGAACATCCTGTTCAACGACTTCCTCGCCAACCGGGTGCAGACCACGTTCACGGCCACACGCAAGGGCCTTTTTGGGTTCACGGCGAAGGACCGGGAGACGAAGACGGTGTTCACCACCGACGGCAAGCAGGTGTACGCCCTGGTCGAGGCCGACGACACCCCCTTCTCATTCGGGCAGCCTGGGGCCGACTGGCAGAAGATCGGCGTCGAGTTCGATCGGCCGCCGGACTACAAGTCCATCGGTCCAAGGATCGAGTTCCTTAGGGCTGACCCCAGGGTCGTCGTCGTGCCGGTGGACCCTTCGCAGGTGGCGGCGCTAGGCGCCAAGGTCTACCCCCTTGCAGCGGATCCGTTCAAGTTTCCCGACGCAGTCCTCATCAACGGCGGTGGCCAGGGCTACGGAGAGCTTGGCTTCAAGCTGGACGCAGCCCACCGGGGTTATGTCCGGGTCGACAACCGCCTGTTCAAGCGACTTTTCGGCGATTTCGCCCCCTCAAGGGGGGACCTTGTGTTCAGCAAGAGCGGCGAACTGATCGGGATAATGGTGAACAGCGACTACTGCGTCCTGCTTGGCGACTTCAAGCCCGAGGTCTCGATATCCGCCGGAGACGAGCAGCCCTCGGAGCGCACCGGCAGCCTGCTGGATTCGCTGGCCGCACGGGTGCAGCAGATGCCCATCGAGCTCCAGTAGAGTCCGCCAGGCGGCTAGCTGCGCATGAGGACGGCGCTCCTGACCAGCCCCATCTGGAGCTCGAGCCGCTCGGTGCGCCGCCAGCCGGCGCGTTCCAGCAGCGCCTCGGAGGGCGGAAGGCTCGAGACCGAAAGCGCGGTCTCCCAACGGAAGAACGCATAGAGGAGCGAGAGCCAAGCACGGGCGCGTAGCCTGGCAAAGCCGCCCGGAGGCATCACAAAGTCGGCGAACAGCCAGGGTGCCCCGGGCCTGAGTGCGTGGCCCATTCTGGCGATGATCGACTCGACGCCCTCCGCGTCGAAGCAGTCCAGGACGAACAGGGTGGCTATGCCGTCGAATGATTGATCCGCGGGGACGAAGGTGCACAGGTCCGCGAGGACGAAACTCACCTGCGCGCCGACCCCGCGCGCATCCAGGCGCCGCTTTGCGCGCCGGATCATCTCGGGGCTCGAGTCCACACAGACGATCCGCGCCCCCGGGGCAATCGCGGCCATCCGCTCGGCGCAGCGCCCGTCGCCTTCCCCAAGGAGCAGGATGTCGCGGCACCCCGCGAGCCTGTCCAGGTACTCGAAACGAGCCCGTTCGAGGTCGCTCCCGAACGCCGCGAATTCCAGGGGGCGGTACCATCGGGCCAGCCTGTCGAATCCGCGGCGTGTGCTCATGACGCTGTCCCCAGCAGCAGGACGGCAGCTGGGCTCAGCAGCGCGACGTCCGCGAGGACGCGGGCGAGCCGGTGCCCGATGCGTGTCTCGACGAGGTCGACGGCCCCGAGGACGATCCCGCTTGCGATGCCGCAGGGTGCGGCGGATCCGGAGAGGCCGTGTGCCGCCGCCCACAAGGCGGCACACAGGGCCGCCGCGGCCCAAGGAAGCGCCCTGAGGACCCCGGTGCGGCGCAACTGCAGGGCGAGCGAGGTCTGTCCGTGGCTCATGTCTACCTCGTCCTCCCAGAGCGAAATGAGCGCGCAGTTCGCGAAGCAGAGCAGCGTGAATATCGCTAGCGGCGCCGCGGCCTGCGCGATGAGGGCTCCGGGTCTGCAGAAGGCAAAGAGCGCGGCGCCCGCCGCAAGCAGGAGGGCGACGCACACCTCCTTCGGTGCGCGCCAGCGGCTGTTGCGGTGGACCAGCTGGTGGGAGAGCAGGTAGGCGCAAACGGCCGCCAGCAGCGCGAGACCGGCGCGCAGCTCGCGGGGGCTCAGTCCCCGCACCGACACGGCCACGTCGAGCGCGAGCACGGCGCACCAGAGCGCGGCGATGGGCCAGCGCCAATCCTGGTGAAAGAGATGCCGATGCGTGCGGATTGAACCGGGTACCAGACGCCAGCCTTCGATCCAGCGGTCGGCCGCATAGGCTAGCCAGACCGAGCTGCCGAGCACGATGACCTCCGGGGCGCCGAGTTTTACGCCCGCCCTGGCGGCGATCAGCTGCTGCCACAACAGGACCACCGCCGGCGCGTCCAGGGACAGTATCGTCGGCCAAATCCACCATGGGGGTTTTTCTTCGAAGCTGGATTGCACGGAAACCATGCACCATGTCTACTGGCCGCGGATTCTCAACCCCGGGCGCCGCATCAGATACTCAATGCCACCGAACATCCTATGGATTGTGACCACCCAGTGGCGCGGCCAGGCCCTGGGATGCGCGGGCGACGCCAATGCCCGCACCCCGTTTCTCGACTCCCTTGCGGGGAAGGGCGCCGTGTTCAGGCAGGCGGTCACGCCGCACCCGTTTGGGCCCTTTGCCAGGGCCGCCATGCTGACTGGGGTCAGGTCACCCGCCAACGGGATCCGGGACTATTTCGACCCGCTCCCGCCGCAATCGCGCACGGTGGCGCACCAGATGGGGGAGCGGGGCTACTCCACGGCGTTTTTCGGGAAATGGCACCTTTACGATAGGAGCGTTGCCTCGCCTCTGGTTGGCGACGACCACGCCCGAACGATCGTGCCGGCCGGGCACCGCGGGGGCTTTGGCTTCTGGGAGGGCTTTGAAAGCGGCTTCCTGATCAACGATCCGTGGCTGCACGGAACGAGGCTGGCAAGGCCCCGCAAGTTCGAGGGCTACCAGAGCGACGTGGTTTGCGAGCGGGCGCTCGAATTCCTTCGGGAGCTGGCCTCCCCATGGTTCGCCGTCGTCAGCTTCGAGGCGCCGCACCCGCCCTACGGCGCGCCCGCAGCGGGAATCGCGCCGCGCGAACCGGGTTCACTTGTGCTTCGAGCGAACGTCCCTGCGGGACCGCCCGCCGAGAGGGCGCGCCGGGAGCTCGCGGGGTACTACGCGCACATCGAAGCAACCGACCGCTCGGTGGGCAGGCTCGTCGCGGGCCTGCCGCCCTCGACCGCCGTTATCTTCACTTCAGTTCACGGGGACATGCACGGCTCGCACGGACTGTTCCGCAAGGGATGGCCCCACGACGAGAGCGTCAGGGTCCCCTTTATCGTGAGGGGGGGCTTTGAGGGCTGGAGTGAGGACACCCCGCTGTCACTGGTCGATCTACCCCGCATGACAACGGACCTTGCCGACCGCGTTAGCCCGGGGCTTCCCCCGGACAGCGCGCAGATATCGATGCCGTCGGTGGTAAGCCTGTCCGACCAGTGCGACCGCGTCTGGGCCGGCGTTCGCACCGCCCGCCGCAAGCTGGTGCTCAACGAGGACCGTACACCCTGGCTGTTCTTCGACCTGGAAGCCGATCCCGGCGAGGAGCGCAATCTCGCAGGCGACCCCTCAAGGGCAGCGGAGGTGGCCGCTCTGACGGTGCTCGTCAGGGCTTGACCGCGGGTGAGCCCTTGCCCTTCGAGAACTGGCGCCGGATGGCGGCGACGATCTCGTGGAGCTTCACCGGCTTGGAGATGTAGTCGTCCATACCGGCATCCAGGCATATCTCCCGATCGCCCTGCATGGCGTTGGCGGTGAGCGCAATGATCTTCGGCTGCCGGTCCAGAGGCACGGTGCGCCTTATCAGTCGGCTTGCCTCCAGGCCGTCCATCTCCGGCATCTGGAGATCCATTAGGACAAGGTCATAGCTGCGGTTGTTGAAGGCGTTGAGGACCTCGAGCCCGTTGCCCACCGCGTCGGCGTTGTAGCCCATGCGCTCCAAGAACCTGAGCGCCACCTTTTGGTTGACCGCATTGTCCTCGGCGAGGAGGACCGTGAGCGGGATCTCCTCGGCAATCGGGCGGTCCTCATGGCGGGCCTGTGGCGCTGCGCCGGCGACCGGTTTCTTGCCGAGCGTGTGGAGTGCCTGGTAGAAGGCCAAGGTCTTGATGGGCTTGGAAAGCGTTGCGTAGGGCTGGCCGTCCGCGGGCGCCGCGGGGGCGGTCTGGCCGAGCCTGAAGAGGACAAGCCTCGGGCCCTTGATCGACGCCGTTGTCTCCAGCGCCCGGTCGCTGTTGAACTCCGGCAGGTCGAGGATGACGATTGCCGGCGGGACCGCCAGGGTGGGCGCCAGCTGGACCGCCGACGCGGGGTCGTTTGCAAAGACGCAGCTGGCACCGAGCGCCTCGAACAGCGTCCGCAGGCGCGCGCGTGTGATCGGGTTGTCCTCGATGCAGAGCGCGGTTGCACCGTGAAGGTCGATGCCGGCGAACGGCGGGTTCGAGACCTCCGCCGGGCGCTGGGCCGCCTCGGTCATGAAGGTGATCGTGAAGGTCGAGCCCTTCTCGGGCTCGCTCTCCACCCGGATGTCGCCGTTCATCAGCTGGGTGAGGCGCTGGCATATCGCCAGTCCCAGTCCCGTGCCGCCGTACTTGCGGGTTGTCGACGAGTCGACCTGGCTGAACGCCTTGAAGAGGCGGTCGACCCGGTCCTGGGGGATGCCGATGCCCGTGTCCTGCACGGCGATCTCCAGCCGCATGCGGCCCGCCTGGCTGGAGCGCATCGTCGCGTCGAGGGGGATTCTCTTCACCTGGATCGAGATGCTGCCCGATGGGGTGAACTTGATGGCGTTGTTGATCAGGTTGACGATGATCTGGCGCAGACGCGTCACGTCGCCCACGATCCAGGGCGGGACGTCGGGCTCGACGTGGTAACCGATCTCCAGCCGCTTCGCGGCCGCGGTGGGGGCGAAGAGATCGAGGGCCTCCTCCACGCAGAGCGCGAGCTCGAAGGGAGCGCGCTCCAGTTCCATCTTGCCTGACTCGATCTTGGAGAAGTCCAGGATGTCATTGATGATCGTCAGGAGGGCCTCGCCCGAGGTTCGGATGGTGTTGACGAAGTCCCTCTGCTCGGCCGTGAGGGGTGTCTCCATCAGGATGCTCGTCATCCCTATGACGCCGTTCATCGGCGTGCGTATCTCGTGGGACATCGAGGCGAGGAACTCGCTCTTGGCCCGCGAGGCGAAGTCGGCCTCGGCCTTGGCGCGGCGCAGCTGGTTCTCCGTTTCCACCCGGGAGGTGATGTCGTTCTCGATCGCGATGTAGTTCTCCACCTGCCCCGCCTGGTTGCGAACGACCTGCACCTCCAGGTGCAGGTAATATTTCCGGCCGGACTTCGAGTAGTGGACGATCTCGGTGTTCGAGCCCACGCCCTTCGCAATCTCGTTGCGGATCAGTTCGGCCTGGGCCGCATCGGTGTCCGGTCCGCTCAGCAGGGTGCCCGGGTCCTTGCCGACCACCTCCTCGAGCGTGTACTCCATGACGCGGCAGAAGGCGCTATTGACCCACTCGATCTTGCCGTCGGCGGAGCCGATGATGACGAGGTTGTCCGTCTTCGAGGCGACAAGGGACAGCTTGCGTGCCTCGGCCTGGCTCTCCCTCAAGGCCTGTTCGGACTCGCGCCTCGTCGTGATGTCCTGGACAGTGCCGATGATGCGCGTGGGCCTTCCGTTGGGCCCGGCCATGACGGACTTAGACCGCACGTAGACCCAGCGCCACTCACCCGTGCGCGAGCGCACGCGGTACTCGGGGTCGATGAACGAGGCGATTCCGTTGAGCTGCGACTCCGTGCGCTTGCGGTAGACAGGCAGGTCGTCTGGGTGGATCAGCGACTGCCAGACCTCAAGGGTCGAGGGCATCCGGCTGTGCTCGTAGCCCAGGAGGCTCCAGAGGCCCGGACTGTAGTAGACGTGCCCCTTGGTGACGTTCCATTCCAGGATGCCGATCTGCGTGGAGTCCAGGGCGAGGCGAAGGCGTTCGTCGGAGACCTTCAGCCTCGCCTCGATCCTGCGCCTCTCCTCGTTTTCGGCGACAAGCCTCTTGTTGGAGAGCTCGGAGAGATACTGGCCGAGGCTTGCCCGGCGGGCGAGGTGGAGGGTGAACCCAAGGAGTATGGTGATCAGCAGGCCGCCGAAGAGCGCCATCTCCGGCAGGTAGCGCCTGTCTCTTGCAAGGGCCGTCTCGGTGGGCGTGAGGGAGATCCGCATGCGTTCGTCATAGATGGTGTATCCCTTCCCGAACTCCTCCTCCTGGGTCTTCTCACCCACCAGGGCCGACCGGTAGACTTCCGTGCGTCCGATCGAAACCGCAATCGAGTAGTCGCCCGTGAGCTTGAGCTGCTTGGCGACCGAGGCGAAGAGCCTGGCATACAGGTATTCTGCGGCGACGAAGCGATGGGATTTCCCGCTGTGGCCGATGCGGGAGTAGATGGCGAAGCCCCAATTCTTCTTGCCCCCAATCTCCTCGAGGGTGGCCAGCGCTGGCGCGTTCGTCGAATCGGCGGCGTCCATGGCGTCGGACCTCTTGGAATCCAGGGTATGGTCGAAACCCATGGAAGTGAGATTCTCCTGGACGGGATAGACCCAGACCGTGCGCAAATGGCGGTCCTGTGCGGTTTTTTCTACGAGGGCTATCGAGACACAGCCGATCTCCTTGGATTCGTCGAAGACCCCGGCGACGTCCGTCTGCCACGCGGCTAGGTTGTTGTCAGGGCTGTCGTTCTCGTTGCGCGCAAGCCTGTCCAGGGCATTGGTCTGCTGGTCGATGACGGATTTGATTACTGTCGCGATCTGGTCCCTCGCGTTCGCAGCCTTTGTCTCGAGAATCGACACCTCGCGCTGGTGCAACCCCACCCAGAGCATGAGGGTGAGCGTGAGCGTCCCGATTACCGCGGGCATCGGCAGCCACGCAGGGAAGCCTCCCTCGTTCTTGAGGCTTTCCCGCCAGGCGAGCACCAGGAGCGCGGTTCCGGTGACCAGCAGCGCGCAGGCTGTGATGGCTGAAATGGCGGTTCCGGTGCCCCAGTCGTAGACGGCGGGAAGGTCGAACGCGTATCCCAGCAGGGTCGCAAATCCCACTGACGAAAGGATGGAGCCCGTCACTGCCTCCGCGAACAGGCGCTCGCGCGCCCTCTTCTCGGTGATCCTCCATGTCAGGGTGAGGCCCGCAAGCATGATGCAACCCACGGCCATGATCGAGCCGCGCCCCGGGAAAACCGTCTCGATCAGCAGCGAGTCGCGTGCGATGAGCTCATCAATCCTCAGGTCGACCTTGAACAGGTTCTCTGCGACAGTCATTATGCCCACGATGGCGGGGAGCAGGGCGGCAAGGGCGGCCTTGCGAGCGCCAAACTCGCGTCCAAGCAGCGCCAAGCCGATGGCAAGGAAGCAGAGCCCTTCGTTCGCCTTGATCGGCGCCGGTGCGAACTGGCCCAGCTGCACCATCCCATCGACATGGAATATCCATCCCAGAAGCGTCCACGTGCCGACAGCCACCGTGATCCCTGCAAGGGCAAGCGATGTCCGCTCGGCCCAGGACCGGCGGGGCAATGTGTTGACGTTGTCCATGAGGCCCGTGCGCGACATTAGGTGTTTTGCGCTACACGGGGCAATGCGTTTCGGCTGCGGGTTTTACGAAGGCGGCGCCGGGCCAGCATCGCCGGTCACGACTTGGGGGTGGTCGGCGTTGCGGGCGGGGTCGACTTGGCACCTGCATCAACCTTGAGGTCATCCGTCTTCAGGAGGTTCAGCGGGCTGTAGGCGAGGCTCCACGAAGGCTTGTCGATGCTGCCCGTCAAGCGGACGCGGAACACGGCAGAGATGGGTGTCGAGAGGGCGTTGAAGATCTGCAGCAGGAACCGGCTTTCCTGGAACGGGTACACGGTCGCCGAAAAGTCGAGCTGGCGCCGGTCGATGGCGTAGATCCCCTTCGCCTTGATCGCGGAGTTTGCCCCGATCACACTCAGGTCCGGTATGACGATCGAGGTGTTCTCGATCTTGAACTCAGCTCGGGCCTGCGTGAAGCGCAACTCCGGGAATTTCAGGAACTTGGAGAGCCCGCCAAGCAGCGCCACCTCTCCCAGCTGGGCGCCTTGGACCTGGAAGTTCCCGTCGCCGCTAAAGGACCCCAGATCGCCGGGTTTCCCTTCCCCGGAGACGTTCAGGTCGAGCCCAACCCCGGATTTGTCCCGGGCAAACGTTTCCAATGCGGTGGAATTGCCCTCCTTCTTCTTGAGTACATATCCGGCCCCTGCCGCCGCCGCCTGGCCGAGGCTAGCGCCGTCAAGCGACGCCTTGAAGCGTATCCGTCGGTCGGTACCCGCGCCGCTGACCTGAGCGGATCCCGTCAACGTGCCGCCGGCGAACCCAGCCTCGATGTCGTCCACCGAAACGATGTCGTCCTTCAGGTCCACCTTGAAGGAGGCCTTCTCGAAGGCGACACCGTGGATCCTCAGGTCGGAGACGGCCTTCACGTCCATGTGGAGGAGCTTGTGGCGGTCCCCAGGGGCCGCGGGACCGTCAAAATGACCCCGGGCGTAGATGGAGGGGGCATGCGCGAATTCGAACGTGGCGATGGCGGCACCCCCCTCCGCGGGGAGCAGCTTGCCGAGCGGGGCCGGATCGATGGTCGACGACACGTCGATGTCGAGGCTGCTCCAGCGACCGTTCACCGGCTCTGTTGCAAGGCGGAACGAGCCCTGGGCCTCCCCGGCATTCCTCTTGGCGCTGAAATCAAGGCCCTCGCACCCGTTCTCATCGACGAAGAGCAGCGTCCGCACGCCATCGAAGGGAACTCCGACGAGCACGGGTTGCTTCGCCGTCACATAGCCGAAGACCGAGAAGTCGCGGTAGCGCACGTAGTGCCCCCGCACGTCCACGTTGGCCTCTGCGGGCTGCGCCGGGAACTCGAAGTGCTTGAAGAGGCCCTGCCACCAGTCGCCTGGAAACCACGGCGAGATATCGAGCGGCCGCAGTCTGCCCGAAAGCAGGTACCTGTATGCCCGGGTGGGAAAGTTCTGCTCATATGAGCCGGAGGCGAAGTTGTCGCCACTTCGCGCCAGAGCCCTGCGCGCAGCCAGGTACGCGCCGTCAAAGGAGACGTCGCCCCGGGCCTCGTCAAAGTGGACATGGTAGGCCGTGAAGTTGCGCCCATCCACATGGGACGTCACATCCTGGAACTTCCACCCCCGGGCGAGACGAACCCGCCCGGAAACCGCCACGGGCTCGGTCAGGTCGGCGAACCTCCGGATGTCCGTGTGCAGGTGCCCCGAAAGGGCGTCGATGATGCTCGGTGAAAACAGCCCGTCGAACGCGATGCTCGCCGACTTGGACGCGAGATCGAGCTCCCCTCCCGCCCAGACTGGGCCGTCGAAGAGCCAAGCCGTGACGTTGGCCGTCACAATCCGGCCCTCCTTGGGCACGATGCGCACGATGGGTGCCGACACGACCGCACCCTCGCCGGTCACCGACCCGGCGGTTACGTCCAGCTGCTTCGGGCTGAAGGAGAGGGTGTCGACCTGTAGGATGCCGCGGGTCAGCAGCCTGACTCCCGTCACCTCGACCTTGCCCCCGAGCTTCACGTCATCCGCGGTGCAGACGAGCGTGGTCATGAGCGGCGCGCCGCCCAAGAGCGGGAAACGCGTCTCCGCATGCAGGCCCGAGGCCTCGACGGGAAACGGACCGCCGAGCGACAGGGCCGCCGCCCCCAGTTCGGCGTACACGATGGCGCCCCTTGTGTCGGAGGGCGTCAGGACCGCCGTGACGATTGCCTGGTTGAGGCCGCTCATCTGCTCCTCTGCTTTTGAGAACTCGCGGCTTAGCACAACGTAGTTCTTCGACACGAACTCCGCAAGCGGCAGCGATGTGGCCGCGCCCTTTCCGGTCTTGGCCACATGCCCGGCGTTGACCGTCCCGTGGGCGGAGAGCGCAATGCCTCCCAGGCGGCAATTCAGGTAGTCGACCGAAAACTCATCGCCCCTGGACGTGATCGAGAACCCGGCGTCGAGGTCCTGCACCATCTTCTCCGCGCGACCGGATGAGGAGAGCATCGCCGGTATGAAAAGGTTGGCCCCGATGGCCCTGATTTCCCGCGCCTCGAACCGCCGCTCGAAGAGGGCCCAGGGATCGAGCCTGATGTAGATTGCGTCGGCCGTCACCACGGGCTCCGCGAAGGAGGCGAGCCTGAAGCGGGCGCGCTCCAAAAGGACGCGACCCGACGGGTCGAAGATCGCCCGGCCGAATTTCACCGAGATGCCCGACTCCGCGAGATGGTCCTCGATCGCCCGCAGGAGGAAGCGCGGGATCTGCAGCTCCTTCACGGAGGCGACATAGATTTGCAGCGCGAACAGAAGCGCCAGCAAAAGCCAGCCCGTCCAGACAGCGGCTGTCAGGAGAGCCGAGGCGCAATAGTGGGCGCCTGCGATGCAGGGCCTAATGAGTCCCTCGCGCATCGGGTCAGGGCTTGGTGAGGGTCCAGAGGGCGTCGAGCAGAGGCTGCTCGACCGCGAAGACCGCCCCGAACTCCTTGGATCCAGCGAGCTGCTCCGTGCCCCCGGTGCGTTCGGCGAACCAGAGGCGCATGGTGCTCACCTGGCCGCCGCCATTGCCGCCAGGCAGGGAAATCGTTGCCTCGAGCCGATAGCGCCACGCGCGAACCTCGCCAGCCGCGAAGACCTTGTCCGGGAACCCGTCCTCTATGAACTTGGCGGCTCTGAGGGAGCCCAGCTGGGCGACCAGCGCGGAGAGAGCCTCCTTGCGGGGTCCGGGCTCGGCCGCGAAGACCGTGTCCCACGTCTCGGAGTCCGAGAGCTTGTGCGAATAGATGACGGAGTCATCGGCCGCGTTCGACAGCACGAGCGAGGTGATGCGCGCCGAGGAGGGAAGGGAGTACAGGAGGCGCTCGCGCCAGGCCAGCGGGGAGGCGCTCGTCTCGGCGAGGATGTCCGGCTCGACCGCGTAGACGGAGGAGGAGCCCGCGATCCTCGCGTAGGCGACGTTCTCCCTCTGGGTGGGCAGACCTATCTGAAGGGTTTCCTGTGCAGCCGCCCCGCCCGTCAGCGTCAGCGCAATCTCCCTCTCCGGCTTGTTGAAGCCCCAGTTCTCAAGGTTGGCCGCCGTCGGCGCGTCGCTCTGGAACTTGAGAGCCGAGAGCGTTTCGAGCTGGCTGAGGAGGCGCTGCACCGCCGCCGTGTCCGCCTGCAGGGTCTGCGGCGCCTGGGTCACAACGCCCCGGCGGATGATCTGCCAGCTGGCGTCGTGGCTTCCCGCGGCCGGCTCGAGGCGCTGAAGCGCAATCTCCTTCTGGTTGGGCGCGGAGAGGGCGATGGACGTCACCATGTTCGGGTCGAAGTCGAGGATGTGCCTGTCGCGTAGCTCGTCCGCCGCGTTGCGTAGGGTGTTCATCAGCACCTGCGGTATCTCGACAGTGAATACTGCGCTCCGGTCCTCAAGCTGTGCGTAGTAGGTGTCGCCGCCCGCTGAACCGCCGACCAGGAGAGTCTGCTGGCGGTTGTTGCCCTCGAGTGTGATTCGCAGGGCAGGAGCCGCGGAGGGTGCTGCGGCCGGCCCGTTCTGCAGGACGAAGGACTTCACCCTTAGAGAATTGAGCTCGTTGATCGTCAGCTCGGCCTCCTTTTTGTCCGCGCGTGCGATGACCGGCGTGTCAAACGACCACTTTCCCCCGTCGTGGCGGATGCGCACCCTGACGCCGGACGGGGCCGCCGTCTGGAGATTCACGGAACGCGCCTCGAAGACCGGGATCGAGAAGATCGTATCCGAACGAAGCTGGTCGAAGGGCACGACCAAACTGTCGGCCAGCGAGCGGTCCACCACGTGGATGCGCTCGCTGTCGGGCGAGAGCAGGTACAGGTGATCGCCGACCTTGGTCGTGTCACCGATGCGCAGGATGGTCGTTGGGCCGGACGGGGCCCCGTTGGCGCCAAGCTCCCCCGACGCGAACCGAACCGTCAGCTTGGGCTGGTCCAGCCCATAGTCCGAGAGCTTCTGCCCGTTCTTCTCGAGATCACGGGTGCTGAAGCTTGTCACATGCTCCAGGAACTGCAGCTCGTTGATGATCCGTCCCACCGCGTTGCTGTTTGCCGGCCATTCCACGGGCTTGGTGAGGTACCAGCCGTCGGCCCGGCGCTCGATGCTGTAGGTCGATCCCGGCGTCGGCCCGCTCACCTCGAGCGAGCGGATGTCCGAGGCCTCCGCCCCCAGCACGCGGCGGCGCGCCTCGAGCGAGGCCCTCTCAATCCTCCAGTCGCGCTCGAAATAAAATATAAAGAAGAACAGCGCGACGTTGAGGAAGAGAAGGACCAGTGTGACTTTGGAGCGCATTGCGGTGGGACGATGGGTTCGGCGCGGGTACTCGGTTGTGGATGCGTCAGGTTCTGCGGGCCCAGTATACGGCGATCCCGAGGAGCGCCGCAACGCCGGGGAGTATCAGCATCAGGGCGTAGCGCATCCGGGCGAGCTCGCCCGCACCGAGAGAGAGCTGGAAGCGGTCGATCGGCCGCGGAGGGACGTTGAGCGCAGCGTCGCGCCCGACGGTCCAATTGACCGCGCCGAGGAACATCGCGAGGGCGCCGGCGTTCGTGACGCGGGCGTTGGCGATCATGTCCCCCGAGCCGAAGACAACGATGCGGCCCCCGGGGACGCTGAAGGGCAGGTCGCCCCGCACGCCCACGCGCTCGGAGGCCACGGCCACACCGAGCCTGTTGGGAGGGTCCATCTGGGGCAGCCCCTTGATGTCGATGCCGGGCGTGAAGGTTTGGACACCGCGGTTGCGGTAGTCGACCTCGCCCCATGCGGACGGCGAGGTCGCCGCCAGCGTCACCACGGTAAGGCCGGCCCCGGCGGGCCGGCCCGGAAGCGGCCTGACGCTGCGCGCCCGGCCGATGCGCAGCGACTCCTTGTAGTCGAGCATGGTCTGGGTGATCGGGTGGGGGGCGAAGGCCCGGATGATGAGGTCGCCGTCCTCCGACATGTTGTCGGAGCCCAGGTCGAAGATCATGTCGTCGTCGACCAGGATTCCCCAGTCGTCCAGGAGCAGGTCGTTCAGGCCCGGCTGCGTGTTGGGCTGCAGGAAAAGGATGAGACGGCCTGCTCCCGCGCCCAGGTACTGGCGCAGCAGCTCTTGCTCAAAGGGCGTGAAGGCGTCGATCGGCGCAGCGCTCACCAGCAGAGATGCGTCGGACGGGACCTTGCGCGCGGCCGCGAGCTCGATGGTGTCGACGTCGTAGTTGCGCATCCGCAACTGGTCGCGCACAAGCGATAGGCCGTTTGAGGGGTCGACGTCATCGGGCCGCATTTCCGCGTGCCCCACCAGGAAGTAGATCTTCTTCCGCTCGGGGTTTGAGACGTCGAGGATCGCGGCCGTCAGGGCCTGCTCGCCCGTGAACGACTTGCGCACGTGGTCCTCGACCCGGTACAGCTCCGTGTTGATGTTGAGGATTCGCCTCTTGTCGCCGCACGTGACGAGCACCTCCCCGGGCTGCTCGACACCGTACTTCTCCGTTTTCCGGCGGTCCTGATAGATGTCCACCGTCTCGACGCGTATCTGGCCCGCGGGGTTGGACTCGGTTGCATTCACATATTCGCGCAGAAGGCCTGAAACTTCGGGCTCGTCGGACTGGCCGTTCGTGGTCACCACGATCTGCACCGGACGCGAGAGCTCGCGGAGATACGAGAGCGACTCGGGTGAAAGGGAGTACCTGCGGTAGCGCGTCAGGTCGAACCTCCACGAGTGGCTGCCGGCGAGGTAGTTGAGCCCGCCGACCAGTGTCATGAATAGCACGGCCTGAAGGACGAGGTTGAGGGTTCTGACCCATCGGGCGGCTCTGGAGCTGTCGATCACGGTGCGTGGGGTCCCCGGGCTAGCTGTGGAGCAACTTTGCCTCCACGCTCAGGATGCTGAAGATGAGGGCGAGGAACGTGCCGCTGACGTAGAACAGCAGTTCACGCGTGTCGACGACCCCCCGTGTGAAATCCTCGAAGTGGTTCGAGATCTGCGCATACTCGACGGCGGCCTTGAGCGGCGCCAGAGCCTCGCGGTCGAGCCAGATTGCGCTGCCAAGGTAGCGCCCGCCTAGGATAAGGGCGATCAGCATGGAAGCGCACATCATGCCAGCCACCGCCTGGTTGCGCGAAAGCGCGCTCGAGAAGACGCCTATCGCGATGAAAAAGAGCCCCGATATGGCGATGAAGAGGTACCCCCCCACGATGGGGCCGGGGTCGATCAGGTGGTTGTCCCCAGCGAACCTCTTGAGGATGTAGAAGAGCCCCGAGGTCGAGCCCCAGAACGCGAGGTAAAGCAGGTATGCAGCCGCATACTTTCCGAGGACCACCTCCGTGGTCGTGACCGGCGTCGTCAGCAGGGTCTCGATCGTCCCAAGGCGGCGCTCCTCCGCAAGGCACTTCATCGTCAGGAGCGGCACCATGAAGATCACCGGCATCCAGTACAGCTGGAAGAACACGGCCACGGGCGACTCGGCCTGCGCCGCCTTGCTGAACTGCTCCAATATGTCCGTGAAGATGAAGCCCATCAGCCACAGGAAGAGCACGCCCGCGATGTAGGTGCTTGGGCTCACGAGCAGCATCCGGATCTCGTGGCTGAGTATGGTGAAGAAGTGCTTCATGGCTTTTCCCCCGGTTTGCCGACCTCCGACACCGAGTCCCAGCTGCGCCTGGTCGCGGCAAGGAACACGTCCTCAAGCGTGGGTTGCGCGCGGCTCAGGGCGCGCACGCGCAGGCCCTCGGATTGGCAGGCTCGCAGTATGGCCTCTCCCTCGTCGTCGTCGTTGACCGTCTTGAGCGTGACTTTGCGGAATCCCTGCGCATCGGGCTCCCCCTCGGATGCGACTGAGAGACCCGGGTCGATCGAACCCAGCAGGAACGGGAGCGATCCCAGGGGACCCGAGGCCTCTATCTCGTAGGCGGACTGGCCCAGCACGTCGCGCCGCAGCTCCGCGGGCGTGCCCTGCGCCACGATCCTGCCCTGGTTGATGATGAGAACGCGGTCGCAGGTCATCTCGATTTCGGGAAGGATATGGCTGGAGATCAGCACGGTCATCCTGCCCCGCAGGCTTGAGATCAGGTCGCGCACGATGAGGATCTGGTGTGGATCGAGGCCGATGGTCGGCTCGTCCATAATGATCACCGGCGGCTCCGCTAGCACCGACTCGGCGATCCCCACGCGCTGGCGGAAACCCTTTGAGAGCCTGCCGATGATCTTGTGGCGCACGCGCTTGAGGTCGCACAGCTCGAGTACTTCGTCGATGCGTGACCCTAGCTTGCGGCGGGGAACCTCCTTGAGCCTGCCCCTGAAGTACAGGTACTCGCTCACGCGCATCTCCTCGGGCAGGGGGTTGTTCTCGGGCATGTAGCCCACGCGCCGCTTCACGGCATCGGGCTCAGTTGCCACCGGGTAGCCGCAGATGGAGACGCTGCCTGAGGTGGCCGGCAGGTAGGCCGTCAGGATCCTCATGGTCGTGGACTTGCCTGCGCCGTTCGGCCCGAGGAATCCGATGATCTCGCCGCGGGGGACCGTGAAGCTGATCCCGTTGACAGCCGCGACCCCGGCGAACGTCTTCACAAGGTTCGTGACCTCGATTGCGGGGGCCTGGCGGTTTTCTGGCATTGCGTGTGTCTTTCCTTAGCCCGGGGGCTCAGGCGCCCTTGTCAAGAGTCACCTCGCCCGCCCGGTACCCCCGGGTGCGCCCGTGCTCGTCGCAAAGCAGCAGCGATCCCACGTTGTCCACGCCGAGAACGCGGCCGTGCTTGCGCCTGCCTGCCTCCGAAAGGGTGACCTCGCGCCCCCTGAGCACGTCGTACTTGTTCCAGCGCTCGGCGAATGTGTCGCCGTGGTCCCCGTCGAGGAACCGCTCGTACGCAAGGAGCACCCGCCCGATGAGGGCCGCCGTCAGCCGGTTCAGGTCGACCGGCCCGCCCGCGAGCTCGGAAAGCGACACCGCGCTCTTGGCGAGGTCGGCAGGCCACCCCGACTCGGGGCTGTTCACATTGAGCCCCAGGCCGAACACGAGGTCGCGCACCTGATCGGCGTCGACCCGGGCTTCCGTCAGCATTCCGCCTGCCTTGCGCCCTCCAAAGACGATGTCGTTGGGCCATTTAATGCCCGGCGCAACGGGCGCGAATTTCGACACCAGCTCGCAAATGGCGACCCCCATCCAGAGGGTGAAGGTCTGCATGCGCTCGGGCGTCATGCTGGGTCGGAACGCGAAGCTGGAGTAGAGGTTTCCGTTGGCCTCGCTATGCCACACACGCCCGAAGCGGCCGCGTCCGCGGGTCTGGCGGCGCGCAAAGACCGCAAAAGGCGCCGCACGCCCGGATGCGAGTTCACGCGCGGCCTCGTCGTTGGTGCTGTCCACCTCGTCGAGGATCATGAAGCTGAATCCCCTGCGGCGCACGCGCAGCTGCGCCTCGACCAACCCGGCGTGAAGGCCTTTTGGCCTCTTTGACAGGCGGTAGCCCTTGGCGGGCAGCGCGTCAAAGCCGAAGCCCTGGGCCCTTAACTTCTCCATGTGGTGCCAGACAGAGACTCGGCTCACACCAAGCTTTGAGGCTAGCGTTCCTCCCGACACCCATCCCGGTTCGGCGGCAAGAAGCTCCCGCAGGATCAGGATTTCCGTCACTTACCCGCGCCTCCCAAGAGGCTCCCTACCGGGCCAGAGTTCCAGCCGGCGTCCGAGCGCATGAAGGTGTCCTGGGTTTCCTTTTGGATGAGGTTGGCTTCCGTCGTGTCGCCTCCGCGCGCCATGGCGTAGGCCGTCTCATTGAGATCCTCTATGGCGGCCAGCCTTTGGTCCTCGTAGATCATTTCCTTGGCTTGCCCCGAGTTCAGTCCGAAGAGATTGCCAATGAGCAGGCCGGGATGGTTCTTGAACGAGAGATCGATCAGCCCCTCTGGTGTGTAGAGATCGCGCTCGCGGAACACCGGTGGGCGGCTTTCCCGGACGATGTACTTGGGAAGCCTGGGGATATCGTTCTTTGGCTTGTCGATGTCACGCAAGTCCTGCGGCTCCTCCGTCACGACAGGCGTAGGGGTCGGCGGGTTGAACTTGGGCATCCCGTCGGCCAGCGCCGCCGCGAGGTTGGATGAAACGGTTCTCGTATCGCCGCTCGTGTCCGCCGATACGGGCAGGGGAACGGGGGCCTCGCGCCTTTGCGCAAGGAGCAGATTTGAATTGTCTTTGGAATCCTCGGTTGACGCGGCCGGCGCCTCAGTCGCAGTACCATCTGGGGGGGCAGGGGGCGCCACATTCTGCGCCGCTGCCACGGATGCTGAAGCCGCCAGGATAAGTAGCAATTTGCAGAAGGGTTTCATAGTCGCTCTCTATGCAGAAACCTAACCCACGCGATGGTTCCGCGCAACCCATTCCTTGGAGAGGCACTCGGGGAGGTGGGAATGCTCCGATAAATTGCCTTCCAGTGACTTAGGAACGCACTTGCCCGGTTCCTATTACCAGCCACTTGTAACTGCAAAGTTCCCTAAGTCCCATGGGTCCACGCGCGTGCAGCCGGTCCGTGCTGATGCCGATCTCAGCGCCAAACCCGAACTCATACCCGTCGTTGAAACGGGTGCTCGCATTCCAAAAAACGGCCGCGCTGTCGACGCCCGCGAGGAACCGCTGGGCCGCGGCCCCATCGGAGGTCACGATCGCGTCGCTGTGCGCCGAGCCGTCCCGGTTGATCGTCGCAATGGCTTCGTCGACGGACCCGACAACGCGCACGGCGATGACCAGGTCGAGGAACTCGGTCCTGAAGTCGGCCGCTTGGGCAGGGTCATGCGCGATTGCGGCCTTCGTTAGGATGGCGGTCGATGCCGCGTCGCAGCGCAGCCTCACGCCCTTCGCCGCGAGGGCCGCACAGACGCGCGGCAGGAGCACGGGTGCGGCGTCCGCGTGGACTAGCAGCTGCTCCGCCGCGTTGCAGACACCGGGCCTCTGGGTCTTCGCGTTCACGACGATCGACTCCGCCATCGCGGGGTCGGCGGCCTTGTCGAGGTATACGAAGCAGACCCCCGTGTAGTGCTTGATCACGGGAATCGTGCTGTTCTCGGTGACAAAGCGGATGAGCCCCTCGCCGCCCCGGGGGATGATGCAGTGGATGTGTGAGTCCAGCTTCAGGAGGATGTTCAGCGCCGCCCTGTCGGTGGTCGGCACGAGCTGGACGCAGTCCCGCGGCAGCCCGGCGGCGGCGAGCGCCCCTGAGATGAGGGCGGCGAGGGCGGTGTTGGTCTCGAAGATCTCGCGTCCGCCCCGAAGGATGGCGGCGTTTCCGCTCTTCAGGCAGAGTACGGCGCAGTCTATCGTGACGTTGGGGCGCGCCTCAAATATGACGCCGATGACGCCGATGGGAACACGGACCTTCCTCAGGACCAGCCCGTTCGGCCGCGTGGTCTCCTCAAGCACCTCGCCGACAGGGTCGGGCAGCCCCGCGACTTGGCGCACGGACTCCGCAAGGTGGCGCAGCCGGGCCGGGTTCAGGGTGATGCGGTCCAGTTCGGCGGCGCCTAGGGCCTTTGCCGCCGCCGACTCCAGGTCGCGGCGATTCGCGGCCATCAGTGCCTCGTGCGAGCGGTCTATTCCGTCGGCAATCTGCATGAGCGCCGCGTTTCTCTCGCCGGTAGGCGCGACCGCAAGCTGGAGCGACGCCGCGCGGGCGCGCTCCGCTATTTGGGTGACGAGTGCTTTGAGGTCCTGTGGCACGGTGAGTTGACGACAGTCGCCCGGCGCAGGCCCTTCGGCAAAGAAAAATTAAGGCCGCCCTGGATCAGTCGAAGATGCGCCCCTTGCGGAAGCGCCACACGGCTACGGCCATCACAAGCGACGTGATGAGCGTGAGATACCCAAGCGTCGGCAGCAGCTCCGTGAACGAGGCGTGAGCCCAGAGCACCTGGCTGAAGCCCTCCATCGACCAAAACACGAGGGTCAGGCGGCTCAGCTTCTGGATGAACTCGGGCATGAAGCTCACCGGAAACCAGGCCCCTCCGATGGCCGACATCAGCATGATCACGAATGTGGACAGGCCGCGGGCCGACTCGGGCGTCGGAGAGATGGCTGCGATCAGCATCCCGAATGAGGTGCAGGCGGCTGAGGCGAAGACGCAGACCACGGCAAGCAGGGGCAGATGGCTTGCGACGTCGATCTTGTAGAGCACCTGCCCCGCCGCGAAGAGGGCCATCAGCTGGATCAGGCCCAGGCAGATCCCGTAGAGGAACTTGCTCCAGAGGATGTCGCTGCGCGACACCGGGGCCGACAGCACCCGCTGGAAGATCCCGTGCTCCTTCTCCCTGAAGAGCGCCGTGGCCGACGCCGTGACGGCAAAAAGGAGGAATTGGATCGCCCATCCGCCGACGAGGAGGGTGGCCGTAGGCGACTTCACGTCCTTGCCGACGACCTGCACGTTGTCGATCTTGACGATGTTCGAGAGGACATCGCTCGCTCCTTGGGACGACACCCCGGATCCCGGCGCCGCCGCGCCGGCCGCACCGAAGCCGAAGTTGCCGTTGCTGATTCGGGCTCGGATGGCCTCCTCGTTGCCCCCGAACTGCCTTGCGATCGCCGATGCGATCGCCGAGTTGAACTGATCCAGCCTCGCGCTCCCGATGGTGTGGCGCGCGCGCTCCTGCAGCGACTGGCCCAAGAGCTCTGGCACGTTCGTGAAGAGCGTTCTCTGGAGGATGCCGTTGACGATCTGCGACTCGATTTCGTTCCTCGGATTCGAGTACGTCTTCAGATGAAGCCCGATCGCCTCGGTCCTCACGAGGTCCCTGGGGATCACCAGGGCGAAGCGGAAGCGGTCGGCCTTCATCAGCGGGGCTATGTCCTCCTCGGCGAGGGGGCGCATGGCCTTGCCGTCGGTGGTGAAGTCCGTGATGACCCTGAACGTCTTTTCTGCCTTCAGGGCTTCGACGAGCTTGGCCGCCGCGGGGTTGTCGCTCTGGTTGACGACGGCGAACGGTATGCCCGTCGGCCCGCTGTCCGTGGAGTTCACCCCGAAGATGAGTCCGAAGAGGTAGATCATCGCGAAGGGCACCGCGAACGTGATCATGATGGACACCTTGTCCTTTAGAAGGATAGCGAAGTCCTTGCGAAGCAGCACAAGTATTGGGTTCATGGCGGGTTACTCCCTGATCGTGCGCCCCGTGAGCTCCAGGAACAGCGCCTCGAGGGTGGGGCGTTGGCTTGTGAACAGGCGCGGGGGAAGGCCATGCTCCTCCGTGAGCTTGTAGAACGAGCTCATCGGGTATCCGGCTCGAGGCCTGAATCGATGGACGCCATCGACTGTCGCGACGTCGCCGTTGGATGTGAGCTCCGCGCTGAGCGCCTGGGTTTGGGGCGTGGAGGGAAACCGCACCTCCTCCTCAAAGGGCAGCCGGGCCAGCAGCTCATCGAGCGTTCCGAGCCCCAGGATCCTGCCGTGGTCGATGATGCCTATCCGTGAGCAGAGGCGGGTCGCTTCTTCCATGTAGTGCGTCGAGTAGATGATCGTGAGGCCGCGGCGGTTGAGTTCCTGCAGGAAGTCGAAGATCGCGTTGCGCGACTGGGGGTCGACGCCGACGGTCGGCTCGTCGCATAGCAGCACCTTTGGCTGGTGCAGCAGGGCCGCAGCCAGATTCAACCGGCGCTGCATCCCGCCCGAGAACGTCTTGACGACGTCGTGTCGGCGGTCCGCGAGCTGCACCGTCTCGAGAGCATGGCCGACACGCTCCTTTAACGCCGCTCCCCTCAGGCCGTACAGTTCGCCGAAGATCCTCAGGTTGCGCTCGGCGCTCAGCTCCATGTAGAGCGCGATGTGCTGCGGCACCAGTCCCAGGGCCTGACGTGCGGCGGTGGAGCCCGAGGGGAAACCTCCGCTCGCTATCGTGAGCGACCCTTCGTCGGGCTGCCTCAGGCCGGCGATCAGCGACATGAACGTTGATTTTCCCGCGCCGTTGGGTCCGAGCAGGCCGAAGAACTCCCCGGCGGCAATCTCAAGAGAGACACCGTCGAGGGCGGTCAGGGTTCCGAAGCGCTTCACAACGCCTCTAGCCGACAAGATGGGGGAGGTTGGGTTCATTTCTGGGCAAGGATGGCTTGGAGGGCCTGCACGTGGGAAGTAAACGCCTGACGGCCCTCTGGCGTTACACTGACAAAGGTCTTTGGGCGGCGCGCCACAAAGGTCTTCTCGACCGCAATGTAGCCTTTTCCCTCGAGCGTGGAGAGGTGGGCCCCCAGGTTGCCGTCGGTCAGCCCGAGGTTGTCCTTGAGGTAGCTGAAATCCACCCGCTCGTCCGGTTTGAGCTGGCAGAGGGCTGCCATGATCTTGAGGCGGGCCGGCTGGTGGATGGCTGGGTCCAAGAATTCCATGTGCACTAGCGCCAGCAAAGGCGGACATAGAAGCCGGTGCCCAGGAGCGTGGCGCCCCCGAGCAGGCTGAAGGCCCAGAATGCGCCGGGGAACAGCAGGAAGCCGGCGAGAATGAGGGCCGCAACGACAAGGCCTATCCAAAGCCAGTAGTTATCGAACCAGATCCCTGCGACCACGTAGACTTGCATCCAGATGAGCATCCCAAAGGCGTAGGCGGCCGTGTAGGAATGGATCCCGCCGAGAACAAAGGGCCACACCCCGTAGCCGAAGACCAGAAGCGTGCCGCAGACTGCGACAAAGCGCCGGTCAAGCCGGGAGCGGACCTGGCGACGTTGCATGACGATGATGGCCGCCGTGGCCAGGAGACCGGCAAGTGTGATCCAGTTGGTGGTGTTCCAGAAACGGGCCGAGCTCCATCCGTTGAGCAGCGAGTTCACGATCCATATGCTTCCCCATAGCCAAAGGTAGAGGTGTCCCCGGTGGTTGCGGATCACGGCTCTCATCGCAGTGCGTGAGGCCTCGATTTCGCCCAGAGCATTCGCGGCTTCCTCTTGGGAGATGTTCATGGCAGAGTACTCTACGACACAGAGTAAACTGTCGACACAATCCTTACTTAATAATACAAAATAATGTAAAACAATGACTTGCCTCCATTATCTGGCGGCGAAACGATCCCAACAAATCAACCTTTGATCTGCTGCTTTACCGAGGGCCACGCGGCGTCAGGGATGAGCGGGCCCAGGTGGCGGACCGTCTCGGACCCCATCGTGGACGCGATCTCACCGCATTCGGCCAGCGGGCGGCCGCGAAGGAAACCGAAGAGGAAGCCTGCCGCCCAGGCGTCGCCGGCGCCGTTGGTATCGATCACGTCGGTAAGGCGAACCGGCGGGTTCCTGAAGGCCTCTCGCCCCTTCGCGATCCATGAACCCTCGGCACCCATCTTGACTGCGGCGATCACGTTGTGGCAGGCGAGTTCGAGCGCCAGCGCCTTGTAGTCGTCGCCCTTGCCGGGATAGAGGGCGCGGATCTCATCCTCGTTGGCAAAGACCACGTCGATCCCGTGGCCAAATTGGCGGAACATCCAATCCCGCGCTCCGTTGACCACCTCGAATGAGGAGAGGTCCAGGCTGATCGAGCAGCCCGCGGCGCGCGCCGAGTTGAGCACGGCCTCGCACAGCTGCTGGTTGAAGACGAGGTAGCCCTCGATGTGCGCGTGTTTTACCCCTTGGAAATCCCTCGGGGAGATCTCCGACGGCGACAAGGTGAGCGCCGCTCCCAGGTTTGTGCGCATCGTGCGCTGCGCGTCAGGCGTCACAAGAGCCAAGCACTGGGCGTTTGGCCGGTTCCCGTGCTTGAACCGGGCGACGTCAATGCCCGCCGATCGAAACCGGGCCATGTAAGTCTCGGCGAGGGAGTCATTTCCCAGCTTGCCCATGAACGCGGTCTTCAGCCCCAGGCGTGCCGCGTTGAAGGTCGCATTGGCGGCGGAACCCCCCGTGGACTGGGAGACCGGGACCTCGAGGTGCGAGAGGATCCCCGCCATTTCCGCGTCGTCCACCAGCACCATGCCCCCTTTTTCTCCCCGGACGTTGGCGAGGAAGGGTTCAGGGACCCGGGCCACGATGTCCATGATCGGGGAGCCGACCCCGATCATCTCGATTGTGGGTGCAGAATCCATCATCGTCCTTGCTGGGCCACCACGAGGCTCGTGGCGAGCAGCGGCTCCTCGTCGATCTCTATCAGGATCGAGTATTCCCCCGGGGCCTGGAAGGTCAGGTTGCGGATCTCGCTGATGAGGTTGATCCTCACCAGGGGCCCCTGAGACTCGAAGGGGCGCTCGATGAGGGGCTGGGGATCGGTGGGATTGAGTCCCATCGAAATCCTCATCTTGTGCTGACCGGCCGAAACGTCCGTGAGCGTCATGAACCAGACCATCTGGGGGTGCACCACCGGGAAGTGCCTCGCCACGATGTTGGAGAAGACCCCCAGGATCGTATGCTTGCCCGAGCCTGGGTCGATATGAACGGCGTCGCACAGCAGCCAGGCGAGCAGCTGGGGCTTAGAATTGACGTTTTTCGGTTCCACCTGGCCCGAGTTGGAGGATCGTGCCCGCCCGCGGCAATTCATTTTGCGTCCCCGGTCTGGCCCCCCCAACCTGGGGAGTGCTCAACTCGCTGGCCCAGTACCCCCATTGGTTCGTCGTTGCCTGTGCGACAGTTGCGGCGGCCCTTGTCCTGTGGCTTCTGATCAAGCTGATCAAGGCAGCCCTTTGGATGCTGTTTTTCGGGATCGTCATCGTGGGGGCCGTGGCGGCTGTATGGATGTTCCTTAGGTAGCGAGAAAAGCCGTTTGATTCTTGCGCGTCGACCGCGCTGACGTTTATCCCTCACGGGTGAAATACATCTTCGTGACGGGCGGAGTGGTATCCTCACTGGGCAAAGGCCTTACGGCCGCGTCGCTTGGTGCGCTTCTTGAGCTCAGGGGCCTTACCGTCCGCATCCAGAAATTCGATCCATACCTCAACGTCGACCCGGGGACGATGAGCCCCTACCAACACGGCGAGGTCTACGTGCTTGAGGACGGCGCCGAGACCGACTTGGACCTCGGACACTACGAGCGGTTCACGAGCGGCAAACTGTCGCATGTGAACAGCCTGAGCTCCGGGCAGATCTACGAGAGTGTGATCCAGAAGGAGCGCAAGGGCGTCTACCTCGGCAAGACCGTCCAGGTGATCCCGCACGTGACGAATGAGATCAAGGAGCGCATTTATGCGGGCGGCAAGGACGTCGACGTCCTGATCACCGAAATCGGAGGCACAACCGGCGACATCGAGGGTCTTCCCTTCCTTGAGGCGATGCGCCAGTTCGCCCTGGAGATGAAGCCGAAGGACGTCGTCTTCATCCATGTAACCCTAGTCCCCTTCCTCGCCGCCGCGGGCGAGCTGAAGACGAAGCCGACGCAGCAGTCGGTTGCCAAGCTCCGCGAGATCGGCATCCAGCCGCACGTCCTTGTTTGCAGGTGCGACCATCCGCTCGACATGGACCTCCGGGACAAACTGAGCATGTTCTGCAACGTCCCGGTCAACGCCGTGATCGAGTGCCGCGACGTCGACAGCTCCATCTACCAGCTGCCCCTGGCCCTCCAGAAGGAGGGGATGGACCAGCTCGTCCTCGACCTGTTCGGCTACAAGCTGCCCGCGCCAAAGAGGAACATCTGGGTCGAGATCGTACGACGACTCAACCACCCGAAGCACGAGGTTACAATTGGCGTCGTGGGCAAGTACATCGAGCTCCAGGACGCGTACAAGTCGGTCTACGAGTCGATCGCCCACGCGGGGATCGCAAACACCTGCCGGGTCAACGTGCGCAGGATCGACGCCGAGGATCTGGAGAAGAAAGGCGGCATGTCCGTCCTCAAGGGACTGGACGGCATCCTTGTTCCTGGCGGCTTCGGCGACAGGGGGACCGAAGGCAAGATTGCGGCCGCGCGCTACGCCCGCGAAAACGGCATCCCGTACTTCGGCCTCTGCCTCGGCTTGCAGATCGCGGTGATCGAGATCGCGCGGAACCTGCTCGGGCTGAAGGGCGCGAACAGCACCGAATTCGATCCGCGGTGTCCAGACCCAGTGATCAACATGATGGAGGAGCAGAAGGCCATCACCGACAAGGGCGCCACGATGCGGCTCGGCAGCTACGACTGCGCCCTGGTACCGGGAACCCTTGCCGCCAAGGCCTACGGCTGCTCGCTGATCCGCGAGCGCCACAGGCACCGCTACGAGGTCAACAACGCCTACCTTGAGCGTCTCAGCAAGAAGCTCGTGGTCAGCGGCATAAACCCGAAGAGAAATCTGGTCGAGATCATCGAGCTTAGGGGGCACCCCTGGTTCCTTGCGGTCCAGTTCCATCCCGAGTTCCAGTCCAAGCCGAACAAGGCGCACCCCCTTTTTGCGGCGTTTATCGCGGCGGCGGTCCGCTTCAAACGGTCCGGAGGCCCAGCAAAGGTCCGGAAGGGCGGCCGCTCGTGAAGCTGTTCGACCCGAAGCGCCTCCTGCTGATCGCAGGCCCGTGCTCGCTTGAGAACGAGGCTATATGCCGCGCCGTGGCCACGAAGCTAAAGGCTGTCGGCAGGGCACATCCGGAGCTCAACATCGTTTTCAAGGGTTCGTTCGACAAGGCGAACAGGACCTCGGTTTCCGGCCCCAGGGGTACGGGCCTAGAGGAGGGTCTCGCACTCCTGGCCCTCGTGAAGAAGGAGTACGGTTTTCCCGTCCTGACGGACGTCCATGAGAGCATCCAGGTTGGCCCGGTGGCCGCGGTCTGCGACGTTCTCCAGATCCCCGCCTTCCTCAGCCGGCAGACGGACCTCCTCGTCGCAGCTGCGGCGACGGGGCGCACCGTCAACGTGAAAAAGGGACAGTTTCTCGCGCCTCAGGACATGGCCCACGTCACAGAGAAGCTGAGGCAGGGCGGGGCCGTGGAGATCTGGCAGACCGAGAGGGGGACGACCTTCGGCTACCAGAACCTGGTGGTCGACATGCGCTCATTCCCGATCATGCGCCAGAATGGCTATCCCACGGTTTTTGACGCCACGCACAGCGTGCAGCTTCCGAGCGCTGCGGGCGGCAAGAGCGGGGGGCAGCGAGAGTTTGCCGCGCCGCTCGCGCGAGCCGCCCTGGCAGCGGGTGCCGACGGCCTGTTCATCGAGACCCACCCCGACCCCGAGCATGCGCTCAGCGACGGGCCCAACATGATCCCGCTGGGTGAACTCGAGCAGTTTGTAGCGGACGGAATCGTTTTCTGGAAGGCTGCGAGGTCCGTCCAATGCGCATAAGCCTTGCATGAGCGATCGGGTTGAGGGGTTGACCGCGTTCGCCTCGGCTACCACGCTCTGAGGCCAATAAAACCCTGATGGATACCTTCCTAATTGACGTACCCATTCCTTCGATGGGGGCCACGGTCAACGAGTTGACCGTTGTCTCGCTCAAGATCCAGCCGGGGGCTCTCGTGGCCCGAGGCCAGAAGCTCGGCGAGCTCGAGAGCGACAAATCCATCTTCGAATTCGAATCCCCCTGCGACGGGACGGTCCGCGCCATTCACGCCAATCCGGGCGACGCAAAGCCGTCTGGCGCCATTTTCCTGCAGATTGAGACCTCAGACGCCAGCCTCCTGCACCTGAAGAGCAAATCGGGTCTCGGGGCGCTCCCCCAGGCTGCGGTCCCCAGGGCGGCGGCCGTCTGGACCCCGCGCGCAACCAAGCTCGCCCTGGAGGCGGGCCTGGATCCGGCGAAGATCACCGATATCGAGGCGACCGGGCCCGGAGGGAGAGTCTCGGGCGACGATGTGGCGCATTACATCGAAAAGCACCGCAAATGAGGACCGTACAGACACTCGCTGCGGACACCGTGTGCATCGCGGGCGTGGGCTTTGCCGTGCCAAAGAACGTCCGGGCCAACAGTGAGATACTCAAGGCATTCCCGAACCGAACCGAGGAGGAGATTGTCCGCCTCACGGGCATCAAGGAGCGCCGCTATGCTGCGGACGAGGAAAGTGCGACCTCCCTCGCGGCGGTCGCTGTCGAGCATGCGCTCCTCCAGGCGGGCATGGCCGTTCAGCAGGTCGACACCATCATCATGGCGACGATCATTCCGGATCAGCCGGTGCCGTCGGCAGCCAGTGCCCTCGCTGCGCTCCTAGGCATCCCCAGGGCCGCGGCCTTCGACCTCAACGCGGCTTGCTCGGGCTGGCTCTACGCGCTGGAGGTGGGCCGCGCGCTGATCCTAGGAGGCTCGGCCAGGAACGTGATCGTGGTCACGGCAGAACTCCTGTCCCGCATCACGAACCCGCTCGACCATGAGACGGCATTTCTCTTTGGAGACGGTGCCGGCGCCGCCATCCTCACCCGCGCCGAGGGCGGCCATCGCCTCCACAGGATGGGGATATCCGGCGATGCCAGCCAGTTCTGCGCGATTCAGCGCCCCGGCGGCGGAGCCCGCAAACCCTGGCCCGAGGCGAAGGCGGACATCCAGAATTTCTACATCCAGATGGATGGCGTTGCGGTCTTCAAGCATGCCGTCGTCGGCTTTGCCGAGATGATCGACGAGACGCTCAAGCGCGAGCGCCTCAAGCCCGAGGACATTGCGTGGGTCGTGCCCCACCAGGCAAACGCGAGGATTCTGAAGGCGGTCAGCAAAAGGGTGGGTATTCCCTACGACCGGTTTGTGATGACGATCGCAAAGTACGGCAACACGAGTGCCGCCAGTGTCTCCATGGCGCTTGGCTGGGCCGCGGAGGAGGGCATCTTTTCCGACGGCGACAAAATCATCTTCTGTAGCGTCGGTGCCGGGCTCACGTTTGCCGGCGGGCTGCTGGTCTGGTAAAAGGTCGGGTCAGGCCGACAGCTCGTAGCTGAGGATGCTCAGCGCGTAGACCGCAGCCGTCTCGCAGCGCAGGACGAGGGGCCCCAGGGTGATCGGCTCGAAACCGGAGGCCTTTGAGCGGCTCATCTCCGCAGGCGTGAAGTCGCCCTCCGGGCCGACAAGCCAGAGCACGTTGCGAGGGTTCCGGCCCTGCGCGGTACAGAACTGCGAAAGGACATCCCTCAGGGATTTTGCGCCGGGCTGCAGGCTCGCGATCAGCTTCAGGTCGAATCCTTTTGCCGACTCCATGTAGGCCCCGGCCGGCATTACAGGCTCAATCTCCGGGAGCCAGGCGTTGCCGCACTGCTTTGCCGCCTCAAGCGCGGCTGTTTGCCATTTGCCGATTTTCCGGTCCGAACGGTCGCCTTCCAAATGCACCTGCGTCCTTTCGCTTTCCAGCGGGATGATGGCCGACACACCTATCTCGGTGGCCTTCCTCACTATTGAGTCCATCGCACCGCCCAGCGGCAACGCCTGGCCGAGTGTGATGCGCCAGGGCAGGGGGGTGGCCCGTTGCGTGAAACGCACTTTCAGCCGGGCCGCACGACGGTCGGAATCGGCCAGTTCGCAGATCCATTCCGAGCCCTTGCCGTCGAACGCTACGACCGTGTCCCCGATCTTCGCACGGTTAACGACCACCAAGTGGTGGGACTCGTCCGGTGAGAGGGATATCTCGGTCGGGTCGGCGACGCTGGGCAGGCTATATGCTCTGAAGTCAGGCATCCTCCAACAGGAGATTGCAGCAGGCGGTCCTGTCAACGGCGCCGATCCCGTCTGACTGCGGTCTTGCCTACCGGCGCACCATACGGTCCGATTGAACCCTGGCGCCCGGGTGGCGGAATTGGCAGACGCAGCAGACTCAAAATCTGCCGCCGAAAGGCGTGTGGGTTCGATCCCCACCCTGGGCACCATTATCAGAGGGGAATTGGGGAGATGGAGGACTTGAGTAAGCCCCGGTTAATCCAACGGGAATCATTCGCCGTTTGGCATACGAGTTGGCATAATCAAATGGTGACTCCCCAAGGTGGGAAGGGGTGTCCAATTGCATGGGTTAAGTCAAAGCCGTCCACTCGAGTAGGGTTCACCCCCAAAGTCAGTCCATCTCAATCTCGGGGCCTTCCTTGGTCCTCTTCCGGATCTCTGCGATGGCCCGAAGTTCCTTGGCGGCCAGAAGGTCCTTCTCACGTCCCATGTGCTCCTTGGCCAGTACCAGGTCCGGAAGTGATATGAGCCTACATGTTCTCCCTGAGATTTCAAAAATCTCAGAATTCGCCTTGATTGATGCGAAGTCCCCCAAGCCCGATATCGAAGAAAGAATATCGACGATACCCCAGTCCGTCTGAAGGTAGAGGTTTTTTACGGATTCTCCAGGCTTTGGCACATTGAGGAACGAGAGACGCTGCGGCGTCATCCTATGGAGTGGATTGAGATCCTTAAGCGTATCCCTGAGACGCTCGACGTTCTCCGGAGTGAGAACCGCGCAAATATCGAGGTCCCTCGTGACGATAGCCGAGCCATGAAGAACTCCGGCAAAGCCTCCTACTACCACAAAATCCACGCGGGAATCAGCTAACCGCTGGAGTAGTTGGCTGAGACTGTTCATTCCGTTTTTGTCGAATCCGGTCAAATTCCAACACAAGGGAAAGCGCTTGGTCGTGCTGTTTCGCCCGCTCTTCGTGGGAAATTATCAAACTGGCTTCCACGAGGCTTAGATCGAAGCCCGCCTTTTCAGCCTCTATTAGTGCAACGTTGTTCTTGGCCTCCACCATAGGAATCCAATGGGATATCGACCCGAGGTCAAACGTCCAAACAGAATGGGGTGACATCACCCACTACGTCTACGAGACCAACAATCACCTATCGTCCATCGATTCGTGAACTGTGACCCTCGTGTGTTTGGCATACTACCAAAGGGACTCCGTGAAGGTTGATGCAAATTCCCAGTGCAACGACACTCAGTACCCGTTACTTAGTGATGGCGTTTCCAGTGTGACTCAAAATCTGCCGACGCAAGTCGTGGGGGTTCGATCCCCCCCCCTGGGCACCAATTCTTTCACGAATCACGCGGATCCCGTAACGCCCCGGAGATCCTCACGGAAGGCCGCGAACCAGAGCGACCGTGAACAGCGCGGCCTGTCTCGCGGCAATGGGGCTCAGCCTAAGGTAGTCGTCGTTGTTATGCTCCTTGGCCCAGTTGCTGCCGCTCCGGATCACAAGGTGGGGAACGCGGTAGAACTGGCAGACCTGGGCAAAGCCTGCGCTCTCCATCTCCATCAGGTCCGGATCAAGCTTGCGGCGGATGTCCTCGATCTTGGCCTCGGTCACCCCGGAAAGGTCGCCGGAGACAACAGTTCCCACGCGAACGACAGGCTGGTACGACTTCCCGTCAAGGACCACGGATTCGGGCACGTAGCGCATGGCGGCATCGGACGCATAGGCGACCAGCTCGGGGCTGTCTGCAAACGAAAAGGGATTGGTTCGGTCCCGAGTGGGCGAAAACCACGTCGTGGCCACCAGGCTGCCGTTGTCGGCCAGTTTGCCCTGCACCATCCCATCCGAGGTGAGGCTCCCGGCGTCATGGAACACTGTTGCCGACGCGATGATGATATCCCCGGTGCGGACTGTCTTCCGTATGCGAGCGGCGGTGCCCGTCATAAAGGCCTTTGGGGGGTGCAGGGCGATGATCAGCGCCGTTGTGACCATGGCGGAGTTGGTTTTCCCAACGCCCGTAAGGGCGATGACGACCTCGTGCCTGCCGATGGTCCCTGTGTTACAAGGGATACCCTCGATTAATTTTTCGTGGGGATCCTGCAGTGCGGCAACCACGGGAACTATCTCCTGGGGCACCGCTCCGAGGATCAATATGGGCTCCGCAGCGGCGAGCGCCGTAGTGAGAAGGAATAGCACAAATAGGCGGTTCAACGGGGCGCCGAGGCAGCACAGGATGTGCCAACGCAACCTTCGCCCTCGCAACCGAAGGACACCGAGAAGGGCTGAACGGCAAATCAGAATCTGCCAACATGAGTCGTATGGGTTCGATCCCCACGCCGGGCACCATTCTTAGAGGGGAATGGGGTGGGTGGGTGCCTTGAGTAAGTTTCTCAACATTCCAACGGGAATCAGTCCCTGTTTGGCATGTGGGCTGGCATATTGAGATGTTGACTCCCCGAAGGACGAAAGAGGTCTAGGCAATTGTAACGCTGCTCAGGGACCAGCGGCTTAGTTCCCATAGACTCCACTAAGGTATTGGAGTACATTGAACTAGCGGATTTCGGCTGATCGATTGTCGTAGTTCCAGATCATACACCACGCCAGGCACTACATGAATCAAAGCTGACAGCGAAAAATACGTGCCCCACGAGTTCTTAGATCGCCCCACAAGTTTACCATGAATCTAAGTAAAACCCTTCCATTGTTCATTCTGGTGTGGACAGCGTTTGCTGCGCCTACCTACGCGCAGACTTATTGGAGCAACCAGAGCTCTACAAGTGTGACCGACGATATTTGGTGCGTCACATACGCCAACGGCACCTTTGCAGCCGTCACCGGTCAAGGGAATTTATTGACCTCTACTAACGGGCTCAACTGGAGCAGCCAAGCCATCGACCAAGGTGTATGGCTAGTCTCAATTGCTTACGGCAATGGCTTATGGGTAGCCGTAGGTGACGAGGGCACTATCCTCGAGTCGCCAGACCTCAAGACTTGGGTTCATGCTACTTCTGCCACCGCTAACAAGCTGAACGGCGTACTCTATAACGGAACCATCTGGGTGGCCGTAGGAGAATCAGGCACGATCATTACGTCACTCGATGCCCAGAGTTGGGTACTTCAACCAGCGATATCCGGCGTTACGGGGTTCCTGCATGGAATTACTTATGTCGGCGACAGCACCTTGGGATTGGGAAACGGCATATGGATATGCGGCCAAAATGGCGTAATCATTCAGGGGCTTCCGTCTTCATCCGGATCAACGAACTACATGTTTAGTCTTTATTCAGACAATCATGGGTTGATCCCTCCAGGACAGATAATAACCACACAAAACCTAGAGGTGATTATCTATCCGGATCTTGGATCAGGCGGTGTGAGTCTAGTGGGAGGGGGACAGGGAATATTGTTTTCATCGGGTGTCAGTGTTGGTCATCCGCCGGGTCAAACTTTTGGATCATCGCTTTCCACCATTCCTAACGTCGACTTCCGTGGCCTCGCGTATGGCAACGGATACTTCGTCGCAGCTGGCGAGCAAGGCACGATCTTCAGGTCCACTGACGGCACGAACTGGCTCCAAAGCTACTCGGGCGATAGTCCCTCGACCCTCAGCATCGCAACGCTGCTGAGCGCTGCCTACTCGCCGACCTTACAGCGTTTTGTGGTCACGGGGTTGGGTGGGACCATCCTAGTTTCAAATCCTGCGCCGACGGTGTTCGCGAATGTGTCCACCCGTGGTTACGTCAGCAGCAGCCAGACCTTCATTGGCGGCTTCTACGTCCAAGGCACCGCGCCGCGCTCCGTCCTGATCCGCGCTGACGGCCCGGTACTAAGCCAGTTCAGCGTGTCGGGCCCACTGCCTGACCCGGTTCTCACGGTCTACGACAGCAAGGGCAACGTGGTCGCCACAAACACCGGATGGACTAGCAACACCAGCCCCAGCACCATCTCATCGGCTGCGCAGCAGGTCGGCGCCTTTGCCCTGCCAAACCCAAGCGCTGACTCAGCGCTCCTCCTTAGCCTGCAGCCCGGGGCCTACACAGCCCAGATTACCTCCGCTAAGGGAAACTCGGGCACAGCACTGTTTGAGGCGTATACGAATTAGTAGGTAAGAAATCTAATGAGCGCTCATTGACCGACGATTGTTTGGCATACGCCAAACAGGCTCAGGGAAACTTAACGCAAAATCCCAGTACAACGAGACTGAGGGCCCGTTACTTTGAGATGGCGTTTCCAATATGACTCAAAATCTGCCGACGCAAGTCGCGTGGGTTCGATCCCCACCCTGGCACCATTATTGGAGGGGAGTTGGTGATATGGGTTTGGTGTGAATGGCCTTCGAACTACACGGGCAAACCAACGCAGTTTGGTACATCGGTTCTCTATCCCCGACTGGGCGAGGGCCCTTGACAATAAAAATGCATAATGTATTTTCAAGTTATGCCATACACAACCGTGACCCTCAGACAGGATGTTGCTAAGAGGCTCCGTAACAGTCGGGGCTCCGGGGAGAGCTACAGCGACGTGCTTAATAGGTTGCTCGATAATCAGCCCGCGAAGACCGTAGGTGAGTGGATGGAGTCTCTTGCTCCCCTTGAGGGACGAAATCTCTTTACCGAGGAAGGCCGCGAAAGGCTGAAGAACGATCAGAGCCATCCGAGGAGATCTCGCGTAAAGAGCAAGTAAGATGCTCCTTCTTGATACGAGCGCGTTGATAGGCTTGGAGCGAGAGCTCGCCCAACGGAAGGTCGGGCGCGTCCGTGCGTACTTGGGAGAGCACCTGGGAGATGGATTGGCCTGCAGCACTGTGACCGTAGGCGAACTGGCATCTGGCGAAAACGAAACCGCTGTCCGTGTACTTCTCCGGCATCTGAGGAAGCTTCCGCTTTCAGAGGCAATCGCGTACAGGGCTGGTCAGCTGGACAGAGATTTGATGAGCAAGGGGCAACGGCTCGAAGAGAACGACAATTGGATCGCCGCCACTGCTCTGCATTATTCCGCGACACTCGTGTACGCCGATGGCGATTTTGACCGGGTTAATGGGCTAAAGCGGGCGAAATTGACCGACTGAGGAAAGGATAGTTGAGTGGCGTTTCCAGCGGGACTCAAAATCTGCCGACGCAAGTCGTGTGGTTTCGATCCCCACCCCTGGGCACCATTCACGGTGGGGAATGGAGCGGCGATGGGGCAACGAAACTCAGTTTCCAATGTTAAGATGGGGTTTGGGGAGGGCGGAAGCGGACACTCCAATTTAGAGCAGAGCCGGCTAGTCGCCGATTTCAACGGCTCTTAGGTTGCGCAAGAAGCCACAATTGCCACGGTGTGGCTATTCCAAACCGGGGCTGCGTTCCGCAATGAACCTCAATTTGAATAAACAATCAGATGGACATAAACGAAATCACCCGACGGGGATTCCTGAAGAAGTCGGCCATTGGCGTTACGGCAGCCATCGTCGGCAACGAGGTTGCCTCCGGTACCGAAACCCCAAAAACGGATTGGCCAGAAATTCAACCTGACGACGGTAAATCGCTGGGCGTGGCTCTCCTGCAGATGACGTCGGCCATAACGAATCCTGCAGCCGCTTCACCGTGGGAATCGATCGTTATGGACGCGTCGTCGGTCAGGGAACACCAAGAGAAAAATCTGAACATTGCCGACGCTGCCTGTCGGCGAGCTGCAGCGTTAGGCGCGGACATAGCGTTGTTCCCGGAAATGTGGAACATTGGCTACGCTGTCTTCGATAAGCGAAAGCCGCATGCAATCGAGAGTTGGCAGGGGTTGGCAGTCGATGCCGACAGCGCCTATGTCCAACATTTCGTCTCGTTGGCTCGGGAATTGAACATGGCGATCTGTCTGACGTATTTGCAGAAATGGCACCCGGCTCCTCGAAACGTGGTCTCCGTGATTTCGCGCACGGGCGATATCGTCCTGACGTACGCGAAGGTTCATACATGCGATTTCATGGCTGAAGCAGCCGTTAGTCCGGGCGATGAGTTTCCAGTTTGCGAATTGGTAACAAAGTTCGGCCCTGTGAAGGTTGGTTGTATGACATGCTATGATTTTCAATTTCCGGAGGCTGCGCGAATTCTGATGCTCAATGGGGCTGAACTAATCCTTACCCCGGTGGCGACAGGATTGCCCGAAATCTATCTGGATCAGATTAAGATTCGCGCATACGACAACGCGGTGGTGGTTGCTGTGGCGAACTATGCGAATCTTCCCTTTGATGGGAATTCAGTGGCGTATGACGCGGCGGGACGACGCCTAGTCGAACCCGTCAGCGGTGGAATGGAATGCGTCCAAATTGCCCGGATCAACCTCGACAAGACGAGGGATATTCGGAGGACTACGCTGTTGGGAAACGCTTTTCGCCGTCCGCGAAAATATGGGAAGCTTGTTTCCAATGAACTCGATTCTGGTTTCTCGAGGATCGATTTCTTGGGGCGGCCTTTTGACAGACTGACCCGATAAGCCAGGGCAGCTAATCCCATCTAACGGACGAAGTGCCCCAGTAGCTCCGATCCGCCTGATGAATAGGGCTCGGCAACTGCATCAATGGCTCAAATTCATCGGGCGCCATTGAGAACCGATGCCATAGCCTTGTTGGCAACAATGGCTTAATTACTGATGAGGGGCGATGTCCAACAGGGGCACGCCGAGGGCCGCTTAATGCAGAAAGCGCTCAGCGATTACTGCGTCAACCGGTAGCGCCCGACGGGGGGTATCCCGATGGCATTTGGCGAGCGAGGCATGGAGGCCATCGATGGCGTTTCTGATGTGCTTAAGGCGCACAGCCGCGCCGCAATCCGGAACGCTACGGTTGCAACCTTACCCAGAACCTGCGAGAATCCTCCTTCGTGAACTCGAACGCTTTCATTGGAGCCTGGCAACATGCTCGCGGGCTTCTGCGGCCCGTTCTCCTTTGCGGAACCTGCCTTTGTATTGTGGGTGGAGCCTTCGCCCAAGACGCCGGACAGGGCGCAGCGGGAAGTGGCCCCAAACCGGCGGCCTTGGCGAAGGATTCGGCGTCGCCCGAGTCTGATCTCGTGGCGTGCACCGTGCCGGACCGCCAGGATTTCCTGCGGCCCAACCGTTTGCATCTGGACGGCTGGATGGGGGCGCGCATGGATGCCAGCGAGCAAAACCGGCTGTTGAAGCTTGATCCTGCGCGCCTGTTGGAGGGTTTTCGCAAGCGGCCGGGGCGGCAGGCATGGGATGGCGAATACGTGGGCAAATGGCTGAATGCTGCCACGCTTGCCTGGGTTTACAGCGGCGACCCCGCCTTGCGCGCAAAGCTCGATTATGTCGCCGTAGAGCTGGCCAAGTGCCAGCTGGCAGATGGCTACCTCGGCACCTACCTGGAAAAGGACCGATGGAGCAGCTGGGACGTATGGGTGCACAAATACAATCTGATCGGACTCATCACCTATATGCGCTACACGGGAAACCGGGGGCCGCTGCCCGTTTGCCGCGCAATGGGGGATTTGCTCTGCAGGACGTTCGGCGACGAGCCTGGAAAGCGCGACATCATCGCCGCGGGCGAACATGTGGGGTTGGCGCCGACCAGCGTGCTCGAGCCGATGGTGCTTCTCTACCGTCTGACGGGAGAAAAGCGCTACTTGGATTTTTGCGTCTACATAACACGGGCTTGGGAGCAGGCGAACGGCCCGCACATCGTATCCCGCCTCAGGGATCATCGCGGCGTGAACGAAGTCGGCAACGGCAAGGCCTACGAGATGCTCTCATGCCTCAACGGCGCCTTGGAACTGTATCGGACCACGGGCGATTCCAGGCTCCTCCAGGCCGCCCTGGACGCGTGGCAGGATATCATTGGAAAACGCCTATATGTGACCGGAACCGCATCCTTCAATGAGCGCTTCCAGGGCGACTTCGAGCTGCCCAACTCGGGCAATGTTGCCGAGACGTGCGTGACGGTCACCTGGATGCAGGTGAACGCGCAATTGTTGCGGCTCACCGGCGAAGCGCGTTTCGCCGAGCAGCTGGAATGCACGGCCCTGAACCAACTGCTCAGCGCCCAACGGCCGAGCGGATCGGGCTGGGATTACTTTACCGAGATGGAGGGACGGAAATCCTACAACGACTCCCTCGACAACATCACCTGCTGCGCCTCCAGCGGCCCCCGCGGATTGGCATTGATTCCAACCTTTGCAGTCACCACCGACGGCGACGGTGCGGTCGTCAATCTCTATGAGTCTGGCACAGCGCGGCTCGTGCTCCGAGACGGCACGGCTTTGGCGCTTGTCACCACGACACGCTATCCGATGGACGGACTGATCAGCATGACCTTGAACCCGAGCGAAGTCGGGACTTTCGCGGTCAAGCTGCGGATACCCGAATGGTGCGGCGACATGTCGGTGGAGGTGAACGAAAGGTCGCAGGCGGTAATACGCGGCGGCGACGGCTATGCGGCAATCCGCAGAACGTGGGCACCTGGGGATCGGATCCGGGTCGATCTGCACCTCGAGCCCCGTTTGATTGTCGGCCACCATACGAATGAGGGCAAGGTGGCGGTCCTTTTTGGCCCGTTGGTCCTGGCTGCGGAGGGAAGGCTCGATTCCGGCCAAAGTCAGAGCGACGTGATGCTCGCCATCCCTGCATCAATGCGGTCAGCGCTCAAGCTAACGCCTGTAGCCTCGACGAGCAGGTTGAAGACCGCGGGCGATACGGAGGCGTTTCAGATTGTGGCCGTCTCGACAAAGGGCACGGATAACCTGCGAGCCGGCGAGCTCGTTAAGGCCCTCTTGGTGCCCATCGCGGATGCAGGCTGCGACGGTGCACCCTACAGGATCTGGCTGCCCCTTTCAGGCGCCTTGCCAAACTGACGCTCGGCCACCCTGTCCGTCCCGCCAGCAACCCCTCGGCTGCTGGGCATCGTGGAACTCATTAAACAGTGCCATCGCCTGGTGGAAGTGGTCTGAAAAACCGGCCACGGTTGCGGTTCTTTCGGCCTTAAACGCGGAAGAAGTCGCCAGCTCCGATCTTCGTGTCTTAATTTGTTAACAGTCAAATAAGTCTGCGTTTTCCAGCGACTTAGCTTCACTCCAGGAGAGGAGTTCGATCCCCGCCCTGCGCACCATTTTCAAAGGTAAAGCTTTGCATTGTTCGAGCTGGATGAGGTCACCAGGGTAAGGGGTTGGTTCTGAGTTCCTGTTGCCACAGTTCCCGGATTGCGGTCAGCGTTTCTGGCGGCATTACGGCACCGCTGGCCGACATATTTTCCAACACTTGGCCTACGGACTTGGAGCCTGGAATCGCCGTGGATATTTCGGGATGAGAAAGCACAAAGTGGAGTGCCGCTTGGGTCAGGGATAGGCCGTTTGGCACGAGCCCGGAAAACCTTTCCACCAAGGCTGCGCGACGCGCGACGGTTTCCTTGGTCCACCGATTTCGCACACCTTGGAAAAGACTGTCGCTTCTGTATTTTCCCGACAGCCAACCCGAATCCAGCGGTACCTTGGCAATCAGGCCCACTCCTTTCCTCTGTGCTGCGGCGAATGCTGCCTGCGGTTCCTGGTGGAACGCATTGAACAACACCTCAATTACGTCGCTGCCCGTAGTGGCCAGAACTTGCTCTAGATCCTTGGCCCAGTCGAGCGACACACCGTAGGTTCGCAGCAGTCCCTCATGTTTGAGGCGTTCCAACTCGGCGTAGAGCGACGTCTGGTTCCCATCCAGCAGGTGCGTCGGAGGATTGTGGACGAGAAGAACGTCGAGATGGTCGGTCCTAAGGCGTCCCAGGCTGGCCATGATCGAGGGCCGCAGCCCGGCGACGTCAAAATTTGTTTCGCCTGATGCGGTGTGCCCGAACTTGGAACAAATTACGATATGGTCCCGCTCTGACTCCAATGCCCGACCGAGCAGGGCCTCGCTCTTCCCCTCGCCGTAACCCGGAGCCGTGTCGAAGAAATTGCACCCCGCGTCACGCGCTGCCCGGATTAGGTCCAGGGCTTCTTTTTCATCATGCATCCCCCAGATCGAGTTGGCCAACTGCCACCCTCCGAAGCCAATTTCACTGACTCTAATCTGGCTGGAACCGAGCGTGCGATATCTCACACCTCGACCTAAGCACCTAAAACAGGGGAGGCAATCGATCCCTTTTCTGTTTTGGATACGTTCAAACAGGCTCAGTGAAACTTGACGCTAAATCCCAGTACAACGAGACGAAGGACCCGTTACTTAGGATGGCGTTTCCAGTGTGGCTCAAAATCTGCCGCCGCAAGTTGTGTGGGTTCGGACCCCACCCTGGGCGCACACCACCTAACAAGCATGCAGCCGGATAAATGTCATCAATCTAGAGTGAGTTGGTTTCTGGCTGCGCCCCCCCCCCCCACTAAACGGCGCTAATCAATATTCGAAAATACAGGTGCTGGTTACACCGGCTCTGCAATATCCGACTCCCTTGAATTCGTGCCAGCGCAAGGCTCGGTTTTGGCGCTTTGCCTGAGGGTAGCGCCAAGAGTCGTCCAACACGATGATTCCGCCCTTTTTTACATAGTCCTCGGCACGCCAGAAGCACAGGTCCCTCACTTGAGCGGACCACTCTTTGCCGTCCACGACGATTACATCGAAGGTTCTCCCCGATAGAGAAAGCAAGTAGTCGCTAGTGCCAAAGGTCTCGGTCCTCCAAAAATCAAACGGTCGGTGGAGGACAGAGACGCCGCCCAGGCCACGTTCCTCCGCGGCTTTTGAAACCAGCTGCGCCCACATGATATCGTCCTCAACGCAGGTGACGCTTCGAGCCCTCGCGCCCATGAAGACGGTCGAACCTCCCGAGCCAAATTCAAAGACCTCGCTCTCGGGATTCAACCGAGCCCCCACATACTTCACCGCTCCAAAGCTCCACCATGGCATTCCTAGCTCCAACGGCGTTTTGTGCGTGAACACGCCAAAACGGCAATAATTGAGAATGTCCTGTGGCCGGAGCGCCAAATAGCAGAATACACGAAGGACACGCCACCAATCCCTGTATTGCTTTTGGGGATGACTCATCCACCGGGAGCTTCAGGTCGGGCTGGTATTCGTCAATCGGTAAAAGTTTAGCTGGACTCATCGCAGCGGTCGAGAGGGGCCTGTCGAATCGCCGGACACATCCTCCGAAATGGGGTGATGGGCCTTGTTCCATCCCGATTGGGACAATCCAGGCGATGTTCGACAGGAGGTCTCATTTGACCAATCGACATGCTGCGGAAAATCGCCTAAGTTCGTACACTCGGGTCAAAAGAAACCAACATGGATATAAACAGGCTCCTGCTTCGAATCCGGCCTGTAGAATTGGCAACGGCGCTCAAGAAGATCCTGCGTATTTCATACCGTGAGGTCCGTGTGGGCAGCCGATTGTTCTGGTTGGATCCTGCCAGCAATTTTGGAAGTCGGCTGATCGCCGAGGGTTCCTATGAAAAGGAACTTTCGACCACACTCTCCCGCCTGCTCAAGCCCGGTGACGTCTTTGTCGATCTGGGAGCCAACGAGGGCTATTTCTCCGTGCTCGCCGGTGAGATCGTTGGAGAGGAGGGGCATGTCTACGCGGTGGAGCCCCAAGCGAGGCTCTGGCCTGTCATATTGCGAAACTTGATGCTGAATGGGCTGACGGGCTGCACCTTGATTCCCTACGCCGTAGGTCCGTCCGAAGGTTTCACCGACCTGCTATTGTATCCATCCATAAACACAGGCGCCAGCACTGGCGTATGGAGCCCACGCAGGCGAGGTTTCAAAAGGCAAAAGGTCGGAATGATGCCGTTGGAGCTGATGTTCCATAAGTTTCGCATCACGAAGGTCTCCGTTTTAAAAATCGACATCGAGGGATACGAACTGGATGCATTGAGGAGCTTGGGTTCAGGGCTTCACGAAGGCGCCGTCGAGAACATACTCATGGAACTCCACCCGGCGCAGCTTGGGCAGCTTGGGCAGAGTGTTGAGGAGGTTTGGTCGCTTCTTGAGAAGAACGGATACGAGAAAATCCATTCCAGTGAGTTTGAGCACTGGGTGCGGCGCCGTTAGAAGCCTGACGGAAACGGCACTCTGGACCTCCGCATCCAGCTGGCGCCTGCACGCCCATGCAGCCTGCGACAAAAAGGCCGAAGTGGTTCAACAACGTTCTGTGCAGAGGGGGCTCGGCCGGTACCTGTAGTCTGCGGGAACGTGCTGCATGAATTTCGGTTGAGTTCAGATCTCGCCACCGTTACCGAATTGAGTTGATTGAAGAATGTCCGGCATAACGCAGGCGTGGCGTAGTGCGATTTATTGAACGCTGCATCGGGCCTATCAATGACTCTGATTGCAAAGGCATTTCGATTCCGGGGATTATGGAGATCGATTGTTCTCGCTGCGGATCTGTTTGTATTGTGGCTGGCCTTTGCGTGCTGGTGGGGACATGGGTCCGCTTCTCCTCACTGGGGCCGGACTTTCTTTGCGACTTCCAACCGCGGTGTGATCAGCCGGCCAGAGATGTTCGACAGCCGTGTGCTCGCCTTCGGCGCTGAGCTGTACTCGCAGGGGGAGGATCCTCATGCGGAGCGCTATTGGGGTGTGGATGGGATTGTCTACAACTATCCCTCGGCATGGCGGTTCCTGACCTGGATGGGCGTAACCCGTTCGAACTATCTGGTGCTGGGCTTCGCGTTGGCCGTGCTCTTTCTCGGCTGCCTTTGGCTGGTCATACCCGTCGGAACTCCATTGTCGGCTGCGGTTCATCTTGCCATCGTGTTCTCACCTCCTGCGCTGAACGCGCTAGGACAGGGTAATGGCGAGTTGCTGGTGATTGCGCTTTTGGGGGTCGGGATGCTCTGGGCAAAAAAGGAATCGAGAGGCTCGGAAATAGCCGCTCCGGCCGTGGTTTTCCTGGCGTCGCTGCTGAAACTATATCCAGCGGTCTGCCTGCTCCCATTGTGGGCAAGGAGGGGCGGCAGGAAATGGCTGGCCGTTCTTTTCCTAGTGGCGTTTCTTTCGTTGCTGCTTTGGAAACGGGGGGAGATCAGGTCCGTGCTGGAGAGGACTCCCGAACCTTTCGCCCAAGGCTTCGGTTGTCTGGTTATCGCGAACCGTGCTGACAATCTGCTTCGTGCTCACAGCAGGTTCCTCACTTATTCGAGTGAATTGGCCTCGATCGTGACCTTCGCGTCGAAGGGGCGCACGGTCCTTCGGCTTGGCTTCGTGGTCCTGGTCATGACGGGTATCTTCGCGGGATGGCGGCGGGCTCTCCGAGGCGGGAGTGAAGCGGTAGACCTGCGCCTCGCCTTTGGTGCGGCGCTTTACCTTGGCGCTTTCGGGATAGGCTCATCGTGGAGCTACAGAATGCTCGTGCTCGTATTCTGCCTAGCAGGTCTTGTCGGCGAGCCACGCCTCCGGCCATTGCTGTGGTTTCTGCTCGCGGTGCTGTGGTCTTCAACGCTCACCTCGGGCGTGGCGTTCGTCGTCGAACAGGCGCTCCAGTGGGGTGCGGTCGCAGCCCTAAGCTATGAATTGGGCAGATTCCTCTCCAGGGAACTCTGGTGTCCGTTGCCTCTAGGTTCGTGAACAGGGCCGGATTATTGCCAACGGGCGACTGGTCCACAGACGGGGAGTTCCCGTGAGGGCCTTGCAGGTCAGATCTCTGCACAGCAGCGTTGGGGAAGCCTGACCCGCCAAGGATCCTAGGTTTAATGTGATGCTTCACGGTTTCGTGATTGCCGCTCCTATCGCGGACCCTGTCCTTCGCCCTTAGGCTGTCTTCGCATGAGAATCCATTTCCTGCTGCTTTGCACCTTCACGGGCTGCCTCTGCGCCCAGCCGGCTGACCTGGTTCCGACTGTGACCGTCGGGCGCATTGTGCATTTGAGCGCATTTCAGTCGAAATTCGTCTCCCCGAGGAACGTCGATGTCTGGCTCCCTCCTGGCTATGATGGGCGGGCTCGGTGCTCGGTCATTTATATGCATGACGGACAGATGCTCTTTGATGGCCGAATCACCTGGAACAAGAAATCCTGGAGGATCGCGGAAACCGTATCGGCTCTGATCGCTAAGGGAACGATCCCGGAGACGATCGTTGTCGGAATCTGGTCAATCGCGTCCACGCGTCAGAGCGAGTATTTTCCCGAAAAGGTGCTGCCTTACGTGCCCCGGGAACCGCGCGAGAAATTTGTCAAAGACGACCTGTCCGGAAAGCCACAGGCGGACAACTACCTGAGATTCATCGTCGACGAGCTGAAACCCGCGATCGATGCGAAATACGCGACCCTGTCGGACAGGGACCACACGATTGTAATGGGTTCAAGCATGGGGGGGATCATTTCGCTCTATGCGATCTGTGAATATCCCGATGTGTTCGGTAGGGCGGGGTGCATGTCGACGGGCTGGATCGCGACCTTCCCCAAAAATGCAACCTTCCCGCTTGCGACGTTCAACTATCTCCAGGGACATCTGCCGGATCCGAGGAGTCACAAGATCTACTTTGATCAGGGCACCGCGACGATCGATGCACTGTTCGGCGAGGCACAGGCCTTTGCCGACCTGGTGGTCCGTGACAGGGGCTACACAGACGGGAATTTTTTGAGCCGCGTCTTTCCCGGCGACGAACACTCGGAGACCTCATGGGCAGGCAGGGTCGCGGTCCCGCTGGAGTTTCTGGATGGGCCTTGAGGACACCCGCTGCTCAGGCGGCCAAGCAGCCAAAGTATTGCACAGTCCTGCGCCACTCGAGTGTTCGGACGGGTGTAGTTGACGCGCCGGTGGACTGAAGCGGGCGAACAACGGCGGCGCCTGAGAGGGCCGACCCGGGTCGCGAACGCGTAGCCTACGCTGGCGGTCGCGAGCCGAATCGCGATTCCAGCGCGAGGCGGCGGTGGGCGAAAATCCGGGTGACATCGGGTTTCACGAACAGGCTATGGACAAGGGCCCCCCCCGGCACCGCATATTCGACATGGTCCCTGCACAGGGTTCCGCCGTCCCTTTCCTCAAAGGAGTGGGTGTGGACCCACTTCCTATAGGGTCCCACCAGCTGCTCGTCGACAAACTGCAGGGGAGGCTCCCAGGCTGAGATGAGGGTCCGCCAACGCATCGGGATGCCGTGGATCTTAATCCGGTAGTCGATGAGGGTTCCCGCCCGCATCTCGATCGGCTCTGGTGTCAGTATCTTGAATCCCACCCAGTCAGGGGTGATGGCGTCGAGGTTCGCGGGCGTGGAGAAAAAGGAAAATACCACAGCCAGCGGCTGGGGAATCCATTGCTCCTGATCCAGGGTATACAGCTTCACTGTCGTCTTCGGCGCCCTTCAATCTGCCTCACGAGCCTCGGAACCGCAAGCGCCTCGGCTTTCGCCTGCACCTCGACAGCAAGCCGTCTTGCCCGGCTCCCCTTTCTGGCTCTATTCAACCTTGAGAACCGTCTTAATGATATCGGCCGATGACTTGCCGACAAGCACCTCGAAGTCGCCTGGCTGGACTGTGCGGTGCATGTTGATGTCGAAGGCCTCGAGCTTGTCCGGGGTCAGCGTGAACGTCACAGAGCGGGTCTCGCCCGGGTTCAGTGAGATCCTCTGGAAGTCCTTAAGCTCCTCGACCGGGCGTACGGGCATGCTGACCACCGCGTGGATGTAGAGCTGAACGACCTCATCCGCTCGCATCTTCCCGGTGTTCGTGACGGCGACCGAGACCGTCGCTGAGCCGCTCGGCGCGATCTTCTCCGGCGACACCTTGAGATCTTTGTACTCGAAGCTGGCATAGCTCAGCCCAAATCCGAACGGGTAGAGGGGCGTGGAGTCGGCCAGCACGTAGCTGCGGAAGCGCGAAGGCTTATGGTCGTAATAATCCGGAATCTGGCCAACCGAGCGTGGGAAGCTGACCGAGAGCTTCCCGCTCGGGTTAACCTTGCCGAAGACCACGTCGCTCACCGCCTGGCCGGTCTGCTGCCCGAGGTACCAGCATTCGATGATCGCGTGGGCGCGCTCCTGGAGGTCGTTGATCGCAAGCGGACCGCCGTTGATCAGGAGGACCACCACAGGCTTGCCGGTCGCGAGGACTGCCCGGGCCAGCTCATGCTGGCTGCCCACCAGTTCCAGTGTGTCGCGGTCGCCCAAGTGAACCTCGCTCCAGGCCTCACGGCGCAGCAGCTCATTCTCCCCGAGAACCAGGATCACTGCGTCGCTCTTGAGCGTCGCGTCCACCGCCTCATCGATCAGGCGAGAGTCGTCGGAAGGGTCGTTGGGCACCGGGTTCTCGTTCACGAGCCAGCCCGAAGCGTGGTTGCTCGCCAGCTTGCAGCCCTCAGCATAGAGCACCTTGATCGAGGTCCCGGCGAATTCCCTGATTCCCTGGAGGACGCTCACGCCCTGCATGGGGACTGCGGAATAGCCGCCGAGGTGTATTTCGGCCGCATTCGGCCCGATGACCGCCAGGGTCTTGATCTTCGACGCGTCGAGCGGAAGGACGTGCGCGTCGTTCTTGAGAAGCACCATAGCCTCGTCAGCCGCCAGCCTGGCCAACTCCTTGTGCTCATCAGTATTGGTCTCCCTGGCGGACCGCTCCGGGTCGGTGTAGGGGAGCTCAAAGAGCCCGCACAGGAACTTCACGCGCAGGACGCCGGCGGCCGCCCTATCGATGGAGGCCATCGAGACCTTCCCGTCCCTCTCCTCCTGCGCAAGCGTTGAGAAGCACCGGCCTTTGCCCCCAAGGTCGTAGTCCAGGCCCGCCTCGATGCTGAGAGCACCGGCCTCGGCGGGGCCCGCGGCCGCTTGGTGGTTCTCATACACCACGTCGATCCCGCCTCCGTCACTCATCACGTATCCGTCGAAGCCCCATTCGTTGCGCAGGATCTCGGTCAGGAGCTTGTGGTTTACGTGGTTCGGAACGCCGTCCCACTCGTTGTACGAGGCCATGAGCGAGTGCGCGTGGGCGACCCTTACGGCCATCTCGAAAGGATAGAGATGGTTCGACCGGAATTCGCGGTCCCCGAAGCTAAGCGGCGCGATGTTGCGCCCACCCTCGGACTGGCCGTGGCCGGCAAAGTGCTTGAGGGTCACCGCAACGTGCTCTTGGTCAATCGCCGTCCCACGCCCCTGTAGGCCGAAGACCGCGGCCATCCCCATCCTGGAGACAAGGTAGGGATCCTCTCCGTAGCACTCCTCAAAGCGTCCCCATCTGGGATCCCGCGCCAAGTCAAGTACCGGAGCCAGGACCTGGCGAACGCCCCGGGCGCTTGCCTCCTGCGCGGCGACGGTGAAGACCCGCTCGACGAGCGCCTGGTCCCACGTGCCCCCGAGCGCGACGGGGGAGGGGAAGCTGGTGGCTCCAGCGGCCATGAAGCCGTGCAGCGCCTCCGCAAAGGTGAAGACCGGGATTCCAAGCCGCGTCCTTTCGCGCATGTACTTCTGGACGGAATTCATCCGCAGAACCCGATCGCGCGGGTTCTGTGCGAACCTGTCGGCGCCTGGGCCGCCCGCCCAGACCGAGCCGGCGCCGTTGGTCAGCGAGGCCGCATCCGTTCCCCCTACAAAATTTCCCTGCTCGTCGAAGGCATGGGGGTCCTTGGTCCTATAGCCCTGGAGCTGGGCCACCTTTTCCTCGAGCGTCATGCGCTGCAGCAGGTCCTTCACCCTGGCGTCGACCGGCAGCGCAGCATTCTGATAAGGGGCTGCGAGTGGGGTCTGGCCCGCCATCGAGGAGGCGAGGACGAGAATCGAAAGGAAGGATAGGCGCTTCATTGGGGACGGTGGGCTTCAGGGGTTCGTGGCGGAGGGTCCGTGCCGCCCCAGCGAGTCCTCGTTTTGGGGATGAGGGGAGGAGGCAGCGCGAAGCTAAGGCCGCACCCGCCTGACTGTCGATATCTCGGTGGCCGAAACCGGCGAGGGGAGGATCGTCCCTAAGACGGATTCGCGGGCCCGAAGTATCTCGTCCCGTTGACAGCGCGTGTTTCGCGTCCATCTATTTCAAGGATGGCGCGTCTACCCCGACTCCTCTGCCTCGCTTTGTTGTCCGCCGTCATGTGTGCGCCCGTGCTTCGCGCGGATGGCATCGCGGCCGTTCCCGTCACGCCCGATGCCTCGCCCGAGGCACGGGCGCTTCTGCAGTTACTCTATGACATCTCGGGCAAGCACACGCTGACGGGCCAGCACAACAACCCGAACACGAAGAGCCACAACTCGCAGTTTGCCTCCCAGTACATTGGGAAGACGCCCATCATCTTCGGCTCGGACTGGGGCCACGCCAAGGCGGGCGACTCGGATTCCTACCTTGCCCGCCCAGACATTGTCCAGGAGGCGATCCGCGAGCACGGGCAGGGTTCGATCGTCGCTCTGTGCTGGCACGCCGTCCCGCCCACGACCGATGAGCCGGGCACGTTCAGGCCGCTGCCGAACAGCGACCCGAAGGCGCTTGCTAGCGTCCAAGGCAAGCTCCTGGACGAGCAGTTCAGGGATGTCCTGACCCCTGGAACTGCGCTTTACAACAAGTGGTGCGCCCAGGTCGACGTGATCGCTGGCTACCTCAAGCAACTGCAGGATGCGCACGTGCCGGTTCTCTGGCGGCCTTACCACGAGATGAACGGGGACTGGTTCTGGTGGGGCGGACGCACCGGCCAGTACAGCACGCAGGCCCTCTACCGTCAGCTCTTCGACCGTTACGTGAAACACCATCACCTCAACAACCTGATATGGGTGTGGAGCATGGATAGGCCGAGCCAGCCGGGACGGGAGTTCGTGAAGTACTTCCCTGGCTCCGAGTACGTCGATGTCCTCGGCCTGGACGTCTACGGGGCCGACTTCAAGCAGTCCTACTACGACGGCCTTGTTGCGCTTTCCGCCGGCAAACCCCTGGCTCTTGCCGAGGTGGGGACCCCTCCAACGCCTGAGATCCTTGAGCAGCAGCCCCTCTGGACCTACTACATGACGTGGTCCGGAATGGTCCGCAACACCCCCCGTAAGCTCTATGAGCAACTCAAGAGCGACCCTCGCGTGCTCAGCCTCGAGGACCCAGCGTATTGGGACGCCACAAAGGCCTACCGAGAGGCGTGCGGCCTCGCGCCTTTGCACATCGATCCCAAGCCCGCGGATTTTAGCGGGGACTGGGTGATCGACGAGGACCGCAGCAGCTTCGGCAACATGGGGGCCGGGTTCGCTCCCGCTCGAATCGAGGTCGTCCAAAAGGAGGGCAAGCTCTCGGTCAAGACGACACGCATCACCGAGATGACTGACGATCAGGTGACGGAGGAGACGCTTTCCCTCGACGGGTCCGAGTCCAAATCCCAGTTCATGAATTCGCCGCGCGTGACGCGTGCACACCTCTCTGACGCGCGCGCCGAGATCGCCATCAATTCCACGGTTAGCTTTGCCTGGGCCGGCAACGGGGCAAAGATGACGGTCAATGAGACCTGGAGGCTCCTCGATGGCGGACGGCGCCTTTCCATCAAGAGATCGTCGTCCTCTCCGCGGGGGAACCAGGAGATGACGATGATCTTCGACAAGCGCTGAGCGCTGATTTGCGGCAGTGCCGCACGGGTGGGCCGCAGCGGCTGTATGCCTGCGTGCGCAAATTATGCTCCGCTTTTCGCAATAAATGCCGAGTGCGCGCCGTGCGTTGGAGGGACATTAACTTTCGCCGGGGCTGCAGGCTGCGACGGTGCCCCGGCATCGAGAGATGCAGGCTGTACCCCAATCGACCCCGCTGGAAGGAGCTGCATGGCGTTCCGTGAGCGCGGGCCGCAACGGGCGCCGTGTTCGCGGCGGCAAGGGGGCCGGGCTGCTCGCTTCACCGAGGTGGCTGCTCACGCTTGCCCTGGCTGCACTCTGCCTGCCCGCGGTTCCCCATGCCTTGGGCCAGCAGCAGGGTGCGGGCGACACCTGGTACCTTTACTGGATAAACAGCGACAACCCCAAGAACTATGCCTTCGTGACGGACGACAGTTACGAGGCTTCGGACAGCTTCGCCACCGTCGGGTCCAGGGTCTACGACCCTGTCAAGGGAACCGAGACGACATTGATGGAGCTCTACGATGCTGAGTCCGATAGGGTCGCCACGGTCTCGCTCACGGAGAGGAACTCCCGCAACGAGGTGATTCGAAAAATCACGGAGCGGCACCCGGATGCGAAGCTTGTGTCGGTGGGTGATCCAAAGAGCCGCGAATATGCGCTGCTCATGCTGATCAAGGAGTCGTCGATGAACATGAAATCCAAGGACGACGCGAGGCAGGCGTTTGTCGCCGCCGACTCGCAGATGAAGGCCCGCGCCAGGCAGCAACCCGGCGGAATCGAGCCGTCGTGCTGGAAATGACCCCGGAGCCAATGGGAGGCGCCCGCGCACCCTGACAATCCCGGACACTTTCGAGGGCACATCGGTGCCCGCCTGTCTAGATCCGCAGTATAACCCAAAAAAAGATTCAGCATGAATGAACCCACTACCCCACATCAGGAGCCGCCCAAGCGCGGAAGCTCCTATTGCCTCTGGATCCTCTCGGTCTGCATGGTTGTGGCTGCTGCAGCAGCGATTTTCTACGCCTTGAGGGTGCAGAAGCTTAACTCCCAGGTCGCGGGAGCCGATTCGAACCTGGCCGCGGCAAACGCCGAAAACTCTCAGCTCCAGGCTGAGCTCGCGAAGGCCAAAATGGCCTGCACCGATCTGCAGTCACAGCTTGATGCGGCGAAGTCGGCCTGCGGCCAGATCCAAATGCAGCTCGACAGGACCAGCGGCCAGAAGTCCGCGGTCCTTGCGCAGCTCGAAAAGGAGAAGGCGCAGAGCGCACGCCAGGCTTCGGAGCTCGAGATGCAGGTCGACAAGGCCAACATCCGCATAGCGGAGATAAAGGGAAAGCTTAACCGGGTCACGGACGGTTCGGCCCACCTTGTGGCGCAGCTCGACGAGGCCAAGGGGCAGGTCACAGACCTCAAGGCACAGCTGCAGAAGACCCAGGCCGACCTGCTCAAGCTTCAGGTGTTCGTCCAGAAGGCGCGCCACCTGCCGGTGACGGCTTCGATTGTCAGGGACGCCTGGGTCGCCAGCGCAACGGCCCATGGCTATTCGCTGCAAGTACACAGCCTCCAGACGGAGCCCCTCAAGGTCGAGGTCACCGTTACGGGCACCGAGAGGACGCGGACCGAGACAAGCGTCATCTCATACGGAGAGACCCTGAAGGTCGGCAAGATTTCAACCGGCGACAAGGTCACCATCTCCAGCGAGGGTTTCGACCCTCTGGTGCTGACCGCCCCGTAAAGTGGGACGCCGATCAGAACGTGCGGGGGCCCTCGCGGGCCTCCGCACTTTCTGTCTCGTTATCCCGTGCCTCATCCTCGAGGTTGATGACGGCGGGGACGATCGCGGTTCGCCGGTCTGCGAGAACCCCTTGGGGCGGGCCGCATCCGTCATGAATCGCTTTGAATACAGGGCGCTTTCCTGCAAAGCATCGTTGCTGCCTTCCTGAAGGGGCCCACACCCAAACGATGTACGAGCGAAGAAACCAAGAGCTCCTGCCGCTGCCCCTTTTCATCAGGCGCATGGCCCTGTCCATCCTGCTTGCGCTGGGGATCGTGGCCGCGGCGCTTCTGGTGGGCACGACGGGGTACCACCACTTTGCCGGACTTCGCTGGGTGGATTCGCTGCTCAATGCCACGATGATCCTCACCGGAATGGGACCCGTGGACACGATGCCCAGCACGGCGGCCAAGCTCTTTGCCTCGGCCTACGCGCTCCTGAGCGGCTTCGTGTTCCTAACGGTTGTGGGCGTCGTGCTGGCCCCCGTTTTCCACCGGATACTCCACAAGTTTCACATCGACGACGCGTGACATGGGTCGTCCCACCGCTCAGGAGTGAACCAACATGAAAAAGGTCAACACGCGCGACGTGGTCGAGGAATCCTGGCACTCTCCCAAAGGGAGATTTGCGATGGTCGACAAGAATCTCTCCGTCGCGTTGGGACGCGACGACAAGTCGACGGACCTGCTCATGCGCCATCCATTTGATGTCGAGATTTGCCGTGTGCCGCCGGGCAAGACCGCCTGCCCGTTCCATTCGCACAGCGCGCAATGGGAGTTCTACCACGTGATCGCGGGCAAAGGCGTCGTCCGGGATGGCGCAGGAGTGACCTCGGTGGAGGAGGGCGATGCCTTCATCTTCAAGCCGGGCGAGCCGCACCAGATCATCAACGATGGCGCAGCCGACCTGGTGTGCTACATCGTTGCGGACAATCCCATTGGGGAGACTTGCCATTACCCGGACAGCAACAAATGGCGGGTTCGGTCCCCGCAAGGAGCCATGATCCGCTCTGTCCCTCTGGACTACCTAGACGGGGAGGAATAGGCGGGACTCGCGGATTATATTTATTGCGGCGGCTTTCCCCGAGAATTGTCCTTGGGGATGCTGACGAAGGAAAAAGCCGGTGACCGCACCGACCCCACGGGGACCTCCCGCACGGCCTCATCGGCGACGGGGGGGGCGTTTCCCTTCCTCGCGTGCGCGGCCATCGCGCTTGCCGCGCTGCTGGCCTACTGGGGGACCCTGTCCTGCCCGTTCATTCTGGACGACATGCCGGCCATCAAGTCGAACGGCACCATTGGCCACCTCTGGGGCTCGCTCGTGGCACCCGTGCGCTCGCCCGTCAGCGGCCGCCCCCTGCTCAACTTCAGCTACGCCGTAAATTTCGCCGTAGGGGGATACGACGTGCGAGGCTACCATCTGTTCAACCTCGTCGTCCACATCCTGGGTGGCCTCATGGTCTTTGGAATTGTGGGCCGCACGCTTGGGAAGCCCGTGCTGAGCCGCTGCTTTGCTGCCGACCGACGGATCCTTGCACTGCTGATCGCCGTCATCTGGACCGTCCATCCACTCAACACGGAGGCTGTGACCTACGTTTCGGAGCGCGCCGAGTCGCTCATGGGGCTGCTTTACCTGGCGACGCTGTATCTCTTCCTGCGCGGCGCTGAGTCCGGCCGGGGAGGCGCATGGCTTGCGCTGTCCGTCTTCGCGTGCCTGATGGGGGCGCTGACGAAAGAGGTAATCGCGACAGCTCCCCTGTTGGTGCTCCTGTACGACCGCACCTTCTGCGCGGGTTCCTTCAAGTCGGCCCTGCGGCAGCGCTGGCTCTATTACCTCGGGCTTTCGTCATCGTGGCTGGTCCTGGCATTCCTGGTTCAAGGAACAGGCCAGCGGGGGGTCGGGTTTGGCAACGGGGTGGGCTCCTGGACGTATGCACTCACGTCGTGCCGCTCTGTCGTGACCTACCTCAAGCTGTCCCTTTGGCCTCATCCGCTGGTTTTTGACTATGGAACCGGTGTCGTCAGTGGCATTGGGCAGGCGGCTCCCTACGCGCTCGCGCTGTTTGCAATGCTTGCCTTCTCGGTGTTCGCGATGCGCCGATGGGCTGCCGTGGGCTTCGCGTGCGCCTGGTTCCTAGTCATCTTGGCTCCGACCTCAAGTGTCATCCCGCTGGCCTACCAGCCGATGGCTGAGCACCGCGCTTACCTCCCCTTGGTCTCCGTTGCCTGCGTAGGGGTCCTTTGTGTCTACCGACTCTTGGGTCGCTCTGGAATGCTCCTGCTCGCAGGCATTTCGGTCCTGCTCGGCTGGGCTACCTACGAGCGCAACTGCGACTACCGCAGTGCGCTCGCCCTATGGAACACCACAGCCGCGCAGGAACCCGCAAACGCGAGGGCGCATGTGAATCTGGGTGTCGCCCTTGCGGCGGTTCCCGGGAGCGAACGGGAGGCGGCCTCCGAGTACGAGGTGGCCCTTCTCCTGGATCCCGCTAACGCAGAGGCAAACAACGATTTCGGGCTCTTGCTGGCCGGATCTTTCGGCCGCTATGCCGATGCCGAGGCGCACTTCCGCTTGGCGGTCCGGTCGAGGCCGGACTTTCTGGAAGCCTGCGACAACCTGGGAATGGCGCTGGCTGAGCTCCCTGGGCGTCTGCCTGAGGCGATCCAACAGTATGAGGCGGCCCTGCGCCTGAACCCTGGCTATGCCAAGGCGCACAACGACCTGGGGATCGCACTGGCAAGAACACCGGGAAGGCTGCCCGAAGCCCTGGCTCACTTTGAGAAGGCCCTTCAGCTCAAGCCAGATTACTTGGACGCTCGCAACAACCTCGAGACGGCCAGGCAAATGATGGCACGCTAGGGCAAACCGGGGCGGCCGGTCCGGTTTGGGCGCCCTTGGGCTCACGCGGGGGGCGTGTCGGCATCAGCGGACCTAGGAGGGTTTCACCCCATGGCAAGGACAGGCGATTGCGCATACACTCACGGGGTCAACAACAACCAACAAAGGGGTCTCCAATCAGCCCCTTTTTTGCAGGCAAGGCAGACTCCGGACAGAGGCGACATCACATACTCAGAGCAAAGGAAAACTGAAACTATGAAATTAAGCACCCAGGACAAAGTTGAAGGCGTTGCCAAGGGCATTTCAGGCAATGTCAAGGTGGTCGCCGGGAAGGCCATCAAGAGCGATCGCCTACAGAACGAAGGCCGGCAAGAGAAGGCCATAGGCAAGATACAGAAGAAGATTGGCGAAATCGAAACAGTGCTCGGGAACTGAAGCTATGAGGGCATATAATATGAAATCATCACATTTTTTGACGAAACCCACATCACTGCTGGCATTGATCGCCTCCTTGGCGCTCTGCGGCATGGCCAGCAGCTGCGCGGGAACGCGCACTTCCGACAGCACCGGCCAATACGTGGATGATTCTGCGATCACCACGAAGGTGAAGAGCGCCCTGTTGGGCGATGACGCCGTCAAGTCGTTTGCTGTCAGCGTCGAGACGGTCAAGGGCGTTGTTCAGCTCAGCGGATTTGTGGACACCGCAGACCAAAAGAACGCTGCGGGCAGGGACGCTTCATCCGTTCCCAATGTTAAGGACGTGAAGAACAACCTCATCGTCAAGTAGTCTGACGGCCCCCTTGGGGCCACGGCCGCATTAGGGACTCCGTCAAAAGGCTCAATGCCGCCGTGAGGCCAGAGGAACGGCAAGGAATTCCCATCCTGAATCTCCCAAACGGACTCAGCTGCCGCGAAATGTCGGCGCGGCCTCCCCACCAAGACCACTATGAAGAATCCCGAGCCAGCCGAGGACCCATTCGATCCCCTAAACGAAGGCGGCGAACGCACGCTCCGCCGCAATGATGGAACACGAATATTGAGGAATCCCCTGGTTTGGGCCGGTGTCGTTTTGGGCACGGGGTTTGGAGGCTTGGCGGACGGGATCGTTCTCCATTCGATTCTCGGTTGGCACCATCTGATCTGCGCCGGTGCCTCAGTTTATTGCCAACCCGACTCAGTCGAGCAGCTCAAGCTTGAGAACACGCAGGATGGCTATTTCGACTTGGCTCTCTGGTTGGTGCTGCTGGCGGGAACGGCATTGCTGTTCCGGGCCGCCCGCTATGCCGGAGCAGCGGCAAGGGCCCGTGTTCTCTATGGTTCAATGCTCGCGGGATGCGGGGTGTTCAATGTCCTCGAAGGCCTAATTGACCACCAGATTCTGGGGATCCATCACGTCATCCCGGGCAGCCCCCACCAGTTCCTTTTCGACATGCTGTTCCTGGCGAATGGGGCGGTGTTCTTTATGGTCGGCGCATGGCTCATCCGGTCGAATAGGAACGCCACCGCATAGCGCACGCAGGCGTCGTCGCCGGTCCTTGGGGGTGTCGGGCCAAGGCCGGATGCCAAGCTTCAGGGCTGACGACCGTGGAGGCTGGACAGTCGGCGAAATTGCTTGTCACTGAAATCGGCCAGCACGTAATAGCTGCCTTTCGTCGTCAGACGGCAAGATAGCTCAGTTGGTAGAGCAGAGGACTGAAAATCCTTGTGTCCCCGGTTCGATTCCGGGTCTTGCCACCATCTTAACGTAAGATATTTTATATAAATATATTACAACATTATTATCACGTCAAAATCCGCCTCTAAACTTGAGTCACTGCCTGCTTAATCTCACACTATTCTCACGGTTTTGAGGCTGCAAATGGCGAGCCGATGGAAAGGTTAACCTTGGGGTTGCCAACTGCTGCCTAATTTAGCGGCTTTTATCCGCTTCCATCTTGTTTCTTTGGGCTTTTGGACGATATTATCGGCATGAAACTTTCGGTTTGGGCTAAAAAGCAGGGACTTACCTACGGT
>Ga0302320_10000388_pt1 | contig 103424 bp, 88 predicted proteins | sample Bog_T0_3_FD_202130 | JGI IMG/M metagenome (GOLD analysis project Ga0302320, IMG submission 202130) | Peat permafrost microbial communities from Stordalen Mire near Abisko, Sweden - Bog_T0_3 | ecosystem: Environmental > Terrestrial > Soil > Wetlands > Peat | place: Sweden: Abisko, Stordalen... | reverse complement strand
GCACGCACCGCCGGTCACCGGGCAAATGCCGCATATTCTGGATTCCTTTCAACTATGTTCTTGCTGTTCGTATCATCCGTATGTCGGCCGCGCGGGGCCAATGATTAGCCCGCAACTACCGAAATCGCTGGCGTTGAAATTGAGAGGTCGGTCACAAATGACCGAACGGCCGAGGGTCTGCGGCGCCGCGCGGAGTCATGCGCCCGAAGGGTGAAAAAATAAGTTAAGCGGCGCCGGTTCGCGCCGCCGCGTCAGGCGCTCGGGTCGCCGGGGGATCTCGGGGAGAACAGCCGATAGTTGTTTCGGCCGTCGTATCTCGCCTGGTACATGGCGAAGTCGGCGCATCGCAGCAGTTCTTCGCCCTCGCTCGCGTCGATGGGAAATATCGCAATCCCGACGTTGGCGCTCACGCGAACCACTTCATCGGCGATGCGGTAGGGGGACTGCAGCGCGGCCAGGATCTTCTCCGCGCACGCGGCCGCATCGTTGATTCGCGGCAGATCCGTCAGGAGAACGATGAACACGTCCTCGCCCTGCCGCCCGACCGTATCGGAGGTGCGAACGCAGCGGATCAGCCGGCGGCCCACCGCCTCGAGAAGACCGTCGCCGGCCGCCCGGCCCAGCGTATCGCGGATGTGCTTGACCCGGTCGAGGCCCACGTGCAGAAGCGCCGCGAATCGGCCCTTGGCGCCCGCGTCGGCAATGGCCTGCGTCACCCGCATGCCGAACAACGATCGATTGGGAAGGTCCACCGCCCCGTGCGGGTCGAGCCTTCCCGGCTGGGCCGACTGGCCGCGGCCCGCGGTGACCAGGTGCGCCACCATCACGGCGCCGATGACGCCGCCGCTCCTGTCGTGCATCGGCGCTGCCGAGAGCTCCAGCGCGATCTCGCTGCCGTCGCGCCGGCGCAGCAGGCACGCGACACCCGGCGTCACCCGGCAATTCTCGATGATCGCCCGGGTCATCGGACAGGGAACCCGCGTGCCCGTCGCGGTGTCGATGAGCTCCAAAACCTCGTCGGCGGTCAAACCGCACGCATCCGCCTGCGTCCAGCCGGTGATCTTTTCGGCGACCGCGCTCAAATAATTTACGCGGCCGCTGAAATCGGTGCCGACCACTGCGTCGCCGATGGAATTCAGAGCCGCCGTTGCGCGCTCCCGCTCGTCGGCACCGGCGCCCGGCGCCGCCGGATGAGCATTGGCCGCCAGGGCCAGGATTTCCGGGAATTGACGCCGCGGACGGCACACGACGACGGCGCCGACCAGGCGGCCGCCTTCGTCCCGCATGGCGACGGCGGTGTACTCGATCTGCACCCTGCGCCCGCCCGGGTCGACGAAGAGCGCCGGCATGGCGATCACCGGGGTCTCGTCGGGCGCCGCAATGCGCTGCAGCGGGCTCTCGATGGGCAGGCCGGTTCGCTGGTCTCCCAGCGAAAGGACCTGCTTCAACGGCTTGCCGAGCGCATCGACCGCGCGCCAACCGGTCATGGCTTCCGCGGCCGGATTGAGATAGATGATCTTCTCCTGAGCATCGGTCGCAACGACGGCATCGGCGACGGTCGCCAGTGCGATTTCCAATGGCTCATATCGATGAGGGAGCATCTTTGCCCTGCGTGTCCAGCCGGAACGTTAAGTGAAACGCAGGCCGTTGCCCCCGGGTTGACCGGATTGAAAATTTTTTTTACGGGGTCCTAGGTCGTGAAGCCGATCGATCCGCCCATGCCGTAGCGGCCGCCCTCCCCGTCCGGCTCCCCCGCCGGGCCCGGCGCCGCCGAATCCAGGCGCGCCGAAATCAGCCGCATGACGTGCACCGCGTCGGCATCCGCATTGCTCTCCACCGCGCCGCGGGCCGCCTGACCGATGGTGAACACCTCGGTCTGCTGCGAACCATCGGTCACGGCCGAGTTGAATTCCCGCGCCGCGGCGGCCGCCACGTGCGCGGCGGCGCTGAGCCCGACCTGCCGTTCGAGCAGGCGGGCCGTCGCCACCAGCGCCGCGGTCCGCCAGTGCTCCGGTTCCTGGATGAGCAGCGCCAGGCTCGAACTCACCGCACACGCCGCCTGGCCGACGGCCCGGTACTGCGACGCGGTCAACGCCCCCCCGCTCCAGTCGGCGCGGCTCTCGAGCGCTCCTGCAACGAAGAGCATGGTGGCGCTGGCGAGGTTATCCGTATTGCGGGCGTCGCCGATGGCCGCCCATTTGCGGCCACGCACCCGCAGGAATCGCTCCAGCGGGGCATGCCGCAGACGCGCCTGCAGGGCGCCGTTCCAGCGCGCCGCGATTCTTGCATTAGGGATGAGTACCGTCACTTCGACACCAAGTTGCCTGATAGGTCCGCACCTGCAGCCTATGGTCGGCCGCGTGCCCTGGAACTTGATAAGGGTCGGCCGCAGGCCGCGCCCCGTGACCTTCAGGCGCCCTCCATGCCATGACGCCGCTTGACGGGGGCGGCCTCGGGCGACGCCAGGAAGTCCAGCAGGGCCCGCGCGGCATCGGGGTCCGCGCAGCTGGACGAGATGCCGCCCGAGAAGATCGTGACGGATTGAATAGCCGGCGGCAAAGGGCCGACAACTTCGATGCCGGCGCCCGAGAATTCGGAGAGCTGCTGGAATCCGAGTTCGGCGCTGCCGCGGGCGAGAAGGTCGGCCACCGGGACACCGGGCGGGGGCACGATGATGCGGTCGCGGATACGGTCGTGAATCCCCCAGCGCTCGAACAATCGGCGCAGGTGCAAGCCGCTCGGGCCCGTCGAGAAGCTCAAGGTCCGCGCAGCCAGCACGGCGTTCATCACCGCCTCCTCCGAACCGATGTCCGGCTTCGGGCGCCCCGCAGGCACGGCAATGGCGATTCCCGACCTGACCAGGTCCACGCGGCTTCCGGCGCGCAGCTTGTGGCGGCCGATCAGTTCGTCGATCACCGGGCTCGCGAGAACCACGACGTCCGCCGGTTCGCCGGCCTCGATGCGCTTGGCCACGTCGATGCCGCCGGCAGCCTCCGCGGACACCGTGCGGGACGTCTCCCTCTCGTAGCGGGCGGCGAGCTCCGACAGCACGCTGCGCGTGGCCATCGAGGAAAGCAGTTTCAACGCATTGCGCGGCACCGGCGAATGATATCCGTGAGCGCCGCTCGAATCACACAGGGAGCGTCTCGCCGCGGGTCTCGAGACTGAAGGGCAGCAACGCCAGCCCCAGGAGGAACGCCGCTGCGGTGGCGGCGACGGGAATCCCGATGCTGCCATAGCCGTGGACTCCCGCGCCGACCAGAAAATTCACGCCGGCGCCGACGAACCGGCCGATGGAAGTCACGAACGCAAAAGCCGTGGCGCGTATTGCGGTGGGATACTGCTCCGGGAGCCACAGGTTGTACATCGCGAAGTTGCCCCCGCAAAATCCCAGGAAGAAGAGGCTCCCGACGAAGACTGAAAGGCCGCCCTCCCGATAGAACAGGAAGCCGAAGCTCACCGTGATGCACCCCGCCATCCCCATGAAATACAGCGCCTGCGTCCAGCGCCTCCCGAGGCGCTCGGCGAGCACCGGCGCCGCGAGGCACCCGAGGCAGGTCCCCACGGACAACAGGCCCGAGCCCAGGGAGGCGAGCCGCGTCGCCGCCACGGCGCCGTACCCCGCCCGCTTCGCCATCGCGACGATGGCGGCGGGTTCGTACACCGCCGCGGCCCACAGACCGACGATCGACACCGTCACCAGGCCGGCGTTCACGAGGGTGCGCCGGCGGTAGGCGGGAGCGAAGATTCGCCGCAGCGCCCCCGATCGAGATGCAGTGTGCGATGCCGCCACCCATCGATCCGGCTCCTTGATCCGCCACAACATGTAGAAGGCGAGAATCACGGGCGCGCCGCCGCAGAGGAACATCGCGCGCCAGCCATAGCGCGCGCCCACGGTGAAATTGAGCGCCGCGGCCAGAAAGAAGCCGACGTAATAGCCGGTCTGGAGGTACCCGGCGCCCATCTTGCGCCGCGACTCGGGCCACGCCTCGGCCACGTACGTGCCCGCGACCGCCCATTCGCCGCCGATGCCGACGCCGGCGAGGAAACGGAACACGCCCAGCTCCCACACGTTCTCGGCCAGCGCCGCGGCGCCGGTGAACACCGCATAGCAGACAACCGCCGCGGCGAGGGTGCGGGTCCTGCCGAAGGCGTCCGCGATCGGGCCCCACACGAACGAGCTGCCCCACCCGGCCAGGAACACGGCAAAGAGCACGGACCCGGCCGATGCCACGTCGCTCGGCGCCCCGTTCATGCCCGACTTGGGCAGCAACTCGCCGAGCGCCGGTGCGAGCACCAGGGCGAAAATGAACGAGTCCATGCCGTCGAGCGTCCAGCCCGACCAGGCAGCCCAAAAGCCGCGCACCTGCGCGGGACTCAAGCGGACGGGCGCCTCAATCAAGCGGCACGGTACAGGGCTGAATAGCGGGCGCGGAGTGCATTCTTTCGGACCTTCCCCATGGCATTGCGCGGTAATTCGCCGACGAATACGACTCTCTTCGGGATCTTGTATCCGGCCAGCCTCGGCTTCAGCGCACCGATGATATCGGATTCGGAGAGGTTTGCCCCGGGCTCGAGCACCACGGCCGCGGTGACGCCTTCGCCGAAGTCCGGGTGCGCGACGCCGAACACCGCGCTCTCGCCCACCCCCATGATGGCGTCGAGCTCCAGTTCAACTTCCTTGGGATAGACATTGTACCCGCCGCTGATGACGAGGTCCTTGGCACGCCCGACGATGTGCACATACCCATGGGCGTCGATTCTGCCGAGATCTCCGGTCTTGAACCAGCCGTCCCGGGTGAATTCCCCCTGCGTCTTGCCCGGATCGCGCCAATAGCCCGAGAATACGTTCGGCCCCCGGACTTCGATTCCGCCGACATCGCCCGCATCCGCGTCCGTCCCGGCGGCCAGCCGCACGGACACCCCGGCGAGCGCCGGACCGACCGACCCCGGCACCCGGACGCCGCCGTAGGGATTCGAGGCGATCATCAAGGTCTCCGTCATGCCGTACCGCTCGACGATGGCGTGTCCGGTGCGCTCGCGAAATTCGCGGTGAGTTCCGGCGAGCAGCGGCGCGGACCCCGAGACGAACAACCTCATCGAGGCGGCCGCGGCGCGATCCAGGGCCGGCTCCTGCAGCAGCCGCACGTAGTGCGTCGGCACGCCCATGTAGACGGTGGCTTCGGGCAGGCGCTCGAGAACCGCTACGGCATCGAACTTCGGCATGAGCAGCAGGCTCGATCCGGAGGCAAGCACCGTGTTGATGGCGGCGAACAGGCCGTGCACGTGATTGAGGGGCAGCGTGTGCAGCAGGACGTCGCGCTCGCTGAAATGCCAGGCATCCGCAAGCACCTCGGCATTGGAGGCGAGATTGCCGCGCGTCAGCACGGCGCCCTTGGATCGGCCGGTGGTGCCGGAGGTGTAGACGATGGCCGCCGGCGAATTCGCGTCCCCCGGCCGGACCGGACCGGGCGCGGGCTGGGAGCGGCCCACGAGATCGAGCAGCGACCCCTCGCCGTTCGCGCCGAGGGTTTCGACGTACGCCACGCCGGCACGCGCGGCCAGCGGCTCGATCGCGGCCCGGTCCGAGGGGCGCACGACGGCGATCCGCGGTTCGGCATCGCCCAGAAAATGGGCGACCTCATGCAGCGTGTTCGCGACATTGACGGGCACGAACACGGCGCCCAGGCGCAGGCAGGCCCCGTACAGCAGCACCACGTCCACCGACTTGTCCGCCTGGACGAGAACCCGGTCGCCCGGATTGACGCCGCGCGCAATCAGAGCCGCGGCGAACCGGGCCGATTCCACACCGAGGGCCCCATAGGTCAGCTCCCGGCCTCCGGGCGTTCGAATGAAAACGCTCTGCGGGCGGTTGCGCGCCGCCGCTTCAATCCAATTGCCGGGATCCTGCGCCGACGACATGTTGCAATCGCTCGATTCTGGCCTTCCGCCCCCCGGACGAATGATGCCACGAACTCACGCCCGGCCGCTCCTTCCGCGCCGGTCAGGTCCGGCCGCTCATTCCGCGCCGGTCAGGCCCGTCCAGATCCTGGCGACCGCCTCGGCGGGCGCTCCCGAATCCGCGAGCAGCTCGCGCCGCTCGTCGCGGGAGATGACGGCATGGGACTCGAGGAACGCCAGGGTGCCGAGGAACTCGCCCGTGCGCAACGCCCCCGTCAGGGGCTCGCCCGCGGAGCCTTCGAGCGCGGCGACCAGCCGGGGAGAGGTCTCCCAGTCGCGCGCGATGCGTTGGGACAGATTGCGCGCCAGGCTGCCGATCAGCTCCACGCACAGCTCGGCGCTCGGCGAGAAATGAGGATTGCGCGCATACACGTCGAGGGCCGCGCTGTAGACCACCAGCGGGCCCAGGGCGCCGAGCAGCACGACCAGTTGCGCTTCGAATCGGTCGCCGGGGTTGGTCTGCATCGCATGCAGCTCGGCGGCGCGCGCGGCGAGCTCGGTGCGCTCCCACAGCATGCGCGGCAGCCGCGGGAAGTTCCGGCGGGTCGCGCGAAACACCGGCCGCAGCATCGCGGTCGCGAGCAGCCCGCGCAGCGATTCGATGCCGCAGACCGCGATCGCCCTCGGAATGGTCTCGACGGGGGTTTCGGATCTCCGGTACAGGGTCGAGTTCGAGAGGCGCAAAACGTCGGCCGTGAGCACGGGATCGTGCGCAATGATGCGCGAGATGCGCTCTGCCGCGGCATTCGGGTCGTTCACCGCCTGCATGAGCTGCGGCATCAGCGCCGGGCGCCGCGGAAAATAGTTGGAGTTCAGCGCGTCGACCTCGAGCATGGCGACGATGTTGTCGCGGACCCGCCGATGCACGTCCGGCGAGGCGTGGCCCTGCGACGGCGAGGCGAAGGCGAGCTTCCACAGACGGTCCGAGGCCCGGCAGCTGGCCTCCTCGAGGCGCGCCGCATCGGTCGGAGTCGTCTCTGCGGGCGCCGCCCGGGGCGCCGCCGGCGGCCGCCGGATGGCGGGAAATCCCGGGGCCGCGGCCGCGGCCGCGGACGCGGACGCATGATGGCGGCGGCCCGCCCACGCGGCGGCTGCGAGGAGGCCCGCGCCGAAAACCAGGATTGCAACCAGCACTTGACACCTCGCGACACGCAGCAGGCGGCCATGACGGCGCTACGCCGATATATTCATCGGCACCGGACCGGGATTCTTTAGCGGCCGCCCGCGACGTCCATGAGCGCGGCGCGCACGGCTGCGGCGATTTCCGCGAAGTGCCGGCGCACGCGCAGATCGTAGGTGATCTCGAGTTGCGCTCCCATCCGCCGCCTGCCCCGGTTGCAGATGTTCAACGGATGCCGCCCCGGGTAGCGGTGGCCGTCGGCGACCACTTCGTATCCCGCGAACGACAAGCGCTGCGTCAGGCGTCCGGCCAGTTCCAGGTCGAGTCCGCCGACGAAGATCTGCGCATGTCCCTGGCAGCCGTGCACGCTCAGGATGAATTCCGAGCGGTCCGCCAGCGCCACGCAGTCCGGGTGATCGAAGCGATGGCTGGTGATGTGCAGATCGCGGTTGCGGCCGCTCTCCTTGATGCCCTCGAAGCAGAACAGGCTGTATTCCGCGCCTGCGATCAATCCCGCGATGTCGGACGTTCCCTCCTCGATCCCGCCGCCATGGGGCGCGATGATGGTCACGGGCGATTGCGGGCGGTCGATCCGAACGACGCGAAAATCGCGCCCGTCCGTCTCGTTGAGGGCGAGTTCGGCGAACGAGGCGTACTTGCTCATGGCGCTGAATCCGGCGCGTCATGCGCCCATTGCGTCCAGGGTGCGGTACACGAGCACCGACGGCGCAAGGAACCACGGGATGCCGAAATAGTAGGGGCGCGACGGAAAAGGCAGGCCGTCGAGGGCGGTGCGCCCTTCCGCGAGACCGGCCATCTGTTGTCCGATCCTCATTCCGAAGTACGGCGCCAGCGGCACGCCCTGGCCGCAAAAACCCATGCAGTAATGGATCCCATCGTGCACGCCGAGATGCGGCAGCGTGTCGAAGGTGTACGCGACCCACCCTGCCCAGGCATGGTCGATCCGCGCGCCGGCGAGCTGCGGCAGGACCTCGGTCAGCATCCCCTTGAGCCGCGGCACGCAGGCCAGCGGGTCCTTCTCGGAAAGCGCGGCCCTGCCGCCGAAGATGATGCGCTGTCCGTCGGGCGAAGGCCTGAAGTACGTCACCACCCGCCGTGAATCGACGATGTTGCGCGCCTGCGGAATGAGCGAACGAACCGCTTCGGCTCCCAGGGCCTCGGTCGCGATCTGGTAACTGCCGATCGGTATCACGCGGCGGCGCAGCCACGGCGCGACCGGACCGGTATAGCCGTTCGTGGCGACCAGCACCCGGCCGGCGCGGATCGTCCCGCGGGGTGTGAGAACCTCGAAGCCGCCGGCGGCTCGCCGGATGTGGAGCGCCGGGCATTCCTCCACGACGCCGGCCCCGGCGTCCCGCGCACGGCCCAGCAAGGCGCGCAGCAACCGCATGGGGTTCACGGACGCGTCCTCGGGATAGACGCACCCGCCGTGATAGAAGTCGCTGGCGATCTCCCGCCTCTGATCCGCGCGCGCGACGATGTCGATGCGTTCCTCGAGACCCGGAAGCTGGTTTTGCGCGTCGCGCACCATCGCGGCGAAATGCCGCCGTGTGTGCGCACCGACGAAACAGCCGTTCTCGCGCCAATCGCAATCGAGGCCTTGCCCGGCCAGCGAGCGCAGGTACGCCACGGCCTCCCGGCCCTCCCGGCATATCGCCAGGGCCCTGGCCTCGCCGTACCGGGATTTCAATGCCCCGAACGTCGGCTTGATGCTGTAGGCCACCTGTCCGCCGTTGCGGCCGGAGCAGCCGGCGCCCACCGCCCCGGCCTCGAGCACCTGGGTCGCGGCGCCGGCGGCGGCGGTTTCTCGCGCCGCGGACAACCCGGTGTAGCCGGCGCCGACCACGAGCACGTCGACGCGATCGCGAAACGCCGCCGTGGGAGATCCTGCGTCCAGTCCGTCCTGCCAGTAGGGCCGTGTGGATATCGTCATGTCAGTAGTGGGGGGGCCGCTCCTCGTCGGCCGGCCGCTGCCGCTCATCGGCCCGAAGGGATTCGAGCCGCTCGGTCACCTCCTTGACGCGCAGCCGAAGATCGCGGATTTCCTGCTGTTGATGGAACACCACGTCGCCGAGATCGGCGTTGGCCCGCTCCAGGAATGCGATCTTGGTCTGTATTTGCTCCAGCATTTCCTCGTTCATTCCGCCTCCGCCAGTTCGGGATCAGGTCCCGCAAAACGTCCGCGTCACCCGCTCGTCGGGACGCGGCGGGTTCGAATACGGGGCGGTTTCGCACCGTTCCTCATAGGGCGACGCCAGCGCCTGCGAGAGGTCCTCGAACGGGGCGAAGTCCCCGCGCTCGGCAGCGGCTATCACCGACTCGATTCGATGATTGCGCGGTATGACCCACGGGTTGACCATGCGCATGAACGCCGCGTGTTCGGAAGCCGGCTGCGGCTCGCGTGCCAGCCTCTCGCGCCAGGCCTTGGCCCAGCCGCGGATTCCGGATGGCTCGGCAAACCCCGACTCCAGCGCCGCATCGCCGGATTCGCCCTCGGCCGCCGCGCACAGCCGCCGGAAGGTCAGCGTGAAGTCCGCCGCCGAGTGCTGCATGAGATCGAGGAACGCCTGGGCCAGTTCGAGGTCGCCTCCCTCCTCCGTGAACAGGCCCAGCTTGCGCCGCATGCCGGCCAGCCAGCATGCGGCGAATTCCCCGGCGAAGCCCTCGACGACGCCGGTGGCGAGTTCGACCGACCGGCGGCTGTCGGCGTCGATGAGCGGCAGCAGCGTCTCCGCCAAGCGCGCCAGGTTCCATTGCGCCGCCGCGGGCTGATTCGCAAAGGCGTACCGGCCCATGCGGTCGATGGAACTGAACACCGCCGCGGAATCGTAGCCGTCCATGAATGCGCAGGGTCCGAAATCGATGGTCTCTCCGGAAATCGCCATGTTGTCCGTGTTCATCACGCCATGGATGAATCCCACGGCCATCCAACCCGCAACCAGTCGCGCCTGGGCCTGCACGGCGCAGCGCAGCAGCTCGAGATGGGGATTGGCCGCCAGGGCGGCCTCGGGATAGTGGCGCTCCATCGAGTACTCGGCGAGCCGCCTGACCGAATCCACATCGCCCCGGGCCGCGAAGTACTGGAACGTTCCCACACGCACGTGGCTGGAGGCGACCCGCGTCAGAATGGCGCCGGGCAACGGCTGTTCGCGGAATACGATCTCGCCCGTGGCGACCGCGGCCAGTGCGCGGGTGGTCGGCAGCCCCAGCGAGTTCATGGCTTCGCTCACCACGTACTCGCGCAACACCGGGCCAATCGCGGCGCGCCCGTCCCCGCTCCGCGAATAGGGAGTGCGGCCCGAGCCCTTGAGCTGGACGTCGCGCCGCCGGCCGGTCCGGTCCAGCGCCTCGCCCAGGAGGATGGCCCGGCCGTCGCCGAGCTGCGGCACGAACTGCCCGAACTGATGCCCGGCGTAGGCCATCGCGATCGGCTGCGATTCCGGCAGCAGCCTGTTGCCCGAGAAGATCTCGGCGAGCTCCGCCGGACCCGCATGCCGGGCCTCGAGTCCGAGGTCCGCCGCGAGTTTTGCGTTGAATTTGATGAGCCGGGGGCTGGCAACGCGCGTCGGATCGACGCGCGAGTAGAAATGAGGTGGAAGACGGGCATAAGTGCCGGTGGAAAACATGTTCCAATGGTAACAGCGATCCATCGCGAGTCACCGTCCGTGCGCCGGCATCGCCACGGACGGGATTGGGCGGTCGCCCTGTGGCACCATCGGCGCACACGAATCGACGGGAATCCCTTCATGAAGTTCCGATTGACGTGGTTCATCGCCGCCGCAATGTTTTCAGGCCCGCTTTTCGGGCTGCTGTTGCACCGCTGGCTGGGCTCGGGGGCCGGCGCGGACTCGGCCGCCGCCGGCTTGGCGTTGGTGACCACCAGTTTCCTGCATCTCATCAAGATGATCATTGCGCCGCTGGTGTTCTCGACCCTCACGGTCGGGGTGGCGCGCATGGAGGGCGGCGCCGCGATCGCGCGCGTGGGCGCCAAGACGCTGGGCTGGTTCATCTTCGCCTCGCTGATCTCGATGACCATCGGCATCGTCATGGTGCAGCTGTTCGAGCCCGGCGTGGGACTGCCCGCGCCGCACGCCGTCGCTGGGGCGATCCCGCAGGCCGCGCCGCCGACCCTCAAGGACATGCTCGATCACGTCATCCCGAGCTCCATCGTCCAGGCGATGGCGGCCAACGAGATCCTGCAAGTGGTCGTGTTCTCGGTGCTGTTCGGATTGGCGGCGTCGGGTCTCCGACCCGCGGTCGACGGCATGATCGACGTGATCGAGCAGCTCTCCGCCGTGATCCTCAAGCTCACCGGCTACATCATGATGCTCGCGCCGGTCGCGGTGTTCGCCGCGCTCGCCGCCACGGTGCTCACCCAGGGCGCGGGAATCCTCGTGCTGTACGCCAAGTTCATCGCCGGCTTCTATCTGGCGCTGTTGCTGCTCTGGACATTCCTGTCGTTCGCGGCATTCGCCGCCCTGGGACGGCGCCTGTGGCCGTTGCTGGCCGCGATCCGCTCGCCGGTGCTGCTCGCGTTCTCGACGGCGAGCTCGGAGGCCGCCTATCCCCGCACGCTCGAGCGCCTCGAGGGATTCGGCGTCAGCCCGCGAATCGCCGCATTCGTTCTGCCGCTCGGCTATTCGTTCAATCTCGACGGTTCGACCATGTACTGCGCGTTCGCGGTTCTGTTCATCGCGCAGGTCTTTCACGTCGCGATGCCGCTGCATCAGCAGATCCTCATGCTGCTGATCCTGATGGTGCTGAGCAAGGGCATCGCCGGCGTGCCGCGCGCCTCGCTGATGGTGATCGCCTCGACCCTGACGTACTTCGGGTTGCCGGAGCAGGGCCTGGTGCTGATCGTCGCGGTCGACCACCTGCTCGACATGGGCCGCAGCGCCACCAACGTCGTCGGCAACGCGGTGGCGTCCGTCCTGGTGGCGAAATGGGAGAACGAGTTGGCCCCCGGTGTGCCGGCGGCGGACCTCAGCGGGCGCCGGGAATGTGCGGAATGATGCCGGGAAACACGAATTGCTCCAGGACGACGATCACCACCAACAGCAGCGTCAAGACGATGCTGTGCACGAAGGTGCGCGCCAGGATCGCGCCCTCCCGGCCCTTGAGATCGGTGATCGACATGCCCGTCGCGATGTTCTGCGGCGAGATCATCTTGCCGAGAACGCCCCCGGAGGAGTTCGTCGCGGCGAACAACAGCGGACTCAGCTGCAGCTGCCGCGCCGCCACCACCTGCAGATTGCCGAACAGGGCGTTTCCCGACGTATCGCTGCCCGACAGGAACACGGCGACCCAGCCGAGGAACGGCGACAGCACCAGGAACGCGTAGCCGCTCGATGCCGCGGCGAGGCCGAGCGTGTACGCAAGGCCCGAGTAATTCATGACGTACGCGATCGCCACGACCAGCATGACGGTGACCACCGCGACCCAGATTTGCCGTACCGTGCGCACCATGCACGGCACCAGCTGCGATGCCGGCAGGCGAACCAGGAAGGCGGTGATGAAGGCGGCGGCCAATATCGCCGTCCCCGTGCCGAGCGGCTGAAACTGCCACACGGCGCCGTACGGCTTGTCGCCGTACAGCGTGATGGCCACGGCCTTGTCGAGTCCGGGCCAGGGTATGCCGCGCTGCCCGACCGCCGACACCTTGAACCACGTCCAGAGGATCACCGTGGCGGAGACGATCAGCCAGGGCAGCCAGCCCCGCCAGGCGCGGGCGTATCCGGCGGCGGGAACCAGCGGATCCAGGCCGGTGCGGTCGATCCTGAACTCGGCGCTCTCGGCGGGCCGCCACGCCTGCAGGAACAGCACCGTTGCCAGGAGCGAGGTCAGCGCCGCCAGAACGTCGGTCAGGGTGTAGTCGACGAAGTTCGACGCGATGAACTGCGCCAGGGCGAAGCTTGTGCCCGACACCAGCAGAATCGGCCACATGGCGCGCACCGAACGCCAGCCGCCGTACAATGCAATCACGTAGAAGGGCAGGATCATGGCCATGAACGGCAGCTGGCGGCCGATCATCGCGCCCAAAGCGGGCGCCGGCAGTCCGGTGACCGCGCTCAGCACGGTGACGGGGGTGCCGAGACCGCCGAAGGCCACCGGCGTGGTGTTGAATATCAGGACGTACACCAGCGCATCGAGCGCCGAAAAACCCAATGCGATGAGCAGCGATGCGGTGATCGCGACCGGCACGCCGAATCCCGCCACGCCCTCGAGCAGCGCCCCGAAACAGAACCCGATCACGATGAGCACCACCCGCCGGTCGTTCGGCAGGTGCGCGACCGCCCAATCGCGAAACGCCTCGAACCGGCCCGATGTGACCGCAATGTTGTAGATGAACAAGCCGTTGACGACGATCCACATCACGGGCCACAGCGCGAAGACCGCGCCGTTGAGCGCCGCCGCCGCCGCCAGCCGGGGCGGCATGGCCCACGGTCCGATGGCGATCGCGAGCGCGACCAGCAGCCCCGACAACGCGGCCAGCCAGGCCGGCCTCTTGAACACGCCCAGCAGCGCCAGCACCGTGGCGATGGGCAGCAGCGCCACCGCGGACGACCAGCCGAGGCTCCCGCCCACCGGAGTCAACAATTGATGAAACATGTTCGCCTCGTTCGGATAGTTGTCGTTTATCGAACTGCCCGCGCCGCGATCAGCGCTTGCGGCACACCATGAGGATTTCGTCGATCCCGTCGGTGCCGATGATGCCATCGCGGACATCCAGCTTCTTTTGGAACCTGACCCCCAGCGGGAACACCCGGTTGTACCACCATAGGGCCCGCTCGCGCTGATGCGTCAGGCACCACATGCCGAGATCGAGCAGCCGCGAGGACTTGGGCTGCATGCCGAAGACGGCGCTGCGCTCCACTGCGAACCCGTGCTCCGCCAGCTTCTGCCACAGGCGGTCCGGTTCGTAGCGGCGGCGGTGGCCCACGAAATCGTCGAATGCGGTCCAGCGCGCGGGATGCAACGGCACCGACAGCAGCAACACGCCCCCCGGCGCGGACACGCGCGAAATTTCCGATAAGGCGCCGTCCTCGTCATCCACGTGTTCCACCACGTCGAGCGCGCACACCAGGTCGAAGCTTTCGCTCGCGAAGGGCAGCGCGGTAACCAGGCTCAAGGTCACCGACGCACCGCGCCCATGCAGCTTGGCGAGCGCGGAGCCGCTGATGTCGACGAATTGCGTATCCTCGAGCGGCAGCCGGGGACGCAGGCCCGGCGCCACCTCGAGCCGCCGGGCGCCGTGCGGCAGGAGCGAGGCCACCAGCGGCCAGGTGTTGAAACGCTGCGGTTCCACCAGGGCGGCTCCGGCCCACAGCGAATCGTAGTAGCGCCGATTCGCCTCGTACAGCTCGGCTGCGCTGCCGCCGCGGTATTGCGCCGGTCGCGCCATGTCAGATCGTCAACCGCCGGATGTAGTCGTTGCGCTTGCGCTGCGCGCCGGCGGAGCCGTCGAGCGCCTCCGGCTCCGTCGCCGCCAGCAGATCCTCGATGACGCGCGCCAGGTGGTCCCGCATGGCGTTTCGCGCCGCCTTCGGATCGTGCTTGCGCAGCGCCACCAGTATTCGGCGATGTTCGCCGACGCGCGGCTGCACGCCCACCCGGCGCGCCCGCTCCAGCATGTAATGGCAAAGCGGCGACTTGTGCCGCATGTCGAGCAGATTCTCGATCGCCTGGACGATCGCCGTATTGCGCGTTGCCCGCGCGATGGCGCCGTGAAACCGCCGATCAGCCTCCCAGCTCTGTTCCTTGCGCGCATTCTCGCCGGCCATCGCCGCGACCACGAGTTCCAATTCCTCCAGGCTCTCGTCGGTGATCGTGGTCGCCGCCAGGGCCGCCGTCTCGCCCTCGAACAGGCGCCGCGCCTCCGTCAATTCGAAGGCGCCGATGTCCAGATCGCCTGCGCCGGCATGGGCCGGTATCTGATCGGTCACGTAGATGCCGGAACCGTGGCGAATTTCGGCCAAGCCGCGGATCTCGAGCGCGATCATGGCCTCGCGTATGGTCGGACGGCTGACCCCGAACGATGCGGCGAGATCGCGCTCCGAAGGCAGCCGCTCGCCCGGCTTGTATTGCGCCGACTCGATCGATTCCATTATCGCGCTCGCGACCTGCTGGTAGAGCCTGCGTGAGTCGGCCGTGAGGGTCATTGGAGCGAATCTTGATCGCTTCTCATCGAGATGGCAACGGAAGCCCGCGTCGCGTTTCGGGCCTTTCTTTGCGAGAATCCTGCCATGCAAGGAACGAGGCTTGAAGTCAGGCTGGATACCAGCCTGGAAACTCTGTTGAACTGCGCGCCGGGAGACGCCCGGGTCTTGGCGACCTTGGTGGCGACCGCCGGCTCGACCTACCGCAAGCCCGGGGCGCGCATGCTCCTCATGGCCGACGGCGGCTTCTTCGGGCTGTTGAGCGGCGGCTGTCTCGAGTCGGACCTCAATCTCCACGCGCATCAGGTGCTGGCGAGCGGCACGCCCAAGGCCGTCGAGTACGACATGCGCGGACCCGATGACATCTTGTTCGGCATCGGCGCGGGCTGCGACGGAGCGATGCGCGTCCTGCTCGAGCCCGCGGGCCCGGGCACGCGTGCCGCGGCCGCGCTGGCGGCCGCAGGCGCGGCGACCCGTTCGGGAAAGGCCGCGTCGCTGCTGGCGGTGCACGACTCCACGCGCATCGCTCTGGGCACGTATCACGCCGCGGCGGCGCCGCTGCCCGAACTGGCCGCGGCCGCGGACCGGGCACTCGCCGGCGCGACGTCGCTCCAGGTCGACTTCGACGACGGAACGAAGCGCGGGCGCGCCTTCGTGCAATTCCTCGCCCCGCCGCCGCATGTCCTGATTTGCGGCGCCGGCCCGGACGCGGTGCCGGTGGTCGCCGCGGCGCTGGCCCTCGGCTGGCGCGTCTGCGTGGTCGACCATCGGGCCGCCTATGCCGCCGCGCATCGGTTCCCCGGAGCGCAGGTGCGCTGCGCCGATGCGCGCGACGTGCGCGCCACGCTGCAGCTCGAGGAATGCCACGCGGCGGTCGTCATGAGCCATCACCTGGCGTCCGATGTCGCCTACCTGCGCGAACTGGCCGCGGCAGGCGTGCCCGGCTACGTGGGTCTGCTGGGTCCCGCCGCCCGAAGGCATCGAATCGCACAGGAGCTCGGCGCCGCCATGGACGCGCTGCAGCCGCGAATTCGCGGACCGGTCGGCATCGACATCGGGGCCGTGACGCCCGAAGGCATTGCGCTCGCCATCGTCAGCCAGATCCACGCCTGGCTCGCCGGGCGCGAGCGGGGATGATGCCCGAATCGGGCGAGTGGCGTAGAATCCACGGATCTTGAGGCATGGGGGCGAGTTTCGCCGGCATGCCTCCGGCAAATGTCGATCGGGCGGCATCAGGGAGTCAATATGATGAAGTATCTCAAGACCGCGGGCGCGCTGCTTGCGGCCGCGTGGCTGGCGGCATGCGGATCGAGTTCCCAGACCTCGGCGGTCGCCACCTCGACGTCCCCCGGGACGCTGGATGTGAATCCGCCGTTCCGCGTCGCCTCCGTGAACGCAGCCGCCCTGGCGGCCAACATCGGCGCCACGGCTTCGGGTGCGCAATTGCTGCAGGTCACGGGTGCTCCGCTGTGCGGGGTGGATGTCTACTACCTCAAGTTCTGGACCCTGGGCGGCGCCGGCGAGACCACCGAATCGTCGGGGGCCATGATGGTTCCCACCGGCGGCGCCGGTTGCTCCGGCCCGCGCCCCATCGTGCTCTATGCGCACGGCACGAACACCAACAAGGCCCTGAATCTCGCGAACATCACGGACCCGACGAACACGGAGGGTGTGCTGATTGCGGCCATGTTCGCCGCGCAGGGATACATCGTCGTCGCGCCGAACTACGCGGGCTACGACATCTCGACGCTCGGCTACCACCCCTACCTGAACGCCGTCCAGCAATCCGGCGAGATGATGAACATATTGAGCGCCGCGCGCACCGCGCTGCCGAATACGCTCAGTAATGCGGCCAGCGACAGCGGCCAGCTGTTCATCACCGGATACTCGCAGGGCGGCCACGTGGCGATGGCGACGCAGCGCGCGATGGAAGCCGCCGGCGCCAAGGTGACGGCGGCCGCGCCGATGTCGGGGCCCTATGCCCTGGAAGCCTTCGGCGACGCCATCATGTTCGGGGACGTCGACCTGGGATCGACCGTGTTTACGCCCTTCCTGACCACGAGCTATCAGAAAGCCTACGGCAACATCTACACGACGCCGTCGGACATCTATTCGGCGACGTATGCCGCGGGCATCGAGACGTTGCTGCCGAGCACGACGCCCGTGGATACGCTTTTCGCCGAAGGGCTGCTGCCCGAGACCCACCTGTTCGACAGTTCCACGCCCATCGTCAGCATTCCCGGACAAGCCGTGCTGTCGGTCGAGTTGACCGCGTTGCTGGCCATTCCGAGCAACCCGGCCAATCCCGATACGCCGCTGTTCGATCTCGGATTCGGCAATCCGTACTTGCTCAACAATGCCTTTCGCGTGGCCTACGCGGAGGACGCGGCGACCGACCCGGATGGCGCCGTGCCGACACCCGCCGCGGGCGTCCCGGTCGCAGCCGTCGCGCCGACGCAAACCTTCCGGCTGGCGGCCTACAAGAACGACTTGCGCAACCCCAAATGGGCTCCCGCCTCTCCCACCCTGCTCTGCGGCGGCGACAAGGACCCCACGGTGTTCTTCAGCGTCAACACCGGAACCATGCAGGCGTTTTGGAGTGATTTGCCGGCAGGCCTCGTGACCGTGCTCGACGTGAACGGCACGCCCGCGGGCCCGTTCGCGGCCATTCAGACCGGCTTCCAGGGGAGCCAGCTGGCGCTTCTCGAGTATTACCAGTCGGCGGCGGGAGGGAGCCTGTCCCTCCCGGCGGCCGAGCAGCAGCTCGTCGAAAATTACCACGAGAACGTCGCCCCGTTCTGCGCGCTCGCGGCCCGCTCGTTCTTCAGCCAATTCTAGGGGGAGTCCATGAATAACAATGTTCGAGCGCTGCTTGCGTTCACCGCCCTTTCCGCCGCCCTCGGGGCCGTCCCGGCCGCGGCCGACGACAACGTGTACGAGAACAGCCTGCGAATCGGCTCGGAGAGCGTTTTTTATCATACGAAGGCGTCCGACCTGGCCGGACCCTACGTGCCGGCCGGCGTGAACTTCAATGCGGATAATCTCGAGACCCTCTACCTGGGCTACATTCGCCGTGTAACGTCGGCTTTTTCGGTGGAACTGGCCCTGGGGTATCCGCCCTTGAGCAAGGTCGAGGGCCGGGGGCCCGCGACCGTCGGCTCCGTGCCCTACAATGGCCAGGTGGTATCCAGCGCCCGCTGGCTGTCCCCGACCGTTTTGTTCGAGTACAGCTTTCTGCCGGAGAGCTCGAGCGTGCGGCCCTACGTCGGATTGGGCGTGAACTACACCCAGTTTTATGATCGCAATTCAACGGCCCAAGGGAACGCGGCCAGCGGCGGCCCGACGAGGATCTCCTTGAGCGCATCCGTGGGACCGGCGGCGACCGCCGGCGTGGTCTACAAGTTCAATCCACACTGGCATCTGAACGCGTCCTATTCGATCTCGCAGGTCGACACCAACATCGAGACCGACACCGCCGGCGTCGAGCGGACGGCACGCCTGCACTTCGGGCCCCAGGTGCTGGTCGTCTCGGGCGGCTACTCGTTCTGACGCCCGAGCCGGGCCTGCCTTATGTCTGACGATACGACCAGTCCCGAACAGCACGCCGAGGCTCTCTCATTCCTGCAGCAGCTGGCGAGCGAGGTCAGCGAAGGCAAGGTCGAGCTGCCCTGCTTCTCCAACGTGGTGGTGCGCATCAGCGAGGCCCTCATGGACCCCGCCACCACGTCGGAGCAGGTCGTCGCCATCGTGGGCACCGAGCCGCGGCTTGCCGCACGGCTCCTGCAGACGGCCAATTCGGCGGCGTTCAACACCTCGGGCAGGCCGGTGACCGACTTGCGATCGGCGGTGACCCGCATCGGCCAGCAAATGGTCCAGAGCATCGCGATTTCGTATGCGATCAAGCAGATGCAGTACGAGGACGCGCTTCGCTCCATCGCGCAGCCGCTCTCGGACCTTTGGTCGAGGAGCATCGCCGTCGCCTGCACCTGCCAGCTGGTCGCCGAACGCACGAAGCTGCACACCGACGCCGCGTTCCTCACGGGGCTGCTGCACGGCATCGGCTCTCTGTACATCATGGCCCACGCGGCCACCCATTCGGCGAATGCCGCGGAGCAGCGCTCGCGGATGGACATGCTGGACGGATGGCAGGCATCCATCGGCAAGGCAATACTCGAGAGCTGGGGCTTCACGGAAGAGATGTGCGACGCCATCGCCGACCAGCGCGACTACGAACGCCGGTGGCAACACACCGCCGCGCTCACGGACGTGCTGATCGTGAGCTTGCTGCTGGCCGACGCGCTCGGGCAGCCGGAACCCCGCCGGGTCGCGATGGACGGCGTCAACGCATTTGCCACCGTGGGGTTGAATGAAACCGACTGCGAGGCAACCATGATCCGGGCCGAAAGAAGAATTGCCGTGGTTTGCGACGTGCTGAAATAACGGCCTGCACATCAACGAACGGGGAAGTTCCAATGAAATCGGCGCTCCTTTCCGCGGGCATGCTCGCCCTCATACTCGCGTTCCCGGCCGCACACGCGGATGCCCAGAAGCTGCGGATCCTGAGCTGGGCCGATTACGTCCCTGCGGACCTCATCGCCGCCTTCAAGAAGGAGACCGGCATCGACGTCGAGGTCACGCTCTCCAACAATGAACAGATGATCTCGAAGCTGCGGGCCACCGGAGGCGCGGGATACGACCTGGCGCAACCGTCCCAGGACCGGATCGCGGCCGTGACCCGCGATTTCGGCATCTACAAGCCCATCGACCTGTCCAAGGTCAAGGTCGAGCAATTCCAACCCGCCCTGCTCGACATCGTGAAGAGCAACACGACCGTCGACGGCAAGTTGTATGGGCTTCCGTATCTGTGGGGGACCGACGGCCTCGTCGTGAACACGAAGCGCGCCAAGGCCGCCGACTACCGTGATTTGTGCGGCCCCGAACTCAAGGGCAAGACGGCGATCAGGCTGCTGCGGCCCACGTTGATGGCATTCGCCTTCGCCGCCGGCAAGGATCCCTTCGCCCTGTACTCGGATCCCAAGGCCTACGGCGCGCTCATGGACCAGGTGGGCGCCACCCTCATCGCCTGCAAGGCCAATTTCAAGTTCTTCTACGACAACAAGGACCAGCTCCTGAACGGCTTTCGATCGGGCGAGGTGACCGCCGCCATGATGTGGGACACAGGCGGCTGGCTGCTCAATCGCGAGAACCCGGACATCCAATACGTCGTCCCGCGCTCCGGCGCGCTCGGCTGGCTCGACACCTTCGCCCTTCCGGCGCGCGGCCGCAATGACGCCGCGGCCTACGCCTGGATCAACTTCACCATGCGCCCGGAGAATGCGGCGCTGATCACCAAGTCGGTGGGCAATTTCACCGCGGCCAAGGACACCGCGCCGCTGGTGGATGCGCGGCTCAAGGCGCAATTCTCCGCGGCCTTTTCCACGGGCGAATTGAAGAACGTGCACTGGTATCCGGCCATACCGGCCGGGCTCGAGGAGATCGAAGGCAAGGTGCTCGATCGCATCAAGGCGGCCAATTGACCGCGGACCTCAATTGCGACGGCGTCTCCAAGCGCTTCGGGAGCCACGTCGCCGTCGACGCCCTCTCCTTCACGGTGGAGCGCGGCAGCTTCTTCTCGATCCTCGGGCCGTCCGGCTGCGGCAAGACCACGCTTCTGCGCATGATCGCGGGGTTCATCGAGCCCGACGCCGGCGATATCGTCATCGGCGGCGGCAGCATGCGCGGCGTCGCGCCGAACCGGCGCCCGGTGAACATGGTGTTCCAACAGCTCGCGCTCTTCCCGATGATGTCGGTGGGCGACAATGTCGCGTTCGGATTGGCGCGCCGGGGCGTGGCGCGCGCGGAGCGGACGCGGCGCGCCGACGCCATGTTGGAACGGGTGGGGCTGGGCGGCGCCGCCCACAAGCGGGTCGACGAAATGTCGGGCGGCCAGCGCCAGCGGGTCGCCATCGCGCGCAGCCTGGTGCTCGAACCCACGCTGCTGCTGCTCGATGAGCCCCTGGGCGCGCTCGACCTGAAGCTGCGGGAGCACATGAAAATCGAGCTCAAGCAGCTGCAGGCGGCCTTCGGCACGACGTTCGTCTACATCACTCACGATCAATCGGAGGCGCTGGTGCTGTCCGATCACGTGGGCGTGATGAATCACGGCCGTTTCGAGCAGCTGGGTACGCCCCAGGACCTGTACTACCGGCCGCAAACTCCGTTCGTCGCCGGATTCGTCGGCGCCAACAACCGCATCGTCGGCCGCGCGGCCCGCAGCGAGGGTGGCGTCGTGGAGATCGCGACGTCGGATGGATGGGTCATTCACGCCCGGGGCGCAGGCACGATCGCGGCGGACGGCGCCGTGGAGGGATTCGTGCGGCCCGAAGTGGCCAGCCTCGGGCGGTCCGCGGAGGAACTGCCGGCAGGCCAGCCGCGTCACGCGGGCCGCGTGCAGAGCGTGCTGTTCGACGGGGCGAATTCGGCGGTGCTGCTGCAGGAAAGCCGCACGCGCCGCGAATTTCGCATCGCGCTGCCCCAGACCGGACAATTCTCGGACCTGAAGCCCGGCGAGCCGGTGTTCTTCAGTTTCGATCCCGAGCGGGCCGTGTGCTTTCCGGCCCGGCCCGGCGCGGAGGGCCGGGATGGGTGACCTCGCGCGGGCCCGGTGGTACGGACGACTGAGCCTCGCGTTGCTGCTCGCGCCGGCGCTGCTGTGGCTCGGGGCCTTGGTCATCCTGCCGCACGTCGAGCTTGCGACGCTGTCGTTTCGCCAGCGCGTGGGTCCGCACCAATACGTCGCGAGCCTGGCCCAGTACCGGACCTTCTTCACGGAATCCCTGTACTGGCATGTCTTCGTGCGCACCGCGCTGATGTCGGTCGTCTCCACGGCGCTGACGCTGGTGCTCGCGTTTCCGGTCGCCTGGGTCATCGCCAAGATCGCGCGCGGCCGGGCCGGCTCGCTGTTGTTCATTCTCTGCCTCATTCCGTTTTGGGTGAGTGAGACCGTGCGCACCCTCGGCTGGATGATCCTGTTGCGCGAGTCGGGCGTGCTGCCCGCGCTGCTGGTCAAGCTCGGAATCACGGACGTCCCCGTCGAGATGCTGTATCACGACGCGACCATCCTGATCGGGCTGATCTACACGTCCATGCTGTTCATGGTGATACCGCTGATATCGGCGCTCGAGAGTCTGGACAACGCGCTGATCGAGGCCGCGTACGATCTCGGCGCCGGGGGATTCGCGGTGTTGCGCACCATCGTCATCCCGCATGCCGCCCCCGGGATCACGGCCGGGTGCATCATCGTCTTCATGCTCACCCTGGGCAATTACCTGACGCCCACTCTGCTCGGCGGCAAGAACTCCCAATGGTTCACGGAGCAGATCTATACTCAGTTCATCACCCGCTTCAATTGGGAACAGGGCGCCGCTTTCGGTTTCCTGCTGCTGGGCCTGTCGACCACGCTGGTCGTGGCCGGACTGAAGCTCGCCGGACAGAGCTTCGGCGACGTGATGCGGCGCACATGATCCCCTCGCTGCCGCGTCCCGCCTGGCTGCGCGCCGTCACGGCCGCATACGTGGTCGCGTTCCTCGCATTCCTGTTCCTGCCGCTGATCGTGGTCGCCGTGTTCGCCTTCAACGATGCCCCCTATCCCGCCCCGCCCTGGCACGGTTTCACGCTGGACTGGTTCCTGGGGAATGCGTCGATGAGCCGCGTCGGTCTCTTCGGCGATGCGGAGCTGTTGGGCAGCATCGCGACCAGCGCCGTCGTCGCTCTGTGGGTCACCGTGTTGTCGGTCGCCGTGGGCACCTGCAATGCATTTCTTCTCGAGCGCGGACGATTTCCGGGCAAGCAGTTGCTGTCCGTTCTGATGCTGGCCCCGCTGGTGATCCCCGGCGTGATTCTCGGCATTTCCATTCTCGCGTTCGCGAGCCGCATTGCGCAGTTCGCCGGCGACGTGATGGGTTGGGATCTCGACTTCCTGCGCCCCGGACTGCCCCTGGTGGTGCTGGGCCAGTTCTCGTTCATCGCCACCATCGCCACGCTCACGATCAGCGCCCGCCTGCGCCGCTTCGATCGCACCCTGGAGGAGGCCGCGCTGAATCTCGGCGCATCCAAGGCCGCCGTCTTTCGCACCATCGTGCTGCCCTACTTGCGCCCGGCGCTGATCGGGTCCGCGGCAATCTCCTTCCTGATGTCCTTCGAGGACTTCAACACGACCCTGATGCTCGTCGGCGCGGATTCACCGTTGACCGTGATGATGTATGGCCGGATGCGGGAAGGCGCGACTCCCGTGTTGAATTCGGTCAGCCTGTTCCTGATGGTTGCCTCGGCCGTCCTCGCGCTCGCCTTCATGCGGCGCAGTCCGCGGGCGCGCTGACGGGCCGGCCGGCGGCTCAGCGAAGCGCTGCCGGTCTGGCAGGGTCAACGGCTCAGCGCGGCGCTGCCGGACCGGCCGCCGCCGCGGTGGGTGCGGCCTGCAGGAGTTCCAGGCCCTCGGCATGCCGGCGTTGAAACCCGCGCCATACGGTGATCCCGCCCGTCCCGGGACTATACGCATCGTAGGGCGCGGTTGGCGCCGAAGCCGGCCACAGGCCCGCCGAGGATTCGGTCACGGGCACGTCGAGATAGGGAGCAAAGGACGCGTCGTCCTTGACATAACGCCCGAGGAAGGCCGTGATGAAATGCGCCTCGATGGCATTCAATCGCTCCTTGCTCCAGACCGGGTCCTCGAACCAGTCCTGATCCCACAGCCGCGCACGCATGGCCTGCGGCGCCGGACCGAGCCCGATGGAATGGCCCGCGCCCTGGAACGTCAGCAGGAATCGCCGCGCATGGACCGCGGTGTCGAAAAACGCGCGGGCACCGGTTTCATAGTTCACCGTCCGATCGTGGTCGCCCGCAATCAACATCAGCGGCGCGTCGATGCCGAGGATGCCGCGTCCCCATGCGCCAGCCTGACCGCCGCCGGCCGGCGCAATCGCAACCACGGCCTTGAGCCCCTTGATGGCGGCCTCATCCTGCGATTTGCCCCCGCGAAGATAGGGCCTCAGCAGGGATTCCGGAATCAACTGGGCGAGCGGGCCTGCGGGGTCCCAGAACGCGCCCGCCGCCGTCAGCGCGCCATAGCCGCCCATGGAGTATCCGATCAGAGCCAGCCGCGACCGGTCGACGAGATGCTGCTCGCCGAGCTTTTTCCTCAATGATTCGGCCACGAACACGATGTCGAGCGGACGGCGCAGGTAAGGTTCGGCGGCCTTGGAGCGGTCCGTGATCGGCGGGTCGGCGTGATGGATGGCCGCGACCACGTAACCCTTGGACGCGAGATTCTCGGTGATCCAGGTCATCGCGGCAGGATCGTTGCTGTAGCCGTGCGAGACGACGACCAGCGGGTAATCGGCGCCGGCGGCGGGCGCATCGCGCACCGCGATGCCCGGCACCGAAAAGCTCGCGGGAGGCGCCGGCGGTTCCGATGGCAGCGCCGCCGTGTACACCCAAGGGGAAGCGCCCGGTTGCGCCTGGGCCGGATACCAAAGATCGACGTCGAGCGTGCGATCCCGCCGTGCCGCCGTCCCGCGCGCCGCATCGAACGACAGCACGTCGGGTTGATCGCGCTCGACGAGGTGGATCGTCCTGAACCCCACCGCAAAGGGACCCAGTTGAGCGAGCTGCGGCGCATCGGCGCCGAACTCGCAGGGCGCCCGGTCCGCCATTGCGCAGTTGCACGCCCCTGCCAGCGCCAGCGCGCCGATTGCGACCCAAGGCCATGCCCGCCCGGCGATCATCCGCAGTTCAAGGTTGCTGACGCAGCAACCCGGGAAGCTCCGCCAGCGTTTCGATCATCGCATCGCAATCGAGCAAACGCGGATCCTGGCCCTCGTTGTAGCCGTAGGGAACGCAGATGATGGGAATGTTCGCCGCCCGGGCCGCCTTGACGTCGTTGAGCGAGTCGCCGACCATCAACGCCTGAATCGGCGAGACGCCCAACGACTCGCAGGCGTACAACAAGGGCTGCGGGTCGGGTTTTCGGCGCTCGCAGGTGTCGCCGCCGATGACGACGTTCACCCATCCGCGCAGGCCCAGCCGGTGCAACAGGCCGTTGGCGAACCGGAAATGCTTGTTGGTCACGACCGCGATCTGCATGCCGGCCTCGTGCATCTCGCGCAACGTGTCCCTGACGCCGGGATAGGCTTCGGCGTGGGATTCGGCGGATTCCTCCAGGGCCCCGTAATGACGGAAGAACCGCTCCAGCATCACTGCCCGATCCTGGTCGCTCAGCGTGCGGCCGCGGAGCGCCGCGGCCCGCTCGATCAACATCGGCGAGCCGCGGCCGATCATGCGCGCCACTTCGCCCACCGGCAGCGCCGCCATGCCGAACTCCTGCAGCGTATCATTGAGCGCACGCGCGATGTCCGAGGCGGTGTCGAGCAACGTCCCATCCAAGTCGAACAACAACCCGCTGAGCGGCTGGCCGCGCCACGCCGCCACGTATTCTGCATCTGGCATACCGGCAAGATGCCAGAACTCCCGGCGCAGCGATATAGTCGCATTGGGGCGGCCATGACCCGCCTCTTGGCAACGTTCGAGGTGATGCATGCTCATCGACCGGCTCAGGCGCGCCTTCACATCGGCCGGACGATGGTCGGACTCCTCGTTGACCGGCTCCGCGGGAACACTGTCTTACAAGGTCTACGAGTCCCGCAGAGCCGGGGGGCCGCGTACCGCTCTGGTGGTCATGCTGCACGGATGCGGGCAAACGCCCGAGGATTTCGCCGCCGGAACCCGGATGAACGAGTTCGCGGACCGGCACGGCCTCATCGTCCTCTACCCCGGCCAGTCGGCGCAGGCCAATCCCATGAACTGCTGGAACTGGTTCGAGGCCAAGGATCAGGTGCGCGATCGCGGCGAGCCCAGCCTCATAGCCGCCGTCACCCGCACGGTGGCGCAGGCCCACGGCATCGGCGACGGCCGCATCTTCGTCGCGGGCCTGTCGGCGGGCGGCGCCATGGCCGTGATCTTGGGCGCGGCCTATCCCGACCTGTTCGCGGCCGTGGGGACGCATTCCGGCCTGCCCTATTGCGCCGCCCGCGATGCCTCTTCGGCGCTGTCCGCCATGCGCGGCCGGAGCGGCCCGCACGCCTGGGCGCCGCAGGAGCGCCCGCCCGCCATGCCGACCATCGTGTTCCACGGCGACTGCGACACCACGGTCGACCCCGGCAATGGGTCGGCAATCGTGGAGCAAGTGCTGGCAGCCGCCGCGAACGCATCAGGCGCGGTGCAAAAGCTCGTTGCGGCGGGAGTCTCGGCCGGCGGGCGCCCCTACACCACCACGACCTACGGCCGCCCGAACGAGGCGCCATTGGCCGAGCACTGGATCGTGCACGGCGCCGGGCATGCCTGGTCCGGCGGATCTCCGCTGGGCTCCTTCACCGACGCGGCGGGACCGGACGCCTCGGCGGAGATGCTGCGGTTTTTCTTGGCACGGGCAGGGGCAAATTCCCGGGTCCCATGCGCGTAATTACGGATACAATCATTACCGGATAACTGGATTAATTCTCCCCGATGGTCACGGGGTTAGCGGGGGATGTTAGCGCGGCTAGTTCGGCGGCCTGCCGGACATGTAGGGATGCTTGCCAACTGTTGGGGTGACACATGAACGAGCACTTGTATCCGGTTCCGGAAAATTTCGCCGCCGCCGCGCACATCAAGCTCCGGGACTACCAGGACATGTACGCCGAGTCCGTGCGGGATCCCGCGGGGTTCTGGGGCCGTATCGGCCGCCGCGTCGACTGGATCAAGGAGTACACGCAGGTCAAGGACACGAGCTTCGCGGAATCCGATTTTCACATCCGCTGGTTTTATGACGGGATGCTCAACGTCTCCAGCAACTGCCTCGACCGCCATCTTGCCACACGGGGCGAGAAGACCGCGATCATCTGGGAGGGCGATGATCCGGCCGAATCGCAACGCCTGAGCTACCGCGAGTTGCACGAGCGCGTCTGCCAGTGCGCGAATGCCTTGAAGTCGCTGGGCGTCATGAAGGGCGACCGGGTGACGATATATCTGCCGATGATTCCCGAGATCGCCATCGCCATGCTCGCGTGCGCGCGCATCGGGGCCATTCACTCGGTGGTCTTTGCGGGATTCTCCTCCGAGGCTCTGGGCGGCCGCATCGCGGACTGCGCATCGACGGTGGTCATCACGGCGGACGAGGGACTGCGCGGCGGCAAGCGGGTGCCCCTGAAGCAATGCGTCGACGGCGCGTTGTCCGTCGCGGGCACCGATTGCGTCAAGCACGTGCTGGTCGTGCAGCGCACCGGAACCCGCGTTCCCATGTACGAGCCGCGCGACATTTCCTACGAAACCCTGGTGAACGCGCAGCCCAAGACCTGCGAGCCGGAGCCGATGGACGCGGAGGATGCGCTGTTCATCCTGTACACATCGGGATCGACCGGCCAGCCCAAGGGTGTGCTGCACACCACGGGCGGATACCTCGTCTACGCCGCATTCACGCACCAGGCGGTATTCGATCTGCGCGAACAGGACATCTACTGGGCCACGGCCGACATCGGCTGGGTCACCGGGCACAGCTACATCGTCTACGGGCCCCTGTGCAACGGCGCCACGACCGTGATGTTCGAGGGCGTGCCGAATTATCCCGACACGAGCCGCTTCTGGCGGGTCGTCGACAAACACCAGGTCACGATCCTGTATTCATCGCCCACCGCCATCCGCTCTCTCATGCGCGAGGGCGAGGGTCCGGTGCAGGCCTGTTCCCGCCGCTCGCTGCGGCTGCTGGGCTCGGTGGGCGAGCCGATCAACCCCGAAGCATGGGAATGGTATCACCGCGTCGTCGGCGACCATCGGTGCCCCATCGTCGACACCTGGTGGCAGACCGAGACCGGCGGCATATTGATCACGCCGCTCCCCGGCGCCACCGCCTTGAAGCCGGGATCCGCCACGCTGCCGTTCTTCGGCGTGAGGCCGGCCATCGTCGACAACGAGGGCCACATACAGGAGGGGGCCTGCGAAGGCAATCTGGTGCTGCTCGATAGCTGGCCGGGACAGATGCGCACCGTCTTCGGGGACCACGAGCGCTTCATCAGCACGTACTTCAAAACCTTCCGCAACATGTATTTCACCGGCGATGGCGCGCGGCGCGATGCCGACGGGTATTACTGGATCACCGGCCGCGTCGATGACGTCATCAACGTCTCCGGGCACCGGCTGGGAACGGCCGAGATCGAAAGCGCCCTCGTGGCTCACCCGCAGGTGGCGGAAGCCGCCGTGGTGGGCTTTCCGCACGACATCAAGGGCCAGGGGATCTATGCGTATGTCACGTTGATTTCCGGCGCGGAACCCGACGAGCCGCTGCGCCGCGAGCTTCGGGATTGGGTCCGCCGCGAGATCAGTCCGATCGCGACGCCCGATGCCCTGCAATGGGCGCCCGGGTTGCCCAAGACCCGCTCAGGGAAGATCATGCGGCGGATTCTTCGCAAGATCGCCGCCAACGAACACGATCAGCTCGGCGACATCTCGACGCTCGCGGATCCGGGCGTGGTGGAACAGCTGATCGCCGAGCACGACCGCGTGCATCGATAGGGATCAACCGCCCCGCTCGTCCAGCGACAGGATCCATTTCACCAGCCGCCGCGCGTCCGGGCGGCTGATCGCGACCGCATTGGGGGGCATGGCGAGCCCGCTGACCTTGCCCTTCCAATGGCTGGCGTAGGGACTCGAGCCGCCCATCACCGTCCGCGTGAGCGTCTCCAAGGCGTCCTTCTGTCCCTGGTACTTGATCGCGACATCCCGCCACGCAGGCGCGACCGGCTTCGACCCGTCAGCGGACGAACCGGCAGACTGGACGGAGTGGCAGGTCAGGCATCCGCTATGGGTGGCGAGCGCGATCATGGCATCGTCGCGAGAGGCCGCGGGGGGCGCCGGTTCGGCCGCGGCAATGCCCGCGACCGCGGTCAGCCCTGCGAGCGCCGCCCACTGATGGAACTTGTTCATCCGGGATCTCCCTTGTTGCAATTTCCGCTATCGTTCCACCGCGATGGCGACGCCCATTCCGCCGCCGATGCACAAGGCGGCGAGGCCCTTCTTCGCGTCGCGGCGGACCATTTCGTGCAGCAGCGTCACCAGGATGCGGCAGCCGGAGGCCCCGATCGGATGACCGATGGCGATGGCGCCTCCGTTGACGTTGATCTTCGAGGTGTCCCAGCCCATTTCACGGTTGACGCCGATGGCCTGGGCGGCGAAGGCCTCGTTGATCTCCATCAAATCGAGATCCTGGTGCGTCCAACCCGCCTTCTTCAAGCACAACCGGGCGGCCGGCACCGGGCCCATTCCCATGATCTGCGGATCCACGCCGGCCGACGAGTAGGCGCGCACCCGCGCCAGGGGCTGGAGGCCCAGTTCATCGGCCTTGCGCGCCGACATCATCATCACCGCGGCAGCGCCGTCGTTGATGCCGGAGGCGTTGCCCGCGGTCACGGTGCCGTCCTTGCTGAAGGCGGGCTTCAACTCGGCCAGGGCATCGACGGTGGTGCCGGGGCGGATGTATTCGTCGCTGTCGAACACGGTCGTGCCCTTGCGCGAGACGATTTCGAGCGGCGCGATCTCGGCCTTGAACCGGCCCGCCTTCTGGGCGGCTTCGGCCTTCTGCTGGGACGCCGCCGCGAACTCGTCCTGTTCCCGCCGGGAGATGTCGTACTTCTTCGCGACGTTCTCGGCGGTCGTGCCCATGTGGTAGTTGTTGTACGCGTCCCAGAGCCCGTCGGTCACCATGGTGTCGATGAGCTTGGCGTCGCCCATGCGGAAGCCGTCGCGCGACCCATTGAGCACGTGGGGGGAGGCGCTCATGTTCTCCTGGCCGCCGGCAATGATGATCTCCGCGTCGCCGCACTTGATCGCCTGCGCCGCGAGATGCGTCGCCTTGAGCCCGCTCCCGCAGACCTTGCCGACGGTCATCCCCGGCACGGTATACGGCAACCCGGCGCGAATCAGCGCCTGGCGCCCCGGATTCTGGCCGAGCCCGGCGGTCAGCACCTGGCCCAGGATCACCTCTGAAATCTGCTCGCCGCTGACGCGCGAAGCGGCCAGCAGAGCCTTGATGACATGGGCGCCCAGGTCGGCCGCCGCCACCTTGGCCAGCGATCCGTTGAACTTTCCCACCGCGGTTCGAAGCGCGGTTGTGATAACGACGTCGTTCATGTTAACCCCCTGAAGCCCTGTTATTGCCGACACCCACCCGCTGCGCGCGGCGCATTGCAGCCGCGCTCACTCACCTTTGCAAAACGTATTCGCCCGGGGCATCGCAGATCGGCCGATATCCCGCCTCCTCCGCGCCCATCGACGGCGGCGCCACCTGCGCGGCCGAGGAATGCCGCACCAGCCATTTCTGCCAGGTGGGCCACCACGAGCCTTCCTGCGGCGGCGTGGTGTCGAACCACGCCTCCGGCGCAAGACTTTCCTCGGCGTTCAGCCAGGTCCGCACCCGGTGCCGGCGGCGAGGATGCACCGGCCCGCTGACGATGCCGGCATTATGGCCGCCGGACGTCAGCAAGAAGGTGTAGTCGGGCGAGCGCGTCAGGGCGCGGGCCTTGTAGACCGACTTCCAGGGCGCGACGTGATCGGTTTCCGTTCCCACCACGAACATGGGCAGGCGAATTCCGGCGAGATCGACGCACCGGCCGTCGGCGACGAACTCGCCGCGCGCGAGCGAATTATTCAGGTACAGCTGGCGCAGGTATTCCGAATGCATGCGGCAGGGCATGCGCGTACCATCGGCATTCCACGCCATCAAGTCGTTCGGGGCCTCGCGCTTGCCGCGCAGGTAGCTGTTGACGGCCGGCGTCCACAACAGATCGCGCGAGCGCAGCAGCGCGAACGCCCCGCCCATCTGTTCGCTCTTCAGCACGCCCGCCTGGTTCATCACGGCCTCGAGCATGTCGAGCTGGCTCGGGCTGATGAACAGCGACAACTCGCCCGGTTCGCTGAAGTCCTGCTGGGCCGCGAGCAGCGTGACGCTCGCCAGGCGCTGATCGCCTTGGGCCGCGAACGCCGCGGCGGCGATGGACAGCAAGGTGCCCCCGATGCAGTAGCCCACGGAGTGGATCTTGCGGTCGGGGACGATCCGCGACACCGCATTCACCGCATCGCGAACGCCGAGATTCAGGTAATCGTCCATCCCGAGGTCGCGGTCGCCCGCGGTCGGGTTCCTCCACGAGACGATGAACACGGTGTGCCCCATGGACACGAGGTACTTCACCAGGGAATTCTTCGCCGACAGGTCGAGGATGTAGTACTTCATGATCCACGCGGGGATCACGAGAATGGGCTCCGCATACACCGTCGGGGTCGCCGGCGAATACTGGATCAATTCGATCAGGTCGTTGCGCATCACGACCTTGCCGGGCGTCGCCGCAAGATCGCGTCCCAGAACGAACTTTGCGCCGCCGGACGGCTTCCCGGCGAGCATGGTCTTGAGGTCCTCGAGCCAGTACTCGAAGCCGCGGACCAGGTTGGCGCCCTCTTCGGCCCGGGTGGCTTCGAGCAATTCGGGATTGGTGACCAGGCAGTTCGCCGGAGACACGAGCTCGAGCGCATTGCGGGCCATGAATTCCAAGGTGCGTTCATTGGCGGGCGCCACGCCCGGCACGCTCGCCAGCGCCTTCTGGCACCAGTCGGCGTAGTTCCGGTACATGTGGGCGTAGACATTGAACGGCCACTGCGCCCAGGCATCGTTGTGGAAAAGCGCATCGCCGGGCGCCGGGGCCAGTGCCTTGCCCGAGGCCGCCTTCATGGCAAAGGCGAGATTGTCGGCCGCCTTGGTCGCGGCGTCGTGCAGGATTTCGATCTGGGAGGGCGGCTGCTCGGAGAGATTGAGGAACCAGTCCCACCAGGCGTTCACATAGACATCGGGCGCCAACCCGCCGGTTACCGCCGCCAGTTGGGCGCGCATACCGCGCGCCAGATCACGTTGGGCATCGGTTTCGGAAACGCTGCCGGGATCGGCGCGCTGACACACATCGTTCACTCGAACTCCCCTCCGGCGCGACGGCCCATGCGGACCGTGCTCGCCGGCTCGGCAAGGGCGCCGAAGCGCCCCGCCGAGTTCCGGTCAAATGGCATCAGCCCACTTTTTTCTTCGGGTCCGCAAAAGTCTTCACATCGCCAAACGTCTTCGCCTCGTCGGCGAACTTCTTCGCGTCATCGGCCGCCTTGATCGTCGAATCGACGACGTGGCTGGTGGTCTCCTTCACCGCATCGGTGAAGCTCGCCTGGGCCTCGGTGGCCAGCGTGGCGAACTCTTGAGCGCGGGCACGCAGCTTCTCGCTGAGCGCCGTGGTGAGTTCGACCTGCTTGGAGAAGAAGTCCGCGGGCGTCTGCGTCGTGAGCGCCAGCTTGGCCTGCGCCAGGCTCCACTCCAGATAGTCGCCGGCAATGGCGTACTGATAACGACCCGCCCGGTCCAGCACCTTGACGCCTTCCTGCTGGGCCTTCAACACGGGCGCAAACGCGTTCCGGTAGGTATCCATGATGTTCTTCGCATCGAAAATTTTGTCGCTCATATCAGCTCCTCGGTTGGGAATGTCCTCAGGCGCCAATCATAGCGCAATTTGTATGCATTGCAAGAAGAATTGTTAAGTACTTTCCGAGGGTGGCTCAAAATTTGTAACTATTTGTTTTTTCAGTTTTTTTATAGAACCCGTGACCAGGGAATGGCGATCTTCTTGAATGCGGCGCACAATTCGTGGCTCGCCCACCCTGCCGCGCCAGGATGAAAATCCCGCAGTCGACGCCCGGGCCGTCTTCCGTGCATGATCTGTATCGGTAAATCCACCGAGCGCGCGAGGCAAGGCTTTGGCGGCGATCCCCGACTACATCCGCTCCCTCGAGTCCTACGTCGAACGCCATGGCGCGCGCTTGGTGCGAACGTCGCTGCCCGAATGGGTGCATGGCAGCGCATCCCACGATCTGATCGTTCTGCGCCCGGGCCTGGACCCACAACAGGAGCTGACGGCCCTGGTGCACGAGCTGGCGCACTGGCTCGCGCATCGCGGTGTGGGCGCGCCTCAGCCCAGCACCGTGTATGAATACGAGGCCGAAGCGGTGGAGGCGCTGGTGATGGCGCGGCTCGGCCTGCCGCGCTCTGGCGGGCAGGACGACGATCCGACGGATGATCTTTTGTCCGCCTCCGTCACGCGCGTGATCTGGGCAAGCAGCCGAATCTGCGACGCCCTCGGCGTGGAATTCTCAAAGCCTTAGACCGCCGTCGATGTCGAGGCAGCGCCCCGTGAAAAAATCGTTCTCGAAGATGAACTGCACGGCCTGCGCGATTTCTTCCGGCTGACCCAGGCGCTTCAACGGCACCGGCGCCGTGAGTTTGTTCAAGACCTCGGGACGCATGGCAGCCAGGATTTCGGTGTGCGTGAATCCGGGGGCGACCGAACCCACCCGGATGCCGTACCGCGCCAGCTCCTTCGCCCAGACGACACCCATCGATTCGACCCCCGCCTTCGCGGCACTGTAGTTCGTCTGGCCGGCATTGCCGGCGCGGGAGATGCTCGAGATGTTGACGATGACCCCGCCGTTGCCGCACTCGATCATATGGGCGGCCGCCTCGCGCGCACACAGGAATACGCCCGTGAGGTTGACGCCGATCACCGCATTCCATTGGTCCAGCGTCATGCGGCTGACCGGAGCCCCGTCTTGAACCTTGACGAGCAGAGCGTCGCGTACGATTCCCGCATTGTTGACTAGCCCGTCCAGGCGCCCGAAGTCCGCGGTGACCTTCGCCATCGCGGCCGATACGTCGGCCTCATCGGCGACGTTCACCTTGTAGGTGCGGGCCTGCACGGACTCGCCCTCGCAAAGCTTGGCCGTAGCCTCGAGATCCGCCGGGTTCAGGTCGAACAACGCCAGGTTGGCGCCGCGGCGCGCGAACTGCTGCGAAATCGCCCGGCCGATGCCGCGTCCGGCCCCGGTCACCACTACTGTCTTCTTCTGTAGGTCCACGATTAGTTGTCCTCTGTTCCGCCCTTGGGTTTTGCCTGGGGCTGCTCTTGGGGTTTGTCTTGAGTCTTGCCGGCGTCGGCGACCGGCGAGCCGAAGGCGTTCAGGGTCGCCGCCTGCATCTGTTCCCACAATTCCATGTTCTTGCGCGCAAGCTCGGTGAATGGCGCCAGCGGCGATTGCAGCGCCTTGGCCATCTCCGATTGCATCGCCTCCTGCTGGCGCACCATTGCCGAGAAGGCCTGTTCCAGATAGCGGCTGAGGAGCGCTTGCATGGGGCCGCCGTAGAAGCGGATGATCATTTCCAGCAAATCGCAGCCGAGCACGGGCAGCCCGAACTGTTCCTGCTCGGCAATGATCTGCAACAACACCGAGCGCGTGAGATCCTCGCCCGACTTATCGTCGACAACCTTGATCCTCTCGCCGGCCACCACGAGCTGCCGCAGGTCATCGAGCGTGACGTGGCGGCTGTCGGTGGTGTCGTACAGGCGGCGATTCGAGTACTTTCTGATGAGGCGTTCTTGTGGCATCGCTGTCATTTGGCATTGCACAATGTTTTCAGTATGTTGAGATTATACATCAATATGGATGATATAAATATTATAAACAAAACAATGGGTTATTTGTACAATACCGCGATGTTCAATTTCGCCGAGGCTATTGAAGCACGCTTTTGCATCGCATACGGAGAACTGCGTGGCAAATGACCCATGGAACCAATGGAAGGCGTTCGCGGAGCAAACCGCGCGGGCCGTGCCGGGCGCGCTGCCCATTGCCGAGCTGGCCGGGCGGTTCGCCGCGGCGGCCCGTGCGTATCTCGAGAAATCCTCGCAGGCGCCGCAGAGCGCCGCCGACGAGGCTGCCGCCGCGTTCGGCAACTTTCTACGCGACCAGGCCATGGCCTGTTGCAGATTCCCCTGGAGCGCGGACTCCGGCGGCACGGCGCCGGCGCCGTGGGGACCGATGGCGGACCTACCCGCCCTTGGCCTCTCCCGGGAACATCAACAGCGCTGGCAGCGCATGGCCGACGCCGCGCTGCGCGTCGCCGACGCGCAGCGCCGGCTGCAAACCCTGTGGTCGGATGCGCTGCGCGACGCCGCGGCCGAGTTCGCGGCGCGCCTGTCGGCCGGGGCAGGCGCCTCGGACCAGGCCGATGCGCATGCGCCCGGCTCGCCCCGGGACGCCGAGGCCCGCGGGAGCGCCGCGTTGCGCCGTCTCTATGACTCTTGGATCGACTGCGCCGAACGCGCCTACGCCGCGATCGCGCACAGCGAGCCGTTCTCGAGCGCGCTCGCCGACTTCGTGAATGCGGGCAGCAGTTGGCGCCGCGAGTTCACGGCCAGCATCGAACATGGGTCGAAGCTCATCGACCTGCCCACTCGCGGTGAAATCAATTCGCTCAATGCCAGATTGATGGCGGTCGAGGAGCAGCTGCGCACGGCGCGGCGCCAGCCCGCGGCGGCCGCCAAGCGGCGCCCCGGGCCGAAGGCCGCGCGCGCATCCGGCGTGCCCGCGGGACGGCGGGCCCGCGCCAAGCGCGCGCCCAGATCATGACTCCTGCCGGACTCTACGCTGCGCTGGCATCGGCCAGCCGCTGCACCCCCGGCTGCTCGGACAAGGATGTCGTGTGGCAGTCGGGCAAGCTGCGCCTCTACCGCTACCGGCCGCTCGAACGATCCCGGGCGCGGCGGTCCGCGGCGGTACCGCTGCTCATCGTCTACGCCCTGGTCAATCGGCCCTACATGATGGACCTCCAAGAGGACCGGTCGCTCATCCGCGGCCTCCTCGAGCAGGGACTCGACGTCTACTTGATCGACTGGGGCTACCCCGACGGCGCGGACCGGTTCATCACGCTCGGCGACTACATCGACGGGCTGCTGGGCGCCTGCGTCGAGCGCATCCTGAGCGCGCACGGCCTGCGGGCGTTGAACCTGCTGGGTGTCTGCCAGGGCGGCGTGTTCAGCCTGTGCTACGCCGCGCTTCATCCCGAACGGGTGCGCAATCTCGTCACGATGGTGACGCCGGTGGATTTCCACACGCCGGATGACCTGCTGTCGAAATGGGTTCGGCACATCGATGTCCCGGCCTGGGTCGCCAAGGGAAACGTGCCCGGCGATGCCCTGAACCAATTGTTTCTGTCGCTGATGCCGTTCCGGCTGTCGCACCAGAAATACATGGACCTGTTCATGGACGCGCCCACCCAGGCGCAGGCGGATACGTTCATGAGGGTCGAGCAGTGGATATTCGACAGCCCCGACCAGGCCGGCGCCGCGTTCGAGGAGTTCGTGATTTCCATGTATCAGGAGAATCGTCTCGCCCGCAATCAGCTCACCATCAACGGCCGGCAGGTCGATCTGCGCACGCTGAAACGCCCCGTGTTGAACCTGATCGGCACCAAGGATCACCTGGTCCCGCCCGCGGCGTCGCTGGCTCTCGGGCCGCTGGTCGGCAGCAAGGACTACACCGCGCTGGAATTCGCGCTGGGCCACATCGGCATGTACATCAGCGCCCGCGCGCAGCACGAAGTGCCTCCCGCCATCGCGCGCTGGCTCGCGCAGCGCTGAGCCCGGCTCATCCGGCATCCCAGCCGGGGCCTCGAGGTCACGCCAAGGTGACGCTCACCGGGCAATGATCGCTGCCCATGACCTCCGGGTGGATGGCCGCAGCCTTCACCGACCCCCTGAGCCGCTCGGAGACCAGAAAGTAGTCGATTCTCCAACCGATGTTCCTCGCCCGGGAGTTCGCGAAATGACTCCACCACGAGTAGTGCCCGTTTCCCTGCGTGAACAACCGGAAAGTATCGACGAATCCCGCGTCGATGAAATTCTGGAAGCCCTCGCGCTCCTCGTCGGTGAAGCCCTTCTTGCCGCGGTTCGATTGCGGATTGGCCAGGTCGAGCTCGGTGTGCGCGACGTTGAGATCGCCGCAGAATATGACGGGCTTGCGCGCATCGAGCTGCTTGCAATAGGCGAGAAACGCCGGGTCCCAGTGCTTGTGGCGCAAGGCCAGCCGGCTCAGGTCTTCCTTGGCATTGGGGGTGTACACGGTCACCAGGAAGAACTTGGGGTATTCGGCGGTGATGACGCGCCCCTCCTCGGCGCTGTCGCGCTCGAGCTCGTCGGCGAAGCTGAAGCGCCGCGCGAACTTCTCGGGGTACCCGTTCGTCACGGCGATCGGCTCCTCCTTCGAGAAGACGGCGGTGCCCGAGTAGCCCTTCTTGACGGCGGAATTCCAGTACTCGCGGTACTCGGGAAGCTCCAGTTCGACCTGGCCGCGCTCGGCCTTGGTTTCCTGAAGGCAGAGGATGTCCGGGCGGTGCGCCTGTAGAAACGGCAGGAACACGCCCTTGCGATGGACGGCCCGAATGCCGTTGACGTTCCAGGAATAAATTTTCATGACCTTGAACCTTGGGCGGATGTGGCCGGACAGCCCGAGACGATACCGCTCCGGCGCCCGGCTTGCATGAATAATCTTGTACACTAGGCGCATGAAGCCGCCGAGCGTTACGGAGCCTGCGGACCCGCCGCGACGCAACCGGCTGCGCTTGCCGCTGAAGATCGTCTCGGTGTCCTGGACGGATCTTGCGGAGACGCTCGCGCCGATCCTCCTGCTGTGCCTGGCCGCGGTCGCGCTGACCGCCTTTCTGGTGCGCCCCGCTCCGCCCCACACGCTCACCATGATCACGGGCCCGAAGGGCAGCAACTTCGAAAGAATTGCCACCCAATATCAGAAAATCCTCGCCCGCAGCGGCGTCAAGCTCAAGCTCGTGCAATCCGAGGGTTCGTACGAGAACCTGGGCATGCTGTTGAAGCCGAAATCAGGGATCGATATCGGGCTCGTCCAGTCCGGCATCGAGCCCGCCGGCGATGCCAGCGATGTCGGCAACGGCGGCGACAACCTGGTTTCGCTCGGCTCCGTATTCTACGTGCCGCTCACCATCTTTTACCGCAGCCCGCAACCAGTGAGCCGGTTGTCGCAATTCGCCGGGCGCCGCATCTCGATCGGGCCCGAGGGCAGCGGCACCCAGGCCCTCGCGCTCGCGCTGCTCAAGGGAAACGAGATCGAGCCGCACGGGGCCACGGAACTCGTGAGCCTGGGAGGCGATGAGGCCAAGGCCGCGCTGTTGAGCCGGAAGGTGGATGTGATATTCCTGTCGGGCGACTCGGCATCGCCCACGACCATTCGCGACATGCTGCACGCCGACGGCATTCGGCTGTTCGACTTCGACCAGGCCGACGCGTACGTGCGCCGCTTCCACTACCTGAACAGGCTGCCGCTGCCGGCGGGATCCTTCGACCTCGGCGAGAACCTGCCGTCCACTCCGATCAACATGCTCGCGCCGACGGTCGAGTTGTTGGGGCATGCGGACCTGCACCCGGCCCTGTGCGACCTGTTGCTCGAAGCGGCCTTCCAGGTGCACGGCCACGCCTCGCTGCTGCAGACGGCGGCCCAGTTCCCGAATGGCACGACCAGCTTCTATCCCGTAAGCGACGAGGCCGCGCGGTACTACAAGACGGGCAACAAGAGTTTCGCCTATCGCTATCTGCCGTTTTGGCTCGCGAGCCTGCTGAATCGGGCGCTGGTCGTGATCGTGCCGATGCTGGTCGTGGCCATCCCCGGCCTGCGGGTCCTGCCGCAACTGTATAATTGGCGGGTCAACAGCCGCATTCACCGGCGCTACGGCGAACTCATGGCGCTCGAACGCGAGAGCTTGGGACACCTCACCGAGGAGCGCCGCGCCGCCCTCCTCGACCGGCTCGAGGGCATCGAGCGGTTGGTCATCCGCACGCGGATGCCGGGCTCGCATGCCGAACAGATCTACATTCTGCGCCAGCACATCGGTTTCGTACGCGCGAACCTGCTGCGCCAGCCCGGGGCGGTCGATCTGGTGCACGCGCACGGCTGAGGCTGCGGAGCGCGCCGGCGGCCGTCAGGCCCGGCTGCCGGAAAACGCCGCGCTGCCCAGCAGGTACTTCGCGCGGCCCTCGATCCGATCCCCCTCGACCGTTGCGGTGAACCTGACGGTCAGGCGCATCGGCTTCGTCAGCTTGGCGGACCACTCGAGCTGGTTTCCCTGGATCTTGCCGTCGCTGATCTTCGCGAAATACTCGCCGTGGGACAACGACCCCGTCAGCACCGGACCGTCGACCTGTAATTCGAGCACGCCGGTTCGCTGCCCTCCGGGAATGTCGATCGTGACGTTCCATTTGCCCTGGACCATCATCTGGGCCGTCATCGCGCCACCGTCCGGCGTTCGACGGCCCGTTCGTGGGGTTGGCCCGGCACGCTGGAGCACATGCCCTTCGGCTGCCGGGGACACGCGCCGCTGCGGGGACAAATCACGCTGGCATTCGTCTCGAGGGCATCGGCGATCCAGGCGATGTTGAGCGCCTGCGAAGCCGCGCGAATGGCGGCCCCCGCGTCGGCCGGAATCTCGCCGTCGCCGCCGCCCGCCCGGCACGACTCGGCCACCGACGCCACGACGCTCTCGCCGTCGAATCCCTGCGCCTCCAGCGCCGGCAGCAGGTCCACGCCCACCGACAGAACGTGCAATTCGTCGAGCGCATCGCGGGTGAGCAGGGAATGGCAGCAATACAGGCGCGCGCGCTTTCCATCCTCCATGACGGAGATCTGCGACTTGGGCTTCTGCATGATCGTCGCGCCGGTCGGATTCGACTGGAGGAGCCTGAACACCGCCCAGCGTGGACACGGATCGGACACCAGGCTCATGTTGCCCCACGGCAGCGGAATCCCGTTGCCGCGGTAGACCGCGCGCAGGTATCCGGGGGGATAGGCATCGAAGAAATGCCAATGCCGGTAGGGCGAAACGGCCGTCATCCGCCTCATCACCAGCGCGGCGGTGACTCCGATCTTGCGGCCGGCCGACACGCTGTGCGCTTCGCGCATCAAGAAGCGCCGGAACGGGATTCGCGGGCACAACAAGGCGCCCGCGAAGAAGCTGCACTCGAAGTCGCGCCATGCGTACAGCACGTCCTGGGCGCCCATCCCGCCGGCCGAGGTCGACGCCTCCGCGTCGCCCGCGTGCATGGCGCTATGCGGCGAGATGACGCCGTCGCCGTTGTGCAGGATCTTGTGCCCGATGAAGAACGCCAACTCATACTTGAGCCGTTCTTCCTGGCTTCGCAGACGCTTGTTGACGTAGATCGTGCCGGGGGCCTCGAATCGGGAGCGTATCGGCGAGCCGGCCGCCGGGGTGCGCGCGGCATCGGCGCGCGCGGAGCCATTGCGCGGCGCGGCCGATCCCTCGGCGCCGCCGTCGAACCATTTGAGCTGCAAGCCGTGCCGGCCGCAGATTGCGAGCAACGCGTCCAGGGCAAGCGGCATCTCCCGCTCGCCGCATTCCTCCGCGGCCCGTTCGATGTCGGGGAAGCTGTTGTGCCGCGTCTCCTGCCAGACCCGGATCAGCAATTGGGCGAACTGCCGGCCGGTGGTTCCCGTCTGGGACAGGAGTTCCGGAAGCGCGTTCTGCAGCAGTTCATGCGAGAACAGGAAAGCGGGCTCGAGCGGCATGGCCTCCAGGCCGCCGCGGGTCCGGGACGCCGGCGCAACCTCGACCTCCGTGTTCTCATCGAGGAACCAGCGGGCGTCCTTGCCGAATATGCGCGCCAGCATGTCCAGCATCTGCGGCGAGGGCATGCGCTTGCCGGTCTCGACCATGCTGAGGTAGGAGACGGACGGAGCGCCCTCCGCGTCGATTTGCACGCAGCGGGCGGACAACTCGTCCAGCGTCAAACCGTTGCGTTTGCGCAGGGAACGCAGCTTCGCACCCAGGAAATGTCCCTGCCGAATCAACCCGGCCATGCCGCCTCCAATAGATACATATTATCACTTCCTGTGAACTTCACATTGTCAAATTTCTATTGTGTAAATGCTCATTCCAAACACTTTAATCTTAGGCGGTGTCGCGGCGCAAGTTCGCGAGAGGTTTCATCGGCTTTAGGAGATTCTTAAGATGGCTGAGCAGAAGTTCGCGGATTCCCGCTGGAAAGGCATAGAGCGGCCCTACACCGCGGCCGACGTCGCACGCCTGCGCGGCTCCGTGCGCATCGAATACACGCTCGCGCGCCTGGGCGCCGAGAAATTCTGGAAGCTGCTGCAAAGCGAACCCGTGGTGGCCGGCCTCGGATGCGTCACCGGCAACCAAGCCGTGCAAACCGTGCAGGCGGGCCTGAAGTCGATCTATTGCTCGGGTTGGCAGGTGGCCGGCGACGGCAACAGCGCGGGCGAGATGTATCCCGATCAAAGCCTCTATCCGGTCGATTCGGTGCCGAAAATGGTCGAGCGCATCAACAATGCGCTGCTGCGCACCGACCAGATTCATCACCTGTCGGGCAAGCCGGACATCGACTGGATGGTGCCCATCATCGCCGATGCGGAGGCCGGCTTCGGCGGCAATCTCAATGCATTCGAGCTGACCAAGGCCTTGATCCGGGCCGGCGCGGCCGGCGTGCACTTCGAGGACCAATTGTCCTCCGCCAAGAAGTGCGGGCACCTGGGCGGCAAAGTGCTGGTCTCCACGCAGGAGGCCGTCAACAAGCTGGTGGCCGCGCGCCTGGCGGCCGACGTGCTCGACGTTCCCACGTTCGTCATTTCGCGAACCGACGCGGACGCCGCGGATCTGCTGCTCTCGGATCACGATCCGCGCGATCGCGAGTTCCTCACCGGCGAACGTTCGGTCGAGGGATTCTTCTACGTGCGCCCCGGCATGGACCAGGCCATTGCCCGCGGTCTCGCCTATGCGCCGTATTCGGATCTGATATGGTGCGAGACCTCCAAGCCCGATCTCGCCCAGGCGCGCCGGTTTGCCGAGGCGATTCACGCGAAGTTCCCCGGCAAGCTGTTGGCGTACAACTGCTCGCCCTCGTTCAACTGGCAGTCCAAGCTGAGTCCGGCGGCCATGAAGAGCTGGCGCGAGGACCTGGCCGCCATGGGCTATCGCTTCCAGTTCATCACCCTGGCCGGCTGGCACGCGCTCAACCTGTCCATGTTCGAGTTGTCGTCGGCCTACAGCGCGGACGGCATGCTCGGTTACTCGCAGCTGCAACAGCGCGAGTTCGCCCAGGAGGCGAAGGGGTATCGCGCGGCGAAGCACCAGGCCTTCGTCGGAACGGGATACTTCGACGCCGTCCAGACGGTGATCAGCGGCGGAGCCCACTCCACCGGGGCCATGGCGGGCAGCACGGAAGCCGAGCAGTTCACCGCCTCCGCGGGACCGAAGCGCGTCGTCGCCTGATCGCCGCATGAGCGCCGTGGCCGCGCAGGATACCGGCCCCGCGAAGATTCAAGCGGGGACCATCGCCGAACATTTTCGTTGGTACAACGAAGAGTTCGCGCGAATCACGCGGCGCGCGGCGCTCAATTTCCTGTCGGAGGATTGGCAGGGGTCGCAGCGCGATGCGGTGGCGCGCATCGAGCTCTACGAGCAGCGCGTCACGCGCTGCGTGTCGGTCATGGCCGATGCGCTCGGGATCCGGCGCACCGACGTGGCGCTGTGGTGCGACATCAAGCGCGCCTACGAAATGCTGGTGGCGCGCCGTCCCGACAGCGACTTCTACAGGACGTTCTACAACTCGGTCACCCGCGAGCTGTTCGGCACCGTGGGCGTCAACACCGAGGTCGAATTTTGCGCCACGAACGTCGGCCGCGCCTCGGGAGCGGTGCCGCTGCGCGTCTACCGGATCGGCGGCTCGCTGCCGCTGGCGGTGCGGGAGATCATCGCCGACCTGCCCTTCGGGGCGGCCATCGGCGATCAGGACGGGGCCGTTCACCGGATCAGCGCCGAGATCGGCCGTTACTTCGAATCCGGGCGTCAAACCGGCGCACCGGAATCCATCGAGCTGATCGAGCCCGTGTTCTACCGCGGGATGCACGCCTTCGCCGTGGGGCGCCTCATCGGCGACGCCACCATCACCCCGCTGGTCATCGCGTTCACGAACGGCGGCCGCGGCGTCGAGGTCGAGTCGGTGATGCTGTCCCGCGCCGACGTGGGATCGCTGTTCGGCTATGCGCGTTCCTATTTTCACGTCGACCTGCCGGTCGTCAGCGCCGCCATCACGCTGCTGCGCTCGTTCATGCCGCGCAAGCCGGTCGACGAGCTTTACACGGTGCTCGGCCGCGCCAAGCAGGGAAAGACGGAGCGCTTTTTCGCCCTGCAGCGGCATTTGAGCGCCTCCATCGACAGCTTCGTCCACGCGCCCGGCGAGCGCGGCCTGGTCATGATCGTCTTCACGCTGCCGTCGCACGACCTGGTATTCAAGGTCATCAGGGATCATTTCGGCGCGCCGAAGACCTGCACCCGCGCGGACGTCGTCGAGCGCTACCATTTCGTGTTCCGCCACGATCGGGCCGGGCGCCTGGTCGACGCCCAGGAGTTCCGCCGCCTGCGCCTCCCGCTCGCGCGCTTCATGCCCGCCCTGGCGGATGAACTGCTGCGCGATGCCGGCCAGAGCTGCCGCATCGAAGGCGAGGATCTGATCGTCGAGCACTGCTACGTCGAGCGGCGTCTGCGGCCGCTCAATCTGTTCCTGCGCGAGGCCGAGCCCGCCGCGGCCGAGGCTGCGATCATCGACTACGGCAACGCGCTGCGCGATCTTGCCGCGAGCAACGTGTTTCCCGGCGACCTGCTGCTGAAGAACTTCGGCGTGACCAGCCATCGGCGCGTGATCTTCTACGACTACGACGAACTGTGCCTGCTCACGGACTGCGTATTCCGCGACCTGCCTCAACCCACCTGCGAGGAGGAGGAGACGAGCGCGGAGCCGTGGTTCCATTGCGGGCCGCACGACGTGTTTCCCGAGCAGTGGTTGCAGTTTCTGGGAATTCCGCCCGCGCTTCGCAGCGTATTCCTGCAGCGCCACTCGGAACTGCTGACCGCCGGCTGGTGGCGAGCGCAGCAGGCTCAGGCAGCGGTAGCCCACCACTTCTGGCTGCCCGAAACGGCGGCGCAGCGGGAAACGCCGGGCGCCGAATCGGGACCGGCGTCCCGCGCGGCGGCGCAGCGCTGAAGCGGCCTCACCGGTCGCGGCAGAGCATGACGAACGAGCGCGGCGCCATGTCGACGACCCGGTTGCGCTTGACCAGCTCCGATTCCAAGGGCAGATCGGGGCGCGCGGTGTCGAAGGCGACCTTCCAGCCCGTATGGTGCAGCTGATAGGAGATTCGAAACGCCACCGGCTCGTGGTGCGCATTCAGGAGCAGGAGAAAATCCTTGTCGAGTGCGCACCGGCCCCGCTCATCGCGAAGCTCCGGGGCCGTGCCGTTCAGGTACATGCCCAGCGTGCGCATCCAGCCGCCGTCGTCCCAGTCCTTGGCTTCCATGCGCTTGCCGTCCGCCCGGTACCAGACGATGTTCTTGTCCGGATGAACGGCGTCCGGATCGTTGGCATAAAACGCATAGCGGTGCAGGTTCGGATGCTGCTTGCGGTAGTGAACGACACGCGCGGCGAAATCGAGGAACCGGGCGCCCCGGTCGTCCAGGGCCCAGTCGCACCACGAGTGCTCCGAATCCTGGCAATACGCGTTGTTGTTGCCCCCTTGGGTGCGGGAGAGCTCGTCGCCGCCGGAAATCATGGGGGTGCCCTGGGCCCACATCAGCGCGCACCACAGATTCCGCTTCTGCCGCTCGCGCAGCTCGATGATCGCCGGATCGTCCGTCGGACCCTCGGCTCCGCAATTCCAGGCGTGATTGTCCTCCGCACCGTCGCGGTTGCCCTCGCCGTTGGCCTCGTTGTGCTTGCGCTCGTAGCTCACCAGGTCCTGCAGCGTGAACCCGTCGTGCGCCGTGACGAAATTGACGCTGGCCGACGGGGGACGGCGCGAGGGCTCGTACAGGTCGGCGCTGCCGGCAAGACGCGTGGCGATCTCGGAATGGAGGCCCATGTCGCCCTTCCAATACTTGCGCACGGCGTCGCGGTACCTGTCGTTCCACTCCATCCAGCCGGACGGAAAGTTGCCGAGCTGATACCCGCCCTCGGCTAGATCCCAGGGCTCGGCGATCAATTTCACGGGCGCGAGAACCGGGTCCTGATACAGGGCGTCGAAAAAGCCGCCCAACGGATCGAAATCGCGCGCCTCGCGGGCCAGCGCGGTGGCGAGGTCGAAGCGGAATCCATCCACGTGCATGTCGGTGACCCAGTACCGCAGGCTGTCCATCACCAGCTGGATGGAGTGCGGATGCATCATGTTGAGCGTGTTCCCGCAACCGGTGAAATCCATGTAGTGGCGCGCGTCGCCGGGCACCACGCGGTAGTACGACAGGTTGTCGATGCCGCGGAAGGACAGGGTCGGGCCCGCGTGGCTCCCCTCGGCGGTGTGGTTGTACACGACGTCCAGGATCACCTCGAATCCTGCGTTGTGCAGATCCTTGACCATCTGCTTGAATTCGCGCACCACATCGCACGGCGCCGCGGGATTCGAGGCGTACGAGGGCTGCGGCGCGAAGAACCCCAGGGTGTTGTATCCCCAGTAGTTGCGAAGCCCCTGATCGTGCAGGTGCCGGTCGTTCGGGAAGTAATGCACGGGCATCAGCTGCAAGGTCGTCACCCCCAGTTTTCGCAGGTGCCGGATGACGGGTTCCGAGGCCAGCCCCGCATAGGCGCCGCGCTGCGCCTCGGGAACCGCCGGATGCAGCCGGGTCATGCCGCGCACGTGCGCCTCGTAGATGACGGTGTCGTGCGCCTCGTGGCGGGGACGGCTCTCGCCGCTCCAATCGAAGGCGCTGTCGGCCACCGCGCCAAGCGGCGCGAACGGTGCGCTGTCCCGGTCGTCGAACGCGAGGTCGCCCCTGGGATCCCCCACCGTGTAGCCGTACAACTCGTCCGCCCAGGTCAGCGCGCGGCCGACGACCCTCGCATAAGGATCGAGCAGCAGCTTGTTGGGATTGAAGCGCAAGCCCGCCTCGGGCGCGTACGGCCCGTGAACGCGGTACCCGTAGAGCTGCCCCGGCGCCAACCCCGGGACATGGATGTGCCATGCGCCGCAGGTGCGCTCGCGAAGCCGGATGCGCCGCTCGTTCTTCCCCTCCTTGTCGTAGAGGCACAGCTCGACGCACTCGGAGCCTTCGGAATAGAGCGAGAAGTTGACGCCCCGCCCGTCGCATGTCGCCCCTCTGGGAAAGGGCGACCCCGCCGTGCAGGTCTCGCCGGCGCCCGGGCCCGCGGCGCCCGGACCCGTCTGCCGCGCACCGGCCGTGCTCAATACGGCCAAGTCCAATCTCTGATCTCCGGCATGTCCTCGCCGTATTTGTCGATGTACCGCCTGTGCTCTATCAGCTTGTCCCGCAACTCCTGCTGCAGATTCGCGCCCCGGCTGCCGGTTTGCGCAAGACGGTCGACGGCATCCATCACGAGATGGAACCGGTCGAGATCGTTCAAGACGGTCATGTCGAAGGCCGTCGTGATCGTGCCCTCCTCCTTGTAGCCGCGCACGTGCAGGTTCGAGTGGTTGCGCCGCCGGTACGTCAGGCGATGGATCAGCCAGGGATACCCGTGAAACGCGAAGATCACCGGCTTGTCGCGGGTGAACAGGGAATCGAAGTCGTTGTCGCTCAAGCCGTGCGGGTGCTCGCTGGCCGGCTGCAGCTTCATCAGGTCGACCACGTTGATCACGCGGATCTTGAGCTCGGGAAGGTGCGCGCGCAGAATGGACACCGCGGCCAGGGTCTCGAGGGTCGGCACGTCGCCCGCGCAGGCCATGACCAGGTCGGGCTCGCCCTGCCGGTCGTTGCTCGCCCATTGCCACATGCCAATGCCTTCGCTGCAGTGCTTGACCGCGTCGTCCATTCGCAGCCATTGCGGCGCGGGATGCTTGCCGGCGATCACCACGTTGACGTAGTGCCGGCTCCGCAGGCAATGATCCATGACGGACAGCAGGCAATTCGCGTCGGGAGGCAGGTACACGCGGACGATTTCGGCCTTCTTGTTGACCACGTGGTCGATGAATCCAGGGTCCTGATGCGTGAATCCATTGTGGTCCTGGCGCCAGACGTGGGAGCTCAACAGGTAGTTGAGCGATGCGATCTTGGCGCGCCACGGCAGGCCCGAGGTCACCTTGAGCCACTTGGCGTGCTGGTTGAACATCGAGTCGACGATGTGGATGAATGCCTCGTAGCAGTTGAACAGGCCGTGCCGCCCGGTGAGCAGGTACCCTTCGAGCCAGCCCTCGCATTGATGCTCGCTCAGCATCTCCATCACCTGGCCCTCGGGCGCCAGGTATTGGTCGCCCGTCTCCATTTCCGCTTCCCACTGCCGGCTCGTGACCTGAAACACCGCTTCGAGCCCGTTGGACACCGTTTCATCCGGGCCGAAGATGCGAAAGTTCCGCGGCTCTGAATTCATCTTCGCCACGTCGCGCAGGAACGGCGCCAGGACCCGCGTGTCGCCGGCGCCGCGGCCGCCGCGCACCGCGACGTCCAGGGCGTATTGGGTGAAATCCGGCATGCGCAGGTCGCGCAGCAGCCTGCCGCCGTTGGCGTGCGGATTGGCCCCCATGCGCTTCTCGCCCGCGGGCGCCAGCGCGGCGAGTTCGGGCCGCAGCCGGCCCTGCGCGTCGAACAGCTCCTCCGGCCGGTAGCTGCGCAGCCAGGCCTCCAGCTGCGCAAGATGCCGCGGGTTCGTGGCCGGATCCGTGATCGGCACCTGATGGGCGCGGAACGTCCCCTCGTTGGGCACGCCGTCGACCATCTTGGGTCCGGTCCACCCCTTCGGGGAGCCGAAGACGATCATCGGCCATCGCGGCCGCCGCGTGTCGCCCGCGGTGCGCGCACGCCTCTGGATGCGCAGGATGTCCAGGGCGGCCGAGTCCAGCGCCGCGGCCATGGCCTCGTGCATCGCCGCCGGGTCGTGGCCGACGACGTAGTGCGGGGTCCATCCGTAGCCTCGCAACAGCTGATCGAGCTCCTCCCGGGTAATGCGCGCAAGCAGCGTCGGGTTCGCGATCTTGTAGCCGTTCAGGTGCAGAATCGGCAGCACGGCGCCGTCGCTCGCGGCATTCAGGAATTTGTTTGAATGCCACGCGGTCGCGAGCGGCCCGGTCTCTGCCTCGCCGTCCCCGATGACGCACGCGACCGTGAGGCCGGGATTGTCGAACACGGCGCCGAAGGCGTGGCTGAGCGAGTAGCCCAATTCGCCGCCCTCGTGGATGGATCCGGGACATTCGGCCGACGCATGGCTCGGAATTCCGCCGGGGAAGGAGAACTGGGTGAACAGCCTCTTGAGGCCGGCCTCGTCGCGCCCGACGTTCGGATAGATCTGGCTGTAGGTGCCCTCGAGATAGGTGCCGCTCACCACCGCCGCGCCGCCGTGCCCCGGCCCGGACATGTAGATCATGTCGAGGCCGTGCCTCACTATCGCGCGGTTCAGGTGCGTATACAGGAAATTCTGGCCCGGCGTGGTGCCCCAGTGGCCCAGAAGCATGCGCTTGATGTGCGCCGGCATGAGCGGCTCCCTCAGCAACGGATTGTCGCAAAGGTAGATCTGGCCGACCGAGAGGTAGTTGGCGGCGCGCCAGTAGGCGTCGATCTTCCGCAACTCGTCGGGGTCGAGCGTTCGTTGCGCCGGCGTGGCCTGCATCATGGGTCGATCATCCTCGTTCAGGTCCAACCAAGCGCGCGCATCGTCGACGTCGCGATCACCGACTCCTCGTCCGTCGGGATGACGCGAACCGCGACCGGCGCCGAGTCGGGCGATACCAGCCGGGCATTGGATGCGTTGCGCGCATCGTCCAGTTCAATCCCCAGAAAGCCGAGACCGGCGCAGATGCGCGAGCGCACGATGACGGCGTTCTCGCCGATGCCGCCGGCGAACACCAGCGTATCGACGCCGCCAAGCACCGCTGCGAACGCGCCGATCCACTTACTGATCTGGTAGCAGAACAACGCGACGGCCTCGGCCGCCCGGAAGTCCTGCGCCTCGCGCGCAAGCAGGTCGCGGATGTCGGGGCTGGTCTCCGACACGCCGAGCAGTCCCGACTCGAGGGTGACCATTTTCTGATAGGCCGCCACGTCCAATCCCTCCGTCGCAGAGAGGAAACTGATGACTCCGGGATCCAGGTCGCCGGTGCGCGTGCCCATCACCAGGCCGGACGCAGGCGTAAATCCCATGCTGGTATCGAGGCATTTGCCGTCGCGCACCGCCGCGAGACTGGCGCCGCTGCCGAGATGCGCCAGAATCACGCGGCCGCGCGCGGCCGCGGGATCCTTGAGCCGCGCGAGCTGCGCCATCAGATAGGTGTAGGACAGGCCGTGAAAGCCGTAGCGCTGCACGCCTCTCGATTCGTAGCGGCGCGGTATCGGCAGCATCGTCGCGACGCGGGGCATGGTGCGATGGAATGCCGTGTCGAAGCACGCGACCTGGGCCAGGGCGGGACGCAGCCGCTGCATTTCCTCCATGAGCTCGATCTCGCGCGGAAGATGTTCCGGGTCGAAGGGCGTGATCCGCTTCAGTTCCTGGAGCAGACCGGGCGTGACCCGCTCCGGGTCCGAATGGTGCATGCCGTGCACGACGCGATGCCCGGCGGCTTCGGTGGCCGACATCAAGGGGTGCGCCCCCAGCCAGTCCATGAGGAAGGCGACCGCCGATCGCTGATCGCCGCCGACCGCGATCCGGTTTCCGGCGGCCGGGCCGTGTCGATCATTCACGGCAAGCGCGGTGCCCGAAAGGCCTATCCGGTCCATCTTGCCGGCGAGCAGCGGCGTCGAGGCATCCCCGGCGTCGTAGAACGCGAAACGGATGCTCGAAGAACCCCCGTTGAGCGTGAGAACATTTCGCATTCGGGAAGTCTGCCACACCGATCGTGACAAGTTGGCACATTGCTGGTGTCCATTGCGGTGTAGGACAATCGCCTACGTACGCCCACGGATTGCACGGCCCCGCGGGGCCGATCTAAGGTTGGCTGTCATCGACCGGCATTGCTTCATCGCGCTCCCTATAGAGAACATCATGTCCCACTATCATTCCGTCGTATGGATCGATCATCAGAAGGCCACCGTCTGGCAGTTCACCCCCGACGCAGAACAACACAAGGTGATTCATTCGCCGGACCACGGAAAGGTTCACAACCGCAAGAGCACGCACGGCGGCCATGGCCATTCCGCCAACCACAAGTTCTTCGATGACGTGGCGCAGGCGCTCGCAGGCACGCATGAGATCTTGATCCTCGGACCCGCGCTGACCAAACAGGAGTTCGCCGGCTACCTGAAGGACAAGCATGCGCCGCTCGCCAAGGGCATCGTAGCGGTGGAGAACTCCGATCATCCCACCGATGCCGAGGTGCTCGCCTTCGCGCGCCGGCATTTCGAGGCGCTCGATCGAATGCTGCCGGCCGCCCCTTAGGATGCATCATGCCAACAGCTGATTTTGCGACCGCGGTGCGCGCCACGGCGCTGCTCACCTGCGCCGCATGGTGCGGACTCGCGTTCGGGCTCGATCTGAGCTCGCTGTCGAACTCGGAGGCCACCGCCGGGCTCAGGAAGGCGCTGGAGCAGGGAATCGGGCGGGCCGTGGGCAGGCTCGGCGTGCCGGGCGGCTTCCTGGACAACCCCGCCGTGAAGATACCGCTGCCGCCGAAGCTCGCGAAGGCCGAGGGCGCCATGAGAATGCTCGGAATGGGCCCGGAAGCCGACGAACTCGTGACGGCCATGAACCGCGCGGCGGAATCGGCGGTCCCGGAAAGCAAGCCTCTGCTGCTGCACGCGCTCGAGCACATGAGCGTCTCCGACGCGAAACAGATATTGACGGGCGGCGACGATGCGGCCACCCAATACTTCAAGCGGGCGACCTACATACCGCTGCAGGCGACATTCGAACCCATCGTGGACACTGCGACGCGCAAGGTGAAGCTCGCTGAGGCCTACGACCGCGTGGCCAAGAAGGGCGTCGAGCTGGGCGTGCTGAAGCCCGAGGATGCGTCGCTGAAGACCTATGTGACGCAGAAGGCTCTCGACGGCCTGTTCTTGATGATGGCGGAGGAAGAGCGCGCCATCCGCAAGAACCCGCTGGGACAGGCCAGCGGCCTGTTGAAGAAGGTCTTTGGCGCCGTGCACTGAGGCCCGGCGCGCCACCGGCTGCCGTGCGTGCGCGGATCATCCGCCGGACCGCGCGCGCAGCGCCGCGAGCCACGCTGCGCCGATGAGCAGCAGCGCCGCGGATCCCGCGACGACCTGCAGGGCGGCGCTGCGGCTGCGCGGCACCCCGGTACGCGCAAACACCCAGCCGAGCCCGGTGCCGGCCAGAAAGCCCAGAAGGTGGCCCAACACATCGACGTGGTCGTTGCCCGTGCCGAGCAGCGCGAGGAGCGACACCCCGGCGGTGAGCGGCGCCCATCGATAGAAACGGCGCTCCCGCAGATTGAGGCGCCGGCCCCAGCCGAACCCGGCCAGCAGGCCGAGACCGGCGAACACCGCCGTGGATGCTCCGACGGCCCGGTGCCAGGGCGGGGATATCCACATGTCGAGTGCGTTACCGGCCGCACCCGCCAGCAGAATGCTGAGCCACGCGACACCCGGCCCGAACATCCGGCCGGCCAGCATGCCGATGCCGACGCCGAAGAGAAGGTTCCCGAGCAGGTGCTCCTGGTCCAAATGCAGGGTGAGCGCGGTGACTGCCCGCCAGGGCTCGAGCGCGCCGGCGGCGGATTTCAGCGCACCGGCTTCCAGCCAGTCCGCACCGGCCAATTGGATGCCGGCGCAATAAGCCGTCAATATGAGAACGAATGCGTACGTGGCGGCGCCGACGGCGCTGCCGGGATAGGGGTTGAACGGCACCGGCGCCTGACGCCGCAGCTTGCGCTCTTCCGCATAGCGGCCGAGTTCATCGCGCGCCGCCTCGGCGGCGCCGGGCGCGACGAGCAACTCCCACAGGCCCCCGGCCCGAAGGCGTTCGTAGGAAATTCCCTTGGCATCCAGCACCAGGCCGAACTCCAGGCCCTCCGCCGCCGATCCCCGGAATACCGCCACCATCGACGGTTCGAGGTCGTCACCCGCCATTCGCATGGTGTTCCATTCGTTCGGCATCCCGTGGCGCGAGGTACTCCATCCTTGGGGACGCGGCGCAGGGAATTCAACGCCGGCGCCGGCGGGAAGCCCCGGGATCTTGCTACCATGCGGTCACGACCAAAACTGATTCCACTCGAGGGGAGAATCGCATGTTCAAGAAGGCCTTCATCATATCGCTCGCGGGATTGTGTTTTTCCGCCGCCGGCGTCGCCGCCGACTCAGGGCGTCAATACGTGCCGGCGCCGGCGGCCAATGAGCCCGCGCTGCCGTTCAGCGAGGGCGTCATGGCCGGCGGCGTCTTCTACGTGGCGGGACACATCGGAATGGATCCGGCGACGCACAAGGTCGGCGCGACCGCCGACGCCGAGGCGCGCCTCGTCATGGATGCCGTGAAGCAGACGCTCGCCGACGGCGGACTGACCATGGATGATCTCGTGTCCGTGACGGTGTACTGCACGGACCTCGGCCTCTACGACTCGTTCAATTCGGTGTACCGGACGTATTTCCACGGGCCGTTTCCCGCGCGTGCCTTCATCGGCATTGACAAGCTCGTGCGCGGCGCCCACTTCGAAGTGGCGGGGACGGCGGTCAAGTCGCGCGCGGCTGGTCGCTGAGCATCCGGTATATCCGGAGCACTTTGGGCACGTAGGCCATGGTCTCGGTGAACGGGGGTATCTGGCCGCCGTTCCGGGCCACGGCGTCCTCGCCGGCGTTGTACGCCGCCAGGGCGAGACGGACATTCTGGCCGAACCGGTCCATGAGGAACTTCAAATAGAGCGCGCCGGCGTGGATGTTCTCCTTCGGATCGTACGGATTCGAAACTCCGAACCGCGACGCCGTGGCGGGCATCAACTGCATCAGGCCGACGGCGCCGCGCTTCGACACGGCGCGAGAGTTGAATCCGGACTCCACGACGATCACCGCCCGCAGCAGGTTGGGCTCGACGGCCGATGAGGCGGCGGCCTTTTCGATGATGGAATCGTATTGAGACGCCCTCGCGAGGATGGTTGGGCTGTAGTGATCGCCGCTTTCGGTGACCTCGTTTGGCGCCAGCCGCAGCAGCCGGTACCGGTTGTTGTCCGGGACATCCGTGTAATGCCTGACGCCGTCCGCGTCCACATACATGTAGATGCGCGAATTCGCGGCGGCAGTGCCGGCGAGCAGGACGGCGGCGAACAGGATGGATCTTGGTCCCATGATCGAATGGTTTCCTTCAACGCACAGCCTATCCGCCCCCGCCGCCCGGGGATGGGACATGGATCACCCAATCGGCAGCCGGCGCCCCGGAGGCGCCGGATTTCATCGATATCGGGACCTAGCCGAGGGTCGCCCATCGCATGATTGTGGGAAAATACCTCATAAGTTAACTTCAAGCGTGTCCGCTCCCTCGTGACCGAAACCGCCGATTGGAAACAAAAATACCGCGACTCGCTTCTGGAAATGGAAGCCGAGGAGAAGATCTGGCGGCAGACGGAGCAGGCGCTGCGCCGCTTGGTGGGACGGCTGTGTGCCGCCGGCATGGGCGTCGACCCGAAGCTCGACGACGAACTGGTCGCGCTCGCCGCGGCGAACCGGCGCAATGCGGATGCCGCCGTGCTGGAGAAGCTGGCCGAGTCCCTGACGACGGCGGTGGTCGCCGTGGATGCCGTGTCGCCGGTCCCGACCATCGTGATTCCACCCGCCCCGGCTCCGGCCGCTGCCAAGCGCTGGGAATCCACCTGCGTTTCCGCCGGCAAGATCCTGAAATGCGTGCAATCCCTAGGCGCGGACGGCGATGCACCGAAGGATCTGATCGCGCGCCTGGCGAAGGCGAATTCCGACGCGGAGTTGGCCGCCATCCTGGAACAGACGGCGGAACTGCTGCGCCTGCGTGGCGAGACTCTGGCCCGCGAGAGGGCCCAGGCCGCATCGGTGCTCGCCGAGGTCACCACCCGGCTCGAGGAGATGGCGGGGTACCTGACGGCCTCCGGCGACGAGGCCCGATCGCGGTTCACCGATACGGCGGCCGTCAATGACAAAGTCATGACGCAGGTGCGGGAATTGACCGCCGAGGTCAGCAGCGCCACGGACCTGGGCGTGCTGCAGGGCCTGGTCGCGACCCGGCTGGAGGCGGTGACGCGGCAGGTGCTCGACTTTCGATCGCGCGAGGAGAAGCGGCTGTCGGAGCAGACCGGACGTGCCGACCGAATGCGGGCGCGAATCGCGGAGCTGGAGGTGGAAACCCAGGAGCTGCATGCCAAGCTGGACCAGGAGAAATTCGGCGCCCGGCATGACCCGTTGACGCTCGTGGCGAACCGCAAGTCGTTCGACGAGCGTTTCGAGGCCTTCGTGGCGCAGCGCGGGCAGAGCGACGTCCCCGTCTCCCTGCTGCTGTGGGACCTGGATAATTTCAAGATCATCAACGACACCTACGGCCACCGCGCCGGCGACCGGGTGCTCAAGAGCGTCGCCACGTGCTTCGTTTCCGGCATCCGGCCGGAGGATTTCGTGGCTCGGATCGGCGGCGAGGAATTCGTGATACTGCTCGCGGGACTGCCCTTCACCAAGGCGCAACAAATCGCCGACCAGCTGCGCCTCGGCGTCGAGGCGCTGCGCTTTCATTTTCGCGGCACCCCGGTGCGGGTCACCGCCTCCTGCGGCCTCACCGAACTGCGCCCGGGCGACTCCGGAAACGCGACCTTCGACCGGGCCGACGCCGCTCTGTACCGCGCCAAGCATGGCGGCAAGAACCTCTGCGTCGCCGCCTGACCCGCCTCCGGTGCAGGAAATGGGCACGGACGCGCCGGAACGGGTCCATCCGGGGGCCGCGAACCCCGCAAGACCCCCTGGACATCCTCGCTAACACACATTTAACCTACCAATTCGAACCCTGGCACATTTGAACAGGCCTTGAGCCCATACAATCAGATGCCGGCGACTCCCTCATGGCTGCTGTGAGTTCAGGATCATAGGCTTTTTTTGCGTTGCAGCATTCATGGATAAACGAACAGCATGAGCGTTCCGAAAACGGCCCTCGAGGAGGGCCTCCCGAGCCAATCCATCTCCATCCCGATGGACCACGCGGCCGTGCCGGCGGATCAGGCGGTCTCCCGCGCCGCGGCCCGCCATCACACCGGGGTCCGGGCCTGGGCGCTGACATTGGCGCTATTCCTGACGCCGCTGGTGACGTACTGGCCCGCGACTTTTCACGATTACGGGCTGCGCGATGATTACTCGAACCTGCGCGAGGCGCACGAGGAGCCCGGGACCATCCTGAAATTCTGCGCCTCCCACGGGCGGCCCATCTATGGCTGGCTGCTGCAGTCGAGCTACGGCCAGGCCGGCAGCATGCAGGACCTGCATTGGATGCGCTTCTCGGCCGCGCTGCTGCTGGGCGCCATCGGCCTCGTCATGTTCCGCGGACTGCGCGCCCTCGGATGGCCGCTCGCCTCGAGCCTGTGTTTCGGCGTTCTGATGGCACTGCTGCCCGCCTCGCAGGTCATCGCCGGATGGGCGGTCGGCTGGCCGTATGCCGCCACGGCGCTGCTCGCGACCCTCGGATTCTTCATCGTCGAAGGAACGCTTTCCGCTTGGGACGACGCCGGCCGCGGCCGCATCGCGGGCCAGTGCCTGCTGGCGCTCGCCATCATGTGGGTATGCGCGCTGATCTATCAGCCCAGCGCCCTGTTCTACGCGGTGCCCCTGGCCGGCGCGCTCATCGCCCGCCGCGATCGCGGCCTCGCGCAGACGGTGCGCTGGCTCGGACTGCACATGAGCTTCGTCTTCACCGCATTGATCCTGGCCTTCGCCACGATTTCCGCGCTGTATTCCCGCGGGATTTTCCTGAAGTCCGGCCGAATCGCCTTCGAACAGCATGCGGGCGAAAAGCTCCTCTGGTTCTTCACCGACGCGCTGCCCAACGGCCTCAGCATGCTCGTCTTGAACGACGACAATCAGCGTGACCACGGCTGGTTCATTGCCTGCGCCGTGCTCGTGGCCGCGCTGCTCGTGGGGGGATTGATCCTGGAGTGGCGGCGCCACGGCAGCGCCCGCGGCCTCACCTGGGCCATGGGACTGTTCGGCCTCCCGGTGTTCGCCGCGGGGATCAGCCTGCTGGCATCGGAGCGGTATGCCACCTACCGGACCATCTTCGCGATGAGTGCGGTGCTGCTGTGTTTCCTGGTGGCATCGGTGTCCGCACTCACCAGCGGCTGGGCGCCATCCGCCCGCCGCATGCTGGCCGCCGGCGTCACGGGCCTCGCTTTGTTCATGGCGCAGCATCACGTCTTTGCCCTGATCGCCGTGCCCCAGGGGCACGAGTGGCAGCTCATCATGAACGGCGCCGCCCAGGTGCGCTTGAATGCCCCATCCCAGCCGCAGATATTCGCCCTCGCGTCGTCCCCGAGGGACATTTCGACGGCGACGATCTACCACGATGAATTCGGCTCCTTGTCGTCGAATTCCGAGTGGGTGCCCAAGGAGATGTTCAAGCGGGCCATGCACGATCTGCATCCCGACGTTCCCAATCTCGAATCGCGCTACGACTTCTCGGAAGGCTACCGGCTGCCGCCCGGGCAGCACTTCGACGTGATCATCGACATGCACCAGCTTCGCCGGTTTCACGCCGACGACTGAGCGTGGCGCGCGGGGGGCGCCGGCCTCGCCGGTGGCCGGCTACCTGCCGAGAAAGTCGCTGATGCGGCCGCGCGCGATGGTCGCGTGCACTGCCAGCGGCCACGCGGCATGCAGCGCAATCGGCCTCATGCGGCTCACCGGCATGTCGAAGGCGGCGGTCGGATCCAGAATGCGCTTCGCGAGCTGCGCGCCCATGGCCGTGGCCATCGCGACGCCGCGGCCGTTGTACCCGAGGCACGCCACGAGACCCGGCGCGAGCTCGTGGATGTGGGGATAGTGGTCCCGCGTCATCGCGAGACGCCCACCCCAGGCATGAGTCCACTCGACGCCGTCGAGTCCCGGCCAGAGCCGCCGCGCATAGCGCAGCAGGTGCCCCAAGGGGCGCGTCGAAGTCACTTCATGCTGGGGGCCGCGCCCGCCGATCAGCAGTCTGCCGCCGGAATCGACCCGGTAGTACACGGTGATCAGGCCGCTTTCATAGAGCACCGCGCGGGACGGCATGATCGCCCGCCGCAGCGCCGGCGGAAGGGCGGCGGTCGCGGCGATGGCGCCGAATACGGGAACGATGGAGCGCCGCAGGCCCGGCCACAGCTCGTCGCTGTAGCCGTTGGTCGCAAGAACCACGTGCGCCGCGGTGGCGGTCCCCGAATTCGTGCGCACGGTCCAGTCGCCGCCCCGGCGCGTGAGGCCGAGGGCCCGCGTGCGGCCATGCACCGCCGCGCCCGCGGCGACGGCCGCCCGTGCCAAGCCCCGGGCAAATTTGAGCGGATTCAGATCGCCGCCGCGCCGGTCGAGCATGGCCACCGCGTACCGGTCGGTCCCGGTCGCGGCGGCGAGCGCGGCGCCGCTCAAGATCTCCACCGGCGCATTGCGGCGGGCGAGCTGCTCGGCCGTCGCCCGCACGGCGGCGGCATGCCGCTCGCGAACCGCGGCTCGCAAAGTACCGCCCCGGCGCGCGTCGCACGCGATGCCATGCCGCTCGATGAGATCGAAGACGAGGTCGGGCGCAGCCCCGGCGAGCGCGTTCATGCGCCCTCCCAAGTCGGCGCCGAAGTCCCCTTCGACCACGTCGGGATCGGGCTTCAGGCCCGGGTTGACCTGGCCCCCGTTGCGGCCCGAAGCGCCCCATCCCGGTTCCTCCGCCTCCAGCAGGACCACCGCCGCCCCCTTCTGCGCAAGGTGCAGGGCGGTCGACAGGCCCGTGAATCCGCCGCCCACGACCACCACGTCCGCGCGTACGTCGCCGGCGAGCGGCGGTGCGGGCGCGCTGGGCCCCGCGGTTTCTCGGTAAAGATTCGGCATCGTGTCGCTCGCATGGTAGCTTGCCAGATCTAACCAGCGGGCGGAAATTCAACATGACCCTGAGTGCCGTGCAGTGGGCCTGCGCCATCGTGGCCGCCGTCATGGTCGGCATCGCCAAGACGGCGATCAGCGGCTTGAGCGCGTTGAACGTCGCGCTGCTGGCGTATGTCTTTCCGAGCAGCAAGCAGGCCACGGGCTTCATTCTGCCCATGTTGATCTTCGCCGACTGCATCGCCGTGCACTCCTATCGCCGCCACACGCAGTGGCCCTATCTTTGGAAGCTGTTTCCGTGGACCGGCCTCGGGGTTGTGCTGGGCTATGTGGCCCTCGGCCGCATCTCCGACCGGGGCGCGCGATCGCTGATCGGCGGCATCATCCTGGCGCTGGTCGCGCTCACCTATCATCTCCGGTCGCGGCCGCCCCGGCCGGAGACGGGTCCGGTTCATTGGAGCGCCGCGGTATTCATCGGCGTCCTGGCCGGCTTCGTCACCCTGGTCGCGAATGCCGCGGGTCCGCTGATGGCCACGTATCTGGTCGCCATGCGCCTGCCGAAGATGCAATACGTCGGCACGGCCGCCGTTTTCTTCCTGCTGATCAATCTCTTCAAGGTTCCCTTCATGGTGGCGCTCGGCCTCGTCACCTGGGAGAGCTTCAAGTTCAACCTGCTGCTGCTGCCGGCGGTTGCCGTCGGCGCCGCCTTCGGCCGCTGGGCGCTGACCCGCATCGATCAGAAGCTGTTCGAAAGGCTGGTTCTGGGCTTGAGCGCCGTCGCAGGCGTCCTGCTGCTCACCTGAGCCCGATGATTCGGGTCCCGAAAGGATTACACTGGCGCCTGGCGGCCCGCAGAGGCCAAACCGACTGGGTTCAAGAACATGCAGTATGAAGGTATCTGGGGTCTCCTCGTGCTGGTCGCCGACGTCTGGGCGATCGTGAACATCTTTCAAAGCGCCGCCGACACGGGCCGCAAGGTCCTCTGGACCGTCCTCGTCGTCGTGCTGCCCGTGCTCGGATTCGTGCTTTGGTACTTTCTCGGTCCGAAGACCGGGCGAGCCTGACGGCCGGGGACGCTTGAGTTTGCGCCGCGTTCACGAACGGCACCAGGTGATGCGCACGAGCTGGCTGCGCGCGAGCGTGCTCGGAGCCAACGACGGGATCGTGTCGACGTCCAGCCTGATCGTCGGCGTGGCGGCCGGTCATGCGAGCCACGCCGGCATCCTGCTCACGGGCATCGCGGGCCTGGTCGCGGGAGCCATGTCGATGGCGGTCGGCGAGTACGTCTCGGTGCACTCCCAGGCGGACACCGAGAATGCGGCGCTGGCGCAGGAGCGCGCGGAGCTCGCGAGCGATTACCCGGGCGAGAGGCGCGAGTTGACCGAGATCTACGTCCATCGCGGTCTCGAGCGCTCGCTCGCGGCGCAGGTCGCGGAGCAGCTCATGAAGCACGACGCACTGGGGGCCCACGCGCGCGACGAGCTCGGCCTGTCGTCGCACCTCATGGCGCGGCCCGTACAGGCGGCTCTGTCGTCGGCCGGCAGCTTCGCGGCGGGCGCCCTGATCCCCCTGCTGGTCGCCGGCACGGCGGCCCCCAATTACCTCATCGGCATGACGGTCGCGGCATCGTTGGCGTGTCTTCTGGTGCTGGGCGGCGTCTCGGCCAGGGTGGGCGGCGCCCGCGTGATCACCGGGGCGCTGCGGGTCGCGCTGTGGAGCGCGCTCGCCATGGCGGTGACGGCGGGTGTCGGAACCTTGTTGGGAGGCGCGTTGTGAAGATCCAGCGAGGATGCGTCGAATGACAGACCCTTCGGGAATCAACCGCAGAATCGTCCTGGCGGGGCGCCCGCAAGGGCGGCCCGAATTGAATTCCTTTCGCCTGGAGGAGGCCCCGATCCCGGAGCCCGGCCCGGGCGAGATGCGATTACGCACGCTCTGGCTGTCGCTGGACCCCTACATGCGCGGACGCATGAGCGACGCCCCCTCGTACGCCGCGCCGGTCGCGATCGGCGGGGTCATGATCGGCGGCACGGTGGCTCGGGTGGAGCTATCGCGCCATCCAGCCTTCAAGGCCGGAGACCTCGTATTGTCGATGAACGGCTGGCAGGACTATGCCGTCTCGGACGGCCGGGACGTGGTCAAGTTGCCGGCCAATGCGCCGCATCCCACGCATGCGCTGGGGCTCCTCGGCATGCCCGGCGTCACCGCCTACGTCGGCCTGCTCGATTACGGCAAGCCCCAGGCCGGAGAAACCGTGGCCGTGGCGGCCGCGACCGGGGCAGTGGGATCGTTGGTGGGCCAGATCGCGAAGCTCAAGGGCTGCCGCGTCGTCGGCATCGCGGGCGGCGCCGCGAAATGCGCTTGGGCCGTGCAGGAACTGGGCTTCGACGCCTGCGTCGATCACCGCTCGCCGGATCTGGACTCGGCTCTCGCCGCAGCCTGCCCCGCCGGCATCGACGTCTACTTCGAGAACGTCGGCGGCAGGGTGTTCCGCGCCGTCCTGCCGCTGCTGAACGACCATTCGCGTATTCCCGTGTGCGGTCTCATTTCCCTGTACAACGACACCGCCAAGCCGAGCGACGGCGAGTCCGCCCTCGCCTTCATGCGCCGGATCCTCATCCGGCGCATCACGGTTCGCGGCTTCATCGTATCCGACAGCCTCGGCGAACGCGGCCCCGAGGCGCAGCGCACCCTCGACGGCTGGCACCGTTCCGGCAGGATCAAGTACCGGGAGGACATCGTGCGCGGGCTCGAAAATGCGCCGGGCGCCTTCATCGGGCTCCTGGAGGGCCGAAATTTCGGCAAGCTCATCGTCGACTTGGGAGCGGCGCAGGCTTGATTTCCGGATCTGCACGGCAACCAGCGGCGCTGCTGCGCGTCGCGCAGATGAACGAGGCGGACCGCCTGACCATCGCGGCAGGCACTCCCGGCATCCAGTTGATGAGCCATGCGGGCTCGGCGGTGGTGCGCGAGATCGTGCAGCGCTGGCGCATCCGCCCCGTGTGTGTGCTGTGCGGCCCGGGCAACAACGGCGGCGACGGTTTCGTCGTCGCAAGCGAACTCGCCGCCGCCGGCTGGCCGGTCCGGGTCGCCCTGCTCGGCTCCATGGAACGCCTCACCGGCGATGCCGCGCATCATGCCGCGCGCTGGCGTGGACCGGTCGATGCGTTCGGGGCGGCGGCGCTCGCGGACGCCGGACTGGTGATCGACGCGGTGTTCGGCTCCGGCCTCAGCCGGCCGTTGGGCGGTGACGTGATTCCGGCGCTGACGGCGGCCGCAGCGCGGCGCGTGCCGGTGGTGGCCATCGACGTCCCGAGCGGCGTCATGGGAGATACCGGCGAGTCGTTCGGCGCGATTCCCGCGGCCTGCACGGTGACCTTCACGCGCAAGAAACCCGCCCATGTCTTGCTGCCGGGGCGCGATCTGTGCGGAGACGTCGTGGTGGCGGATATCGGCACGCCGCCGGAGGTGCTGGCCGGCATCGGCGTCGACGCTTGGGAAAACCATCCCGGATTATGGCGGGACGAATTCCCGCGGCCGACAACCGCGGGCAACAAGTACGGCCGGGGTCACGCCTTGCTGTTCGGCGGCTATCCGATGACGGGCGCCGCCAGGATGGCCGCGCGTGCCGCGGCGCGCGCCGGGGCCGGGCTGACCAGCGTTGCGGTTCCGGAGGCGGCGCTGCCCATCTACGCCGCTGCGCTCACCAGCATCATGGTGCACCCCTTGTCCGCCCCCGAGGATTTGTCGGCGCTGCTCGGCGACACGCGCTACAGCGCGCTCACGATCGGACCCGGCGCAGGGATCAACGAGACCACTCGCAACGCCGCGCTCGCCATGCTGCAGACGCGCCGGGCCGTGCTGCTCGACGCCGACGCGCTCACGGTGTTTGCCGGCCGTGCCGCCGCACTGAGCGCGGCCATCCAAGGCCCGTGCGTTCTCACGCCGCACGAGGGCGAGTTCGCGCGGCTGTTCGACTTTGCGGGAGACAAGCTGTCGCGGGCGCGGGCCGCCGCGCGCAGCAGCGGCGCCGTGATGGTTTTGAAGGGCAGCGACACCGTAATCGCGGCCCCCGACGGCCGCGCCGTGGTGAATTCCAATGCGCCGCCGACCCTGGCCACTGCGGGATCGGGCGACGTGCTGGGCGGCTTGATCGTGGGCCTGCTGGCGCAGGGAATGGAGGCGTTTGCCGCGGCGGCCGCGGGGACCTGGCTGCACGCCGAGGCCGCCGCCGGATTCGGACCCGGGCTCATGGCCGAAGATCTTCCGGATTTGCTGCCCGGCGTGCTGCGACGGCTCGCCGACGCCGATCCCGGATAAGGCCCGAGTGGCCGGCTGGGTCCCCCGGTTCACGGTTCACTCGCTGTTCATCGCAGTCAGCATGCTGGCGTACGTGCTGACGACCCGCGCGGAGCGCGTGCGCCGGCCCCCGGCCGTCGCGATCGCGTGGGTTCTTGGCATGATGGCCCTTCCCTATCTGGCGCTGCCCATGTACCTCATGTTCGGCCGCAGAAAATTGCCGCGCCACAGCACGCGTTGGTCGGGCAAGCGCTCGTTTGCATCCCACTGGGCCGAGGATCTCCTCGAAAGCTTCGGCCTGCCGCCGGCCGCCAACGCAACGGTAAGATTTCATCGGGACGGCGCCGAGTCCCGGGCGGGGCTGCTCTCGACCATGCATGGCGCAAGCCGCCGGTTGGACGTGTGCACCTACATCCTCGGGGACGATGCCATCGGCCGCGAGGCGGTTGACTGGATGATCGGCAGTGCGCAGCGCGGAGTGCGGGTTCGGTTCCTCATCGACGGCGTCGGCGCCCTTCAGGTGCCCCGCTCCTGGTTTCGCCGGCTGAACGCAGCCGGCGTCGAGACCGCCGTCTTCAGCCCGCTGTTCGCGCGCAAGACGCAGGGTCCGCGCAATTTGCGCAATCACCGCAAGTGGGTGGTGGCGGACGGGGAGCGCCTGTGGGGCGGGGGCCGGAATTTGGCGGTCGAGTATTTCACCGGGGCCGGAGGCGCCGCCGCCTGGCCCGACCTGTCGTTCGAACTGGCGGGGCCGGCGGCCGGCGCGGCTTGCCGGCAATTCGAGGCCGACTGGGAAGCCGCCGGCGGAACCGCTGCCGCGGACATTCCGGTGCCCGAGAGATCGGCAACCGGTCTGAGCCGCACACAGTTCGTTCCCAGCGGGCCCGATCAAATGGAAGACACCGTCCATGCGCTGCTGATCGACGGCTGCTTTCAGGCAACCGACCGCATCCTGGCCGTGAGCCCTTATTTCGTGCCCGACGTGAGCCTGGAGAATGCGATGCGGCTGGCGGTGCGCCGCGGCGTCAAGATCGACCTGTGCATTCCGCGCCGCTCGAATCATCTCCTGGCCGACTTCGTGCGCAACCGCGCGCTGCGCTCTCTCTGCGCGGCAGGGGTGACCGTGCACCTCCTGCCGGCCATGAACCATGCCAAGGCGGTGGTATTCGACGACACGCTCGCGCTATGCGGCTCCTGCAACCTCGACTCGCGCAGCCTGCTCCTCAACTACGAATCGATGGTGGTGTTCTACGGCGCCTCCGAGATCGCGTGGCTGGGCGCCTGGATCTCGGCGCTCATCCCCGCCGCGGCGCCGTTCGACTGCCGGCCGCCCAGCCTGTGGCGCGACGTGGGCGAGGGGTTGCTGCTCACGGTGGCGTACCAACTGTAATACCGGTTCCATAGTATCCTTGGGCTCACGATCCTAAGGTTTCGATGCGATTACAGGTGGCCGGTGGAGTTCAAGGACTACTACAAGATCATGGGGGTGGAGCGGACTGCCACCGAGGCCCAAATCAAACAGGCCTACCGCCGGCTGGCGCGCAAGTACCACCCCGATGTCAGCAAGGAGAAGGACGCCGAAGCGCGCTTCAAGGATTTAGGCGAAGCCTACGAAGTGCTGAAGACCCCCGAGAAGCGCGCCGCCTATGACCGGTTGGGACAGGGACCGCGCCCGGGCGAGGAATTCAAGCCTCCGCCGGATTGGGGCTCGGGTTTCGAGTTCGCGGGCGCCGGCCCGGGCGCCGGCGGCGCGGACTACAGCGATTTCTTCGAGAGCCTGTTCGGCGCCGCAGCCGGTGGGTCCCGTCCGAACCGCGGTTTCGGTTCACGGCGCCGCCCCGCCGATCGCGGTGAAGACCACCACGCGAAGGTCATGTTCGACCTGGACGCAGCGCTGCAGGGCGGATCGCGCACCCTCACGCTGCGAATTCCCGAAATCGACGGCGAGGGCCACCTGGCCGCGCGAGAGCGCCTGCTCAACGTACAGGTGCCCAAGGGCATCCTGCCGGGACAGACCATCCGGCTTGCGGGACAGGGCGCGAGCGGCGGCTCCGAGGGCAAGCCCGGCGACCTGTACCTCGAGGTGGAGTTCGAACCTCACCCGCTCTACCGCGTGGACGGCCGCGACCTGTATCTCGATCTGCCGGTGACCCCATGGGAGGCGGCGCTCGGAGCCAGCGTCAAGACGCCCACGCCCGGCGGCGTGGTGGATTTGAAGATTCCGGCGGAGTCGCGCGCCGGTACCAAGCTGCGGTTGAAGGGCCGCGGGATTCCCGCCGCCTCGCCCGGCGATTTCTACGTCGTGCTGCAAATCGCGCTGCCCGCCGCCCGCGACGACCAGGCGAAGGCGGCATATCGCGCCTTCGCGGACGCGCTTCCGTTCAATCCGCGCAGCACTTTGGGAGTGTGAGCCGCCATGAGATCCGATATCGAAGGCCCCCTGTCCGGTGAGATATTCGACGACTATGCGGTGCTGAGCCTCGAGGAACTGAGTCGCCTGTGCGCGGTCGAGAAGACGTACATCGTCGAATTGGTCGAGGAAGGCGTGCTCAGCGTGACCGAGGTGGACGTGGCGCGGTGGCGCTTCCCCGGTTCCGCACTGCGCCGCGCACGCACCGCGCTGCGCCTGCAGCGCGATCTCGAGATCAACCTTCCCGGGGTCGCACTGGCGCTCGAGCTGCTGGAGGAAATCGAACGGCTGCGCCGCGCCCGGAGGGAAAACCTTTGATCAGCAACGCGATCGAATCGGACGCCTTCGTGTTCTTCGGGGCAACCGGGGACCTGGCGCACAAAAAGATCTTCCCGGCGCTCTACGCCATGGTTCACCGCGGCACGCTCAACGTACCCATCATCGGCATGGCCCGCGCCGGATGGACGCTCGACGCCCTGCGCGAGCGGGCCCGGGACAGCGTTCAGGCGGCCGGCGATTTCGAACCGGAATGCTTCGCCAAGCTGTCGGCGCTGCTGCACTACGTCGACGGCGACTATGCGGATCCGGAAACCTATGCGCAGCTGAAGCGCGAACTCGGATTCGCGCGGCGGCCGATTCACTATCTCGCGATTCCGCCCAGCCTGTTCGGCAGCGTCGTGCAGGGCCTGGCGCGCTCCGGATGCGCGCAGCACGCGCGGGTCATCGTCGAGAAGCCCTTCGGCCGCGATCTGGCGAGCGCGCAGGAGCTCGATCGGACGCTGCACGAAGTGTTCGACGAATCGTCGATCTTTCGCATCGATCATTATCTCGGCAAGGAGGCCGTGCAGAACCTCCTGTATTTTCGGTTCGCCAACACCTTCCTCGAGCCCATCTGGAATCGAAATTACGTCAGGGACATACAGATCACGATGGCCGAGAAGTTCGGGGTGCAGGGCCGGGGCGGCTTCTACGAGGAAGTCGGCGCGATCCGCGACGTCGTGCAGAATCATCTGCTGCAGGTGATCGCGCTGCTGGCGATGGACGCGCCGACGGGCCACGAGGCGCAGGCGATGCAGAACGAGAAGCTGCGATTGTTCCGCGCCATGCGCCCCCTGAATCCGAAAGAGGTGATTCGCGGCCAGTTTCGCGGATATCGGGACGAGAAGGGCGTGGCGAAGGATTCGCAGGTGGAGACGTTCGCCGCGCTGCGTCTGCACATCGACACGTGGCGCTGGGCCGATGTGCCCTTCTACATCCGCACCGGGAAGTGCCTGCCCATTTCGGCGACCGAAGTGACCGTCAATCTCAAGCGTCCGCCGCTCTCGATCTTCGACGCCGACACCACCATGCCCACCAACTATTTCCGCCTGCGCCTGAGCCCCGAGGTCGTGATCGGCGCGGGCGCGCTGGTCAAGCAGAACGGCGAGGAAATGCGCGGCGAACCCGTCGAGTTGATCGCCCGCCACCATTCGCAGACCGAGAAGTCGCCCTACGAGCGGCTCCTCGGGGATGCCATCCGGGGCGACACGTCCCTATTCACGCAGGACGACAGCGTCGAGGCCGCGTGGCGCGTGGTCGATCCCGTGCTGACCGATCCGCTTCCCGTGGTGGAATACGAGCCGGGCTCCTGGGGACCCCGTGCCGCGTCCGCCGTGGTGGACGGCGGTGAGGGCTGGCACAACCCCGGGATCGAACACACGCAGCCATGTTGAGCTCGACGGGCACCGTGTTCCTGGTGGACGTCGACAATACGCTGCTGGACAACGATCGTTTCGGCGAGGACTTGGGCGACCGCCTGGAGCGCTCGTTCGGCCGGCTGCAGCGGGAGCGCTACTGGCAGATATTCTCCAGCCGCCGCGCCGAGACCGGCATCGCCGACTACCTGGGAAGCCTGCAGCTGTTCAGGGACGGCCTCGACGGCGATCCGCGGCTGCTGGAGATGTCGGCGTATCTGCTCGAGTATCCGTTCGGCACGCTGGTCTATCCGGGGGCGCTGGCGGCGATCGCGCACGCGTCGAAGATCGGCATCGTGGTCGTCCTCTCGGACGGCGACATCGTCTTTCAGCCGCACAAGATCAAGCGCGCCGGAATCTGGGACGCCGTGGATGCCCGCGTGCTCATTTTCCCTCACAAGGAGCAGGCCCTGGATCGCATCCAGGAGCGCTACCCGGCCCGCCGCTACGTGACCGTGGACGACAAGCCGGCGCTGCTCGCCGCGATGAAGCGCATCCTCGGCGCCAGGCTGACCACGGTCTTCGTGCGCCAGGGGCACTATGCCCTGGCGGCGCAGTCCAATGCATCGCCGCCGCCCGATCGGGTGATCGAACGGATCGGCGACTTGACCTCCCTCAACGCCTCCGACTTGCAGGTGCTCTCATGAAACCGACACAGGCCCTTCACGATTTGGGACAGAGCCTCTGGCTCGACAACATCACCCGCGAGATGCTGGACAATGGAACCTTGCGGCGCTATGCGGCCGATTTTTCGGTGACCGGGCTCACGTCCAATCCGACGATTTTCGACGAGGCCATCGGCGGATCGGCCTACGACCGGGGCATCCAGGAGAAATCCAAGCGGGGCCTGCGTGGCGAGGCGCTGTTCCTCGAACTGGCGCTGGAGGACCTGCGGAGCGCCGCCGACATTTTCCGGCCCGTGCACGACCGCACGGGCGGCGCCGACGGCTGGGTATCCATGGAGGTGTCGCCGCTCCTCGCGAACGACACGGCCGCTACGATCGCGGCGGCCCTCGACATTCACAAGCTGGCGGGCCGCCCGAATCTGTACGTCAAGATCCCCGGAACCCCGGAAGGCGTGCCCGCGATCGAGGCCGCGGTATTCGCGGGAGTCCCGGTCAATGTGACCTTGCTGTTCTCGCGGGAACAATACCTGGCCGTCGCCGAGGCGTACATGCGCGCCGTGGAGCGGCGCCTGCGGGCGGGCCTCGATCCCCGCGTCGGTTCGGTGGCCTCGCTGTTCGTCAGCCGCTGGGACCGGGCCGCCGGAGACGGCGTCCCGACGGAGCTGCGCAATCGCCTGGGCATCGCGATTGCCATGAGATGCTACCGCGCGCACTGCGAGCTCCTGGAATCGAAGCGCTGGCGCGATCTCGCGGCCGCAGGCGCGCCGGTGCAGCGGATGCTGTGGGCGAGCACCGGCGTCAAGGATCCGAAGGCCCCGGCCGATATGTATGTTTCCGCATTGGCGGCGCCGGATACCATCGATACCATGCCGGAGAAGACGCTGCTGGCATTCGCCGAGGGAGGGCGCGTGAATTCGATCATTCCGAGGGACGGCGGGGACTGTGAGACGGTGCTTGCGAATTTCGGCCGGGCCGGCGTCGACGCCGGCGCCCTGGCGCAGAAGCTGCAGGTGGAGGGCGCGCAGTCCTTCGTGAAGTCCTGGGCCGAGCTCATGCAGCGCATTGCCTCGAAGAGCGCTGCATTGGCGGCATCATGAGCCCGCACCTGGATCCGCTGGCGGGGCAGCCCGTGCCGGCCGATAGGCTGGTGAACGTGCCGCGTCTGATCACGGCGTACTACACCGGCGAGCCGCACGCGAGCGAGCCCGGACAGCGCGTGGCCTTCGGCACCTCGGGCCACCGCGGCTCCTCGCTCGAATTGAGCTTCAATGAAGCGCACGTGCTCGCCATCACGCAGGCCATCTGCGCCTACCGCAAGCAGCGCGGCATCGACGGACCGCTGTTCCTGGGATTCGATACGCATGCTCTCTCGACCCCGGCCTTCGCAACGGCGCTCGAAGTGCTCGCCGCCAACGGCGTCGAGGTGATGATCGCGTCGGGCGACGAGTACACGCCGACCCCCGCAATCTCGCATGCCATCCTGGTCTACAACCGCGGGCGCAGCTCCGCCGGCGGCGGCGGCCGCACTTCGGGCATGGCCGACGGAATCGTCATCACGCCGTCGCACAATCCGCCCGACAGCGGGGGCTTCAAATACAACCCGCCCGACGGCGGCCCCGCCGACACCGAGGTGACCGGGTGGATGGAGACCCGGGCCAACGAGATCCTGGGCAGCGGCGCAAGCTCCGTGCCGCGCATGGGCTACGAGAAGGCGCGGCGTGCCGCCACGACCCATGAGCACGATTTCGTCACATCCTACGTGGACGACCTGCGCAACGTGCTCGACATGGAGGTCATACGCAGCTCGAAGGTCCGCTTGGGCGTCGATCCGCTCGGCGGCGCCGGCGTGCACTACTGGGGGCGCATCGCGGAGCGCTACGGGCTGGATCTCGAGGTGGTCAACGACGAGGTCGATCCGACCTTCCGCTTCATGACGCTGGACTGGGACGGAAAGATCCGGATGGATCCTTCGTCGTCGTACGCCATGCGCCCGCTGATCGCGCTGAAGGATCGCTTCGATGTGGCCTTCGCCTGCGACACGGACCACGACCGGCACGGCATCGTGACGGCAAGCAGCGGCCTCATGCCTCCCAACCACTATCTGTCGGTGGCCGTCGACTATCTGTTCCAGCACCGCCGCGGATGGAGGGCGGATGCCGCCGTCGGCAAGACCGTCGTCAGCAGCGCCATGATCGACCGCGTGGCCGCCCGCCTGGGGAGGCGGCTCTTCGAGGTGCCGGTGGGATTCAAGTGGTATGTCGCCGGGCTGTTGGACGGGAGCCTCGCGTTCGGCGGCGAGGAAAGCGCCGGGGCGTCGTTCAACCGTTTCGACGGCAGCGCCTGGAGCACCGACAAGGACGGCATCGCGGCGGCGCTTCTGTCGGCGGAGATCACCGCAGCAACGGGGCGCGATCCCGGCCGGGCGTATCGGGAGCTCACGCGCGACCTGGGCGAGCCTTTCGCGAGCCGCGTCGATGCGCCCGCCACGCCGGCGCAGAAGAAGCTGCTCGGCAAGCTCGACCGGTCGCGGATTCGGAGCACGACCCTCGCCGGCGAGCCCATCGTCGGCGTGCTCACGCACGCGCCGGGCAACAACGCGCCCATCGGCGGCGTCAAGGTCATGTCGAAGAGCGGCTGGTTCGCGGCGCGGCCGTCCGGGACCGAGAACATCTACAAGATCTACGCCGAAAGCTTCCTGAGCGAAGATCATCTTCAGCTTCTGCTGACCGACGCGCAAGCCGTCGTGGACGGCGCACTCGGGGAAGCTTGAGCGGCATCCCGGCCGGCGCCGCCGACCCGCTGCCGTCCGCCACGGCGAAGAGGCTGCTTCCGTGGCTGGTCGCGGTCGGCTTCTTCATGGAATCGCTCGACACGACCATCCTCAATACCGCGGTCCCCGCCATCGCGGGAGCGCTCCAGGTGGCTCCGCTCAGCATGAAGGCCGTGCTGGCGAGCTACACGCTGAGCGTTGCGGTGTTCATTCCCATCAGCGGCTGGATGGCCAACCGGTTCGGCACGCGCCTGGTGTTCTCCTCGGCGATCGGCACGTTCACGCTGGGGTCCTTTCTGTGCGGCATCTCGACCGACATTCATTGGCTGGTCGCCGCCAGAATACTGCAGGGGTGCGGGGGCGCCATGATGCTGCCCGTCGGCCGGCTAACCATGGTGCGCACCTTCGCCAAGTCGGAACTCATCCGCGCCATGAGCTTCGTCGCCATGCCGAGCCTCATCGGGCCCATGCTGGGCCCCCTGCTCGGCGGAGTCATCATCCGGTACTTTCACTGGAGCATCATCTTCTTCGTCAACATCCCCATCGGCCTCGCCGGCTTGTACATGGTGTACCTGCACCTGCCGAACTACCGGGAGCGCGATCTCTGTCCGCTCGACGTCGTGGGGCTGATCTTGTTCGGTTCGGGCATCTCGCTCCTGTCCTACGTGCTCGAGGTCTTCGGCGAGCACACTCTGAGCGGACGCGAAGTCTCCGGGCTGCTGGCCATATCGGTCGCGCTCCTGGGCGCATACGGGCTGCACTCGATGCGCACGGCGCAACCGCTGCTGCAATTGGCCCTGTTGCGGATCCGCAGCTTCCGGGTATCGATCACCGGCAATCTGTGCACGCGAATCGGCATCGGCGGCCTGCCCTTCCTGCTGCCTCTCCTATACCAGGTCGGACTGGGCTTCACCGCCATTCAATCGGGGCTTCTCATCATGCCCCAGGCCCTGGCCGCCATGAGCCTGAAGCTCACCATGCCGGCGATTTTGCAGAAATTCGGCTTTCGCCGCGTCCTCATCTCCAACACGATCGCGCTCGGCCTGATGCTGATGGTCTTCTCGACCATCGACTCGTGGACTCCGGCATGGTTGATCGCACTGATGGCGTTCGTCTACGGGTTCTGCACATCCACGCAATACACGAGCATGAACTCGCTGGCCTATGCGGACGTGGACGGCGAGCAGGCGAGCGGCGCGAGCACCATCGCGAGCACCGTCCAGCAGCTCGCAGTGAGCTTCGGGGTCGCGACCGCATCGCTCGTCGCCGCCCTGTTCCTTCCGGACCATCCCCGGGCCGCCGCGCCGGAGATGATCAACGGCGTTCATCTGGCGCTGCGCATCCTGGGTGTGGTCACCATCGTCACCACGATCGTCTTCAGCGAGCTCAAGCCCAGCGACGGCGAATCGATCAGCAATCACCGGAGCGAAGTGCCGGCCGCTTGAGATGCGGCGGGCGGCCGCTGAGGAAGGTCACTCCTTCTTGATGTCGTGTCCGCCGAACTGGTTGCGCATGGCGGCCAGCATCTTGTCGATAAACGAATCGGTGTCCCTCGACCGGAACCGCTCCATCAAGGAGGCCGTGATGACCACCGCCGGCACGCCGAGGTCGACCGCCTCCGCGACGGTCCATCGCCCTTCGCCGGAATCGGCGACGTAGGGCGCGATGCCCTTGAGCGTCGGATTCTTCTGCAGGGCGTCGGCCGTCAAATCGAGCAGCCACGAACGAACCACGCTGCCGCAGCGCCAGATTTCCGCAACCTGGTGCAGATCCAGATCGAACTCGCGCTTGTGCTGCAGAATGGAGAATCCCTCGGCGTAGGCCTGCATGAGGCCATATTCGATGCCGTTGTGGACCATCTTGGTGTAGTGCCCGGAACCCACCGGGCCCACATGGCCCCAGCCCTTGTCGGGCGCTGGCGCCAACACCTCGAAGACCGGCCGCAGCCGGTCGACCACGCCCTTCTCGCCGCCGATCATCAGGCTGTAGCCTTCGGCCAATCCCCAGATCCCGCCGCTGGTGCCGCAATCGACGAAATTGAGCCCGCGCTTGGCCGCGGCCGCGGCGCGACGCTGCGTATCGTGATAGTTGGAGTTGCCGCCGTCGATGAGCGTGTCGCCGGCCGCGAGCTTCGAGGACAGCGCATCGATGGTTTCGTCCGTGATGGCGCCGGCCGGAACCATCAGCCACACCACCCGGGGCGGCTTCAGCATGGCGACCAGCGCATCCAGCGAGGCCGCGGACTTTGCGCCCTTCTCCTCGATGAGCCTGCGCGCGGCCTCGGCCGGATCGAAGCCGACGATTGCGTGGCCGCCGCGCATCAGGCGCTGCGCCATGTTGGCGCCCATGCGGCCGAGACCAATCATTGCGATTTGCATAGCTTAGACCCAGTGCCTTGCCCAGTTGCCCGGCAGTATAGGCCGGGCCGCCATCTTAAGGTACTTGAGGTTTGGCGCCGCCGCCCTGGGCCGCGGCTTCCTCGACGGGAGCGTCGGCCGGAGTTTCGCCTGCCGAATTCGCGCCACTGGTCCGGCGCTGTCGCTTCGCGTCCTGACGCGCATTCCGGGCCGCCTCCCTGAGCTTCTTCGCGTGACGGTAATTCGGTTTTGCCAAGTTGATTCTCCTGCACCATGTCGTTGAGGTTACCCGTAGATCTTACTCCGCCTGCACTGAAACTCGCACCGTCAGCTGATGCCGGCCGCCGCCCACGATCACGCCGCGCAGCGGCGAGACGTCGCCGAAATCCCGGCCCCAACCGATCACGATGTGGTCCGTGCCCACCCATGTGTCGTTGGTCGGATCCAGATCGACCCAGCCGAAACGGGGACAAAACACGGACACCCAGGCGTGCGAGGCGTCGGCCCCAGCAAGGGCCGTCCCGGCGCCGGGGGGCGGCAGCGTGCGCAGGTAGCCGCTCACGTAGCGCGCCGCCACCCCCCGGGAGCGCAGGCAGGCGATCATGATGTGGCTGAAATCCTGGCACACCCCCTGCCTCGCCGCGAAGGCCTCGATGGCGGACGTCCGGATGTCGGTGCTCCCCGGCGCGAATTTGAATTCGCGGTGGATCTTGGCGCTCAGCGCCGCCGCCGCCTCGAGCAGCGGGCGCCTGGGCGTGAAGCAATCCGCCCCGTACGCGGTGAAGGCCTGTTTGAGGCTTACATAGCTCGATTCCATGCGATACCGGGACGCCTCCAGCAGGTCCGGTCGCATCGGTTTGCCGGTGAAGGCGAGCGAGCCGCTCACGGCTTCCCACTCGGCGCTGTCCGATGCGGCGGCCGGAGCCGGCGCGCGCACGTCGACCGCGAGCTCGGCCAGCACCTCGAGGCGGTCGTGGGGCTGGTCGTACTCCAGGCGGGTGACGGGATTGCCGAAGGCATCGATGCCCTCGCTCCGCCGGGCGGGTTGGGGATTCAACGTGAGGGTGTGTGCGAGGCAGCTCTGCCGCGGCACCTCGCGAGGGATCAGATGCAGCAGCTGATGCGAATGGGCCACGTTGCCGCCATAGCCATACACCGTCTCGTGCCGCACCCGGTATCTCACGGCGGCGCTCACGCGGTCACCGTGCGCGTTTCGCAGTCGATGAGCGAGAAATGCTTCAATGAGAGCCGATCCGACAATCGCCCAGCGGCGCCCGACAGCGCGCGCAACCGTGCCGCCAACCACTGCCGCGCGCGGACCGCACACGGGCCGTCGCCGTCGAGGAGCGTCGCGTCCATCTGCTCTATGGCCGCCACGGCCTCGTCGAGGGTGTCGTCGGGCATGCCGCCCAAGGAGGCCGAGATCCGGATCAGGGAGTCGTGCATGTGACCCCATTGATGCGCCAGAGCGCGCGGATTGGTCTTGTCCAACACCAGCAGATCGACGGTGGAACCCAGTGCCGGCGAGGCAAGGTAGCGCGTTCGATAGGTGATGGTGCTGTCCCCGATGTCGAGCAGCCATTCCAGCTCGGCCTGTGCAAGGTTGATTCCCGGCTCCAGCCGCAGTCCGAGGAGTTCGGAGAGAAATTGCAGCCGCTCCAGGCGTCTGCCCAGCATCATCAAGCGCCATCCGTCGTCCTGCGTCATGTCGTCCAGCGCGAAGCCGGCCAGGGCGGCCAGCGCCAGCAGCAGCGAATCCAGGGTCCCGACCGGATCGGCGCTGCGTTCGGCCGCCTCCTGGAACTGGCGCTGCATCACGCCGACGGCGCGCCAGTTCTCGGCCGACAAGCGGCTGCGGGTCTGCGCTGCGCACCATTGAAGGCGCTGCAGATCGGCCCGCAGCCCGAGGGGATTGGATTCGTCGTACACCGGCAACGTCCACTCGGCGGGATTGGCCATCGCGGTGAAGTGCCGGCAGGTGTCCAGCGCCTGCGGCCACAGAGCCGGATCGGCGCGCACGCCGAGGCTGGCCCGGAGCAGCCGCGACTTCGCCTCGCAGCGCTCGCTGTAGCGACCGAGCCAGAACAGGTTCTCCGCCAGCCGCGACGGCAACTCGTCGTGCCGCACGAGTGCGCGCAGGCCGGCGGCGGGCGCAGGGCCGTCGTCCGGTCTGCCCGCGCCCCGCGGCGCGAGCGCATCGTGCGGCGCCCCGCTGTCGTCAGCCAGCACCCAGATGTCCTTGCTGCCGCCGCCGCGCTGCATTGAAACGATGTCGGCGCCGTCGGGGGCGATGCGCGCCAGGCCGCCCGGCATCACTCGATAACCGGTGGGCGTCGCGATCGCGTACACGCGGATCCCGAGGGCGCGCGCCGCGAATTCCGGCGCCGCCCCGCCGCGCCACACGGGCGCCTGGGAGAACGCCAGGGGCTCCTGCGCCACGTAGGCATGCGGCCGGGCCGTGATCCGCTCGATCAGCGACGCGCGCTCGCCCGGCTGCAGGTCGCGGCCGAAGGCCGGTTCGAAGCGCTGATTGGGGAATGCCGGCTTGACGACCAGGCGTGCGATGTTCTCGACGACGTAGTCCAGGGCCGGCTTCTCTCCGCACCACCAGGTCGCGACCGACGCGAGACGCAGCGGCTCGCCGAGCAGCCGCTGCGCGGCAGCGGGAATGAATCCCATCCACGCCGCCGATTCGAGCACCCCGCTGCCCAGGGCGTTGGCGATGAGCACTCGGCCGGCCCGCACGACCGAAATGAGCCCGGGCACGCCGAGCCACGAATCCGCCCGCAGCTCGACCGGATCGCAATAATCGTCGTCCAGCCTGCGGAAAATCGCATGCACCCGCCGCAGCCCGCCCAGTGTCTTCAGGTAGACGGTATCCGCGCGCACCGTCAGATCGTTTCCTTCGACCAGCGGCAGGCCGAGCTGCCGCGCGAGGTAGGCATGCTCGAAATAGGTCTCGTTGAAGGAGCCCGGCGTCAGCACCACCGCCAGCGCCGCTTCGCCGTCCGGCGAGTGCCGCAGCAGGGTCTCGCGCATCGCGGAGAAGAAGCCGCCGAGCGAGCGCACCGCGAGATCGCCCAGAAGGTCGGGAAAGACGCGCGACACGATTTGACGGTTTTCGAGCGCATACCCCGGCCCGGACGGCGTTTGGGTCCTGTCGGCCAGGACCCACCATCGGCCGTCCGTGGTGCGCGAAATGTCGGCGGCATAGATCTGCAGGCGGTTGCCGATGGCGGGAATCCCGTGGCAGGGCCAGAGAAAATTCGGGTGCCCGAAAGGCAGTTCCGCCGGCACCGCGCCCTCCGCCAGCAATCGTTGTGGACCGTACAGATCGCCGAGCAGCGCCTCGAACAGGCGCGCCCGCTGGATGATGCCCGCCTCGATCTCGCGCCATTCCGCGGCGCTCAAGAGCAGCGGCAGGGGATCGAGCACCCAGGGACGATCGCGTCCCTGAACGTCGGCATAGACGTTGTAGGTCACGCCGTTCTCGATGATGAGCCGGCGGGTGGTATCCGCGCCCCTGCGCAGCGCATCCGGATCGCCCGCAAGCCGGTCGATCAGCGGCCGCCAATGCGGGCGGACCTCGCCCGCGGCATCGAGCAGCTCATCGTACCGCCGGCTGTCGCGGAGGTAGGTTTCAAGTCCCGCTTGGGCCATCGGTCGCCTTGCGCAAATCGAGCGTGCAGGGAAACTCCGGGTCGACGGCGGCGGCGGCCGGCGCCATCGAACCCGGCGTGTGGCCCATGCGTAAAAAACGCGCCAGCCGCCGGCTTTCGGCCTCGAAGGAATTGACCGGGAACCTCTCGTGGGCGAGGCCGCCCGGATGCGCCACGTGATACCGGCATCCTCCCATCGAGCGCTTCATCCAGGTGTCGAACAAATCGAAGGTCAAGGGCGAATGCACGCCGATCGTCGGGTGCAAGGCGGACTCCGGCTGCCACGCGCGGTAGCGGACGGCGCCCACGAACTCGCCCACCCGTCCGGTCGGCTGCATGGGCACGATGAAGCCGTTGCAGGCGATGCGATAGCGGTCGGGAGCGAGGCCGGTTGCCCTGACCTCGATGCGCTCCACCGAGGCGTCGACGTAGCGTACGGTGCCCGCGGCGCCGCCCTCCTCGCCCATCACGTGCCACGGCTCCAGGGCCTGCCGCAGCTCCAACTGCATCCCGCGGACGGAGAAATCGCCGAACCTCGGAAACCGGAACTCGAAATGGGGTGCGAACCAGTCGGCCTCGAGCGGATATCCGTCGCCGCGCATCTCGGCGATCACGTCCCGGAAGTCCTGGTCGATGTAGTACGGCATCAGGAACCGGTCGTGCAGCTCGGTGCCCCATCGGACCAGCCGCGCCGGCGCGTACGGCTTGCGCCAGAAGCGCGCCACCATCGAACGCAGCAGCAATTGCTGCGTCAGGCTCATGCGCGCATGCGGCGGCATTTCGAAGGCGCGCATTTCCAGCAGGCCCAATCGGCCGGCGGGTCCCTCGGGCGAATACAGCTTGTCGATGCAGAACTCCGCGCGATGGGTATTGCCGGTGACGTCGATCAGCAGATTGCGCATCAAGCGGTCCACCAGCCAGGGCGGCACGGGTTCGCCCGGCTTGGGAAAGCGGCTGAAGGCGATCTCCAACTCGTACAGGGCATCGTTCCTCGCTTCATCGACGCGCGGCGCCTGGGAGGTGGGTCCGATGAACAATCCCGAGAACAGATACGACAGCGACGGATGATTGTGCCAGTAGGAAACCAGGCTCCGCAGCAGATCCGGCCGGCGAAGGAAGGGGGAATCGGGCGCGCTGGCCCCGCCCAGCACCACGTGATTGCCGCCGCCCGTGCCCGTATGCCGCCCGTCCAGCATGAATTTCTCGGTCGTCAATCGCGTCTCGCGCGCCGCTTCGTACAGGAACGAGGTCCGGTCCACCATCTCGTCCCACGTCGCAGACGGCTGGACGTTGACTTCGATGACGCCGGGATCGGGCGTCACCCGGAAGTGATCGAACCGCGGGTCGCGGGGAGGCTCGTAGCCCTCGATGACCACGGGTTGATCGAGCGCTTCCGCGGCCGCTTCCACGGCGCCGATCAGTTCGAGGTAATGATCCAGTTCCGGCACCGGCGGCATGAAGACGTAGAGAACGCCATGGCGGGCCTCGGCGCACATCGAGGTGCGGGTCACGGCGGCGGAGCGCCCGGGTGCCGGCGGCTGGTCCGCGACGAGCGGCGCGCCCGACGTGCCGCGCTCGTGCATTTGCCGCCGGATCGCCGCATGCGGCGCCAGCGCCTCGGGATCGCGCATGGGATCGGGGGCGTGGATGAAGGGATAATCGCCCCGCGCGGTCCAGGGCTGTGAATCGAGCGGCAGCCGGTAACCGATCGGCGAGTCGCCCGGAATCAGGTAGCAGCGCTCGCTGCGCAGGAACCACGGACCCGTCTGCCAGCGGCGGTCGTCCGCGGTGCGCGCCACCGGCAGGACGTACCCGACCACGCGGTCGAGGCCCTGCTCGAACACCCGGGCGAGCCGCGCGCGCTCCAGCGGATTCTCGAGCCGGGAATCGAAGGGATCCACGTTGACCGGCAGCCGGCGCTCCCGCCACAGGTGGTAGAACGCGTCCTCGTACGCCGGAAACACGTACGTCGGAGCGAAATCCAGCCGGGCCGCGACCTCGCCGAGAAAGCGGCGCGCCGAGATTTCGTTCGCGCCGTAGTCGAGATTCTCATCGGCGATCAGGCGCGGCTTCGTCCAGATGGGCTCGCCGTCGCGGCGCCAATAGCAGTTGAGCGACCAGCGCGGCAACTGCTCGCCGGGATACCACTTGCCCTGTCCGAAGTGCGCCAATCCCGCCGGCGCATACCGATCCTTCATGCGCTTGAACAGGGCGCAGGCGAGCCGGCGCTTCGTCGGACCCATCGCGGCCGTGTTCCATTCCGCACCGTCCGGATCGTCGATGGACACGAACGTGGGTTCGCCGCCCATCGTCAACCGCACGTCCATCGCCGCAAGATCGGCATCGACCGCTCGGCCGAGGCTTTGAATGGCGGACCACTCGGCCTCGCCGTAGGGCTTCGTGACGCGCGGCGCCTCCCAGATGCGGCGCACGCTCATGTGATGTTCGAATTGGGTCTCGCATTCATCCACGCTGCCGCTGATGGGCGCCGCCGCCGCGGGTTCCGGGCTGCAAGCGAGGGGTAGGTGGCCTTCGCCCGCCAGGAGCCCGGAGGTTGGATCAAGGCCGATCCAGCCGGCGCCCGGCAGATACACCTCGCACCAAGCATGCAAGTCGGTGAAGTCCTGCGACGGACCCACGGGCCCATCGAGAGACTTCACGTCGGGCACGAGCTGGATCAAGTAACCGGAAACGAAACGCGCGGCCAATCCCAGATGCCGGAACAGCTGCACCAGGAGCGACGCCGAGTCGCGGCACGACCCGGAGCGCTTCGCCAGAGTTTCCTCCGGCGCCTGCGTGCCCGGTTCGAGCCGAATCAGATACCGGATGTCGCCGGCGACGCGCCGGTTGATATCGACGATGAAATCGATGGTGCGCGCTCGAGCCGTGGATAGTCCCGCGAGATATTGCTCGAACACCGGGGTTGCCGCGCACTTGACGAGATACGGCGCCAACTCGCGCCGTTCGCCGGACTCGTACTTGAAGGGCACGCTCTGTGCGTGGGGCGCCAGGAAGAAGTCGAATGGGTTGAGAACCGACATCTCGGCCACCAGGTCCACTTCGATCTTGAATTCGCGCGTCTCATCGGGGAACACCAGGCGCGCCAGGTAGTTCGCCTGGGGATCCTGCTGCCAGTTGATGAAGTGGTTGGAAGGCCGAACCGTGAGCGAATAGGCGAGTATGCGGGTCCGGCAATGCGGCGCCGGCCGCAGGCGCACGATCTGCGGGCTCAAGGACACCGGCCGGTCGTAGCGGTAATGAGTCACGTGGTTCAGGGCGACATGGATGGACACGAAAACTCCCTCCGAAGGGCGTGAAGCCGCGGATTGATATAAGGAACCATGCCGCGCACCAAGGTGGTGCATCCCCCCGAAAAGCCAGCGTCGACGCCGCGTGGTGTCGAGGAAGTGTATAACGCCGGAACCGCCGTTTCCGTGCGCATTGCTTGAGATGCCGAAGATCATGCCCCAGAAGCCCGCCGCGTCCTGGTCGAGTTCCGCAGGTTGGGGACTCGCCATCCTCTCATTCATCAATTTGTTCAACTACCTGGATCGCTTTCTGGTCCCGGCGCTGTTCGAAAGCCTGAAGCGCTCCGAATTGCGGCTGTCCGACACCGAGCTGGGATTGCTGATGACCAGCTTTCTCATCGTCTACACCCTGACCGCGCCGGTGTTCGGGGCCCTGGGCGACCGGTTTGCGCGGCCGCGCTTGATCGCCTTCGGCGTGGCCTGCTGGAGCGTCGCCACCAGCCTGGCGGGATTCGCGGGCAGCTTCGGCGCGCTGCTGGCGGCGCGCGCATCGGTCGGCGTCGGCGAGGCGGCCTACGGCACCATCGCCCCGAGCCTGCTGTCCGACTATTTTCCGGCCGATAAGCGCGCCCGTGTGATGGCGGTGTTCTTCTGCGCCATCCCCGTGGGGTCGGCTCTGGGGTATGTGATCGGCGGCTTCATGGACGTGCATTTCGGCTGGCGCATGGCCTTCTTCGTCGCCGGCGCACCGGGCCTCCTGCTGGCCCTCGTTACCCTGTGGATGAGGGATCCCCCCCGCGGCGCTCAGGATGCGGACTGTTCGCCGCCGCCCGGGGGCGATCAGGGAACCCAACTCCGGGCGACCTACCTGCGGCTGCTCGCCAACCGCCCGTATGTGTTCACCGTGCTGGGCTACGCGGCATACACCTTTGCCATCGGCGGACTCGCCGCCTGGATGCCGGCCTTTCTCGAGCGCATCCGCGGCATGCCCCATGGCGAGGCCACGATGAACTTCGGCTACATCGTCGTGGTCACCGGAATCATCGGCACGTTCGCCGGCGGGATGCTCGGCGATTATTGCGCGAAGTACTCCAAGCGGGCCTACCTTTGGATGTCGGCGGCGGCCACCGTGGCGGCCGCCCCGTTCGTCTGGTTCGCGCTCACCGTCGCATCGACCACCGGCTACCTGGTGTGCATGGTGATCGCCCAGTTGCTGATGTTCCTGTCCACGGGCCCCATCAACGCCTGCATCGTGAACCTGGTGCGGCCGGGCGAGCGCGCGACGGCCGTCGCGCTCTCCGTGTTCGCCATCCATTTGCTGGGCGACGTGCCTTCGCCCTATTTGATCGGCGCGATATCCGACGCCTCGTCGCTAGCTCGAGCGGTGAAGATCGTGCCCGTGGCGGTGGTGGTCTCGGGCGCATTGTGGGTGTGGGCCGCGCGCGAACAGGCCGCTGCCCAGTGACGGCTCGCGCCGGCCGGTCAGGGCCGGTCACCGCCTGCTAGGGCGCGCCCGAATTGCCGGCTCTGACGTCGAAACCGACGTCAACGGCCGCCCCGCCGCGCAGGCGCAGGGCAACGTTCACCTTGTCGCCGGGGTGCAGCGCTCGCTTGGGCCCCTTGAACATGATGTGGTAGCCGCCCTCGGCAAAGCGCACGGTGGCATGCGGCTTCAGCACCAGCGACTCCATGGGCTCCATCATGCTCATACCCTCGTGGTTGTGGGTAAAGTGCAGGCTGACTTCGCCGAAGTCCGCGCTGCTCGCCCCGATCAGCACCAATTCGGTGGATCCCGTGTTGGTCAAGGTGAGGTAGCCCGCCGCGGGCGCCCCCGCCGGCAGCCAGCGAATCCATGCATCCTTGACCTGGACATCGCCCGCTGCAGCGGCCGCGTCGGCGCCGGCCGCCGCACCGCCCAAGATCAAGCCCAGGAAAGCGCAAAGAAAAGCGGCCAGCGGGCCGGTTGGCCCGGACGATCGCATTGTCGAGGATGACCGGTTCAGCATAGCCTGGAACCTTGCCATATCTCGGTGTGCGATGCCAGCATCGCCTCGTTACAAAAGACAACCATCGGGAGAGTCCCATGACCCGGAAGATAGACTTGGACGCGGCCAAGACCGTCAGCGGTTCGCGCTATCCCGCACCCTACCACCAGCCCTGCACGGAGCGCCTGCGGCGCTGCCTGGGAGACGCCGCCGGGCTGACGCAGTTCGGCGTCAATGTCACCCGCCTGCCCGCGGGTACCTGGTCGAGCCAACGGCACTGGCACACCGAGGAGGACGAATTCGTCTACATCCTTGCCGGGGAGGTGGTTTTGGTCACCGACTCGGGCGAAGAAACTCTGCGCGCCGGCGATTGCGCCGGATTCAAGGCCGGCGTCGCCGACGGCCACCACCTGCAGAACCGCTCGGACGCCGACGTGCTGCTCCTCGAGGTGGGTTCGCGCCGCCCCGAGATCGATGAGGTCTTCTACCCCGGTATCGATCTGCGGGTGGTGAAGGGCCGCCGCAGCTTTGCGCATGCCGACGGCACGCCCTACCCGGACGCGTGACCGCCCCGGGTTCTTAAAGACGGGCCGGCTGATGCATCGCCGGCAGGGGCACGATCGGGGGACTCGCGAGCCGGGATTCCGACCTCGCTCTGGGCGGCGAGATTTCGCGGGCCGCATCCTCGATTCGGTTCAACGTCTCGAGCAGCAGCGCCATCGGTATGTTGAGCGCAGGTTCGATGCGGATGGTTCTGGCTTTCGAGTAGGTGCCCGCCACGAGCACGCCGCGGCGAAACAGCGCGGCGGCAAACGCGTATCCGACGGCGTCGGACGGAAACTCGAGACCGATCAGCAGCCCCCGTCCCCTGACGGAAGTCAGCAAGCCGGGATACCGGGCCTGAAGCTCCTTCAGACCCGCCAGCATGTGCTGCCCCTTGCTTGCCGCCTGGCCGGCCAAATCCTCCTCCAGCGTCACCGTGATCGCGGCTATCCCTGCGGCACACGCAATGGGGTTGCCGCCGAAGGTCGTCGAATGGATGACGGGATTCGGCACCAGCACCTCCCATATCTTGGGCGTCGAGACGAATGCGGCGAGCGGCATCACGCCTCCGCCGATCGACTTGCCGAGGCACATGATGTCGGGCACCACGTCGTTGTGATCCACCCCCCACAGTTTTCCGGTGCGGCCCATGCCGGTCTGGATTTCATCCGCAATGAGCAGCGCGCCGAATCGGTCGCAGAGCTCGCGGGCCCGCGGCAGATAGTCGGGCGGGGGGACCACCGCGCCCGCCTCACCCTGCACGGGCTCCACGATGAACGCGGCGATCGGCGTGCCCACCGCTTCCGCTTTTTCGAATTCCGCCTGCAGAGCGGCGGCGTCCCCGAACGGCGCGAATCGAACATCCTGCAAGCCGCCGCGAAATGGCTCCCGAAACGTCGCCTTGCCCATCAAGGACAGCGAGCCCATGGACTTCCCGTGGAATCCGCCGAGCGTCGACAGGAAGGTGTTGCGGCCCGTGTAGAGGCGCGCCAGCTTGATCGCGCCCTCCACCGCATCGGTGCCGTTGTTGATGAAGAAGCTGCATGCCAGATCGCCCGGCGTGATTCCCGCGATGAGCTTCGCAAGACCGGCGCGCCACGGCTCGAGCAATTCCTGGCTGTTGAGCGCCATCCGGCCGATCTGGTCGGTGACCGCTTTGACGATGCGGGGATGATTGATCCCGGCGCTGAATATCCCGTAGCCGCCGAGGCAGTCGATGTACTCGCGGCCGAGCAGGTCGCGCACCATCGAGCCCTGCCCCGACCATTCCAGCGCCGCGAACTGGCCGGCCTCGGTGACGGACTTACGGTAGGCGATGAAGCCGCGATTGACGTGCTGCTCGTAGGCCTCGACCGTCTCCGCGATGAACGAGCGCGCCTCCGCCTCGCCCAGGGGCCGGCCGCCGATGATGTCGAGATACTTACGCGATAAATCCAGCACCGATTCCGTTGACATGCGCATGTTGCAACTCCTGTAGCCCCCGACCGTGAGCGGGGATTGGTACGCGAGGATCGTGGAACGATCCCCAGACGACTCATCGAGGAGTGATTTCGGGCTGGAACCCGCTTGGAATATTGCAGTCGGCCGCCCGAGCGACCCCTCGGCGTTTAGGAAGCGCCCGAGCTGAGCAAGATCTGGCGGCCCGAGATCGAAATGGTGGGGCCTTCCATGCGCACGCGGGCCATGGGGGAGCGGCAGGTCAGCAGGGTGACATAATCGGGCATCGGCTGGCTGGGCGGCATTTTCATCGATCCATTTCCGCTCGAGTATTTTTACACCTTTTTTCCCCAGCTCAATATAGGACTTGGCCTCATCCGCGTCAAATCCGGCCATTTTCCTTGGGTTTTGCGGCGGCGCTCACGGGGCCCGCGCCCGGGCCACCGCCGCCAGCGACTCATCCATGCCGCGGCGCGTCGCGATGTCCTCGATGTCGGCGGTCAATTTTCGCTGCCAGTTCGGATATTCCTCGTGCGTTCCCGGAACGTTGACCGGATCCGCCATGCCGAGCAGATCCTCGATCTGCAGCGCCACGAGGATGGCCTTCGAGCGCGCGAGATAGACGTGCAGCGCGGTCGCCAATTCCGGCGTGAACGGTTCGCCCGGCGTGGCGGGGGCGGCCGGCTGCAGTCCCTGTTCCCGCAGGGCGTTGAGGAGCGCCACGCGGTCGTGCTCCCGCTCCCGCATCACGCCATCCTGCGCCTCGACGCTCGGGTACAGGCTGAGCCTCCGGCGCAAATCGATGTCCCTGCACTCCCAGTAGCCGCAAATGGTCGGCATGTCGTGCGTAGCTACCGTGCCCAGCGCGCGGCGCACGAATTCGTCGGGACGGCGAAACCGTCCGCCGTCCTTCTCGAAAAGCAGAACCTTGTAGTGATAGAGCCCGTACTCGGGCATCGCGCGCCGCATCTCGTCCGGCACGACCCCCAGGTCCTCTCCGATCACCAGGCACCGCGCCCGCGAGCTCTCCAGCGCCAGCACGGTCAACAGTTGACTCAGCGGATAGTGCACGTACGCCCCTTCGGTCGGCGAGCTGCCGGCCGCGACCCACCAGAGCCGGAACAGCGACATTACGTGATCCAGGCGCAGGGCGCCGTAATAGCGCATGTTGTTGCGGATCAGGCCGATGAAATCCTGAAAATTCTGCGACTCCATCATGAACGGGTCAGGCGGCGGAAGGCCCCATCCCTGCCCCTTCAACGCGAGTGGATCGGGCGGGGCGCCGATTTCCGCGCCCATGCGGTAGCTCGTCTTGTTCACCCAGGTCTCCGAACCCGACGGATTGGCTCCCACCGCATAATCCCCGTACAAGCCGATCGGCATCCCGAGCTCGACGGCCAGCGCCTGGGCCTCGCACAGCTGCTGGTGGGCCAGCCATTGCAGGTACAGGAAAAACTCGACGCGCTGCGGATGAGCCGTTGCGAATTCCTTCGCCGCCGCCCCGTCGGCGTCGCGATAATGCTCCGGCCAGTTCATCCAACCCGACGCAATGCCGAGGGTGGCCCCGAGATATTGATCCAGGGCGTCGAATAGCGCATGCGACTCCAGCAGCGCGCCGCCGCCGCTCACAAACGAGCGAAATTGTCCGGCCCGCTCGCTCCCTGCGCCCAGGTGCCGGTCGCGGAATTCGCCATACATCATCTCCAGGATCTCGAATTTCACGTTCGCGACGCCGGCATAGTCCACCAGGGCGGCAGCACGCAGTTCCCGCAGCCGCGCGGCGAATTGCGGCTCTTGCGCGCGCGCGCGCGCCTGCGCGCAGTCGTTGAACTCGGGCACCGCAGGGATCGCGATGTACATGACATTGAGGAAGCGCCGGCTCGACGCGCTATAGGGGCTGCCGCGCGCCGGAGCCGCCGGCGCCAGCGCGTGCAGGGGATTCAACCCGATGAATCCCGCGCCGCGCGGGGCCAGCCACCGGATGAGCTGCTGCAAATCGGCGAAATCTCCGATTCCCCAGTTCTCCCGCGAGCGGACCGTGTACAGCTGAACCGCCACGCCCCACAGGCGCCGGCCCTGCGCGATGGCGGGCGGCTCGTAGCATTCGGGCGGCGCGACCATGAACGCGCACCGGGACGTCGTCGCGCCCAGCCGGATCGACAGGTCGTGATAGCCGGGCGGCAGGTCCACCGGCAGATCCAGCCGCCGCCGGGTGATCCACGATCCCTCGACCTCGCCCCGCCAGACCTCCGCACAATCGGGCGTCGCCGTGCGGCCGGTGTGGGTGCCGCCGTTCTCCAGGTTGATGGTCCACGACAGGCTGGCGCCGAAATCCCGCACAGGGATGTTCAACTCGACGCTTGCGCGTGCGCCATGCGAGGCCGCGGTCGGCGGCAGAAGCCGGGCCCAGCGGGCGGTCTGCATGTGGCTCACCTCGGCGGCCAAGGCCGCCGGGTCGTCCACTGCGCAGCCCATGGCGCGCAGGATGTCGATCTTGGTATTCAGGCCGAAGTACCGCAGGTCGCCCCGGTAATCGTGGTAGGCATCGCCGATGCCGCGCAGCCGCGCCAATCTCTCGATCAATGTCGCATCCACACTCTGCACTCCCAAGTCGTGTTCGCCGCCTCAACACTCCAGCAGAACGGCGCTGCTCGCCGCCAGGGGATAATGATCCGAAAAATCCAGCGCCCGGATCTCGTCGCCGCCGCGCGCCGTGTCGAACCGGCAGGACCAGGGTGCGCGCGGAAATGCCGCCGGCACGCGAAAATCCCGGCCGCCGCCCTCCGCGTTCACCAGGAACAACAGGCGATGGGCCGTGCTGCTCGGGTTGGCGAGCAGGATTCCGAGGGTCCGCAGGCTGGCGTCGTGCCAGTCATCATGAGTCATCTCGCCGCCGCGCGCATGCAACCAGCTCACATCCTTGAAGCCCGTTCGCGATGCTATTCCCTTGAGAAACGTCTCGCGACGCAGTTCCGCATGGGCGCGGCGCACCTTGGTGAGCACGCGGACGAACTCCACCAGGTCCTGATTTTCCGCACAGAGACGCCAATCGACCCAGGAGATCTCGTTGTCCTGACAGTATGCGTTGTTGTTGCCCCGCTGCGTGCGCCCGAATTCGTCGCCTGCCTGCAGCATGGGGACGCCCTGGGAGAGGATCAGCGTGGCCAGCATGTTGCGCACCTGCCGCCGGCGCAGCGCAAGCACCGCGGCATCGTTGGCGGGTCCCTCGACCCCGCAATTCCAGGATAGGTTGTTGGGAGTCCCGTCGGCGTTTCCCTCGAGATTCGCCTCGTTGTGCCGGTCGTTGTAGGAGACGAGGTCGTGCAGCGTGAACCCGTCGTGCGCGGTCACGAAATTGACGTTGGCGGTGGGCTTGCGGCCGCTGTGGTGGAACAGATCGCTCGAGCCCGCGAACCGCTCCGCCAGCTCGCCGATTCGTGCGGCGTCGCGCCGCCAGAACGAGCGCACCGTGTCGCGGTAGCGGTCGTTCCATTCCGCCCAGCCGGCGGGAAATCTTCCCAGCTGATAACCGCCCCACCCGATGTCCCAGGGCTCGGCAATTAGCTTGACCCGCCGCAGCGACGGCTCGGCGCGGATGGCCTTGAACAAGGCCGAGCGCTCGTTGAAGCCGTTGGCGTCCCTCGCCAGGACGGTGGCCAGATCGAAACGGAACCCGTCGACGTGCATCTCCTCCGCCCAGTACTTGAGGCAGTCGACGATGAGCGCGCGGACCTGCGGGTGTGCGCAATTGACGGTGTTGCCGCAACCGGTGACGTTCTCGTACTCGCGCTTGTCCGGCATCAGGCGGTAGTACACCGAATTGTCGATTCCCTTGAGGCTGAGCACGGGGCCGGCCCCGTTGCCCTCGGCCGTGTGATTGAACACGACGTCGAGAACGACCTCGATCCGCGCGGCGTGCAGCGCCTTGATCATGGTCTTGAATTCCACCACCGCGTCCGAGACGGCATAGTCATTGGCCGGCGAGAACCAGGCCAGCGGATTGTAGCCCCAGTAGTTCCGCAGGCCGCGCTCCTGCAGGAATCCCTCGGTGATGAAGGAATGGCAGGGCAGCAGTTCGACCGTCGTCGCGCCCACGGACTTCAGGTGACGGATGACGGGCTCGGCGGTGAGCCCCAGGTACTTCCCGCGCCAGTCCTCGGGTACGCCGGGATGGCTTTGGGTGTATCCGCGGGCGTGCAGTTCGTAGAGGACGGTGTCGCGCCAGGGGATTGCCGGCGGCTGGTCGTCGCCCCAGTCGAAGCCGCCGCTCACGATCCTCGAGCGAAGCGGGAGCGAGGCCGACAGCTGCCTGGCGTACGGATCGATCAGCGCGATACTGGGATCGAATCGGTGCCCGTTACCGGGATCATCCGGGCCATGCGCGTGAATGGCGTAGTGCGCCCCGGGTTTGGCGCCGCGTCCCTTGAGCAATCCATGCCACACGTTGCCGGTCCGTCCGGCCAGATCGAACCGCTGCAACGGCACGCCGCCGGCGTCGAACAAGGCGACCTCGATGCGGGTCGCGTGGCTCGAGAAGACCGCGAAATTGACGCCGTCTCCGGTCCACGTCGCTCCCAGCGGCCGGGGCAGTCCCGCCTCCATGCGCAGCATTTACACCGGCCCGATGAAGAACATGGCTCCCAGCGGCGGCAGGTCGAGCTTCAGCGAGCAGGGATTGCCGTGCATGCCGGCGCTGTCGGCGCTGATGTCATGCTGGCCGTTGTAGCCCGAGCCGCCGAAGCGCGGGGCGTCCGAGTCGAAGATCTTGCGGTAGGTCCCCTGATCGCGAACGCCGATCCGGTAGCCATTGCGCGGCACGGGCGTGGCGTTGAAGAGGCAGGTGATGGGCGCGCCCGGGTCCCCGCCGATCGGCAGGCGCTGGAACGCCCAGACGCTGTCGTCGGCGCTGTTCGAGTCGATCCAGCGGAATCCGGCGTGGTCGCAGTCGCTGCCGTAGAACTGGGGCTTGCCGGCGTACATCTGATTCAGTTCCCGGACGCAGTCGCGCAGCCCCGCGTGCGCCGGGTCCTGCAGCAGCGGCCACTTGATCTCCTCGTGGTCGCGCCACTCCGACCATTGCCCGAACTCCGAGCCCATGAACAGGAGCTTCTTGCCCGGATGCGCGCACATGAAGGCCAGCAGCAGGCGGAAATTCGCGCGCTTCTGCCAGTCGTCGCCGGGCATTTTGGAGAGCAGCGAGCGCTTGCCGTGGACCACTTCGTCATGCGAGATCGGCAGGATGAAGTTCTCGGACCATGCGTATACGAAGGAGAACGTGATGAAATGATGATTGTAGCGGCGGTAGATCGGGTCCAGCTCGATGTACCGCAGCGTGTCGTTCATCCACCCCATGTTCCATTTGAAATTGAACCCGAGCCCGCCGAATTGCGGCGGAGTCGTCACACCCGCAAAGGCCGTGGATTCTTCGGCGATGGTCAGCAGCCCCGGATGCGCCCGGTGCACGGTTTCGTTCATCTGGCGCAGAAACTCGATCGCCTCGAGATTCTCGCGGCCGCCGTATCGATTGGGCAGCCACTCGCCCTCCTTGCGGCTGTAGTCGAGGTAGAGCATCGACGCCACCGCGTCCACGCGCAATCCATCGACGTGGTAGCGGTCGGCCCAGAACAATGCGTTGGCCACGAGGAAGTTCCGCACCTCGTGGCGGCCGTAGTTGAAAACCTTGGTGCCCCATTCGGCGTGTTCCCCGAGCCGGGAATCCGCATGCTCGTAGAGCGCGGTGCCGTCGAAGAGAGCGAGGCCGTGGGCGTCGCGCGGAAAATGCGCCGGCACCCAGTCCAGGATCACGCCGATCCCGGCCTGGTGGCAGCGATCGACGAAATGCATGAACTCGTGGGGCGAACCGTAGCGGGACGTGGCGGCGTAGTAGCCGACCACCTGATAGCCCCACGACGCGTCGAAGGGATGCTCCGCCACGCCCATCAGCTCGACGTGCGTGAAACCCATGTCCTTGACGTACGGGATCAGCTGTTCGACCGCCTCGGCCCAGCTCATGAATGGCGGCGTGCGCGCGTGCCAGGGGCGCCGCCACGACCCGAGGTGCACCTCGTAGGCGTTGAACGGGCGGCGCCGGAAGTCGCCCTGATCCCGGCGCGAGACCCACTCGCCGTCGCCCCAGGCGTACCCATCGAGCGCAGCGACCACGGAGCTGTTCTCGGGACGCAATTGCATGGCGAAGCCGTATGGATCCGCCTTCAGGAACAAGTGTCCCTCGCGGGTGCGGATTTCATATTTGTACTCGGCGCCGGCCCCGATCCCGGGGACGAACAGTTCCCACACCCCGGAAGATCCCCGCCCGTGCATGACGTGGACGTCGCCGTTCCACTGATTGAACGGCCCCACGACGCTGACCCGCTCGGCGTTGGGGGCCCAGACGGCGAATCGGGTGCCGCCCCCGTCTTGAACGACGGGATGGGCCCCCAGCTTCTCGTAGATCCGCTGGTGCGTGCCCTCGCCGAAGAGGTAGAGGTCGAAGTCGCTGATGTGTGGGTCGGTCAATTGCGTTTCGCCAGGCCTATTCGTTTCAGTTTACAGGGTATTATACGGGCGGCGGATGAGGGAAAGGCGCAGAACCTCAGGTACTGGAGCGATAGTTGGCCTCTGCAAATCTGGCGATTGGCATCGACGTCGGCGGATCATCGATCAAGGGCGCACTCGTCGATCTCGATACCGGGACGTTCGTGGGCGAGCGTTTCAGCGCCCCCACGCCGGCGATGGACTCGACCGACACCCTGCTGTCGGCGCTTGCCGGCGTCGCGTCCAACATTCCCGGATCGCACCCGGCGGGGCTCGCGTTCCCGAGCGTCATACAAGGCGGGATCGTACGCACGGCCGCCAATCTCAATAAGGCGTGGGTTGGGCAGCCTCTGGCAAGACTCGCCGCCGGGCGGCTGCATCGGCCGGTGACGGCCATCAACGATGCGGACGCCGCGGGCCTCGCCGAGTTCCATTACGGCGCGGCGCGCGGCGAGAGCGGCACGGTCCTCGTGCTCACGCTGGGCACGGGCATCGGCAGCGCCCTGTTCATCGACGGACGCCTGGTGCCCAACACCGAATTCGGGCATCTCGAGGTGCAGGGGCGCGAAGCGGAACAACGCGCCTCCGGCCGGGTCAAAGTGGAGAGCCATCTGAGCTGGGACGCATGGTCCGCGGAATTGAACCGGGTGTTGAATGCGATGCATGCGCTGATGTGGCCGGACCTCATCGTCCTGTGCGGCGGCATCACCCAGGAACCGGACGAGTTCATGGACAAGCTGCGCTGTCCGGCGGTGCTGCGGATCGGCGCGCTGCGCTCGGACGCCGGAATCGTCGGCGCGGCATTGGCGACCTCCCTGGCGTCGAGGCGACTTTAGAGCCGCCCATGCGCAAATTCGTCGCAATCGCCGGCCTGACCCTGGTTCTCGCGGCGTGCGTCACGAGTCCCGGAACGAGGCCCCGGTCCTCCGTCCCGACTCCGCCGGCGCCGCCGCCGGCCGATGCCGCCGCCGCCGCGCGCAATCCGGGAACGCTGCTGGCGGCCGGCGCCATGGCCATGCTGGGACAGCCGTACCTCTTCGGCGGCGCCGCCCCGGGCGGTTTCGATTGCAGCGGCCTGGTCGTGTATGCCGCCGGCAACGCAGGCATTCGCGTGCCGCGAACCGCGGAGGAGCAATTGCGGGCCGGATCGCCGGTGGCCCGCACCGAAGTGCGCGCCGGGGATCTGGTGTTCATGCACCTGCGCGCCAAGCAGCTGCATGTCGGCATCGCCATCGACTCCGCGCGCTTCGTGCACGCGCCCGCCAGCGGCAAGCGCGTGAGGATCGATTCGCTCGAGGCGCCGCCCTACGCGCGCGGCTACGTGGCGGCCCGGCGGATCGCGGGCGAGCCGCCTACAGCGGCGGCGGCCGCTGGAGTAGAATTGCGCGCAGGTTCATCCAGCCAAGCGCTGGTTTCCCGCTAACCGACCGACGAAGGACAAATCCATGAAGCTTTTCTATGCTCCGGGCGCATGCTCGCTCTCCCCTCACATCGTCCTGCTCGAGGCAGGCCTGCCGTTCACCCTGGAAAAGGTGAACCTCAAGACCAAGACCACGGAAAAGGGCCTGGACTTCACCACCATCAACTCCAAGGGCGGCGTTCCGGCGTTGCAGTTGGACGATGGGCGAGTTTTGACCGAGGGGCCGGCCGTGGTCCAGTACCTTGCGGACCAGAAGCCGGACTCAGGCCTCGCGCCCCGCGCCGGCAGCTTCGAGCGCTACCAACTGATGGAAATCCTGAATTACATCACGTCGGAGTTGCACAAGAACTTCAGCCCGCTGTTCAATGCCGAGGCCGCACCGGAGGTGAAAAAGACGGCCCTCGCCAACCTCGAGAAGAAGTTCCAGTGGTTGGGCGCCCATCTCGACGGCAAGAAGTACCTGATGGGGGACACGTTCACCGTGGCCGACGCCTACCTGTTCACGGTGCTGAGCTGGTCTTCGCACGCGGGCATCGATCTGGCCAAGCATCATGTGCTCACCGACTATCTCGCGCGCGTGGGTCACCGGCCCAAGGTGCAGGAGGCGCTGAAAGCCGAGGGGCTCATTCATTGAACTGAAGGGCCCGCCCCCTCAGGGCATCGCCGCGTCGGCCGCGTCCCCGCCCGGCAATGTGAACTGCAGCGACGCCAGCCGCGCATACAACGGGCTTTGCGCGAGCAGCTCGGCATGCGTGCCCACCGCGATCTTGTGTCCGTGATCCATCACCACGATGCGGTTGGCCTTGAGCACGGTGGCGAGGCGATGCGCGATGATGATCGTGGTGCGTCCCTTCATGAGCGTTTCCAGCGCTTCCTGCACCAGCCGCTCGGACTCCGCGTCGAGCGCGCTGGTCGCCTCGTCGAGCAACAGGATCGGCGGATCCTTCAGTATCGCCCGCGCCAGGGCGATCCGCTGGCGCTGGCCGCCGGACAGGCGGGTGCCGCGCTCGCCCAGAAAGGTGTCGTAGCCCTGCGGCAGCTTGCGCAGGAATTCGTCCGCGGCGGCGGCAACCGCGGCCGCCTCGATCTCGGCATCCGTGGCGGCCGGCTTGCCGTAGCGGATGTTCTCGCGCGCGCTGGCGCCGAACAGCACCGTATCCTGAGGCACCAGCCCGATCTGCCCGCGAACGTCCTGGGGACGCAGGTCGGACAGCCGCTTGTCGTCGATGAGAACCTGGCCCGAGTCCGGATCGTAGAAGCGCAGCAATAGCTGAAACGTGGTGCTCTTGCCGGCGCCCGACGGCCCGACGAACGCCACGGTCTCCCCCGGCGCCACGTCGACGCTGAAATTGGCCAGGGCCGAGGCATCCGGCCGGGACGGGTAATGAAACGTGACGTTGTCGAAGCGGATGCTGCCGCGGACTCGTGCGGGAAGCTCCAGGGGCTTGGCGGGCGCGGTGATCACGGGACGCGCCTTCAGAAGCTCATCGAGCCGCTCCATGGCGCCCGCGGCGCGCTGCACCTCGCCCCACATCTCCGTCAAGGCCGCGGCCGAGCTGCCCACGAATCCCGCGTACAGCAGGAACTGCAGCAGTTGGCCGCCGGTCATGGTGCCCGCGAGGACCTGGTGCGCGCCGAGCCAGAGCACGAAGGTGATGCCGCCGAACACCAGGGTGACGCCCACCGCGGTGAGCGTCGCACGCACGCGCGTGCGCCGGATGGCGGCATCGAAACTATCCTCGACCGCGGCGGCGTAGCGTTCGCTCTGCAGATCCTCCATCGTGAATGCCTGCACCGTTTGGATGGCATTCAGGGTCTCGCCGGCCAGTCCGCTGGAGTTGGCGATGCGGTCCTGGGAAGCGCGCGACAATCCCCGGACCCGGCGGCCGATGACGACCAGGGGCGCCACGACCACGGGAATCAGGATCAAGATCGTGCTGGTCAGCTTGACGCTGGTCAGCGCCAGCATGACCAGCGCCCCGATTAGGCTCAAGGTCGATCGCAGCAGGATGGACAGGTTCACGCCGGAAATGGCCTGGACCAGCGTGGTATCGGTGGTCAGCCGGGACAGCACTTCGCCGACCCGGGTGGTCTCGTAGAACAGGGGATCCATGCGGACCACCCGCCGATAGACCGCCGTGCGCAGGTCGGCGACGACGCGCTCGCCGAGCCACGTCACCAGGTAGAAGCGCAGCGCCGCGGAAGCGCCGAACAGGACCGCGAGACCCATGAACCCCAAGAACAGGCTGTTGGTCGTGGTGGTGTCGCGGGTTGCCAACCCATGATCGATGAGTTGCCGCAGGGCGACCGGCAGCGCCAGCATGGCCCCGGCGGCGATCAGCAAGGCGATGAGCGCGGCGCACATCATTCCGCGGTGGGGACGCAGGAAGGGTATCAATGCCTTCAAGGGATTCAGCGACTTGGCGCGGGGCCGATCGGCAGTGGTGTTCATAGCGCTTTATGATCCCACAAGCCGGACGGGAACGCGGCGCAGTCCGCGTTGCACCTGCGCAACGGGGGTCCTTGGTGTCGTGCCCCGATAATTGCCTTTCGGACCGAGGGCCGCTATCGTGCCCGCACGGCTGAATTGCCAGCGCGCCGCCGATTTCGGCGTGAATCGATAATACTAAGGGGATGCAGCATGAGAAACACCGGGAAGACGACTTCGTGGTATTTGGACCACGGACGACGCGGCACATTGCTGCTGGGACTTGCGCTGGCGGGAGCCCTCGCCGGCGCCCCGGTGGCGTTGGCCGACGCTCCGGCGGCCGAGGCGGCGGAATCCGGGCCGCTGCAGGAAATCACCGTCACCGCCACCCGCCATGAAGAGAGCCTGAGCAAGGTCCCGGTGAGCGTCACCGCCCTGACGCAGGAAGCCATGGACGTGCGCGGCATCAAGGACATTCTCGATGTGGCGCGCTTCACGCCGGGCATCAACATCGACAATTCCGGCACCAACAACATCTCGATTCGCGGAATCGCATCGTCGGGTGGCGCCGGCACCACCGGCATTTACCTGGACGACACGCCGATTCAAATGCGTGCGCTCGCATTCAATCCGGATGAGGCGCTGCCGAAATCCTTCGATATCGACCGGGTGGAGATTCTGCGCGGTCCCCAGGGCACGCTATTCGGCGCCGGTTCCGAGGGCGGCACGGTGCGCTACCTCACGACGCAACCGAGCCTGACCCAATCGACCTTCTACAGCCGCGACGAGGTGTCGTACACCGAGGGCGGGGCGCCCAGCTACGAGGCCGGGATTGCCGCCGGCGGCCCACTGGTCGACGGCACCTTGGGCGCGCGTCTCACCGTGTGGTACCGCCGGGACGGCGGTTTCGTCAATCTCATCGACCCCGTGACGCTCGCCACCGAACAGGCGAACGCCAACTATCAGCAAACCATGTTGATTCGACTGGCAGCGGTGTGGGCGGTGTCGGACCAGGTCAAGGTCACGCCGAGCTTCTACTACCAGGATCGATACCACAACAGTCAGGACGACTACTGGCCTCTTTATTCCTCACCGGACAACAATCGATTCGTGAGCGCGGATCCGACGCGGCGCTCCAACCCGGATCGGTTCTACATACCGGCGATCAAGGTCGAGGGCGATCTGGGTTTCGCCCAGTTGATTTCGAACACGTCGTACTTCCACCGTAACGAAGAGACCGGTTACGACGGCACGCTCTACAACCTGGGGTTCTACCAATCCGAAGTGTTCGGATCCTCATCCTTCCTGGGCGGCCTGTATCCCCTGCTCGACGGCACCGGGATTCACCTGCCGCCGGGGGCCACCAACTATCGCTCGCCCGCGTCGATCGACAATGATCAGCGGAATTTCACCCAGGAGATCCGCCTGCAATCCAACGCTCCCGATAGCGCATTGACCTGGACCACCGGGCTGTTCTTCGGAATGGACAAGCAAAGCTATCTGGAGCAGATTCACGACCCGCTGCTCAATGAGCTGTCATTGGCGGCGACGGGTTTGCCGTATACGGACTTCTTCGTGGACCCGAGCGGTAATCCGGTCCTGTACGACCCGCGCTTCCCCAACGACTCCTACTTTCTGCAGACCTTTTCCGAGGACAAGCAACTGGCGTGGTTCGGCGAGGGAACGTATTCGTTTACAGATCAGCTCAAAGCCACGCTGGGCGCGCGCTATTCGCTGACCAAGTTTTCCTTCAGCACCCTGACCGGCGGCCCGCAGCTCTATCTATCGCCGCAGTCCGGAGAGGGCGACAAGAAGGAAAATTCCTTCACTCCGAAGGCCAGTTTCTCGTACCAGATGGATCCGCGGAACCTGTTCTACTTCACCTACGCGAAGGGCTTCCGCCCGGGCGGCGCCAACAATCCCGTGCCGGCCGCCGCCTGCGCCACGGATTTCGCGAATTTCCACATCACGGAAGCCCCGCCGACCTTTAATTCGGACACGGTCGACAGTTTCGAAGTGGGCGCGAAGAACAATATCGACAACCGCTTCAAGATCGCGAGCAGCATCTATTACATCCGTTGGAACAACATCCAGCAGACCGTGGTCCCGCCCATCTGCCAGATCTCTTTCATCACCAACCTGGGCAAGGCGGTGGCTAAGGGCATGGACATCCAAGGCGAGATCGCGCTGACGGACGCCTTCACGGCCGAAGTGTCCGCGGGATACACGGACGCCCGTTACACCCAGAATTCCCAGATCGGAAGTTCGCCCATCGTCTCGGCCACCGGCGACGCCATCGTCGGGCAGAGCGGCCAGCCCGCGCCGCCCGTAACCGCCTCCATCGGACTCGAATATAAATTCTCGGTGGTGAACCACGATGCCTTCGTTCGCGTCGATGACGAGTTTCAGGGCGCGCCCAAGTGGCTGGGCGCAACCCAGGATCCCAATACGCTGCAGTACGATGCCGCCAACTACAAGCTGCCCTCGACGAACTTCGCCTCGGCGCGCGGCGGCTTGAGCTTCGGCGATCTGCAAATCGAGGCATTCGTCGACAATCTCACCGATACACACGCGGTGACCAACTACAATTGGACCATCGACCCGGGCGACGGCACCAGCCGGCTGCAGCGCCAGTACACATTCCGGCCCCGCACCATCGGCCTCACGTTCATTTACCGGAGCAAGTAGGCGCCGGATGGCGGATTCAGCCTCGACCGGCCTCTATCGCACTGCAATATCGCGGTGGGGGCCGGTTGGGCAATTTCCCGCCGGAATTCATTAAATGGACATACAACTTTCCGCTGCGACGGCTGCATGAGGCGAGTTGCAAGCTTTTTTTGCCGATGCTACTGTCGGCCGGGACCTATCTGACCATATAACTATTCTTTGGGGACATGATGCCAGCCATTCACCTGACAGCCAGTGATCGGAACGCATCCCGGCACCCTCGACTCCTGCGCATCGCCCTGGCGGTAGTCCTGACGGCTTCCGCCGGCGCGGCCAACGCCAACGAAGCCAATGCCAACGGAGAAGCCGGCGCCTCGACCAGCGGAGGGCTGGAGGAAATCGTGGTGACGGCGACGCGGCGCGAGGAAAACATCAGCAAGGTGCCGATCAGCATCACCGCCCTGTCCCAGGATGCGCTGGATCAGAAGGGAATCCGCGATTTCTCCGAAATGGTGCGCTTCACCCCGGGCGTCTCCATCGACAGCTCGGGCACGAACGCCATTTCGATCCGCGGCATCTCCTCCTCCGGCGGCGCAGGCACCACCGGCATCTACATCGACGACACCCCCATTCAAATGCGGGCTCTCGGCTTCAACCCCGACGACACGCTGCCCAAGACCTTCGACATGGACCGCGTGGAAGTGCTGCGAGGACCGCAGGGCACGCTGTTCGGCGCGGGCTCCGAGGGCGGCACCGTGCGCTACATCATGACGCAGCCGAGCGTCACGACGGACTCCACCTATGCGCGCACCGAGGTGGCCTACACCGAGGATGGCGCGCCGAGCTACGAGGGCGGCATCGCCCACGGCGGACCCATCGTGGACAACGTACTCGGCTACCGCGCCAGCCTCTGGTACCGCTACGACGGCGGCTGGATCAACCGCGTCGACGACACCACCGGAGCGATCACGGAGAAGAACGCGAATTACACGGGCACCACGGCGGCGCGCTTCGCGCTCCTGTACCAGCCCGTGGACGGCGTGAAAATCACGCCGAGCATCATGTTCCAGAACAAGCAGCAGCACGACATCTCGACTTATTGGCCGGCGTATTCGAATCCCGGCGCCGGAAGGTTCAACGACGCGACGCCCGAGCGCATTCCGATTCCCGACGCGTACTACCTCCCGGCGCTCAAGATCCAGGCCGATTTCGCGCACGTGACGTTCATCTCGAATTCGTCCTACTACCATCGCAATGAGACCGACTCCTACGAAGGCACGGTCTACGACCTCGCCTTCTATCAGGCGGTGGGCTGGCCCAATTCCTTGTACCCGGGAGCGCCCGCGCTCGGCTGCGGCCCCACCTCGGCGGCACCAACGGAGCCGTGCTCGTGGTACCCGCTGCTCAACGCCTCCGGGATTCATTTGCCGCCCGGCTTCACCAACACCGTGACGCCGAACACGATGACCAATCAGCAGCGAACGTACACGCAGGAATTCCGGCTGCAATCGAACGACGCCGACAGCCGGCTGAAGTGGACCGTCGGGCTCTTCTACTCCCTGGCGCAGGAACTCAGCATCGAACAGCTGAATGACAAGAACATCGATTCGTTGTTCTCGTACCTCTACGGCCCCGCCAACACGCCGGACAGCATCTTCGGCCCCTACTATTCCTGCAATGGACAGGGCACGCCCCAACCGGCGCAGTTTCCGATTCCGAATTGCGACATCTACTACAACTACAACAAGAGCTACGACCGCCAAGTGGCGGGCTTCGGCGAGCTGACCTACAAGCTCACCGACCAGCTGGCGCTGATCGCCGGCGGCCGCTACGCCAAGCTCGGCTTCTCGCTGGACCACTACGCCAACGGCTATGAGGACTACGGCCCGAGCGGGGCCGGCGGCAAGCAATCCGAAAACGCCTTCACGCCGAAACTCGGGCTGAACTTCCAGGCGGACGACAACAATCTCTTCTACACCACCTATGCCAAGGGCTTCCGGCCCGGGGGCTACAATCCACCGTTGCCGCCGGTGTTCTGCTCGCAGGGCCTGATGCAGGAAGGCTTTCCGAGCGGGCAGTCTCCGCTGACCTACAACTCCGACGATACCCAAAGCTACGAGGTCGGCTCGAAGAACAACTTCGCGAACCGCGTGAAGCTCGCCACCAGCGTCTACTACATCAAGTGGCAGAACATTCAGCAGAACGTCTACGTCGCGGGCAACTGCGGCCTGCAGTTCACCGACAATCTGGGTACGGCCGTGGCCAAGGGCTTCGACTTCCAGGGCGACGTGGACTTGGGCGGAGGCCTGACGTTCGAAACCTCGATCGGCTACACCGATGCGCGCTTCACCAAGACCTCGGCCGGAAACCGCGCCCTCGCCGGCGATGCGATCTCCGGCGAGGCGGCGATCAACTACAGCCCGGGCACGAACCCGCCCTGGTCGATCGCGGTCGGGCCCCAGTACTCGTTCAGAGCCTTCGACCACGACGCGTTCGTGCGCGCCGATTGGGAGTATTCGAGCCGCAACCCCTGGCTGGCGCCGGTCCAGGACCCGCGCAGCAGCCAGTTCGATCCGAACTCCTACACCCTGCCCGCGACCAGCTTCACCTCGCTCCGGGCCGGGGTGAAACTGGGCGGGTGGGACGTCTCGCTGTTCTGCGACAACCTGTTCGACTCGCACACGCTGCTGAACTATGCACAGGTGCAGATCGACGCGTTCAACCCGAGCTACGTCGCGAACCCGATGGCACCGACCTCGGTGCAGCAGAACAACTTCACCTATCGTCCGCGGACGATCGGCATCACCGGATCGTTCCGGATGTGATGTCTTGCAGGGATGCACGTGCCGGGCGCGGGGCGCCCGGCACGCACGCTGTTAGGCGACCGCGCGCTCCGACGTCACGCCGAAGGCCCCGTCGACCGCGGCCTCGAGGATGTTCAGCCCTTCGTCGAGCACGTCGTCCGGGATGGTGAGCGGCGCCAGCAACCGCACCACATTGGCGGACGTGCCGCAGGAGAGCAAGATCAACCCGCGCTTCTCGGCGTGCGCCACCACAGCGGTCGTGGTCTCGGCATCCGGTTCCCTCGTCTTGGGATCCTTCACCAGTTCGAAGGCCACCATGGCGCCGACGCCCCGCACATCGCCGATGCGCGGCCTCTGCTTGGCCAGCGCCTCCAGGCGGGAGCGCATCTTCTGGCCCACGCGGGCCGCGCGCGCGCACAGGCCCTCGGCTTCGACCACATCGAGCACGGCATGCGCCGCCGCAATGCTGATCGGGTTGCCGCCGTAGGTTCCCCCCAATCCGCCCACGTGAGCCGCATCCATGATGGTGGCGCGGCCGGTGACCGCGGAGAGCGGGAACCCGCCCCCCAGGCCCTTGGCCATGGTGACGAGGTCGGGCACCACTCCCGAATGCTCGATCGAGAACATTTTCCCGGTCCTGGCGATGCCCCCCTGAACCTCGTCGGCGATCAGCACGATGCCATGCTCATCGCAGATGCCGCGCAGCGCCCGCAGGAAGTCGTGCGGCGCGACGTTGAAGCCGCCCTCGCCCTGCACCGGCTCGATGATGATGGCCGCCACCGATTTCGGATCGATGTCGCCGTGAAACAGCCGGTCGAGGTCGGCCAGCGCCTGCGCCGTGGAAATTCCCCGGTAGGGCTGCGGAAACTCGGCATGAAAGACATCGGCCGGGAACGGCCCGAAGCCGCGCTTATAGGGCATGACCTTGCCGGTGAGCGCCATGGTCATGTTCGTGCGCCCGTGGAAACCGCCTGAAAAGGCGATCACCCCGGAGCGCTTGGTGAAGTAGCGGGCGATCTTGACGGCATTCTCCACCGCTTCCGCTCCCGAATTCAGGAACACGGTTTTCTTGGCGAAGTCGCCGGGAACCACGGCGTTGAGCCGCTCCGCCAGCGCGATGTAGGACTCGTACGACGCCACGTGAAAACAGGTGTGGGCAAAGGCCTGCGCCTGGGCCGCTACCGCCGCCATGACCTTCGGGTGCCGGTGCCCGGTATTGACCACGGCGATGCCGGCCGCGAAATCGATGAAACGCCGGCCGTCGACGTCCCAGATTTCCGAATTTTCGGCCTTTGCGACATAAATCCCCTTGGTGCCGACGCCATTCGGCACCGCGGCCGATTTGCGCGCTTTGAGATCGCTGGATTTCGACATGGCTGATTTCCTTGGAATTGGTGCGTACCCGGGGCAGAACGGTATCATTGGACGGCAGTTTCGGCAAAATTCGAGGCGGGGTTCATGACCAGGGCGAAAATCCTCGCATCTTCCGGGCCCGCGCTGCCGGCCGGCCCCGCGCCGGCGGCGGCGAATGCCGCGGCGCCCGCCGCCAGCGGCACCCTCAAGGTGCGGGTGCTGCACGCCGGGCTCGATGGCCAATTCGACAAGGAAGACCGGGTGGCCGTGGAGGCGCCCTTGGAGTTCCAGCTGCACCACCCCGCGCTGGGCCTCGAACCCGTCTCGTTCGGCGCCACCATGCGAACACCTGGCGACGACGAGCAATTGGCGGCTGGGCTGCTCTACGGCGAGGGCATTCTGAACCACCCATCCGACGTGGAGGTCATCGAGGCGAGCACCCGGCGCCCGAATGTCGTCAATATTCGGCTGCGCTCCACCGTCTCGCTGGACACCCCGACCCTGACGCGGCGCTTTTCCGCGGGCTCGAGCTGCGGGGTGTGCGGCACGACCGGACTCGACGCAGCCATAGCGCGTGCGGCGGCGGTGCGCATCCCCGATACCGGAGGCACCGACCTCGGCGTGCTGCTGCGCCTGCCCGACCGCATGCGCGCGGAGCAGGCGCGGTTCGGCGACACGGGTGGCATTCACGCGTCCGCTTTATTCGACTGGTCCGGCCGGTTGCTCGGCATTGCCGAGGACGTCGGACGGCATAATGCCTTCGACAAGTTGGTGGGAGAGAATTTTCTGGCCGGCCGCCTTCCGCTCGCGAATCACATCGTCGTCCTGAGCGGCAGGGCCAGCTTCGAATTGGTCCAAAAGGCCCTTCGGGCCGGCGTCGCCATCCTGGCCGCCATCGGCGCGCCATCGAGCATCGCGGTGAATTTGGCCCAGGCGTCCGGCCTGACGCTGGTGGGCTTCTTGCGCGAAGATCGCTGCAACATCTACTCGCACCCGCAGCGGTTGCTTCGGATCGGGGCGGGAACGGGGCGCGACCAGCCCGCTTCTTGATCCTTGGGACCTTGGGGGCCCAGGCGGAACCGAGGCTCGTTCAGCCAGCGCTGAAGCGGCCGCGTAAATCGCTGCTGCCGACCAGCCAGCTGGAGGCTTCGCTCGCGCCATGCGCGAACCAGTCCCGGCTCGACTTCACCGCTTGCAGAACGGGATAGCTGGCCGCGTCGTGCAGCGCGCAAAGGTAGCTGCCCCAATCCCGCCGGTTGAGAAACGTGCGCTTCGAGTCAATGTCGTCTTGCATCGCTAACCTCCTGCGTCGGATTCAAGCCACGCAAAAAGTTTATTGACAAATCGATCCAAAGAAAATTGTCGCCGCTTCGCGACGTTCGGCCACGAGCGGGCGTCTTACGCAGCGCGCCCGTCCACGCTCAATTGACCTGGTACCCTCGTCCCATCAAGCAGGCACCCATCGCGCGGTAGTAATTGCTTCTCGCGCGATCGGGATCTCCGCCCTGAACGCCCCCATTGGGCGCCGTTGGGTCGAAGCCCGACTGGCTCTTCGCCCAGTTGTTGCACTCGAAGCGATCGGCCGCCTGCTGTTCCTTGGTCTGGCCATTCGTGGGATAAATGATGAGATCATCCTGCGCGCCTTGGGCGTCGCCGGGGGGCGGCGAGGGCTGATCCGCATTGGCGGGCGGATCGACGACGGCGTAGCCGTTCTGATCGGGTTGCCAAGTGTAATAAACGTTGTCCGCGTAGTAATACGGAATGCCGCCGATCCAGACCGTGGAGCAATACGGGGGCAGCACCGAGATCACCAGACCCACGGGGGGGCGCACGACGACGAAACCCGGCCCTCGCGGCGCATACCAGACCCCTCCACTGAAGTAGAAACGGTCGGGTCCATGGAAATAGGGTCGATATCCGGCGGGCAGCGTCGGCAGCACGGCGCCCGTCGGCGGGTAATAGCGCCCATGGTTGTAGCGCTGATCGAGCACCTGGCCACGCCCGTCGAAGGCGCCCCGGGAAGCCCCCGGGCCGAAACCCGGGCGCCCCTCGGTATGCGTCTCCGCACGCCCCTGCTCGCGCTCCTGCGCCATGGCCGCACCGCTGCACAGCCCGGCCAGAAGCACCAGCCCGCATGACAGAGTCAACATCTTCCCGGGGTTCATGTCGCGATTCCCTTAGCTGATGGTGTAGCCGCGTCCCTGCAGACAAGCGCCCAAGGCGCGCTTATAAGCATCGGCGCGCGCCCGCCCCTGCGAGGCGGACATGTTGATTTCCTGCTGGGTCTGCCGCGCCTGCGCCTGGGCATTGGCATCCACAGTCGAGCCTACGATGGCTCCGGTCGCCCCGCCCAGCACCAATCCCGCGCCCGCGGCGCGTGGACCCGCGATCAGCGCCCCAAGGATCGCACCCGTGACGGCACCGGCCGCGGTGTTCGCGCCCGGCGGCGTCGCGGGCTGCACCACGACCCGTTCATAGGGGCTGCTGTCCGGCCGGCTCGGATCGACGCCCGTCTGCTGGACCGCCCACACATGGCACTCGTACCGATCCCGATCCGTCTGTTCGGGGCTCTGTCCGTTGCTGGGGTAGACAAAAATCTTCTGCGGCGGTGGTGGGGGCGCCGGCACGGCCACGACTCGCGGCGGCGGCGTCACGCACGCGGATAGCGCCGCTGCCACCGACAAGACCACGAACAGGCAGGAAGCCGATTTGAGGCTGCCGCGCGAGGCACCTGGATTGATCCCCGATGATGATTTACCGACCATGAACACCTCCGAATGTATTCCATGCAACGCATGCGCTGCATGGACGTTGACCAACGCGCCGCTCCCGTCCGCACCTCGGTCAGGCCGCATTGCCGCGCGATGCATTCAGTATTATTTGGTCGGTTTGCGAAACTTCAATATGAACTGGTCGGTCTTGCCGCGGATGCTGGGATCGAAGACCTTCACCGAGTGCG